>Ga0307516_10004906_pt1 | contig 16270 bp, 15 predicted proteins | sample 19_EM_MG_FD_203310 | JGI IMG/M metagenome (GOLD analysis project Ga0307516, IMG submission 203310) | Populus trichocarpa ectomycorrhiza microbial communities from riparian zone in the Pacific Northwest, United States - 19_EM | ecosystem: Host-associated > Plants > Roots > Unclassified | place...
CACCACCCGGGCGCCGCCACCACAGCGGCCGGCCGGGTCAGTCGTGGTCCAGGGCCTCCGCCAGTTCCACCCCGTCCAGCCGCGCGAGCACCATGGCCCGGAATTGGGGGCACGCCTGATAGTCCCGGTGCCGGCACCGCAAGCCGTGTTCAAGCAGCGTCTGTGACAGTGTCAGCCGGGCGATCCGCTGTCGCACCTGGCTCAGCTGGGCCCGCAGCACCTCCCGCCGCCGGTCCCGATCCGGGGCGGCGAACAGCTCCCGCAACTGCTCCAGGCTGAACCCGGCGTCCTTGCCCAGCATGATCTCCGCTACCCGGGTCACCTGCGCCGGCCCGTACACCCGCCGGCCCGCCACCCGCCGCGCCGGGGACAGCAATCCCACGTCCTCCCAGTGCCGCAGGACGTGCGTGGCCAGCCCATAGCGGGCCGCCAGCTCCCCGATCGTGTACTCCAGAACCGTCTCCTCGGAGCCCATGCTCACCTTGATAGCAGCTCGGTTGACTTCAGGTCGACCTGAAGTCGCACACTCGTGCCTGCGCGTTGCGACTCTAGGTGGCGAAGTCCACGTGTAGTTGGCGAGCGGTTGGCGAAGTTCGGGTCTAGTTGGCGATGTACTCGCGTTCCTGTCCGGTCTCGCTGGAGTTGGCGGATTCTCAGGCTCTGCGTAGCTGTCGCAGCGGGTTCTTGTGGCACATGGTCCGGGTTGATGGTTTGTAGCCCGTCTGGGCGGATTGTGTCTCTGCTGTCTTGGCGAGTCTCAATGGATCAGCGATGGTTCGAGCATGGGCGGCTTGCCGGGCGTTGCTGAGGTGCTCGACGTTGAAGCCTTCGACGTCGAGTGGTTCGGCGAGGGCGGTGAGGTTCGGCTCCCGCTGTCGAGGGTCGCCGAGGTGGCGTTCGAGGATGCCGCGCCGGTCCGGGAGTTTCCGTCGTATCGGGGTCAGCGGCACTTTCCCGGCCTCTATTGGGCCGCGTCGATGGCTAGGCACGTGGGCTTCGAGTCGTGGCTGGAGCGTGATCACGCTATCCTGCTCGATTTCGATCCCGCGGTTCGGGCGTTCGCGTCGCAGCCGTTTTGGCTGCATTGGCGGGATGTCGCCACTGGTCGGGCGCGTACGCACGCGCCGGACTACTTCGCGAGGCTCGCGGACGGCGTGGGGCTGGTGATCGATTGCCGTCCGGCTGATCGAGTCGATGACCGCTCGGCGGTGGCGTTCGCTGCGACGCGGCGGGCGTGTGAGTTGGTCGGCTGGGAATACCGGTTGGTCGGCGAGATCGATCCGGTTCGTGTCGCGAATCTTCGCTGGTTGGCGGGATATCGGCATGGCCGCTATGGCTGCGGGCCGGGCGTTGCGGAGGCGGTGCGGTCGGCGTTCTGGAGCCCGGCCCCTTTGGTGGCGCAGGCTGCGGAGATCGGTGATCCGATCGCGGTGTTGCCGGTGGTGTTCCATCTGTTGTGGCAGGGGCTGCTGACTGCGGATTTGTCTCGGCCGTTGAGTGATCACACGCTGGTCTGTCGAGCCGGGGCGGGGCGATGACCGGCGGTCCCCGAGGCGTGTTGCGGGTCGGGGACCGGGTGCGGTTCGATGGCCGTGATCAGCAGGTGGTGGGTTTGGCCGGCACCACGGTTCGTCTGCAGGACGATCACGGTGGTGTCGCCCTTGTGTTGTTCTCCCACTTGGTGGCCGCCGCGGATTTCGAGCTTCTGGGTGCCCGACCGTCGGCGGTGCCGTTACCGCCGTTCGGCATGCTCGACACCGTTCCTGGGCCAGCGCTGGCGCGGGCGCAGATGTGGGAGCGGCACCTGATCGAGGTGGAGACCGGGCTGCCGCCGGACAGCCCGGAGGGTGCTCTGCCTCGTCCGGAGTATGACCCGCGCTGGCGGACGCTGAGCGAGCGGATCGCTGCGAAGGCTGCCGAACTGTCTGCGATGGGCACGGCGGCGTCGGAACGCACGGTCCAGCGGTTGCGCACCTGCTGGCGTGACCAGGGACTGTGGGGGTTGGTTGATCGGCGGGCCGCCCGGCTGCACTCTTTGGAGGGCAGGACGGACGAACGGTTCATCGCCGTCCTGGTCGAGGTGCTCGGCGAGCAGGAGTCGCTGTCGACCGGCACGCGGTCGCGGGTGCTGCGCCGGGTCGAGCGGCTGCTCACCGAACGGCATGGCGAGGGTGTGGTGCCGGTCCCGTCCCGGGCGACCTGCTACCGGCTGGTCGGCGCGTTGGCGCAGGGCCGGCACACGTTCGGGCAGGCCACCACCCGCCGGTCGCAGGCCCGGCGGCCGGAGGCGCCGTTCACCCCGACGATGGCTGCCCGTCCGGGCGAGGTGGTCCAGATCGACACCACGCCGCTGGACGTGGTGGCCGTGCTCGACGACGGGGTGACCGGCCGCGCCGAGCTCACGATCGCGGTCGATGTGGCGACCCGCACGATCTGCGCGGCCGTTCTACGGCCGGCCGGGACGAAGGCGGTCGACGCCGCGCTGCTGCTGGCCCGGATGCTGGTGCCGGAACCGATGCGGCCTGGCTGGTCGGACGCGTTGCGGATGTCGGCGAGCCTGATCCCGCACGCGAGGTTGATGAGTATCGACGCGCGGCTGGAGCATGCTGCCGCGAAGCCGGTCATCGTCCCGGACACGATCGTCATCGATCACGGCAAGGTCTTCGTCTCCGACACCTTCTTGAGCGCTTGCCGCACTCTCGGTGTCTCGGTGCAGCCGGCCCGGCCGGCGACCCCGACCGACAAGGCCGTGGTGGAACGCACCTTCTCCTCGATCAACACGTTGTTCTGCCAGCACGTCGCCGGCTACGTCGGCGCGAACGTCGTCCGCCGCGGCGCGGATGTCGCAGCGGTCTGGACGATCCGAGAGTTGGCCGATCTGTTCGAGGAATGGGTTGTCGCCGGCTGGCAGACCCGGCCACACGAGGGCTTGCACAGCCCGTTACTGCCGGCGCGTGCCCTGTCTCCTAACGAGGTCTACGCGTTGTTGGTCGCGCGGTGCGGCTATCTGCCGGTCTGCCTCACCGGTGATGACTACATCGAGTTGCTGCCGGTGGAATGGCGGAAGATCAACGATTACGGGATCCGGATCGACTACCGCACCTACGACTGTCGTGACCTCGGGCCGTATCGGCGCCAAGACTCCGGCGTCATCGTCAAAGGCGGTCTCTGGGAAGTCCACCATGATCCATACGACCTGTCCCATGTCTGGGTTCGCGACAGCCGGGCCGGTGGCTGGATCACCGTCCCCTGGACGCGGCTGGGCGAGGTGTCCGCACCGTTCGCCGACTTCACCTGGCGCCACGCCCGGTCGCTGCTGGCCGCACGCGGCGCCGACGACACCAACGAGACCGCGATCGCCGCGGTCGTGGAGCAACTGCTGAACCGGGCCGAGACCGGTCCGGACCGGCGGGTCATCGCCCGCACCCGCGCCGCCGCGGCGGTCCCGCTACGCCCCGACGATGACGGCGGCGATATCCAGGAGCCCGACGGGTCCGACGAGGATTTGCTCGACAAGGTCATCCCGTTCGGGGTGTTCGACGCGTTCACCGACGGCAGCCAGCCATGAATCCGCTGAGCCCTTCCGGCGACGACGTCGACCACCCACTGACCACCAAGGAAGGCTGGTCCCGGTTCGTCACCGAGCACGTCGACCCACCGAACGTTCTGGCGCCGTCGGAGTTGCAGCAGCTCACCGACAGCAACCGGAAGCAGTACGACGTCGCCCGGGAGCACTACCACGCGCGACTGGTGATCGTGTCCACCCCGACGATCCGGCACATCGCCGCCACCGGCCGCAAACGCATCGTGCTCAACCGCTACCAGCACTCGGCCCGCCGCGGCCTGATCGTCACCGGAGCCGCCGGCACCGGCAAGACCACCGCGATCACCCAGCTCGGCAAGAACTACCAACAGCTCGTGCACCGCGACCAAACCCACCCCGGCGGGTCGCTCCCGGTCGCCTACGTCACCGTCCCGCCGGCGGCGACACCGAAGATGCTCGCCGTCGAGTTCGCCCGGTTCCTCGGCCTGCCGCTACCCGCCCGGTTCAGCCAGGTGGAGCTGACCAACAAGGTCTGCGACCTGCTGGGCACCCTGCGCACCACCCTGATCCTGATCGACGAACTACACAATCTCGATCTCGGCACCCGGGTCGGCGCCGAGGCATCCGACCAGATCAAGTACCTGTCGGAACGCGTCCCGGCCACCTTCGTGCTGGCCGGAGTCGACCTGGAAGGCAACGGGCTGTTCGCCGGCCGGCGCGGTGGTCAGATCGCCAGCCGCTACACGCTGATTCGCACCACCGCGTTTCCCTTCAGCACCAGCGACGAACGCGCCGCCTGGCAGGCCCTCGTTGCGACCCTGGAGAACGCCCTGCGACTACATGCCCATCGCGAAGGAACCCTGCTGCGGCTCAGCGGCTACCTGCACGAACGCACCGGCGGCATGATCGGCAGCCTCTCCCACCTCATCCGCGAGGCCGCGATCGACGCCATCATCAACCAGACCGAGAAGATCAACCAGGCGGGCCTCGACGCCGTCGACCTCGACCAGACCGCCGAGCAGCACCGCACCATGCTCAAGCGTCGACGGCGAACCACCGGTCGAGGCTCGGCCGCGTGATGCACCTGCGTGTCCTGCCGATCAGCCTGCCACCCATGAGCCGCGAAACAATCGGCTCCTACCTGCACCGCCTCGCCGACGCCAACCACATCACCAGCACCGCCATCACACAACTACTCGGCGTCAGCCGGCGCTACCGCCGCGGCGACGACGACCCCACCGGCTGGACACCTCAGACCCTCACCGCCCTCGCCATCCTGACCGGCCGACCCGGCACCGCCCTCACCCATGCGCTACCAGGACTTCGACCACTCGCCCGCCTCGACACCGAGCCGACGGCACCGACCACCAGTACAACGCCCTGCGTCGCCTGCCAGCACTGCACGGCCAGCAAGGGCATCTCCGGGATCGTCATCCAACATGCGGCCAGCCACGAGCTTCTCTGCCTGCGTCACCAGCGATGGCTGCACGGCCCGGAACAACACGCCCTGCACGCCCTACCGGAGATCTGCACCGCCAACCGGCTGCACCGGCGGCTTCGCCGCCGGCACGACGACGCGACTCTGAACACGGCTCTTACCCAGGCCCGGAACCTCATCAGCGACTGGCTCGACGCCGACGACCAACCCCATCTTCAACAGCGGTGGACGCAACGCCTCACCCAACTCCGGCACGACCCCGCCGCCGACCCCTACCGACCCAGCCACTACCGCATCGAGCTGGCCACATACCCGGAAACGGTCCTCCTCACCGGGCTACTCGCCTCACCTCGCTGGCGAACCTTCCCCATGCCGAACACCGAAGCCCAGCGCCTTCTCGCACAGCAATGACCCGCCGTCGCCGCTGCCGGCCCTCGGAAAGCAACTCAGTGCTGAACCAGGCCACCGACCGCCACCGGAGCGACATGGCCGGTTGCCGGAAGCGTCCGCGCCAGGGCAAGACCCACGTCGACCAGCGACGAGCGGCACAGACCGGCGACATCCGGTATCGACGTCCAGACCGACTCAATCGTCACGCCATTCGGCTCGGGCCGCAGAACACCACCAGTAATCCGGACCTGGTAAAAGACACCGACGTTCTGGTGCTCGATCCCCAACCGCGCCTCCGCGGCGGGAATCACCCGCGAGTCCACGCCCAGTAAGCGTTCAACCACCGAATCGCAGCCGGTCTCCTCGGCGACCTCCCGCACCACCGCATCGAACGGATCCTCCGACTGCTCAACCCTGCCGCCCGGAAGGGTCCAGCTCGTGCCCCCATTCGGCGAAACACAATGGGCGAGCAGCACACGCCCCTCCTCGATGCACACGGCATACGCCGCCAGCCGGAAACTCATCCGCGCACCTCCCGACCGACCCTACCGACCCGGCGACCACGACCCCGCGACCAGCCTTACGCGAAGCCCGCCTCGGCAACCACCACGGAAAGTGCAACCTTCAGCGAGAAAACCCGCCACTCCGTCTCAGACCACATGTCAAACCGCTGGCCAGCGACCGCACCGCAGACATGATCGTTGAGACATCGAGGACGACGAAACCGCCGATGACACTCCCAGACCCGAGCCGCCAGGGACTCCGTCTCCATCCACCTGTCGCAGCCCAGCTCATCCACGCGGCCAGATGACACGATCACTGAGACCGGACAGTTCCATCCCGGACAGGTCTGTCAGTCCGGTCTCGGTGAGGTTGGCGGATTCTCAGACAGTCGGCGGGCCTTCCGACGGATTCTCGTGCAGCCTGGCAGCCCTGGCCCGATATGTTCACTATGTAGAGATGGCGTCTCAGGAAACCTGGCGATTCTCAGTGGATCAATAGTGTCCGGACGGCCTGACGTGCTCGCGGGTACTGGAGGCGGGCGTGCTGCATCCTTGGGACGCGGTGACGCGGTGACGCGGTGACGCTGTATAGCGGCAACGGGCGATCGGCCGCAAGTGTCGCGCATCCGCATTTGCCGAATTTGAGGACATTCATAGTGGCGCCTGACTGGCCGTTAGGAGGGCGATTCGCTCGGCTGTTGCTGCTGTTGGCTCCAGTACTCCTCAAGCCGGTCGGCTAGTTCTGTCGGGTGGCCGAGCATCGGGAGGTGGTCTCCGGGCATCTCGTCCGGGGTGATGCGTAGCCGCTCGCGTGCGACGCGGCGCATGAAATCGGCGGGGAAGAAGCGGTCGCCACTGCTGAGGAGGACCTTCGTCGACACGTCTGGCCATACCGGTAGCGGCCATGGTTGCGTGAAGGGGGTGCTGGCCTGGGCTTTTTGTCGACTGAGCGCCTCCGCCGCGAGCTGCGGCGGGAGATCATGCACGAACAGGGTCACCAAGTCGTGTTCGGCCCTGCCGTCGCGTGCATCCTGTTCACGTCTGGCCCGGTCGTAGCCGCTGGCGGCCCACCACTCGCCCGGCGCCTCGCCGGGCAACGGGATCATCGCCTGCAGCATGACAAGGAGCCTCACCGAAACTTGGTCGCAGACGAGCGGGGCGGTGAACCCGCCGAAGGAGTGAGCAACCACGACCAGGTCGCTGTCATCGCCGATGGCTTGGACCACCTGGTCGGCGTACTCCGGCAGGCCCGCCGACTCGTCGGTGCACGGCAGGTCGACGGCCACCACGCTGTGGCCTCGGCGCCGCAACTCGGCGGCGAGCAGGTGCCAGCACCACGAGTCGGCTGCAGCGCCGTGGATCAGCACGTACGTAGCCGGTGCACCCGACAGTGGTCTGTTCACGATCGGCCCCGCCGGTCGAACTCCTCCGGGCTGGTTCCACCGGGCAGCCGGGTCTGGAAGTCCAGCACGCCCACCCAGGTCGGGCGGACCACGATGCGGAACATCCTCGTGCCCGGGTGGTCGACCGCAGCGATATTGGCGGCGCCCTGCTCCGGACCGCCGTAGCGGTAGTGAGCCTGGATGTACTCCGGAACGATCCCGTCGACCTCGGTAATTTCGGCCCGGCCTCGGATGAGCAGCACTTCGGGTGGTGTGGAAGCGGCGTCGATGGTGATCGCGACCGCCGGCCGGGCGCGCAGGGCGGCGACCTTGGCTCCGCCGAACGTGGAGAGCACCAGTTCGGTTCCGGTCCAGTGGAAGAGCATCGGGAAGACCCGAGGTGTGCCGTCGGACGCCACGTACGCGATGCGTGCCAGCTCGGTCGAGACCAGCAGGCGCTGCGCGACCGGACTGTCCAGCAGCCGAACATCGCCCTGCGGCAATCTCGCCGCGTCTTCAACGCTCGTAGCGGTCATCGGGCTGCTCGCGACGATGCGGTGGCGACCTGGGCCAGGTGCTCGGCGAGCCGGTCGAACAAGCTGGACCAGCCGCTCTCCAACCCGGCGTTCTCCTCGCTCACCGCGAGGCCCGCGACATGAAACGTCATCTCGGTCCGGTCCCCGAGCTCGGCGAAGGTCACGGTCAGCAGCGCTTCCCCGGTGACGGCGCCCGGCCCGGTCGGCACTCGGGTGCTCAGCACGAGCCGCTCAGGTTCTACCACCTCTTGACAGGTGAAGGTCACCGGGTACTCCGCGCCGTCGGCGTCATCCACCATGCGCAGCTGCCACACGCCGCCCGGTCTGACGTCCACCGACACCGTGGACAGGGGCGTGGTGACGCCCACAGGTCCGAACCACTGGGCAATCTGTCGGGGATCAGTCCACGCCCTGAAGACCAGGCGGCGTGATGCCTCGAAGACCCGGGTGATAGTGAACTCTCGGGTGGGTGTGCCGTTGGCGGCCGAAGTCTCAGCCATTCGTATCGCCTTTCTGAATCTCTTGCAGGTGAGCGGAGAGGCGATCGAAACTGCCCTCCCAGAATTGCCGGTAGCGCTCCAACCAATCGGTGGCTTCGCGCAGCGGCGCGGGCTCCAGGCGGCACGGACGCCACTGGGCGGTGCGCCCGCGGCTGATGAGTCCGGCTTGCTCAAGCACCTTGAGGTGCCTGGAGACCGCCTGCAGGCTAAGCGGCAACGGCTCGGCCAGTTCGTTGACGGTGGCCTCGCCCTCGGCCAGCCTGGCGAGGATCGCCCGGCGGGTTGGATCGGCCAAGGCGGCGAAGGTGGTGCTGAGCTGCTTAGTATCCATGCCCTATTCAACCGAAGTGTTAATTAACGAGAGCGTTGAATATACAGTTAGATGCCACCATGTCAAGACGGCTACAGGCAGCACAAGCAACGCGATGCTCCGGCGGCCCGTTCCACGAGAGTCTCAGGCGCCGGACCCGGCTGTGGTGGCGGAGTTGATCGCCACGAGCGGGGAGCTGATCCAGCGGGCATCGGCCGCGGTCAGACGGGCTCGCCAGTTACGCGAACATCACCGGCCAGGCGACGATCACGACCCGGCCGATCCGTCAGCCCCGCACGAGCGTCACTACGCCCCATCCTGGCGGCTGAGTCTGTCGCCGCGAGCTCACCGACCACACCGATCATGTGGCCGGGCGCAGGTTGGCGAAGTTCGGGTCTAGTTGGCGAGTCGCGCCGGGCTTCTGGACTTCGATGACTGAGAATGGCCGCCATGTCGTCACCGCCGCTGCGGGTGCTGCCAGGGGGCTCCGCTCTGGTCGCTGACGGGTTTGAGCTGGCGTTTCGCTCCGTCGAGGGCGAGCGGCGGATTCCGCTGGTGGATGCGTGGTCGGTGTCGTTGGAGTCGGCGCTACCGGTGCGGTCGTTTCCGTCGTACAAGCGGCAGCGGCACTTCCCGGGCCTGTGGTGGTGCGCTACGACCGGCGGTCATGTGGGCTTCGAGTCGTGGCTGGAGCGCGATCACGTGATGCTGCTGGATCACGACCCGGCCGTGGTCGGGGTGGCATCCCAGCCGTTCTGGCTGTTCTGGGTCGCGGAGGACGGCAAGAGCCGTTCGCACGCCCCGGACTACTTCGCCCGCCACGCGAACGGGTCCGCCGTGGTGATCGACTGCCGGCCCGCTGAGCGGATCAAGCCGCGGGACGCCGCGAAGTTCGAGGCCACCCGCAACGCCTGCGAGCTGGTCGGCTGGGAATACCGGCTGGTCGGTGTCCCCGACGCGATCCTGGTCCGCAATCTGCGCTGGCTGGCCGGCTACCGGCATCCCCGCTACCAGGTCGCCGAGGTCGCCGCCGCGCTGGTAGCGGCATTCGACCGGCCGCTACCGCTGCTGGCGGGAGCGGAAGTGGTCGGCGACCCGATCGCCGTGCTGCCGGTGCTGTTCCATCTGCTCTGGCGACAAGACCTCCTGGTCGACCTCACAGTCCCGCTGCATGAGGCCAGCCGCGTCCAGTCAGGCCGCGCGTGAGTACGCCGCAGCGGCCCTCGGTGCTGCGGCCCGGCGACTGGGTGCACTACGACGGCGGCGACCACCAGGTCGTCGCGCTCGCGGGTACGTCGGTGCGACTGCGCAGCAGCGACGGCGCCGAGGCGGTGGTCCTGGCCGGGTATCTGCTCGCCTCACCGGGCTTCGCGGTCGTCGACGGCGCGTCCGGTCCGGAGCTGGAGCCGTTCGGGCTGCTCGACTCGTTACCCGCCGAGGTGCTCGACGCGGCCAAGCAGTGGGAGCGGCACGTCGTAGAGGTGGAGACCGGCCTGCCGCCGGGGTCGGCCGCCGGGACGGTTCCGCGGCCCGAGTACGACCCAGCCGTGCGCACGTTGGCGCAACGCGACGCGGCGAAGACGGCCGAGCTGGCCGCGGCCGGGCAGAAGGTGAGCATCCGCACGGTCCAGCGGATGCGCGCCCGCTACGCCTCCCAGCGGCTCTGGGGGCTGGTCGACCAGCGCGCGATCAAGCCGTGGGAGGTCACCGGGCGCGCGGACGCGCGCCTGGTGATCGCCGTCCAGGAGCAGATCGCCGCGGAGACGAACACCTCGACCGGCACCCGGTCGCGGCTGATGCGCCGCGTCGTCAAGCGGCTGGAAGAGCAGCACGGGCCCGGGGTGGTGCCGGTGCCGGGCAAGACCACGTTCTACAAGCTCGTCGACGCGCTGGCCGCCGGGCACCACACGTTCGGGTCCGCGGTCACCCGCCGGTCGACGGCGGCCCGTCCGATCGGCATGTTCACTCCGTCGTTCGCGGCCCGGCCTGGTGAACAGGTGCAGATCGACTCCACTCCGATCGACGTGATGACGCTGCTTGACGACGGCGAGCCGGTCCGCGCGGACCTGACCATCGCCATCGATGTCTGCACCCGCACGCTCTGCGCCGCGGTGCTGCGGCCGGTCGGCACCAAGGCGGTCGACACAGCGCTGCTGCTGGCGAGGATGCTGGTCCCGGAGCCGATGCGGCCAGGGTGGGCCGAGGCGCTGCGGATGTCGGCGTCCCGGCTTCCGCACGCCCGCCTGGTCGACGTGGACACCCGCATGCATCTGGCGGCGGCCAAACCGGTGATCGTTCCGGACACCATCACGATCGACCACGGGCGGGTGTTCGTCTCCGAGACGTTCACCCGGGCCTGCGCGAACCTGGGCATCTCGATCCAGCCGGCACGCCCCGCCACCGGCTCGGACAAGGGCATCGTCGAGGCCACGTTCAGCTCGATCAACACCTTGTTCTGCCAGCATGTGGCCGGCTACACCGGCCCGAACCCGACCCGCCGCGGCCGGGGCAACGACGACACCCTTTGGACCCTGCCGGACCTGCAAGACCTGCTTGACGAGTGGTTGATCGTCTGGCAGACCCGGCCCCACGACGGGCTGCGCGACCCCTATCAGCCGCGGCGGATGCTCACGCCGAACGAGAAATACGCCGCCCTAGTCGCCGCGGCCGGCTACCTGCCGCTGACCTTGTCAGGTGAGGACTACCTCGAACTGCTACCGGTCGCCTGGCGCGGGATCAGGGACCGGGGCGTCCAGATCGACTACCGCACCTACGACGATAGAAAGCTCGGCCCCTACCGCGGCCAGCACTCCGGCATCAGCGCCCGAAAAGGGCTTTGGCCGGTGCACCACGACCCCTACGACCTGACCCGGGTGTTCGTCCGCACTCCCGACGGGTGGATCACCGCGCCCTGGACGCACCTGCCGATGGCCACCGCCCCGTTCGCCGACTTCACCTGGCGCCACGCCCGCCGCCTGGCGGCCGAGCGAGGCCTTGACGACACCAACGAGACCGACGTCGCCCGCGTCCTGGACGACCTGCTCAGCCGGGCCGAACACGGACCGGACAAGGGCAGCGCCCGCGTCGTCGCGCGGACCCGCGCCGGGCAGGCCGCGCACCGCCCGGTGCTCCCCGAACAAGCCACCTCCCCGGCCGTCGATGTCGGTCCCGGGCCCGACGCCGAGATCATCCCCTTCGGTGTCTTCGACGCCGAAGCCGAAGCCGAAAGGTGGATATGAGCGCCGCTAACCAGGACGCTTACGCCGACGAGGAGCCGCTGACCACCAAGGAGGGATGGGCGCGCTTCGTCGGCTACCAGGTCGAACCGCCGCCCCTGCCCAGCACCGCCGAGCTGCTCGCCCTGCCCCACCGGCAACGCGTCGCGCACAACGATGCCCGCCGCGACTACCACGCCGAGCTTCCCCTGGTGAACACGCCGACCATCCGGCAGGTCCTGACCACCGGCCGACTGCTCGTCCAACTCAACCGGCGGCAAGTCTCCGCCCGCCGCGGCATGATCCTGTCCGGCGCCTCGGGCACCGGCAAGACCACCGCCCTGACCCAGCTCGGACGAACCCACGAACGCGCCGTCCGACGCCGCCAACCCGACCTGGCGCACCTACTGCCGATCGTCTACGTCACCGTCCCGCCCGCGGCCACCGCCCGGATGCTGGCCGTCGAGTTCGCCCGCTTCTACGGCCTGCAGTTCTCAAGCCGGGCCAACATGCCCGACATCGTCAACGCGGTCTGCACCACCGCGACGCGCACCGCTGTCGCCCTAGTCCTGGTCGACGAGATCCACAACATCAGCCTGGCCACCCGCACCGGCGCCGAGGTGTCCGACCAGCTCAAATACTTCGCCGAACGCCTGCCCGCGACGTTCGTCTACGCCGGTATCGAAGTCGAAGCGCAAGGGCTGTTCGCCGGCGTCCGGGGCCGGCAGATCGCCGGCCGGTTCACACTGGTCAACTCCGCGCCGTTCGCCTACGGCACCAGCGAACAACGCACCGCCTGGCGGTCGCTGGTCTCCACCCTCGAAGCCATGCTGCGGCTGCACAAGCACACCCCCGGCACCCTCGTCGCGCTCGACGAGTACCTCTACCGCCGGACCGGCGGCATGATCGGCAGCCTCTCCCAGCTTGTCCGGGGCGCGGCGATCCTGGCCATCGAGGACGGCACCGAGCAGATCACCCGCGAACTGCTCGACCTCGTCCCGGTTGACTACGCCGCCGAACGGACCAACGTCACCCCGCGCCCGCGAACCAGCTCGACCGGCCGCACGCAGGTTCCGGCATGACGGCGCGACTGCCGATCGCCGTCGCGCCCGCGCCTCACGAGACCGTCACCTCCTACGTCTCTCGCCTCGCGACCCTGCACGGGACGCCATTCAGCGAGCTCTGGCCTCACGTCAGCCGACTCCGACGACACGGCGCGACGACCCGCGCCCGCGTCGTCGACGCCGAGCTGCTCGCCGCAGTGACCGGACGCCCGGTCGAGGCCCTTCGGCGCACGCTGTTCGAGCTACGCCAGCCAGAACCGGACTGGTGGTCACTTCGACACGAACCCCAGAACGGCTGCCCTCGGTGCGACGCCCGACACCCCGGCGGCACCGTCCTGCACGTCTTCCCCCATCACCGTTACGTCTGCGTCCGGCACCAGATCTGGATCGGCCCACCCGACCTGATCGGTCTGCCGCTGCCCAACCTCGACGCCCTGCCCGAAGTCGTCGCCGCGCAACGCGCGCACCTGCGGCTGCTGCACCGCCTCGGCCCCGCCGCCACCTTCGACGCCGTCCTCACCGCATTCCTGATCTGCGGACACCTCTGGTCGCGGCTCCCCGAGAACGACGCCGGCGCACGGACCAACTGGCAACGACGCCTCGACCTGCTCATCCCACCCGAGAACGAAGACAACGCGTTCAGCACCAGCCGGCTGTTCGCCGCGACCTACCCCGAAGCGGTCAAACTCGCCGCGCTCATCGGTGCCTTGCACTGGCGCCGACTCGCCGCCGGCACTCCCGATCAGCAACGCAGCTTCACCGCCGAAGTGGCCCGCCGACTCAACACCCCCGCCTACCGGCCACGCATCACCGACGACCCAATCGCGCACTGGATGGACGCCGACTGCTGGCAACCGCCGAGCCTTCCCGCCAAGAGCTACAACACCAGCACCAGCTTCGGCGGCAGCACACCCCGCAAGGTCCCGACGTCAAGCCACGAGCGCCACAAGAAGGCAGCCCTGTGGTTCTCCCGCGGACGCCCGTCGGGCAAGGCTGGCAACGTCATGATCAGCCACCGCCACCTTCAACCCGTCCTCATCCGCGACTGGGCACCCCACTACGAGTTCTACGTCGGCCACATACACGAGAGCACAAGCTCAAGGGTGATCATCACGAGAGCAACCGCGCACCCCCGCCTCGGCGAAACTACCCACAACCAGATGGAGGAGTACTTCAGACCCGAGCCGCAGGTGTCCGACTACCTCGCCACCGCAACAACGCCCGTCCCCTGGCACACCGCCGGCCAACGGCTCCTCAAGACGTCGCGACCCCTCGACCAACGGCCTCGCCGCTGACCCTTTCGCCACCTACATCTGAACAACCACACCACCCGGAGTTCACACCAACATGGCGCCCCTGAGGTCAAGGACCCAGTCGCTGCCAACTACAGATGGAAGGCGCAGTGCCCATGCCCGAGACACACACCGCGCACGCCGACATCGACACGCTGATCCGGGTGCTCGACGCCGCGGAAACCATGCCCGCCGCCGCGCGGCTACGAGCGCGCAGCTACCAGCTCCTGCGGCCACCGCCGGGCGCGACCGTGATCGACGTCGGCTGCGGCACCGCGCGCGCCGTCGCCGAATTGGCCGCGCACGGCGCCCGCGCCATCGGCGTGGACCTCGACCCGGCCATGCTGGCCGCCGCCCGCAGCCGGTTTCCCGACCTCGACGTGCGCGCCGCCGACGCCATCGAGCTGCCACTGGGCGACGGACAGGCGCACGGCTACCGGGCGGACAAGGTGTACCACGTCCTGCCCGACCCGCACGGCGCCCTGGCCGAGGCCCGCCGCGTCCTCGCCCCGGGCGGGCGGATCGTGCTGCTCGGCCAGGACTGGGACACCATGGTCATCGATTCCGACCAGCCCGAGGTGACCCGCCGCATCGTGCACGCCCGCGCCGACACCATCCCCCACCCGCGGATCGCCCGCGCCTACCGCAACCTGCTCCTGGACGCCGGCTTCCGCGACGCCGAGATCGAGGTACACACCGCCGTCTTCACCGACGCCTCGATGCTGCCCATCCTCGGCGGGCACGTCGCCGCCGCCCGCCAAGCCGGCGCCATCAGCGACGCCGAGGCCGAGAGCTGGATCGACGAGCAGACCCGGCGCGCCCGGCACGAGCGGTTCCTGATCGCCATCCCGATGTTCCTGGCCGCGGCCACCCGCTGAGGATCACCACTATCTCCGGGTGGTGAAGGTGTAGGAGCCGGATGCCACGCGGTAGACGGCGTAGCCGCCGTCCATGCCCAGGAACCGCGCTCGCGGCGGGGTCCTTGCGACGGCGCCGTCCGCCGTCGGCACGAACACTTCGGCCGCCGTGTTGGGCGGCACGGTCACCGTCAGCTGGAACCGGCCGTCCTTCCTCGTCCATTCGGAGCGGGCGGTGCCCTGCGGCGTCTCGTAGCTGCCCCGTACGAACGTGAGGTCACCCACGGTCTTCGGCTGGAAGACGAGCTCCCGGTCGGCCGTGCTGCCTTCGGCGGCGCGGATGCCGGCCAGCCCGGCGTGGAACCACTCCTCGATCTGGGCGAGGATCATGTGGTTCTTCGAGTCGCCACGATTCCACCGCTCTCCCATCGTCGTCATGCCGCCGGGGTTGGCCACCGTGGGCTCCAGGAAGAAGCCGTAGCTGGGTTCCTCGTTCTCCTGCAGCAGATCCCACAGCACGTCGTCGCGGCCGCCGGCGGACAGTGCCCGCACGATCGGTGCCATGCCGATCGTGCCGCCGCTGAAGTGCGGGCCGGCACCGGCCGGATGGAATCCGTAGACGAGTTCCACCAGGGCGTCGAGCACGGGCGCTCGTTCGCCGTCCGGGACGAGCCCGGCGTCGAGGGCCAGGGCCTGCGCCGTCTGCGTGGCTCCCGCGGTGCCCGCGTTGCCCTCGGTGGTGTAGCGCCGCAGGGCTGTGTTGTAGAAGTGTGCGTTGAAGGCCGCCTTGATCTGCCCGGCCAGTTCGGTGTATTTCCGCGCGTCGCTCCGGTGGCCGGTCAGCCGCGCCATCTCCGCCAGTTCGCCGATCATGACGTGGTAGCCCCAGGTGCCGGTGATCCGGCCCGAGGTCTGATCGGCGGCGACCCAGTCGGCCAGCGCCGCGTCGACGATGTACGCGTCGGCCCCGGTGCCGGTCTTCTCCCGCTGGATGTAGTCGGCGAAGCGCACCATCTGCGGGTAGTAGCGCGCCATAGTCTCGGTGTCGCCGTACAGGTCGTGCAGGAAGGCCGGCACCAGAATGATGGCATTGCCCCAGTTGATCTCGTCACCGAAGCGGCCCGAGTAGCCCCAGTCGTAGACCGGCGTCTTGAGTGCCACGTTGCCGAACATCGGCGTATCGGCGACCGACTGGCCCTCGACCAGATGCCGCATGGTCGTGCGCATGAACGCCGACAG
>Ga0307516_10004907_pt1 | contig 16270 bp, 7 predicted proteins | sample 19_EM_MG_FD_203310 | JGI IMG/M metagenome (GOLD analysis project Ga0307516, IMG submission 203310) | Populus trichocarpa ectomycorrhiza microbial communities from riparian zone in the Pacific Northwest, United States - 19_EM | ecosystem: Host-associated > Plants > Roots > Unclassified | place...
GACCGACGAGCTTGCCGCCAAGCGGCCGTCGGTGCTGTACGCCTCGTCGAACGACGGATTTTTGCACGCCTTCAAGATCGTACGGGTCGACTTGGCAAACGGCTCGGAACCGATGCAAGTGAACAAGCTCGAGTCGAACGAGCTGTGGACGTTCTTGCCGCCAGCGGTGCTGCCAAACCTGCCGAGCCTGTACCCGGCGTCGCACCAGCTCTTGCTCGACGGCACGCCGGCCATCAAAGAGGTCGTGGCCACCGCCGACTCCAGCTTGTCGACCTACAAGTTTCGGCTCGAGCGCACGCGAGACCAAGCTCGCGGCGGCACGGGTGAGTGGCGCAACATCTTGGTGCAGAGCTTTGGCACGGCTCACCCGGGTTACTTCGCGATCGACGTCACCGATCCAGTCCCGACCGGCAGCGGCGGCCCCAAGTTCTTGTGGCAATTGGTCAACGATTCGGCGGGCAACCCGCTGTTCGGCAGCGGCGGCGGCACGCCGCTCATCACGACCGTGTTTCTGGGTGGCACAGAGATCGCAGTCGCTGTTTTGCCAGGTGGCTACGGCAGCGTCGGGCACGACGCGGCGGCGGGCACGAATACGGGCTGCGTGCGCAGCAACACCTCGGGCTGGCCCTCCAGCGTCGGCACCGAAGTCGTAGCGCCGCGCACCTCCATTCCTTGCTACGACGGCACCGCGATTCAGGCTCGCTCGCTCACCGTGGTGCGCCTCGATACCGGTGAAATCCTGCGCACCTTCCGCCAGGCCGAGAACGAAGTGCCGGGACTGGTCGGCAAAGGCGTGTTCACTCAGGCTTTTGTCGATTCACCCATGACCGGCCAGCCCGTCGCCTACCCCGCGGACGTGGGCGCCGTGGCCGATCGCGTGTTCATCGGCGACCAAGACGGAACGCTCTGGCGCTTGAACCTCGCCTCCGACTCGGGCGTGCCCAGCGATTGGAAGCTCGAGTTGTTCTTCGACGGGTTCCCCAAGTCCGGCGGCGCCGGCGCGTCGCCCTTCAGCCACACCTGGAGGGACGGCCAGCCGATCATCGCGACCCCGATCATCTCCGTGAACCAGCTCGGCAACTTGACGATTGCGTTCTCGACCGGCGAGCAAGAAGCCATCGGCTCGCTCGCCGGCTTGGCCAACTATGTCTGGTCGCTCACCGAGTTTCCGAGCGCCGATCGCACCCTGCTGAGCGCCAAGATCAACTGGCACCTGGACCTGAAAGATAGCTTGTCCGGCGATCGCGTGATCGGCGAAATGGCGCTATTCGCCAGCGACTTGTTCTTCGCAACGGTCGGCCCTGGCCCGCAGAACGACCCCTGCAGCTCCGGCAGCGGCAAGGTTTGGGGCATGCACTACACCGATAACACCGGCGTCACTGCCGGCAAAGGCGGCATCGTCTCGCCCACGCTCGCGACCTTGGTTAGCGGGGGTGGGTTCATCGACGCCACCACGCTGCTCGGCAGCGACGCGCACGCCTACCTGTCGGGCGTCAGCGTGGCTCAGCAGCCGACCTGTGACACCTCGAGCACCAGCGGCGATGACGGCTTCTTCAACTACGGCGCCCAGCCGTCGACCGGCGCGGTCACGCCCGGCAAGTACCAGCTGATCATCCCGACCGGCGACAAGGTCTCGAGCAGCACCAAGTCGGGCCTCTCGGTCATCAAAGAAGGCGGCAGCAACGGCGTGGCCATCGACCTGAAGCAGCCGGCGGTGTCGCTAATCGTGGACTCCTGGGCCTCCATCGTCGAATAATCCCGTTCCGTGCGAGATAGCGCCTGGCTCCTGCTCGGCCTCTGCGGCCTGCTCGGCCCCGCGGGCGCGTGCAAGCGCGCGCCGCCCCAAGCGGCCCCGGCCGTGGCCAGCGCCGCCAGCGCCGTGCCGCTCGACCACTTGGCCCCTGACGAGCTGGCGCCAGGCAAGGTCGAGGTCTACGGCTTTCCCGTGCCGCGCGGCATGGAGGTCGAGGCGCACCTGAGCGATCGCGCGTACGTGAGCGGGCGCGTGTCGCCGGAGGCGCTCGCCAACTACGTGCAAGAACAGGTGATCGTATCGCACGTCGAGATTGGCGCCGCGCGAACGGTGTTTCCGATGGCCCGCATCAAGGCCGGCCCCGCCGATCGGGTGTTCACGCTCGAGGTCTTGCCAGATGGACCGCAGACGCGGCTCGTGATCGAGGACACGACGCCGCCGCCCCCGCCGCCGCCCGGCATGACCGACGCCGAGCGCTGGCGCGCCGCAGGTCTCACCCCACAAGGCAAACCGCTCGATCCGCAGCAGCTCCAATGAGCCGGCAGCTGGCGCTCGCGTTCGGCCTGGCCAATAGTGGCGCCGCGGTTGAGCGCTCGCGCCCGAGAGCCAATTGCTGCTCGGCTACCGTGCTGTCCCCCATGGATCTTTAGAATCGGACGTCGGTAATTAAGGAGACTGGAACATGTCTCCAGAGCGCGGACCCTGTTCTTCAGAGGCGCGATCATGACTCGCGAAACTGCGCGGCATGACGACGGACGAAACGTGGGTTGATCGGACCGAGCAGTGGAGCCTCAGAGCCACGTTCACGGCGATCGCGTAGGCAACGAAGAGCAGCATAGCCGCGTATGCCTCGAGCATCCGCCTGCGGAACCTGCTTGCCGCAGGAACGTCCCTCGGGTCCAATTCTTGGCGCCAGCTATTGGAAAATGGGGTCACGAGGCTTAGTCGCGTAGCGGTCGACTGTGCCCGCAGGGACTTTGGTGAGTTCAGAAGGGCGCGAAAGAAAAGAACGCTCACGAGGACCATGAACGCAAGGTTGATGGCTGGAACGATCATATTGGCAGCAGCCACGCTACTACCCCAGCAACTCCACAACCTACTTCAATCAGCGCCGCCCGGGCCGCCGAGCTCGCTTGATCCGCGGCGAGCCGCTGCTCAAGCTTTGCAATTTCGCTATCAAGGCTCAGGGCCTCCGCCTCGGCACCGGCATCGTCGCAATCTAGCGCCTTGGCGCCAGCTTCATCCCTTCTCCGGCGCAACTCTTTGATTCGATCCTCGACTTTACCGAGCTCCTGGATCGTCGAATAGGTGCTGTATACATCGTAGGCCGTGCAGAGGCCGAACACCACACCGGCTGCTACGGGTCCGGTGCCCGATGGGTCCAGCAAGTTGACCGGATCATTGTTGACGTAGGCGTAGATGTTGGCCTGCCCGCCCCCAAACCGAATCGGATCTTTGCTGATCCATCTTCCAACACTTGGATCGTAGTCCCTCGCACCGAACCTCAGCAGGCGCGTTGCTGGATCGTACATTCCACCGGCAAACCCGAACGGCATCCAGGCCAGTCCCGTCCCGGCCACTTCCCCGAATGCCTCGTAGGTAGCGCTGTAAGGCACGTCGCTTGCGTTGCTCGCATTCACGACCAGTCGTGGACTGCCGAGCTGATCGCTGAACACCCGGTAAGCCTGTCCCCCTCGCAGCACCAGGTCCGGGGCGTTGCTCTTAGTCCCATAGACGTAGGTGGCGAGGAGTGCACCGCTCGCGTCGAGCTCGGCAACGGGTCTGAGGCCGTCCTGGTACAGCCAGCGGTTGGTGAACACGCCGTTGAGCTTTCTGCCAACGCGCCGGCCTTTGCCATCGACGAGATACTCGATGAGATCACCGTTGGGTAACGTGACGGCAAGCAAGTTGCCCAGCACATCGTACCGGAAGACCCACGCCTCCCCGGTGGCCGTGTTGGTCTTGCCCTCGAGCTCGCCGTTCGCACCGTACGTGAAATGCCAGGCGCCGTAGGTGAGCAGGCGATCCTGATCGTCGCAGGTGCCGCTGATCGTGCCGGTCGCGGCGCTCATGTAGCCGGTCCGGTTGCCGTTGAGGTCGTAGTCGAAGTGCTCACGCAAGGCGCCGTCGAGAAAGACGTCGGCCAGGCGATTGCGCCCGTCGTAGCCGTAGCGCCAGACCTTGGTCGTGCCTTGCACGACCTCTGTCTTCTGAACCACGCGGCCGAGCGCGTCACGTGTCGCGCCAGCGGCATCGTACGTGAAGCTTGCCAGCGGCGCCGCAGAGAATGTCCCTACCTGGGTCGCGAGCTCGCCCAAGGTAGTGTACGTGACGTCCTCGCCCACGTTGGCTAGATCGATACGGCTGGGCAGCCCGTTATCGAAGCGGCGGGTTACCCTGAGCGCATCGGCTCCTGCGGGGCTGCAGGTGGTGGGCGAGGCGCAGATGAGGAGCTGATCGCGATCGTAGCCGAGCGACACGTTGCCCGTGCCGCTGACACCGTTGACGGTGAAGCCGCTTGGCTTGAAGGCATTGTTGAAAGCAAAGGCGACGTTCCCGCTAACGTCGCCGGACCAAGTCGCTCGGGTGACGAGCTTACCGTCGTACTGATAGGTGAGATTCGTGCCGTAAGGGCCAAGCAAGGCGCTCGGCTGGCCGGGGGCGGCACCGCCGGCAGTGCTGCCCGGTGGGTAGTATTGGTAGTCGATCATTCCTCCGGGGATCGACATCAGGTCCAGCCGCCCCGCCGCGTCATAGGTGTGGTCGATGACGCGCCCGTCGGGATGAGTCTCGACGCTCAAGGCTCGGTCGAGGTCGTAACTGTAGCCGGTCTGCGAGCTCGTGAGCCCGGCCGCGGGAGCCACATAAGTTTCCAGCAGATTCACCGGCGTGTACAGCATGTCGTGCTCGGGCCGCTCGGGCGGGGTGACTCTGGCCAGGTTGCCGTTAGCGTCCCAGCTGAACAGGGTGGCGGCGCCCTCACGGGTTTCCGAAAGGGGACGACCGATGCTGTCTTTGGTGTAGTTGGTGGTAAGGCCAAGGGCGTCGGTGATCGTTTCGAGGTAGCCGGCGCTGGGTCCCGAAGCCACGAAGGTGTTCGCGCTGGTTCTCCCACCCTGCTGGACGCGCTGGAGGCGACCCTGCGTGTCGTAGACCAAGTCGACCGGCGCAAAGCCGTTGACGCTTGCCTGAACCGTGCGACCGAAGGCGTCAATCGTGCGGAAGAATCTGCGTCCCTGAGGCGAAACGGTCGTAAACGTCCGCGTGGCGGGTGCGTACGTCGTCGTGAACGCATCGTCGTTGACGGTGCGGGTGTCAGTGCGTGAGGTGAAGCTTAGCAAATTCGTGGGATCGAGGTTGATGTACGACCGCGTCTGGGTTTCCACGTTCGAGAGTCCCGAGGGCAAGGTAGTCGTGCGGGAGACCAACGGCCATGAGAGCCCCAACCGCTGATCGGGCAGCTCGCTCTCGGTGATCGAAGTTCCATCGGGCAGCGTGGACCTGTAGATTCGATCGCGATTCGTCCTGCTGGTATGAATCGTGCCGTCAGGGAGCGTCGTGGTGTTGATGACTTCGCCCGTCGTTAGCCTCTGGACATCGTACGTCGTTGACCTATTGAGTGCCGTAGTCCTCGTCACCGACGAGCCGTCGACCGTCTCGGTGCGAGTCAGCTCATGGCGACCGCCTACAGCGTCCTCGTCACTTTCGAGCCTGCCAGCTGCGTCATAGCTCATGACGCTCTGGTTGCCGCGTGCGTCAGTGAACGACGTGAGCAGACCGCCGGGTGTGTAGCCCATCGCCACTCGGTCGCCTTCGGGGTTCGTAACCGAGGCCAAATAACCGTCGGCACCGATTTCGAGCTCCGTTCGCTGACCATAGGGGCCGACAATGGCGGTTGCGCGACCAGCGGCGTCGCGCACGACTTGCGTCCGCTGGCCAGCAACATCGGTGATGCTCTCCAGTAGGCCGCTCGCACCGTGCGAAAACGCAAGCAGGTTGGCGCCGGTCAAGCCATGGCGAGTCGCCACGTGACGACCGAATTGGTCGAACGTATCGAATTCGTCTCCACCGTTACCAACCAGAAAGCTCGCGGCAGTATCGCTCGGCAGCGGCACCGCAACTCGGGCGATCGAGTTGGTTTGGCCCGAGAGCATGAGGTAGAGGCCATCGGGGCCAGGGAATACGTCAGAGCCCGAGCTGGCCACCCGAGTTGCCGGCAGTCCATCGGCTAACGCGACAAAGCCGCCTCCGACCTCCCCGACCACGCTCCTGACGCTCTTGTCAACCTCGATTGCCCTGATGACAGGAGGTACTAGTGGATCAACAACATAGATGGTGCCTCGCTCGTCGATGTTCATGTGACCGAGCTGTGGGCTGTCATTGCTGAGAATCGTATCAAGAGGGTGTCGCCCGTCGGTGACGCCGCAAGAAGCACAGGGAGTGTGGGTGCCCGCCACAGTCTCGATGGTCCCGTCAGCGGCGAAGCGAATGACATTCGTGTAGGTAACGCCGCCCTCGACAAACTGGGCCTTGCCGTAGGCAATGCCCTTCGGATCGACGGCGATCGACCAGAGTCTGAGGCAAGCGTCGAGCGCGCGCTTTCCCGCGGGATTGGTTGGAGTCGCGAAGCAGCCATTGCCCGCGACCGTGCTGATCGTCCCATCGGGGGAGACACGCCGCAACCGACCTCCGTCGACGAACGAAGACGTCTGATAGATGTAGATGTCACCGTCTCTGGAGACAGCGATCTCCTGAGGAGTGGCGAGTCCGGCCATCGTCGCTAGACCTCCATCGCCCGAGTGCACGTTCGTTCCGTTCCCAGCCACGGTCGTGACGGTTCCGTCGGGGTACACTCTCTTGATGACTCTTCGTATTGCGTCGAGCACGTAGAGCGAGTCGTCGGGTCCAATGTCGAGCCCACCGATCGGGAGCGATAGGGAACCTCCCCCCCAGTCCTCGCCAGGAGCGATCAAGGTCAAGGTACTGTCCCGATTGATCCGGAAGATTTGATTGGCCTGCTGGTTGGTCGAGAAGGCACGACCCTGGCTGTCCACGACGACCTCGTTGATCAGGTTTGCGCCCAGCGCTGATCCGCCGTCTACGGGCGGAGCGCTGCCGGTGCGACCGCTGAGGACTTTGACCACCGGGGGCAGCGTGGCGTCGTCCCGACGGGAGCCGGTTCCGTAGTTGATGCGTCGCGCTACTGGCTCGTACGCATGGTGCGCACTCAGCGTCCAGCCACCAAACCCTGCTTCCGTGGCCTGGTACGTTCCTACGGCTAACTGCCACGTGCGGCCCAGGAACAACTCGCCGCGGGCGATATCTCCCTTGATGACGGTGCCTTCGCCGTTGTAGCCAAACCTGCTCGTGCGCGTGTAGACGCCGTTGTAGACGTAGTCGATCTTGATGTTGTAGGCCTGGCTGCCCTGCATCTCGCGACCCCATTTGTCCAGACCATCCCACTCGAACGTCAGCGTCTGACCGGGCGTCGGTGAGTACGAATTCCTCGTCGCCCTTCCCGCAATAGTAACCTCGAGGTCGATCCGCTTCAGACTGGCGGGGACCGTGACTCCGGAAATGGGCACTTCGATGCGATAGTCGGTCCGTCTTCCCTTCACGCGATTGCTTGCGTAGTTCAGGGAGAGTTCCGTCCCGGCAACGGGAATGCGTTCCTTGAGGACCTGCTCTCGACAGCTAATCGTGGAAGCGTGCTGAACATCGTCTGGCGGTCCGCTCTGTGGTCCGCAGCACTTGTCGTTGCAGGGTTCAGGGCCCTTGGGATCAGGATCTGGAGGATGGGCGTCGTCCGGTGGGGAGATGCCCCAGTTGCAATCCCAAGGAGTCGTGAAATGCTTGAGTTGCACCCGCCACAGACTCTGTCCGCGGGCATACAGCTCGGCTAGTTTCTGCTGCTCCGCGAGCGTGATGCCGAAGGCCGCTAGATTGCTGTCTGCGACTCCGTCACCGGTAACGTCGATGGCCGCAGCCCCGGCGGTAGCCCCGACGATCTTGAGCACGATGCCCGACTCCTCCGCCTTCCAGGTGCCGACGCGGCGATCGTAGGAACCGAGCGGAACGACAGTACCGGCCGGAAAGTCGAGGAAGTTGTCGACATAGTAGACGAGCGGCTGCGAAAAGGAGACCTCGGGAGCGCCCTGCTCGACGGCTTCGTCGGCATTGACCTCGAAGGCGTAGGTGTAGTGACTCTGGGACGGAAGCGGTCCGGGCATTGCCTGAGGCCCCGACGCGCCAACCGTGAACTCGGTGATGCGGACGCTCATCGAATCGAGCGGAACTTCCGTGCCGTCAACCAGGTGCATGGTGGCTTCCGTACCCCCGGGAATGAGGAGGGTGCCTTTCCGACTACCGCTGTCGTCGGTCTGCTCGCTCCCCATCGCGACCTGAAGCTCGGTAGCATTCAGATCCACCGTCGTGGCAACGGGGTCGGATGGAATCAAGGTCACGGGCGGTAGCTGCGCATACTCACCCCACGCCGCGTGGACCCTCCGCTGAACGGCCAGGTACCCATCCTTCTGGTACTCCACCATCAGGTTGCCACCGCCGTTGACGACCAAGTCGAAAGCGCCATCCGCGCGCGTGATCGTCCATCCTAGCTCCGGGTGGTCCAGGACGCTGATGCGGGCGCCGGAGAGGGGGAGACCTTCCCGATTCAGCAGGCTACCCTGCAACGTGGCCGCGCGCTCGGCAACGATGGTGCCCGGTGCAACACCCTGCTGGACAGGGTCGGTGCCGCTGTAGAGCCACTGCGTAGCGTCGAACAGCGTGGTCCCAATCGTGGGATCCAGCGCTGTGCAAGTTCGGACCTGGGGCCCCAGCGCGGGATCGCACCACTCGAGTGTGCACGGATCTCCATCGTCGAGACCGCTGGCGCCGGTTGGCAGGCACTCACCTTCCGCCGTACAGGCGCCCTGGCTGCAGAGGTCGGCGAAGCAGGGGCTTCCCGCTGCACCTGGTACAAAGGTTACGACCCCGGTCGCGGGATCGCACACGCCCACCGTGCAGTCGTTGCCGGAGTCCGTGTTTACCGGTGTGCCCGGCTGGCAAGTACCCGTCGCGCCGCAGACTTCGGTGCCGTTGCAGGCGTTCCCGTCGCTGCAGCTGCTGCCAGCCGCGAGCGGTGTGTGTGTGACGCCGGCTACGGGATCGCAGGCGTCGACCGTGCAAGGGTTGTGGTCGTCTACCGCGATCGGCGTGCCGCCAGCGCAATGCCCGGCCCCGTTGCACGTTGCGCCGCCGTCGCAAACGTTGCCGTCGTCACAACTCGAACCCACTGGTTTCGCGGGATTCGAGCAAGTGCCGGTCGCCGGACTGCACACGCCGGCGGCGTGGCACGAATCGAGCACACTGCAGACAACCGGCTGCGCACCGACACAGGAGCCGCCCTGGCAGGTGTCCGTCTGAGTGCAGGCGTTGCCGTCATTGCACGCGGTTCCATTGGCCACGGGGGTATGCGTGGCGCCGATCAGGGCGTCGCATGCATCCGTCGTGCAGGGATTGCCGTCGTCGAAAACTGGCACGGTCCCGGCGCCGCACTGACCGGTGCTATTGCAGGTTTCGCGCCCATCGCACACGGTCGCGTTGTCGCAGGCGGTTCCCGCTGCGCGGGGCGTGTGGATGACCCCGCTGACGGGATCGCAAGCATCGACCGTACACGGGTTTGTGTCGTCGACGACGAGCGCCACGCCGGTGGCGCAGGCGCCGGCCTGGCACGTCTCCGCTCCGTCACAGACCGTCGCGTTATTGCAAGCAGTACCGTCTGGCTTGGCGGGACTCGAGCAAGCGCCCGTCGTTGGATTGCAGGTGCCAGCATCGCGGCACACGCCCTGAGCGGTGCACACGACCAGGTTCGCCCCCGTGCAGGCGCCGCTCTGGCAAGTGTCCGACTGCGTGCAGGCGTTGCCGTCATTGCACGCGATTCCATTGGCCACGGGAGTATGCGTGACGCCGATCAGGGCGCCGCACGCATCGGTCGTGCAAGGATTGCCGTCATCGAAAAGCGGCAGGGTCCCGGGGCTGCACTGACCGGCGCTATTGCAGGTCTCGCGCCCATCGCACAGGGTCGCGTTGTCGCAGGCGGTTCCCGCTGTGCGGGGCGTGTGGCTAACCCCGCTGACGGGATCGCAAGCATCGACGGTACATGGGTTGGTGTCATCGACGACGAGCGCCACACCGTTGGCGCAGGCGCCGGCCTGGCACGTCTCCGCTCCGTCACAGACGGTCGCGTTGTTGCAAGCCGTGCCGTCTGCCTTGGCGGGGCTCGAGCAAGCGCCCGTCGTTGGATTGCAGGTGCCGGCATCGCGGCACACGCCTTGAGCGGTGCACACGACCAGGTTCGCTCCGGTACAGGCGCCGCTCTGGCAAGTGTCCGATTGGGTGCAGGCGTTGCCGTCGTTGCACGCCGTGCCATTGGCGACCGGCGTGTGCGTCGGGCCCGATGGACCGTTGGCGTCGACTGTGCACGGGTTTCCGTCATCGATGCTGCCGCAAACAGAGCCAACCGTGAACTCGGGCGCCCACATCAATTCGATCGGGCCGGGAGTGTACACGCCGGGTTGGCCCGCGACGTAGGAGTAGAACCTGGTGAGAATGAGGTCCCCAGCGTGGTAACCGGCGGCGGGCTTGACCAACGAATACGTCGAGGTTCCGTTGGGGTTGGCTACGCGGCTGCTGACGATGTTTTGTGCGACGTTCTGGACCCCGTTCTGCTGAACGAAGACCTGGACGAACTGCTGGACACCCGGCAGTGTCACAGCGAAACGCAGGTCGCCGTTCGTCTGCGTCGTGATGTAGGCGTGGCATCCCGAGGGCGGCGGGCTTGAGCAGGTGGTTTGCCCGTAGATGAAGTCAGGAGCCCAAGTCGTATCCGTGGGGCCGGGCGTGAAGACGCCCGGCTGTCCGGCGCCGTACGAGTAGAAGCGCGTGCGCAGGCGGTCCCCGGAGTGATATCCGGTCGCGGGCGCAACAAATGAGTACGAGTACGTGCCGTTGCCGTTGTTGACGGCGTTCGAGACGATGTTCGTCGCGATGTTCTGAATCCCATTCTGCTGCACGAACACTTGGACGAACGCCTGAGGCTGGGAGAACGTCACGGCGTAGCGAACGCTTCCATTGGGGAGCTGCCCGACAAAGCGGCCGCAGCTGGCACCCGGCGCTCCCGGCGGCTGAGTCAGCGCAAGCGAGCGCGAGCCGAGGTCCTCCTGTTTACCCTGCTTGCCTTCAGAGCGGGTGCATCCCGCTGCCGCAATCAGGCTCGCCAAGACGAGCGCCGCAACCCTCACCGCCGCCCAAATTTTTGAAGGCATGATCTCTTCCCCGAATCAGATAGGGCGCAAGAGTCGCCGATCGCACGACACGAAGGCAAGCGGCTTCCGCGTCACGATTTCGAAACAGCAAGGTGTTGGGGTGACTACTCCTGAACGCCCGCACACATGTGAGGATCACGAATTGAGCACGCGGGGCGCCTCTACCAAGCCGTCTGGGTGAAGGCTCCCGGCCCCGGGAGTGAGTAGCCGCAGGGGGTGAATAATGAGGATTTCGCGTGTGGCCCTCTGCGGCGGACACCAAACAGCCTCTGCAACGTTGGCAATCACGCCTCCCGATGGGCGACTGGAGAAACTACTACGCGTCGTTGTGGTGTTCGTCCGACGTGTACCCTCGGCACCCTGCGACCTACCCCACGCGGCTTAGACACACGCTTCGAGCGGCGGTTGGCATCCTTAAGCGTCGCGGAGAGCCTGCTGCACTCGTGCAAGAAGAAGTATGGCAACGCCGCCGAGGAAGTGCGCCGGGAGCGCGGGCGGCGAGACGCCAGACGACGAGCTGAAACGGCTTCGGGACGACAACACGCAGCTGAGGCACGAGCGCGATGTCTTAAAGAAGTCACCAGCCTTCTTCGCGGCGGCCCGCTCGTGAGCCTGTACGAGCCGGTGCAATCGGAGAAGGCAGAGTCTCCGGTCGGCGTGTTGTGTGACGCTTCGGCGCTTCGCGCGTGCGGGTCCGACACGCCTGCAAGTGGGGCAGGCCGCGAGCGATTGGTTTGGACGTGCCTCGACACACTTTCTGCTCACACCTCGCGATGCGAGGCGCGTCGCCGAAAGCGACCCAAAGAGCTAGTCGGTCACTCGACGCTCAGCGTGGCACTTCGGTACATTCATTTGGCGCCGAGCGCGCTCCGCGAAGCGATCGGTTTGCTCGACTTTGGGCAGCCGGTAAGCAGCGCTGAGAGCGCCCCGGTTTGAAGTAGCGGGAACGAATCAGAAAACTCAGCGGAGAGAGACCGGCGCAAAACCCGCGGTGCGATCACCAGAGTCGCAGGACGATCGGACCGCCGAGGTGCAACTGAGACTATCTTCTAGATTCGTCTTCGAGTCGCATCGCTTCGAGCAGCAAGCCGCCGATTTTTTGCTGGTCGCCGGAGTCGGAGTCGGAGACGGCGCCGTAGTTACCGCGGAAGCTGAAGCTGCCCTTTTTCCAACGCAGCACTTCGCGCAGCAAGTCCGTCGAGCTCCACGGCTTGTCGTTGAGCGAGCCGGACGCGAACTTGCCCTCGCTCAGCTCGAGCAGCGCGACCTTGCCACCATCGCCCCGCACCTTGAGGTAGCCGCTGCGACGCTCTAGTTCGAGCAGCGTGAGCACCGTAGCGATCGACATTTGAGCGACGTCACCACTGAACGCCGCCCCCGCTACGGATGACGCTGGTCCGTCCGACGAAAACGCCTCGCGCTGTTTACGCAGCCGGTTGGCCATATCGATCAGCGCACCCACTTGCGCGACGACCTCTTCGTTGCGGAACGGCTTGGTCAAATACAGATCGGCGCCAACATTCAAGCCCTGCAGGCGAGACTCGGGGTCATCGGCCTCGGTCAGGAACAAGAACGGCGTCGTGGCGACCTTCGTCGGCTCCGTGCGCACGCGGCGCGCGACCCAGAAACCATCGATATCAGGAAGGTTCACGCTGCATAGGATGCAGTCGGGCTGAAGCTCGCGCACTTTGTCGAACCCCGCGCGCGCTTCGCCGGCGACGTGCACTTCGTAGCCCGCCTCGCCCAAGAACTTGGTGAGCAGGGCCGCTTCCCACTCCTCCTGTTCGATGATCAAAACTCGGCCTGAAGCCACGCCCAAACGCTAGCATGCCGGCGGCTAAAGCCCGAAATTACGAGATTTTTGGCCGTACACGGCCAGCCGCGGCCGGACGGCCTACCTCGCCCACGCCTGGCGGGCGCCGCCTTTCGCGCCAGGTCTTGTCATGAGACAGGCGCCGCGCTACTCGGCCCTCCTTGGCCGACGCATCGCTTTCCCGCACCCCCCTTTACGCTGAGCACGTCCGCTTGGGCGCCAAGCTGGTCCCCTTCGCCGGCTGGGAAATGCCAATCCAGTACAAGGGGCTCGTCGCCGAGCACACCGCCGTGCGCGAGCGAGTGGGCCTGTTCGACGTCAGCCACATGGGTGAGCTGCACGTCACTGGTGCGGGCGCGCTCGCTGCTGTCGACTCGCTCATCACGAACGACTTATCGAAGGCAGAGAACGGCCAAGCCGTCTACACGTGCTGCTGTAACGCTGGCGGAACCATCCTCGACGACTTGATCGTCTACCGCCGCGCCGAAGACGACGTGCTGGTCGTGTGCAACGCCAGCAACCGTCCCAAGATCGCCGCGCATTTTCGCGAGAGTTTGCGCGGCCGCGCGGAGTTCCGCGACGAGAGCGACGACACTTCGCTGATCGCCGTGCAAGGACCGCGCGCGCTCGAGCTGCTGCGACTGACCGGCGCGAGCCTGGACCCGAGCACGCTGCGCTCGTTTCGTTTCGCCGACGGCAGCGTCGCGGGCATCAAAGTCACGATCGCGCGCACCGGCTACACCGGCGAAGACGGCGTCGAGCTGTTTTGCCCGAACGGCGGCGCCGCCCAACTCTTTCGCGCGCTGCTCGACGCTGGCGCGCCACTCGGCGTCGAAGCCATCGGTCTCGGCGCGCGCGACACGCTGCGGCTCGAGGCGCGGCTCTCGCTCTACGGCAACGAAATCGACGAGACCACGAACCCCATCGAAGCGGGCCTGGGCTGGGTCGTGAAGCTCGACAAGCCGGCGGGCTTTTTGGGGCGCGACGCGATCGCCAAAGTGAAGGCCGAGGGGCCGACGCGCAGCCTGGTCGGCTTCGAAATGGTCGGTCGCGGCATCGCGCGTCACGGCTACCCACTCCTCTCGAAGAGCGGCGAGCCGGTCGGCATCTGCACGTCCGGAGGACCCTCGCCCACGCTCGGCAAGAGCATCGGGCTCGGTTACTTGCCCGTCGCGCTAGCCGCGATTGATAGCGAATTTCTCGTCGATTGCCGCGGCAAGTCGATCGAGGCCAAGGTCGTAAAACCACCCTTTTACAAGCGCAAGCCTGCGAGCGCCTGAATCATGAGCCAAGCCAAAGAAGTCAAAACGGATCGTAAGTACACCAAGGATCACGAGTGGGCGCTGAGCGAAGGCGCCGAGCTCGTCGTTGGCATCACCGCTTTCGCGGTCGACGCGCTGGGCGACATCACGCTCGTCAGCCTCGATGTGAAGCCTGGTGATCGCGTGGAGGCGCACAAGGCCTTCGGCACCATCGAGAGCGTCAAGACGCTGAGCGACTTGTTCGCGCCGGTCAGCGGCAAGGTGACGCGCGTGAACGCGGCGCTCGAAAACGCGCCCGAGCTCGTGAACGAAGACTGCTGGGGCAAAGCCTGGATGGTCGCCATCACGCCGGACGACGCCGGCGCCGCGAGCGGGCTCTTGGATGCGACAGCCTACGCCGCGCACCTCGAAGAGTCGGCGCACTGATGCGCTACATTCCGCACACCGAGAGCGAAATCCAAGAGATGCTCGGCGTCGTCGGACGCACGTCGATCGACGAGCTTTTCTCGACGATTCCGCCAGAGGCGCGCTTCGAACGCAGACTGTCGCTCGAGCCAGCCTTGGCCGAGCCCGAGCTGATGGCTCACTTGGCCGAGCTGGCCCAAAAGAGCCAGGGCAACGGGCTGCTCTCGTTCTTGGGCGCGGGCATGTACCAGCACCACGTTCCGCCGGCCGTCGATCAGCTGCTCTTGCGCAGTGAATTTTATACGGCTTACACGCCGTACCAGCCCGAGGTCGCCCAAGGCACGCTGCAAGCCATTTGGGAGTTTCAGACCATCGTCAGCGAGCTGTACGGCTTGCCGCTGGCGAATGCGAGCTTGTACGACGGCGCCAGCGCCACCGCCGAAGCCGCGCTGATGGCTTGTCGCTTGACCAAGCGCGGCAAGGTCCTGCTGAGCGGCTGTGTCCACCCCGACTACCGTGGCACGACGCACACCTATTTGGCGGGCCGCAGCGACATGTCGACGCAAGAGGTCGCGGCGGGCGCAGACGGCGCGGCCGATCGCGTCGCCATCGCGCAAGCGTTGAGCAACGACGTAGCGGCCGTCATCGTCGGCTACCCGGGTTTCTATGGCGCGCTGCCAGATTTGGCGGCGCTCGCCCAATTGGCGCACGAGCGCGGCGCGCTGCTCGTCGCCACCGTGAGCGAGCCCTACGCGCTGTCGGTGGTCGAGGCTCCCGGGGCGCTCGGCGCCGACATCGCGGTCGGTGAAGGGCAACCGCTCGCCTGCCCGCCGCAATTCGGTGGCCCGGGCGTGGGGCTGTTCGCCTGTCGCGACGATCGCCAGTACCTGCAGCAGCTGCCCGGACGCATTTGCGGCGAAACCGTCGATCATGACGGCGAGCGCGGCTTCGTGCTCACACTCTCGACGCGCGAGCAGCACATCCGCCGCGAGCGCGCGACCAGCAACATCTGCACCAACCAAGGCCTGCTGGCGTTGTCCTTGGCGATTCGCTCGAGCTTGCTCGGCAAGGCCGGCTTCGTGGAGGTCGGCAAGCAATGCCTGGCCAAGGCGCGCTACCTGCGCGGCGAAATTCTGAAGCTGCCTGGCTACGCGGCAGCCTTCGCCGCAGCACCCTTCTTCAACGAGTTCGCGGTGCAAGTGCGCGGTGGCGACGCGCAGAAGGTCTGCCAAAAGCTCGAAGGCCAGGGCATCATCGCCGGCTACGACTTGGGCCGCGCCGAGCGCGCCCTGAAAGATCGCCTGCTGATCGCGGTTACCGAAAAGCATCGCCGCGAAGATCTCGACCGCCTCGTGCGCGCGTTAGCGGCGGTTTAGCTCGATGAAGCACGCCAATCTTTTGCTGGCCGTCGCGGCAACGCTCTTGTGCGCTCCTAGCGCGCGAGCCGATGTCTCTTCCTGGGCCTACGTCGGCGGCGGCGTCACCTCGATCAAACAGCGAGACCTCGCGCTCAAGGTCGATCCCACGCTAGCCATCGAAACCGGCATCGGCACGCCGGCCACGCACCCGCTGGTGCTCGGCGGCATGTTCAAGCTGCACGCGCTGTTCGGCGACGGCGCCGATCTCGCCCTGGCGCTACGGCTGGCCACGAGCGGCTTCGTCACGGGAAGATTTGGTCTGGCGCTCGACGCAGGCCCCTACCAGCGCTTTTGGG
>Ga0307516_10004908_pt1 | contig 16269 bp, 12 predicted proteins | sample 19_EM_MG_FD_203310 | JGI IMG/M metagenome (GOLD analysis project Ga0307516, IMG submission 203310) | Populus trichocarpa ectomycorrhiza microbial communities from riparian zone in the Pacific Northwest, United States - 19_EM | ecosystem: Host-associated > Plants > Roots > Unclassified | place...
TCGTAGCGCAGGCCGGAGCCGATCAGGATCTTCTTGACGCCCTTGAGCGCGCGGGCGCGCCGGTACATCTTGATCAGCGGGCCGTGGTCGGTGTCCAGGTTCGGGCAGATGCCGGGGTAGACGCAACTCGGCTTGCGGCAGGCGGCTTCGATCGCAGCGCTCTTGCAGCCGATGCGGTACATGTTGGCCGTCGGGCCACCGAGGTCTGACACGACGCCGGTGAAGCCCTTGACCTTGTCGCGCATCTCCTCGATCTCGCGGATCACCGAGTCTTCGCTGCGGCTCTGGATGATGCGGCCTTCGTGCTCGGTGATCGAGCAGAAGGTGCAGCCGCCGAAGCAGCCGCGCATGATGTTCACGCTGAAGCGGATCATCTCCCACGCGGGGATCTTGGTCGCGCCGTCGTGGCCGCCCTTTTCGTCCGCATAGGCCGGGTGCGGCGAGCGGGCGTAGGGCAGGTCGAACACGTGGTCCATCTCGGCCGTGGTCAGCGGGATGGGCGGCGGGTTGATCCAGACCTCGCGCGCGGTCTTGCCCTCGCCATGGCGCTGCACCAGCGCGCGGGCGTTGCCGGGGTTGGTCTCCAGGTGCAGCACGCGGTTGGCGTGGGCGTAGAGGACGGGGTCACTCTTGACCTGCTCGTAGCTGGGCAGGCGGATCACGGTCTTCTCGCGCGGCGGCAACATCACGCGGCCGGTGGTGTTGCGCACGAAGGTGATCGGCTTGACGGCAGGTTCGGCCGCGGGTGCCGCATCGTCAGTGGCGCCTTGCTCCTTCGAGCAGGTCGTGCCCTGCGCCTCGGCCTGCTCGCTGGTCGTCTGGTACGGGTTGATGTGCGAGTCGATGCGGCCGGGCAGGTCGACCTCGGTCGAATCGACTTCGAACCAGCCGGCGGCGGTCGGGTCGTCGTGGCGGCGGACGAAGGCGGTGCCGCGGATGTCGGTCATGTGCACGATCGGCTCGCGCGCGGCCAGGCGGTGGGCGATCTCGATGATCGCGCGTTCGGCGTTGCCGTACAGCAGCAGGTCGGCCTTGGCGTCGACCAGGATCGAGCGACGGACCTTGTCCTGCCAGTAGTCGTAGTGGGCGATGCGGCGCAGCGAGCCTTCGATGCCACCCAGCACGATCGGCACGTCGTTGAAGGCTTCCTTGCAGCGCTGGGCGTAGACGAGCGAGGCGCGGTCGGGGCGCTTGCCGCCGACGTTGCCGGGCGTGTAGGCGTCGTCGCTGCGGATCTTCCGGTCGGCGGTGTACCGGTTGATCATCGAATCCATGTTGCCGGCGGTCACGCCGAAGAACAGATTCGGCCTGCCCAGCACCTTGAACGGGTCGGCCGACTGCCAGTCGGGCTGCGCGATGATGCCGACGCGAAAGCCCTGGGCTTCCAGCGTGCGGCCGATCACGGCCATGCCGAAGCTGGCGTGGTCGACATAGGCGTCACCGGTGACGATGATGATGTCGCACGAATCCCAGCCGAGCTTGTCCATCTCGGCGCGGCTCATCGGCAGGAACGGGGCCGTGCCGAAGCGCTTGGCCCAGTACGGGCGATAGGCCGTCAGCGGCTTGACGGCGGGCGCCGTCTTCGGCTTGACGATGGGCGCGGCGGGGCGCGCGGGGGCGGTGGTGGTCGTCACGGTGGTGGGCTGCGGCGGCGGCCGGCAAGGGCCGCCAGGTGCCGGACAGCAGGGCCGGCGGGGCGAAGCGCCGAGCGGCGCCAACCGCGTATTGTCCCAGGAGCGGCCCGCGGGCGCCAGCCCAGGGGCTTGGACAGCCCTTTCGCCCGGTGAGCGGGCGTGACACCCGGCACGCCGCCGGCGACGGTCAGATCAACGCGGCCGACATCAGGCCCAGGCTGGCAGCGGGCTGCAGACCGGCTCGCGGCCGCCGTCGGCGATGCTGGGGATCACGTCCAGCACGTCGAAATACGGCTTGGCCAGCAGCTCGTCGCTGCGCAGCGCGTCGACCGCGTCGCGGTATTCGGGCATGTCGGTGGTCTCCCAGACCAGCACGTCCGAGCAGCGGCCGTGGAAGGCGCTGGCGTCGAAAAAGCGCAGCCGCACCTCGGGAAAACGGTTGAAGACCTTGAACAACGCGCCGTCGTAGATCGCATTGCGTTGGTCAGGTGGCAAGGCCAGCCAGGCGGCGGTGGCCTTGAGCAGCATGAAGACGGTGTAAGGGCGTGGGGTCATCGGCTCGGGCGGGAATCGGGTAGGTTTGACGCGCTGCAGCGCTTGCCCCAGACTATGCGAGCTTCTGCTCACATTTCCAACTCGCATTTCCGTAGTCCGCCCCGACCATGGCCACGCCCACGATCAGCCCCCGCAAATCGCCGCGCCAGGCGCGTTCCCAGGCCACCGTCACGGCGATTCTGGACGCCGCGGCTCGCGTTTTGGTCGAGCGCGGCTACGCGGCCACCAACACCAACCTGGTGGCCGAGCTGGCCGGCGTCAGCGTCGGCTCGCTTTACCAGTACTTCCCGAACAAGGATGCGCTGATCGCCGCGCTGCACGAGCGCCATTCCCGCGAGATGAACCAGGTCGTCGAGCGTTCGCTGGCCGACAGCGAAGGCCTCGGGTTCGAGGCAGCGTTGAGCCTGCTGCTCGAAGGCATCGTCGAGGCGCACCGCGTCGAGGCCGGCCTGCACCGCGTGCTCGAGACGCAACTCGCCGGGCTGGACGTGCTGGACGACCACGTGGAGACCGAGGCCAAGATCAGCGCCCAGATCCGCACGCTGTTGGCCCGCTACCCGGACGAGATCCGCGTGCCGGACCAGCGCCTGGCGGTCTACCTGCTGATGCACTCGCTGCACGGGCTGGTGCACGCGGTGGTCTTCGAGCGGCCGCCAGGTGTGTCGATCAAGCAGGCGACGCGCGAGATGGTGCGCATGACCAAGGTCTACCTGACGGCGCCGGTCTGAGCCGTGCCGGGACGCACGTCAGGCTTGCCGGCCTCAGCGCCCGAACAGCCCCTTCACCATGTCGCCGACGCCCTCGACGACACCCGACACGCTGACGCCGAGTGACTCGGCCAGCCCGCTGGCGAAACGTTTGGCCAGGCTGTCGTTGACCGAGAACGACGGGTCATCCAGCCGGCCTTCGAGGGTGAACTTCATCTCGATGCGGCCTTTGCGCTCCAGCCCTGACAACACGGCCTGGCGCGACATGCCGGCAAAGCGGTCGATCACGCCAGGGCCGCTGGCCAGCTGCAGGCCTGTCAGCACCACCTCGCCGGGCGCGCGCAGCTGCTGGTGTTGCACGCGGGCGGCCAGCGTCAGGTCCAACACACCGCGCTTGATGCCGCCGTCGGCCACCTTCATCAGATAGGGCTGCAGCGCCAGCAGGTCGGCGCCGTTCAGCCTGATCTTCAGGTCGGCTTCGCGCGTCGCCGGCGTCAGCTCGCCGTCGATCTGCAGCTTGCCGTCCTGCGTCGGCCCCTTGAACAAGGCTTGCAGCGTGATCGCCATCGGCTCTTCGAAAGTCGGCGCGGCCAGGTGGTCGAGCTGGGCGTTCAGGTCGGCCAGCTGCACACGGTGCGGCGCGCGCTGGCCCGGCAGGCTCGCGTCGTACAGGTCGACCTGCACCTGGTTCAGCACCAGGTGGTCGATCAGCACTCGGGCGGCTGGGGTGGCGCTGGCGGCCGGCGTGGGTGCCGGCGCTGCCTTGCGCGCATCGCCCAGCACTGAGGGCAGCACAGTCAGGCGTCCGTCGCGGCCACGCAGCAGCACGATCCGGGCATCGTCGATCTCGATCCGCTGCACGCGCCAGCCACCGAAGGCACTGGCCAGGTCGGGTCGCACGCGCACCCGGCCGGCGTGCAGCTCTTCATTCGCTGGCCAGCCGGGGCCGGCGCTGATGTGCAGGTCACGCACCGTCAGCCCGGACCAACCGAGCTCGATGGTACCGACGCTGGCGCGCGGCCCAAGGGCTTGCAGCAGGGCGCCCTGCAGGCGTTGCAAGGCCACGTGGTAGGCCGCCGCGACGGCGGCAAACAGCAGCAGGGCGATCAGGGCGAGAACGAGCTTTCGGCGAGCAGGCATGGCGCCATTTTCGGTCGCTGCCCGCCGGCCGGTTGTCACCGGACGTGATGGCCCTGATCGGGCGGATGGGGTGGGGCCCGGGCGAGAATCGACCGCAGCCATGCCGACACCACCTCACCCCGCCGACGCACCTGCCGAACCCAGACTGCTGGGCGTGGATTTTTCCAGCGCACCCCGGGCGGCCAAGCCCATTGTTGCGGCCTGGGGCCGGCGCTCTGGGGCGGTGCTGCGGCTGGAGGCCATCGACGCCTTGCCCAATTTCGAGGCTTTCGAACAGCTGCTGCGCATGCCCGGACCCTGGGTTGGCGGATTCGACATGCCGTTCGGTCTGCCACGTGAGCTGGTTGAGCATCTGGGCTGGCCCACCGAATGGCAGGCGCTGATCCGGCACTATGCGGGCTTGAGCCGAGAGGAGATCCGCGAGACCTTCGCCGCTTTCTGCGCCGCGCGGCCGGTCGGAGCCAAGTTTGCTCACCGTGCCTGTGACGCGCCCGCAGGTTCATCGCCCAGCATGAAGTGGGTCAATCCGCCGGTGGCTTTCATGCTGCATGCCGGTGCACCGCGCCTGCTCGACGCGGGCGTTCATCTGCCCAGCGTGAACGCCGGCGACGACAGCCGCGTGGCGCTGGAGGCCTACCCCGGCCTGCTGGCGCGTGAACTCATTGGCACGCGCTCGTACAAGAGCGACGACAAGGCCAGGCAGACGCCGGAGCGGCTGATCGCACGCAAGGACATCGTCGAGGCGCTGGAACAAGGCCGCACGCGCCTGGGCTTGAGGTTGAGGTTGAGCCATGCGCAGCGCGATGCACTGGTGGCTGATGCGACTGGCGACCGGCTCGACGCGGTGCTGTGCATGCTGCAGGCCGGATGGGCCAGCGGGCAGCCCGGCTGGGGCCTGCCAGCCTCGCTCGACACGCTGGAAGGTTGGATCGTCAGCGCCGTGCCGCTCGATGGCTGAGAGCACCGCCGCCGAGGCCTGGTTTGCCGGCCGAGGCTGGCAGTCTTTCGCGTTCCAGCGCGAGGTCTGGGCCGCAATGGGCCGGGGCGAGAGCGGGTTGCTGCATGCCACCACCGGCGCCGGCAAGACCTATGCGGTGGCCTTCGGCGCCATCGCACGCATTGCCGAGTCGAAGGCATCGGCCGCGCCACCCTTGTCGGTGCTGTGGATCACCCCGATGCGGGCTTTGGCGGCAGACACACTGCGCGCGCTGCAGGCGCCGCTGACGGACTTGCGGCCGCGCGCGACGCTGGGCCTGCGCAGTGGCGATACACCGTCCGCCGAGCGTGCCAAGCAAGACAAGCGCTGGCCCACGGTGCTGGTCACCACGCCCGAGTCGCTGAGCCTGATGCTGACACGCGCGAACGCCGAGGCCGAGTTGAGCCAGGTGCGCACGGTGATCGTCGACGAATGGCACGAGCTGATCGGCAGCAAGCGTGGCGTGCAGGTGCAGCTCGCGCTGGCGCGGTTGGCACGTTGGAACCCTGGCCTGGTGGTGTGGGGCCTGTCGGCCACGCTGGGCAACCTGGGCGATGCCATGGCCACGCTGCTGGGCCACGATGGCGGCCGGCTGGTGCAGGGCCGCATCGACAAGACACTGGTGATCGACACGCTCCTGCCTGACGAACCCGGCCGCTTCACCTGGGGCGGCCATCTCGGCGCGCAAATGCAGCCGGCGGTGGTGCGCGAAATCGAGAACAGCTCAGGCACCACGCTGATCTTCACCAACGTGCGTTCGCAGGCAGAGATCTGGTACCAGCTGCTGCTGGAGGCGCGGCCGGACTGGGCCGGCTCGATTGCGCTGCACCATGGCTCACTGGACAAGGCGGTGCGCGAGTGGGTCGAAGCCGGCCTGAAAGCCGGCACGCTGAAAGCTGTGGTGGCCACCTCGTCGCTGGACCTGGGCGTGGACTTCCTGCCGGTCGAGCGCGTGCTGCAGATCGGCTCGGCCAAGGGCGTGGCGCGGTTGCTGCAGCGCGCCGGCCGCTCCGGCCACGCGCCGGGCCGACCGAGCCGCGTGACTGTCGTGCCGACCAACACGCTGGAGCTGGTCGAGGCCGCCGCGGCACGCGAAGCCGCGTTCGCCGGCCGCGTCGAGCAACGGCACTCGCCCGACAAGCCCCTGGACGTGCTGGTGCAGCACATGGTCACCGTGGCGCTCGGTGGCGGCTTCACCGCCGACGCGTTGTTCGACGAGGTGCGTCTTGCTCGCGCCTACCGCGACCTCACGCGCGACGAGTTCGACTGGGCGCTGGCCTTCGTCGAACGGGGCGGCGCCAGCCTGCACGCCTACCCCGAATACCACCGGGTGCAATGGGTCGAAGAGGAAGGCGCGGACGCCGCGCGGCCGGGGGCTGGCAGCTACCGCGTGCCCGACCGCGGCATCGCGCAGCGCCACAAGTTGCAGGTCGGCACCATCGTCGGCGACACCGCCATGAAGGTCGCGTGGGTCAGCGGCGGCACCTTGGGCACGATCGAAGAGAGCTTCATCGCGCGCCTGTCGGCCGGCGACTGTTTTGTTTTCGCCGGCCGCGTGCTCGAGTACGTCCGCACCAAAGAGATGACGGCCTTCGTGCGCACGGCGACCAAGCCCACGGGCCGCGTGGTGGTGTGGAACGGCGCGCGCATGGCGTTTTCCACCGAGATGTCCGACGCCGTGCGCACCGTGCTCGAACGCGCCGGCTCGGGCCCCGGTGGCAGCCTGGTGCTGGACAGCCCCGAGCTGCGCGCCGCCGGCCCGATGCTGGACACGCAGCTGCGGCTGTCGCGCCTGCCCGAGCCGGGCACGCTGCTGGTTGAGCGTTACCGCTCGCGTGAAGGCCACCACCTCTTCGTCTACCCGTTCGCTGGTCGCCACGTGCACCTGGGCTTGGCAGGGCTGCTGGCGTGGCGCTTGGCGCGCGACGAACCCAACACCTACTCGCTGGCCTTCAACGACCTCGGCTTCGAGCTGCTCGGCGCCAAGCCGATCAGTACCGAAGCGCTGGAGGCCGACCAGGCTTTCACGACCGACCATCTGCTCGACGACGTGCTCGCCAGCCTGAACGCGCGCGAGCTGGCGCAGCGGCGCTTTCGCGAGATCGCCCGCGTCGCCGGCCTGGTGTTCACCGGCTATCCGGGGGCGAACAAGGGCGCGCGCCAGCTGCAAGCCTCGTCGTCGCTCTTCTATGAGGTGTTTCGCAAGTACGACGCCGGCAACCGCCTGCTCGGTCAAGCCGAACAGGAGGCCTTGTCGCAGGAGCTTGAGCTGGGTCGCCTGCGCGAGGTGCTGCAGGGCTTGTCGGCACGGCGCCTGTTGTGGGCCGAGCTGCGGGCGCCGAGCCCGTTCTCGCTGCCGCTGATGGTCGAGCGGTTTCGCGAGCGCCTCAGCAACGAGAAGATGAAGGACCGGCTGGCGCGCCTGCTGGCCGAAGCAGAGCAGCGGCTCGACACCCCGCCTGCAGGTATCTCGATGCCACCGAGGCCGCGTGGTGCTCGCAGCGCGCCGAAGAGCGCCTGACGCCCTCCTACAATCCGGCGCTCTTCGTTGCGAGCAAAAGGCGCACCGTTTCATGAGCCTGTTCGGCAAAGCCTGGCGTGTGGGACCGACGACCCGCCTGGCCACCTACCTGATCGCGCTGTGGAAGCTGGCCCGCCACCGCGACACACCACGCGGCGCAAAGATGATCGCGTGGGGTGTGCTGGCCTATGCGCTCAGCCCGATCGACCTGATCCCCGATTTCATCCCGATCCTGGGCCAGCTCGACGACATCGTGCTGATCCCGCTCGGCGTGGCTCTGGTCGTCAAGTTGGTGCCGGCGCCGTTGTGGCAAGGTTGCCTGCGTGATGCCGAAGCGCACGCCGAGCGTTTGCCAAGCCTGTGGTGGGGCGCACTGCTGATCACGTTGTTCTGGCTCGTGCTGCTGGGGCTCGCGGGGTGGGCGGTCTACCGCATCTTCTTCGCCGCATGACGCTTCGCATGAAACGCTGGGCCGCCGTTTGGCTGCTCGCGGCCTTCGCTTGCACCCCACTGGCCGCAATGACGGGCCGCGCCACGCATGTCAGTGACGGCGACACGCTGTGGGTGCGGCCAGCGACCGGCGGCCGACCGATCAAACTGCGCCTGCAAGGGCTCGACGCACCAGAGATCTGCCAGGCCGGCGGCGTGGCCGCGCGCGATGCACTGGCCGAGCTGGTCAAGGAACAAGACCTGCAAGTCGAAGAACTCGGCCGCGACAGCTGGGGCCGCACCCTGGCCCGCGTGTCGGTGGCCCACCACGACATCGGCTCGCGCCTGGTGCAAGACGGCCACGCCTGGAGCGACCTCTTCCACCACGACCCTGGCCCCTACGCGAGCGAAGAGATGAGTGCCCGCCGCGCACGCCGCGGTTTGCATGCCACGCTGGGCGCGATCCGGCCGCGTGACTTCCGTCAGCACCATGGGCCGTGCGAATCCGCGGCGCCAGTTTCGTCACGCTAGCCCGTCAAGGCCGCCATGGCGGCACTTGTATCATTTGGTGTTTCGAAAACCAAAGAATTCGAGGGAGTGGAATGCGCGCGTACCGAGCCTGCCTGGCTGGGCTGTTGAGCCTTGGCCTTTTTCTGAGCGCTTGTGACGACGGAGGTGGCGACGGGTCGACACCGGTCACGCCGCTGCCCGACACGGTCACCATCAGTGGCACCGCTTCGGTCGACACCGACGACTCGGCACAGTTCGGCAGCGATATCGCCAACACCGATGGCGGCTTGAGCTTCCACTGGGACTTTGGTGACGGCGCGTCAAGCGCTGAGGCGGCGCCGACTCATCGGTTCGTGACACCCGGCCAGTACGACGTCGTGTTGACCGTGAGCAACGAAGACGGGGCTGCCAAGAGCGCCACTTTCAAAGTCACCGCGGCCCACTACGCGATGGTGAGAGACCTGAAGTGCAGCGGTGCCGACCATCGGGGATGGTGCTGGCAGCGGCCGCAGCCCACGGGCAACGACATCGAAGACATCAGCTTCATCGACGCATCGACCGGCTGGGCCGTCGGCGATGCCGGCCAGATCCTGAAGACGACGGATGGCGGAGTCTCGTGGGTCAATCAAGCTTCACATGTGACCGAGCGCTTGACACTTGTCCGCTTCGCCACCGCCACCGTGGGTTGGGTGCTTGGCTACAACGGGACGATCCTGAAGACCACCGACGCTGGTGCGACCTGGCTGCGGCAGGCTGCGCTGACGGACTACCCATACCAACCCCAAGGCCTAGGGCTGGTCGTGCTCGATGAGTCGCGAGTCCTGACTGTTCCCGGGGGTTCTGTCAGCGTGACGCTGGACGGAGGCCAAACTTGGCTGCCCGGACAGCTTCGCGATCCGAACCAAGTCACCAGTGACGGCACGGCGTGGGAGGTCGACTCCTATCAGCTGCACAAGTCCACCCACCTGGGGGTCGACGAACCGACGGTGTCGTTCGACGGTTATCTCAACCGCAAGTATCTGTACCAGTTCACGATGGGCAACACTCAGACTGGCCTGATGACTGCCTACGACTGGGATTCCGACGCGGTGCAGTTGCTGCGTACCGCCAACGCAGGTGCGTCGTGGAAACAGATCACACCCGTGGGGCTGCCAACGTTGAGCGGGGTCCGCCTCAAGCTCTTCGGGGCCAAGACGGCCTGGGTTGTTGCGCCGGATGAAGGTCTGTTCCGCAGCGTCGATACCGGCAGTACCTGGCAGGCCATCCCGCTGCCGGCCGACGCCAATTCGTACCAGCTCTGGGACGCCCATCCCCATGACGGCCAGACGCTGTGGTTCAAGCACGGCACGGGCTACTACCTGACCACCGACGCCGGTGCCCACTGGACATGGCTGCACGTGGAGTCCGAGTGGCTGGACCCGGACAAGCTGAGCATGAACGCCGGAGGTTTGTGGCTCCAGTACCGTGCGCGCATCTACCACTCGCAAGACGGCGGCGCTTCATGGAGTCAGGCCTTCGGTACACCGGTGAGCGAGAGTCCGAGCGACCTCAGCGCCGTGTGGTTCTTCGATGCCAAGAAGGGCCTGGCGGTCGGGACTGGTGGCTGGTTGCTCGAAACCGGCAACGGTGGCCGTAGCTGGAGCCGGAAGGCACTCACCGGCAACGACAGCTTCATCTACAGCAAGCTTCAGTTCGTTTCGCCGACCACAGGGTGGATGTCTGGCGCGTGGGGCATCAGCAAGACCAACGATGGTGGAGCCACCTGGTGGACGCCGGTGATCGCCGATGGACTGACCGACGCCAATGACTTTCATTTCACCGATGCCATGAACGGCTGGGCGATTGCCCGCAGCCAAGCCTTGTTTAGCACCGTCGACGGCGGTGAAACCTGGCAGGAGCAAACCAATTTCGGGTTTGGTCCGCAGGCCATTCGTTTCTTGAATGCCCAGGTGGGCGTCATCGCCGGTCGCGATGGCACGATCATGCGCACCGAAGACGGCGGTGAAAACTGGAACACAAGCCCGACCGGACTCTCCGAGACCCTGCACCGGGTGGTGTTCGTCGGTTCAACGGGATGGGCCGTCGGCGATCAGGGGGCTGTCGTGAAGTCGAGCGATGCGGGCCTGACGTGGAACCGAGTGCAGGTTCCAGCCAGCCGCGGGCTCAGGGATGTGACCTTCACCGACGCCCTGCACGGCTGGATCGTCGGTGACAACGGGGCTGTGCTGGCCACGCCCGATGGTGGGGTCTCCTGGGGAGTTCAAGCGTCGGGTACGACACATGCGCTGTATGGTGCGTTCTTCCTCGACGCCTACACCGGCTGGATCGCCGGCAGTGATGGTGCGGTGCTCGCAACGGCCACGGCTGGGCGGTGACGCGCCTGCGCTACTTCACACTGACCCAGCGCAGCTCCACCGTGTCGTTGTTCCACTGCACCACGCTGACGTTCTTCGCCATCGCCCAGGTCAAGGTGCGGCGGTAGAGCGGAATGAAGGGCAGGTCGTCGCCGATCAGCCGCAGCGCGACGCCGATCTGCGCGCGGCGGCGGGTCAGGTCGGGCTCGGTGCGGATGTTGTCGATCAGCGTGTCGAGCTTGGGGTTGCTGTAGCGGCCGGCGTTGAAGATGCCGGTGCCTGTACCGGCACCCTTGGTGTGGAACAGTGCATTCAGCGTCGACCACGCATCGGGCTGTGGCGTGAAGCCGAATTCGATGAAGCTGGCGTTGGCCTGGCTCAGTTTCGGGAAGAACTGGTTGGTGGGCGATGAGCGCAGCGTCGCGCGGATGCCCACCTGCGTCAGCATCGCGGTGGCGGCTTGGCAGACGTTCTCGCGGAAGGCGATGTTCACGCAGTCGAGCGTGACCGAGAAGCCGTTCGGGTAGCCAGCCTCGGCCAGCAGCGCACGTGCTTTCGCCGGGTCGTAGGGCAGGCGCTTGTCGAGTTCAGGCGGTGAGCCGTCCAGCAGCGGCGACAGGAATGCGCCCGTCGGCTTGCCTTGCCCGCGCAGCACCTTGGCGACGATCAGATCGACGTTCAACGCCTGGTAGACCGCGCGTCGCACCCGCAGATCCTTGAAGGGATTTTTTCCCTTCACATCGCTGTCCTCGAGCTCGTCGCTGGCCTGGTCGAAGGTCAGGTACTGCTGGCCGATGTCCACCGTCTGCGAGAGCTTCAGGCGGTCGTCGTGCTTCAGGCGTTCGATGTCCTGGAACGGGGGGTCGAGCACCAAGTCGATCTCACCCGAGGCCAGCGCCGCCAGGCGCGTGGCGTCGGAGCGGATCGGCAAGAAGCTCACCTCGTCGAGATTGCCGTTGCGCTTGTCGCCGCGGCCCCACCACTGCGGGTTGGCTTTCAGCACCACCTTGACGTCGGGCTCGTAACGGTCGAGCCGGAACGGGCCTGTGCCGTTGGCGTTGCGCACGGCAAAAGTCTCTTGCTTGCCGTTGAAGTCCTGCGCCTTCTCGACACCGTGTTTCTGAGCCCAGGCCCGGCTCATGATGCACCAGTACTGCAGCTTCTCTGGCAGCACCGCGTCGGGGGCTGAGAGCAGCAGGTCGACTGTCAGCGGGTCAACCGCCCGGGCGCTGACGACGCCCTGCAGCTGGAAGCCTCGCTGCGAAGGCGGGGCCAGCGCGCGTTCGACCGAGAACACCACGTCGTCGGCGGTGAAAGGGGTGCCGTCGTGGAACTTGACGTTGGGGCGCAGCTTGAAACGCCAGGTCGTCGGGTTGGTCTGGCTCCAGCTTAGCGCCAGCGCCGGCTCGAGCTTCATGTTGGCGTCGCGCCCAACCAGCGACTCGTAGATCTGGTAGACCACCCGCACGTGGTACAGCAACGCCAGCGCGTGCGGATCCATCGACTGCGGGTCGAAGCCTGTGGCCACCCGCAAGTTGGCGGCGGGCGCGGGTAATGCGGCCAGGCCGATCAGGCCGCCGGCAAGCCAGCCGGCTGCGCGCCGCACGAGCCGACGCAGCTTGTTCAGATGACGGACAGGCTCAGCTGGTCCCAGAGGAAGTCGCGGACGGTCGGCCACCATTTGCTGTCGATGCCCAAAGGCACGGTGTGCGGCGCGTCCGGGGTCGGGATGGTGGTGCAGCTGTTGCCGGATGCGTCGATGCGCTGCTTGGTCGGCACCACATTGCCGTCCCAGGTCGCGCCGGTGGTCTGGTCTTGCGGCGTCGTATGGAACAGCAGCACCGGTGCGTCGTTGCGATCGTAGTGCAGCAACGGGTCGGAATCGAACTGTGCGTCGATCAGAGTGGCGCCGGTGGACACTGCCGCGGCGACGTGAGAGGAAATGCCAGGGTAGTCGGACGAGGTGCCGGCGAGCAGGTCGGGATCGCCTTCGATCGCACCCACCAGCGCCAAGCCACCGCCGGCGGAGCTGCCGACGATCGCGATGCGCGAGGTGTCGATGTGGTACGTGCCGGCGTTGACCTTCAGGAAGCGCACGGCGTTCAACAGATCGTCGCTGGCCTGCACGATCGCCATCGTGCGCAGCTCCGCACTGTCGGTGTTGTCGGGGGTCAGCCGGTAGTTGATCGACGCGGTCACGAAGCCGGCGCGCGCATAGCCGATGGCGTCGTCGGCCTTCTCTTCCTTGCCGCCCTGTGTGTAGCCGCCACCGTGGACGAAGATCACCAGCGGCATCGGCGTCGTCGAGGTGGCGTTCGGCGGCACCCAGACGTCCATCAGCAACGTCAGCTGGTTGGTGCCGACCTCCTGGGCCTTGCGGCGGTCGGATGTGTACTGCTCGTGGTTCCAGTTCGACCGGTGAGAGTAGGCCACGTCGGCGTACGGGTGCACTTCCATCGCTTGGTAGACGGCGCCTTGGAAGAGTTCAAACGCCTCGCTGCTCTTGCCTCCGCCGCCGCAAGACGCCAGAAAACCAAGCATCGACAGGAGCAGGACGGAAAGATAGGAGCGCATGGCAGTCCGGAAGAGGGAGCAGAAGACATTCTCACCAGCAGGGGCAACGCGCATTCCTGCTGCACCGTTGTCAGTGGTGAGCAGGTGTTACCTCAAATGCGTAGTCCCTGGGACTAACCCTCGGCCCCATGGCGCGATCGTTGCCACTGGCGCGCCGGCTCCCTGATCTGGTGCGCGCGACCCTTGCGGCCGCGCCAGGATCACTTGCGCATCAGCGTGCTCTTGCCGAACAGGCTCTCGATCAGGTCGACCGCGATTTCGGCGGTCTTGTTGCGCACATCCAGCGCCGGGTTGAGCTCCATCACGTCCAGGCTGGCCAGCCGGCCAGTGTCTGCGATCATCTCCATGCACAGCTGCGCTTCGCGGTAGGTCGGACCGCCAGGGATGGTGGTGCCGACGCCGGGGGCGATGTCCGGGTCAAGGAAGTCGACGTCGAAGCTCACGTGCAGATGGGTGTTGACGTCCATCGTCGCCAACGCCAGCTCCATCGTGTGGCGCATGCCCATCTCGTCGATGTAGCGCATGTCGTAGACCTCCAGGCCCACTTCGTGCACCAGGCGCTTCTCCCCGGGGTCGACCGAGCGGATGCCGATCTGGCGGATCCACTTCGGGTTGATCGCCGGCACCTGGCCGCCGATCTCGATCAACTCCTGCGGGCCATGGCCGCACAGGCAGGCGACCGGCATGCCGTGGATGTTGCCGCTGGGTGTCAGCTGGCTGGTGTTGAAGTCGGCGTGGGCGTCGAGCCAGAGCACGCGCAATTTCTTGCCAGCCTCGCGGCAGTGGCGAGCCACCGCACTGATCGAGCCCAGGCCGAGGCAGTGGTCGCCGCCCAGCAGGATGGGCAGGCGCCCGTCAGCCAGCTCGGCGTGCACCGCGTCGTGCACCAGGCGGTTCCAGGTCACCACTTCAGACAGGTGGCGGTAGCCTTCTGCCGGCGGCTGCCAGGGGTTGGACGGGCCGATCAGGTTGCCGCGATCCAGCACTTCCAGGCCGTGGCCCTCGAGGATGGGGCCAATGTTGGCAACGCGCATGGCTTCGGGGCCCATGCTGGCGCCACGCGCCCCGGCGCCGATGTCGGTCGGCGCGCCGATGAGTGAGACTTTTTTCAGCATGGGGACGTATTGTCCGGTGTTCGTGGCGGAGAAGTATGCGTCCGATGGACCTGTGGGCCGGATTTTCGGCGGCTGGGGCAGTTAGACGTCGCCCGTGTAGTCGCCGTTCCCCTCTTCGCCGGCGTCAAGCCCATAGTCTTGCGCCAGCACCTCCCAGGCCTCGTCGGCCGTTTCGACGAAGCGGAACAGCTTTTCGTCGCCCGGGCTGATCATCCCGGTCTCGATCAGGTAGTCGAAGTCGATCAGGCGCGTCCAGAACTCGCGCCCGAACATCAGGATGGGCCGGCGCCGGCATTTGCCAGTCTGCATCAAGGTCATCGCCTCGAACAGCTCGTCCAGCGTGCCAAAGCCGCCGGGGAAGCACACCAGCGCGACCGAGCGCATCAGGAAGTGCATCTTGCGCAGCGCAAAGTAGTGGAACTGGAAACACAGCTCCGGCGTGATGTACGGGTTCGGTGCCTGCTCGTGCGGCAGCACGATGTTCAGGCCGATGCTCTTGCCGCCGATCTCGTGCGCGCCGCGGTTGCCTGCCTCCATGATGCCGGGCCCGCCACCGGTGCAAACGTAGATCGGCCGGGCCAGGCGGCGCGAGCGCTCAGTCACCAGGGTCGAGAAGCGGCGCGCCTCTTCGTAGAAGCGGCTCATCGCCAGCTGCGTTTCGGCGCGGCGGATGGCCGCGGCGTCACCGACCGCGTTGGCATCGGCGAGCCGGTGCTCGGCCACGTCGCGCGGCGGAATGCGCGCGCTGCCGAAGATCACCACGGTGCTGCGGATGCCCTGCTCCTGCTGCACCAGTTCGGGTTTCAACAGCTCCAGCTGCATGCGCACCGGCCGCAGTTCCGGGCGGACCAGGAAGTCGGTGTCGGTGAAAGCCAGGTGATAGCTGCTCTCGGGCCCGTCGTAGCGCGGCGGCGCCGGCAGGGTTTGCGCCTCTTCTTCGGCACTCGGGAAGTTGCGGGCGGTCAGGTCGATGGGCTTGTCCATCAAGCGGTTGGAATTGCAGAAGGGGGAGGGAGCTTACTCCCGCTGCACCGCAGCTGGGCGCCGGTGCGGCACCGGCTTCAGGCGCCGTCGCGCCGTTGTGCGCGCACGGGCCCGCAGACCGCACAGTCCGTTTGCTGCGCGAGGCTGATTTCATCCCAGTGCATGTTGCGGGCGTCCAGCATCAGCAAGCGACCCGCCAGCGATTCGCCGATGCCGGCGAGCAGCTTCAGTGCTTCGGCAGCCTGCATCGTGCCGATGATGCCGACCAGCGGCGCGAACACGCCCATCAGCGCACAGCGGGCCTCTTCGGTGGTCGCCTCAGGCGGGAACAGGCAGGCGTAGCAGGGTGCGCCCGCCTGGCGGATGTCGTAGACCGAAATCTGGCCATCGAAGCCGATCGCCGCGCCGGCCACCAGCGGCTTGGCATGGGCGACGCAGGCAGCGTTCACCGCCTGGCGGGTGGCGAAGTTGTCGCTGCAGTCCAGCACCACGTCGGCCTCGGCGACCAGCGTGTCCAGCAGGGCCGCATCGGCGCGTTGGCAGAGGGTGCGGATGTCCAGCGTCGGGTTGATCGCCAACATCGCCGTGCGGGCCGATTCGGCCTTGGCCGTGCCGACGCGCGCCATGTTGTGGGCAATCTGGCGCTGCAGGTTGGTCAGGTCGACCTGGTCGTGATCGACCAGCGTGATGCGGCCCACGCCTGCCGTGCCCAGGTACAGCGCCACCGGCGAGCCCAGGCCGCCAGCGCCGATGACCAGCGCGTGGCCGGC
>Ga0307516_10004909_pt1 | contig 16266 bp, 6 predicted proteins | sample 19_EM_MG_FD_203310 | JGI IMG/M metagenome (GOLD analysis project Ga0307516, IMG submission 203310) | Populus trichocarpa ectomycorrhiza microbial communities from riparian zone in the Pacific Northwest, United States - 19_EM | ecosystem: Host-associated > Plants > Roots > Unclassified | place...
AGTCGTGGGTACGGTCCCTTTCTGATCCAGGTTGGAATACGAAAAGAAATAGTTGCTCCGTTCATTGCCGCCGTTCACGCTGACCGTATTCGTCAGGGTCTTGCCCGTAACAAAGAAAGCCTTCAAAGGATCCTTATTATAGGTCACGAGCCCTACGCTCACGAGGCTGTCGATGGGAGGTCCCCATACGGCGCTGGTCTTTTGGTTCTCCCCGTTGAAATAGACCCCGAGGTCACCCAATGCATACTTGTGCTGCATCTGGGGAAGATGGGGGTTCTCAATGGAATACTGGCTGGTAAAGGTCACCTTGGCCTTCATATTGTTAGCTCCCGATTTTGTGGTGATGACGACAACGCCGCGCGCTGCGTCCGATCCATACAGGGCCGATGCCGCAGAGCCTTTCAGCACGTTGATGCTTTCAATGGTAGCGGGATCGATATCCGAAAGACGGCTCGTGCCGCCTACAGCATTGGACGCGCCGGCAGCATTGCCCGTCTGGCTATTATTGATCGGTATACCATCCAACACGATCAGGGCTTCGTTATTACCCAGCAGTGAGCTGTTACCACGGATCACGATCCTCGAAGATGCGCCGGGAGCTCCGCTAGACGCGGTGATCTGTACACCCGATACCTTACCGGTCAATGAATTCAACAGCCCCGATTCTTTAGCGGCTAAGATATCGTCTCCTTTTACTTGTTGCGTGCTAAACGTAAGCTGGCTTTTTTCCCGGCGAATACCCAGGGCCGTAACTACCACTTCGTTGAGGGTATTGTTCCTGGGTTTCAACTGGATCTCCAGGTAGTCCTGGTCGCCCAGAGGGATCTCCCGGGGTTCGAAACCAACATTGGAGATGACCAGGATGGCGCCGGGTTTAACGGATAAGCTGAACTTTCCTCCCACGTCGGAGGTCGTCCCTTTCCTGCTATCTCTTTCCCGGACAGTGGCTGCGGGGATGGGTGCTCCGGTCTCATCCGTCACTTTGCCGGTGATCTTTTTATTTTGCGCCAGCACGGGCGATGCGGCTATTCCCAGGATCATACCCAGCAGCAGTAAGGATCGCAGAAGGGAGCTCGGGTCCCATTTTTTTAGCGGGGAGTAGCAAAGTCCCCGCAGGCTTGTAAGCCGGTAGTTTTGGTGATGCGAATGGTTCATACCTTGTTTATTTGGTGTTTATAAATGAATAAAAGATCCCTGTTGGCAACGGGGCTTTTTTTTAAGACCGTTTCCAATTAGTCAAATGGCTATTTTCTTTACATGTGATCCGTCAATCTTCTTGTCAGCGGGAAAAGAACGTCTAAATAGGTAAGATCCTGTCGAAAAATTTCCAGTGTGTCGTGTATTCTTTTGTCAGTTTTTGTTTGGTAAGGATGGCCCTGATCATTTCGACGGGCATACAATTCAGTTTCATCACGGCATCATGGAATTCCTTGTAGCTCATCTTACCGCTGTCGACCAGTTCTTTCTTCAGAGCGTAGAATTCAAACCCGCCTGTGAGATAACCCACCTGGTACAAAGGATTACTGTTGCCGGAAAGAGGGCCCCGGATCTCGCTCTCCGCATTGGCCCTTTCATGTCCTACCCGGTCCACCAGGAAGTCGATGCATTGCTGCGGCGTCCATTTTCCCATATGATAGTTGAAGGAGAAGATGATACGTGCACAGCGGTGCATGCGCCAGAACAGCATGCCGATCTTATCTTCCGGCTTCTGTGCGAAATTCATATCATAGAGGAGGAGTTCCCAATACAACGACCATCCTTCCACCCAAAAAGGTGTATCATAATCCCGGTAGGTGCGGTTGCGGGCATTGGAGAAGAATTCCAGGTTGTGACCGGCGATCAGTTCATGATGAACGGTGGCGCGCGAGAAATGAGGATTATTCCCCCGCATGCTCATGAGCCGGTCGTTCTCTTCCATCGTATTGGTAGGGTAGGAGATCGTGATATCCCAGCCACCCGTGAAGAAAGCGTTCGTGCGCTGCCTTTCCGGGGACATCATATACATGCCCCATACTTCTTCCGCCAGCGGCGGAATGGTCACCAGGTCATGCTGCTTTAAAAAATCAACGGACTCGTTATACAGTTGTAAAATTGCTTCGGGTTGTTCCCCGGGCGGGACATAGGTCTGTTTGACCTTTTCCAGCGCGGCTTTCCAGTTATCGCCGAATCCATATTCCCGGGAGGCTTTGAGCATTTCCTTATCGCACCAGGCGAATTCTTTATTGGCGATGTCCACGATCTCTTCCGGGGTATAGTTGACCATTTCGTAGTTGAGGAGCCGGATGATCTCATCCCGTCCGATAGGCTTACGGGCGGCGATGCCGCTCTTGTCGATGATCTGCTTACTCTTGAAAAGATCCGAATAGTCGGTTAGGGCCTTCGTGAGATCGGCGTAAGGCTTGGGCGCCCACCAGGTGAACAGCGGATCGTAGCCGTTATAGAAATTATAGACGCTGGTCAGGGATTGCTGGAGGTAAGCGACGGTCTCCATGGCTTTTCGGATCGAAACGACGGTGAGCGAAGTGTCTTTACGCAACCGGGATTGCAGCTCTTTTAGCTGTGCGGTGATCATGGTCCAGTCCCTTGCCACATTTTGTGCGTCGGGCTGCAGCCCCCGGCGGCGAAGCCGCTGGAGTTTATAGATAGTGTCTGCGAAGGGGAACCAGCCCCGGATCGCATTGAATTCCTGTGCGTCGATGGCGGACAAGCGCAGCTTCTCGTTGAGATCTCTTTTAAAGAGGATATAATCGGCCTTGCATTCCTGCGACAATCCTTCAAAGTCGATCTTTGAAAGTCGATCGAGATAGTCCCGGTAGAGTTTGTCAAGACGGGTCCTTGTCTCCGGGGAGACGCCGATGACCACAGGACGAAAGACACCTCCCGCCGCAGACTCCCGGAAGCCTGGCGTTGCAGGCGAATAAAAACGGGTCAGCGAAGCGTTGTCCGCCTTAAAGTTCTGTTCAAGGGCCGGCATTTCCTGGCAGGGAGCGTACACCCCCGGGGATTGGGCCCGGACGAGCAGGCCGGTGCCCAGGGAAAGCAGGAGAACAAAGAAATGCTTCAATGTCGTATAGGTGCCGGTACCTCTCATGTCGGTTAGTTGATGTCGTTATTTTCGATGCTGTAGTTCTTCGACCTTATATCTTCCTTGTTCCTGCCAATCCTTTTAATCCTTTAATCATGTTCTTATTTCAGATCCATATGCTCATAGAATTTCCATTTAGCCGTATAATCTTTTTCCAGTGGTTGTTTTGTCAAAATAGCCCTGATCATTTCAACGGGCATGGCGTTGAGGTGCATGATCGCGTCATGGTATTGTTTGTAGCTCATCTTGCCGCCGTCCACTAATTCCTTTTTGAGGGCATAGAACTGCCGTCCACCCGTCAGGTAGGCGAGCTGGTAGAGCGGAGGATAGCGACCGACAAATGACCGGCGTACTTCACCCGCTGCATTGGCTCTTTCATGACCCACGCGATCCACGAGGAAGTCGATACATTGCTGGGGCGTCCATTTGCCCAGGTGGTAGTTAAGCGAGAAGATGATGCGGGCGCAGCGATGCATATGCCAGAACAACATCCCGATCCTGTCCTCGGGCCCTCTGGGGAATTTAAGATCCCAGAGGATCAGTTCCCAATAGAGCGACCATCCTTCCGTCCAGAAGCCGGAACCGAAATTCCGGTAGGTGCGGTAACGGCTATTCATAAAAGCCTGTAAGTTGTGACCGGCGATCAGTTCATGATGGACGGTAGCCCGGGAGAAATGGGGGTTATTGCCCCGCATGCTCATCAGCCGATCGTCTTCGTCCATGGTATTCGTGGGGTAGGAGATGCTGATCTCGTTGCCCCCTGTAAAGAAGGGATTGACCAACTGGCGATCGGGGGTCATCATGACCATACCCCAGGTCTCTTCGGCCAGCGGCGGGATCGTAATAAGATCGTGTTTCTTCAGGAAGTCCACGGACTGGTTGAAAAGGTCGAGGATCATCTCCGGTTGCTTGCCCGCGGGAACATAAGTGTTCTTGACTTTTTCCAGGGCGGCTTTCCAATTATCGCCGAAGCCCATTTCACGGCTCGCTTTCAGCATCTCCGCGTCGCACCAGGCAAATTCCTTATTGGCGATATCGATCAATTCCTCCGGGGTGTAGGGGATCATTTCAAATTTCAGTTGCCGCAGCAATTCTTCACGACCGGCAGGGTGCCCTACGATACCGCTCTTATCGGAGGCGGAAAAGGCGTTGTTCTTTTCCTTGAAGGCATCGGCATAAGCCGTCAGGGCGTCATCGATGTCCTTATATACTTTCGGGACCCACCAGGTGAAGAGGGGGTCATAGCCATTGTAAAATTCGAAGATGCTGCCTACCGCTCTTTTCAGGTCGGCGAGGACCAGCCCGGCCTCATAGATAGCATCCATGTCGAGGCCGTTCTCTCCCTTTAGCTTGGAACGTAAGCCCTTGATCTGGTTCGCATAGTCGTACCAGCTTTTCGAGAGTTGTTCGGCGTTGAGCTGATGGCCTCTTCTCCTCAATTTTTCGATGGCATAGATAGAGTCGGAGAAAGGGAACCAATTTTTGATCTTATTATATTGTGCGTCTTCCTCTGCGGAGGCGCGGAGGCTTTCGGTGAGGTTCCTTTTGAAGAGGATGTAATCTACTTTACATTCCTGGGGCAGGCCTTTGAAATCCAGTTGCTCCAGTTTCTTCATATACTCATTATAGAGCTGCACGAGCCGGGTCCTTTTTTCAGGGGAACCACCTTCGGTATTGATATTGTTGCCTCCATTCCTGCCACCTAAAAAACTCGTGGTATAGAAGCGGGTAAGGGCGCGGACATCGGCGTTGTAGTTCTCTATCAGATTGGGCATTTCCTGGCAGGGGACATAGGCGTCGGGGGACATCTGTGAAAAGACCTTTGCCGAAAGGAAAAGTAAGGGCAATACAATGATGTACAGCCTGCGAGGGCAATTTCTCATACCGGTAGTATTGATTTAATTGGTTTTAAAGCTGGTTCAATCAAATATAGACCTGATTGGTAGACACGGCTTTTTATGAATTAATCAATACTTTACCAATTTTAACATGTTATGGTCTACCCTGCAGGGCGGAGATCATGCCTTTCTTTGCAGATGGACCGTCGTTGGTGCGCCTGCCGCGATGGGGATCATCATCGTGGATGCGTCTTCTTTAAAGGTGATTATTTGCGTTTGTCCATGATCGGTACTTACTTCGTATTTACCTTTCAGGCCTTTGATCGTAAGAGGAAGTTCGTGTGCGGAGCCGCCCCTGTTCTCGACAGGCAGGAGGATGGAATTGCAGGAGGGGCCAAAGGTGACGGGCGATTCTTTCATAAAGCCATCGCATCCCAGCTCGATATCCACCTGCTGTTCCTTAGTGCGATAATAGATCCTCCGGCGAAGTCCGTCACGGGGGATGACCGAAATATTTTTGTCTTTAACGGTGAGATGACCTCCGTAGGCGACGAGCCCGAACGCAGGGTCTTCTGTTACGATGGTGGCCGCCATACGGGTAGCGCCTCCGAAACCCAGGTCGATCTCTCCGTCATAATACCAGGGGCCCCTGCCCTGGACCTTCTGGATCCAGGTATTGGCATATTTCTGCGGCTCGAAGGCCCAGCCGGAAGCTCCGTCATTCTCTTTGCCGGGGTACCAGAACCCGTAATTGCTGGCGGGCGTACCGGAATTGATGAGGGCAAAGGAACTGAGGTAAGCGGCATAACCCAGGCCGATATAGTCGTCGGGTTGTTTTGTATAATGCAGGGCATAGTCGAGAATGGACCAGCCGCCCATCTGCGACATATAACTTAAGAGATAGCTGTCGCTCTTCCCCCGCATATCGCTGCCCAGGTAATAATAGGCGGGTTCGAGGGAACCTCTCAGCGCGATATTGGCAGCCATCTGCCGGTCCATGAACACCGTGGCGTCTTGCTTACCGATCGAGGGATGGGAATACCATTTCTTCAGGTTCTTGTCAAACCATAAATTACTGTCCGGCTGCAGAGTGTTCTGCATCGCATACTTTGCCAGCGCATGGCTGGATTCGAAGGCGGTGGCATCGATGGCATATTCGGAACGAAAGGGATAAGGATCGTCATAGAGGAAGTATTTTACTTTTTTCTCCCATTCGCTGCGCAGGAATTGAGCGTCCTCATGGAACCCTTCCTTGTCCAGGTCAGCCATCAGGTCCGTCACCAGCAATTCATTATAGCAGCCCCATTTGTAGGTCTCATACCAGGGAAGGATCTCATACGGGTATTTGAAAAAAGCCTTGGCCGTCTCACGGGCCCGTTCGAGATAGCCCTTTGCATCCAGATAGTGCGTCTTGTTCGGATACAGCTTGGCGATCTGGTACATATGATAGTACAACATCATGATATGCGGATAATCATAGGAACGCCATACATGCATTCTCCATTTACTGCTCGTATCCTTGCGGTTGGCCCTGCGCAGCTCGATGTCCCTGTTCACCTTCCAACTGGGCGTGCCATAGACGCCATAAGGGTAGGGCTTCTCCTCATCGGTACGCTGTAATTTTCCCCAGACGAAATGCTGGATATAATATTCCACCGCATCGATCTCATGCTGATCGGGATAATAAACGTTCTTCGCCGCAATAAAGGGCGCCTTGCAAAGACCGGGATCGTCGCAGGTAAGGACATAGCTCAGCCGGCTGGTGTCGAAATAATCGGCGTTGTCGGGCCCCCGGAGTACGCCATGTTTCATGTCGTAAATGGAGAAGAGGCCGTCATACCATTTGGAAGGATCTTTGTGCTGCTGATGATCCACGATGAAGGCCGCTCTTTTTTTGTAGAGGGTTTCCAGGGGTTCGGTGACAAAAAATTCCAGGGTCGTCTTATAATTATTACCATAGCGGACGGTAAGCCTGTTCTCTCCCAGGTGGGCAAACTTCACTTTATATAAATACGTTCCCGCCTGTCGCTGGGCGACGGCTTGAATACTGGTGCTTTGAGGGAATTCGGGAAGTACGGCGGAGATCTTTTGTTGGGTGCGTAAGGCGATCTCTGTGTCCAGGTCGGTTGGGACGCTCATGCCCGGCAATACCCGGACATCGATCAGTCCTTCTTCCACGAGGATATTGCGAATGCCTTCATAATCTTTTGCCCAGCGGAAGACGAAGCCATACGTTTTCTTACCTCCTGCAGAAAGGGTTAGGGAAGTATGCGGCTGGCGCCAGTTGCCGCGGGTCTCGGCATTCCCGGTGAAAGCCGAATGGATATAGGCCTGGAAGGCGCCTCTTCCTTCGCCGGGAGCAGTAGTGGAAAAGTATTCGAGGGATGAGCCCGGCAGGGGGACCATGACCAGATAGGGACCGACGCCCGTCGGACGTTCCCAGAAAAGAAAGGAATTATTCCCGGAAATGAAATGATGTTTGATCACCTTTTGTTCGAAGATCTCGATGGGATTCTCTCCGCCTCCGTTGTTATAGGCCAGGGGCAGGGCCAGGTCTTCGATGGTGAGGGGTTGCCTGCTACTGTTATCGAGCGTAAAGGTCCAGGTCAGTTTGTCCCCGCTGGTGTTGAAGGTCTGCGAGAGTTGCAGGGGCTTGGCGGAGGGATTTTTTGTAGACTGGCTAAAGGTGCGGCCTTCCTGTTGGAATTCCGTTGCGGCTCCTTCCCTGGCTTTCAGGGAGTCGAGGTCGCCGCCCTGCCCGCGGTAGCGGATGACGACGTCTCCGAATACCCGGCCTTTCCGGATATAATTGGTGGAGTAGGCATCGTTGGTCTTCCAGAGACCGCCAATCCCATAACCTGCCGGCTGCAAGGTAAAGGCATCATTCTTCCAGGCAGCCCCTTCCTGCTGCGCATGCAGCAGGAAGGGGAAAAGTGCGATAACAGCGAGGCTGCTTATTTTTTTATCCATATGATCGATGTGGGTCCCCGGTCGATATACTGGGGCGGTTCGTTGGGTTTAGTAGGTGCGACGACCTGGGCCGCCTGGGGCGTCTCGGTGGTAGGCGTCCGGTTGAGCCGGGCATAGTTAGGTATGGCTACGAGGGGAGATCCATCGGCCCAGGTGCCATTGATGGTCATCACGCCGTGCAGGAAATCATTTTTCCATTCCAGGGCCAGGGGGGTAGTGCCGATGGATTGGCTGATGTTCTTCTGATCGGCTGTCTCCACATTATACAGGAGCGGACCATAACGCAGGGCGATACGACCGATATTGGATTCGATCTTCTGATCGGCGGTGACCTGCTGGATCTTCATCGGCAGTTCCAGTTCCACTTTATCACCTTTTTTCCAGGTACGGCGGATGATGGCGTAACCCTTCTCAATTTTGGGCGTGACGGGTTTGCCGTTCACCGAAAGAGAGGTCAGACCGCTGACACGGGGCAGGGGCGTATAGAGTTCACTGGTAGTACGGTCGGGTACGCGGACATAGAGGGTGAATTCTTTGGAGACTTTGGGATTGACCGTCATGGATACTTTACCGCTCCAGGGATAATCCGTCTTCTGCACCATTTCCACATCGGTGCCGGCAATTTTTTCCACTTTGATCGTGCTGCCGACGAAGAGATTGACATATAAGCCATCGTCCCCGCGAACATAGGTCCAGGTGGGCATCATAAGCAGGGTGCGGGGGATATTGCCTACGCAGCAGGGACAGACATGCCATTTATAACGGCCCTGTGAAGTCGCCAGGGCATTGGTATAAAGAAAATCCTTTCCGTCCAGGGACAGGGAGCCTAAGAGGGCGTTGTACATGGTCTCTTCGTAGAGATCCGCGTATTTGGCGTCGTGATAGGCCAGGTTCATTTTATATTCGAAGAAGATGAGACCGCAGCTCGAGCAGGATTCGCAATAGGCATTGTTACGGAGGGAGTAGTCAGGACCAAATCCTTCCGAGGTTTCGCCGCTGCCGATACCGCCCGTGATATAATATTTTCGGTTCACCATATTATCCCAGAGGGACATCACGGCGCTCTGATAGTCTACGTCGCCGGTCTCTGCGGCAATATCCGCCATGCCGGAATAGGTATAGGTGGCGCGTACGGCATGGCCGACGGCTTCGTATTGCTGCTGTACGGGTACGCGGCTCTGGTCGTAATCGTTGCCATGATCCCGGTTGTCCAGCAGGAATTTGGCGAGGGCGATATAGCTGTCTCCATGGCTGCTGTGGCCTTCCATGTCATTTACAAAGCGGCCGAAACGGACGAGGGCCTGTTCCATTTCCTGGTGGCCGTCGAACCATGCTTTCTTACCGGGGCCGATATTGGCGACCCAGCAATCCGCCAGTCTTTTGGCGGCGTTATAGAGACGTTTGTCCTTTCCTTCCGTGAGGGTGTAATGGTTGATCGCCGACTCTATGAAATAACCCGACACATAGCCTTCGTGGTTGCCGCGGCTCTGCGGGGTCCAGCGTTCTTTCCAGCGGGCCGTATCGCGAAGGGTGAAAGCCGTCTGGAGATAGCCGTCGGGCTCCTGGGCGGCGAGGATGATGGGGATCCATTTTTCCAGGGTCACTTTCATCTTATCCTGGGCGGCGATCATTTCGGCATCGCCCTGGGGATCGACCATCAGCGCTTCGCTCATGGCTTCTACCGTTTGGTGTACCCAGGCGTTGGCGAATACATATCCTTTATGGCGTGCGTGCGGCTCGCCCCGCAGGGCTTTGGCTGCTTCGATGAAGTTATCGAGACCGCCTTCCCCGGTGGTGAGGTCCGTGCGTTCGCATTGTTCGATACAGAAGGGGATCCAGCTTACGATCATGGCCTTGGCCCGGTCGTTCCAGAGTTTGCTGTCGATCTTATAGCGTTTGGTATAGACGACGTCCAGGCGTTTGGCCGGAGGCGCCGCATGTACTTTTACATCCACCGTCCCCGTGGATTGCAGATTGCCCTGCCATGCGGTGAAGCTGAGTTTATAGTCTCCCAGGGCGCTGAAGGTGGCCGTACCGTCCTTGGTATCCGCACTATTGAAATGCACTTCTCCGGGCCCTGATGCCTTGGTCCAGGCCACTTTTGTAGTGGGGTGTACGGAGCGGATATCGGCGGCCAGCCAGGTCTTTCCTCCCAGGATCAGGTCGCGGTCGGTGCCTGCGTTGACGAGAGGGGGATAGGCCGGCGAGTGTTCGGATTCAATGACCTTCCATTCGACCAGGGTCGGGACAAAGCGTTCGACGGAATCCATTTCCAGGCGCAGCTTGGTGGTGGACACTTCATCGAAGGTGGTGGTATTAAATTGACTGCTGACGAGACCGAGACCGGAGGGGTTCTGTACGGGGACAAAACTGCTGCCGTTCCAATACTGGATCCGGTAAGCGACGGGCAGGGGGATCGTCTTCGTATAATCCCACCAAAAGGCGGCGATCTCTTTGGTGCTGATCGCCTGCTTCCATTCGTATTGTACCCATTGCGTACCGAGACGTGGCTGGGGGCGATTGGCATTGCCCCGGGTATTCCCGCGGGGAGTGGGCGTAAGGCCGTCATTTAAATTGGTGAGGGGACCTCCCTGGCGGCCGGAGCCGGTCGGCGAAGCTACAATGGCCAGGTTGCCCCGGGCATCGGCGGTATTCAGTGGTTGTGCGGAGGCGGAGCCGATGGCGGCCAACGCCAGGATCATAAGGAGATACAAGGGTGAAAGGCAAGACTTTTTCATATTTATAACCTGGTTAAGAATGATGTAGGTTATAAAAGTACGAAAGGGGGGAGAAGGGGACTTTTCAATTCTTCACCCAAACAGGTCCGATTTTGGCCTAATCCGGGTAAAGCTGTTAATTTTTACCGACTCATGGCTAATAATGTCAAATGAACATTTAAAAAGCCCCGCCATTTATCCCTGTGCCGCCGGGTGTTATTTGCCTTTGCATTCAAGGGTATATTGAACGTATTTTTCCCCGCCTGTTTTTCCGATCGCTGTCGATGGGCCTGATTTCCATACCTTTGAAGTAGATCTTGCAATAAACCTTTCCATCCCTTATCATCGTCTGCCCCTATATTTACATTAAATAAAAGGTTTATAGGACCCGTGCCAACAGAGCGAAACTATAATGAGAAAAGATTGCTGCAAAGAATGGCGGAAGGCGACGATGCCGCCTTTAACCTTGTGGTGCAAGAGTATGCTGGCAAGATCTATGCTGTAGCCCTGGGCTATATCAAGATAGTGGAAAGTGCAGAGGATATAACGCAGGAGGTCTTTTATAAGATGTGGAAAGGAAGGGAAAAGATGGACCGTATCGACAGCCTGAAAGATTACTTGTTTATTATTACCCGCAACGAAGTATTAAGCGCCCTAAGGAAAAAAGGACCGGCCTATCCGGTGGGAGAGTATCTTGAAAATGCCCTCGAAGAAAAAGATATGCTTCCCGAACAGGCGTTCTCGTACCGGCAATTTCAACATATTACTCTAACGGCCATTAGCCTCTTGCCGCCCCAGCAAAAGCAGGCTTACCTTTTAAGCCGTGAAGAAGGACTATCGCATGATGAGATTGCCTTAAAAATGGATCTTTCTAAGAACACCGTCAAGAACCATATCGTGGCCGCCCTGAATTTTATCCGCCAGCATATCCGGACCCACTCCGACATCATCTTCCTCCTCCTGATGGTCCTTTCTTTCCGGGCAGCTTAAAAATATTTCCTCTCCGGCTAGCCGTTGGATCCTCCCCCTGCGTCTTTAGGAAAGTATGGACAAAATAGTATTTGACCACTTGCTCAGTAAATACCTTCTCGAAGCGATCACAGAGGATGAGAACCGTCAATTGTTCGCAATGCTGGAAGAGCCGGAATACCAGGAATTGCTTAGGCAGCAGGTCAGCATTGACCTGGAAACAGGGGCTTTCGGCAGTATGGAAAGTAAAAGGTTGACAGAACGGTTGCTGGCTGGCAGAGCGGGCGTTCCGCAGGCTAAAAAAGGAAGGATCATCATTCTAAAGAGGATCGCCGTAGCTGCTGCCGTACTCCTGGTAATAGTCACGGGAGGATGGTGGTGGCGCCAGCAGAACAGACACCCCGTTCAAAAAGAAGAGCTGGCTGTTCAATCCATTCCTCCGGGTAAGAACGGGGCGATCCTTACCCTGGCAGATGGCAGGAAGATCAACCTGGATAGCGCGGCCAATGGCAGCGTAACAAGCCAGGGAAATGTAAAATTGATAAAGATCAATGGCCAATTAGCCTATAATGCCGTTAAAGATCCTTCATCCGCCACCGGCAAAGGAACCGCGGTTCTCTACAATACGATAACGACCCCGCCTGCCCACCAGTTGCAATTGTTACTGGCCGATGGATCTAAAGTATGGCTCAACGCCTCTTCTTCCATCCGCTTCCCGGCCGCCTTTACCGGGGGAGAAAGGAATGTGGAGTTGACAGGGGAAGGTTATTTCGAGGTGGAGCATAATCCGATGCCCTTTACCGTAAGCGTATCGGATATGAAGGTGCAGGTGCTGGGGACCGATTTTGATGTGATGGCGTATAAAGACGAGAGCGCTATAAAGACGACCCTTCTCCGGGGCTCGGTGAAGGTGACCCAGGCAGGTAAGAGCAAACTGATCCATCCCGGTGAACAGGCGCAGGCGCAGGGGAATGAAATAACGGTGCGGCAGGATGCCGATCTCGAAGAAGCGGTGGCGTGGAAGAATGGCATTTTTCTCCTGAAGGGCCTGGATGTGGCATCGGTGTTTCGCCAGGTAGGCCGCTGGTATGACGTGGAGATCATTTATAAAGGAGCTATTCCGCTGGGGCACCTGGAAGGGGATTTCCCGCGCACCATGACCCTGGATAAGGTACAGGATGGATTGAGACAATTCGGGATCCGTACGGAACTGGAAGGAAGAAAATTGATCGTATTGCCGTAATAAAGTTGACTGTCCGATAGGGCGGCCCTATACAAAACCGTTCCGCCTGCAAGCGGAACGGAAGATTTGTCCGGGTTACCCAAATAAAAACAATTCTGCTAAGACGCTTTTATCGTAAAACCCAAACACAACAAAGCTATGCAATTGACTGCTAATGGCAAAGCTGGGCCCGTTTTTGACGGGCGCCACACCTTTGTGAGTACCAAAACCTCAACTTTTCTCGCAATGAAATTGACGGTCATTTTAATCCTCGCAGCCTGTCTCCACGTAAATGCGCGGGGATATGCGCAGAATGTGACCCTGTCCCTAAAGAACACATCGCTTGAAACGGTGCTTAAAAAGATCAGGGACCAGAGTGGCTTCCACCTCGTCTATATGAAGGAGTTGATGGAAGACACGAAGAAAGTAACCCTCGATCTGAAAAACGTACCTCTCCGGATTGCGCTCGATGAATGTTTTAAGAACCAGCCCTTAACCTATACGATCATCGACCAGACGATCTTTGTCCGGAGCAAGCTTGCTCCCGGGGATCAGTCTTCGGCTGCTTCTTCGGGCGATCCCTTTCAGTCTCCCGCACCTCCCGAAAAAATAGACATCCATGGACGGGTCACCGATAGCCTCGGTATCGCTTTGCCAGGGGTTTCCATAAAACTCAAGGGCGGCAAGGGTGGTACCGCCACCGATGCAGACGGCGTTTTCACTATCAAAGCGAAGCCCGGGGATCTCTTGATCTTTTCCTCTACCGGCTATGATAGCAAACAGGTAATAGTAGGCAGCGAGTCGAACCTTTCCGTGGTCTTAATGAGAAATCCCCAGCAATTAACGACGGTCGTTATCACCGCCCTCGGCATCAAAAGGGAAGCAAAGTCCCTGGGATATGCCACCGCACAGATCGACAATAAAGAATTGAATTCCTCCCAACCGGTGAATTTTGCCAGCGGCATTGCCGGTAAAGTATCGGGCATGGACATCGCCCTGACAAATAGTGGGGTAGACCCTGATAACGTTCGGGTCACCCTCAGGGGCAACCGCTCTTTCCTGGGCAATAACGAACCATTACTGGTAGTGGATGGAGTGCCCGTAGACATATCCTATCTCGCACAGATCAATGCCACGGATATTGCCAATGTGAATATTTTAAAGGGCGCTACCGCCGCCGCACTCTATGGTTCCGATGCCGCCAATGGGGTCATGATCGTTACGACACGCACGGGTAGTAAAAAGCCGGTTATCCAGGTCAGCTCAACCGTGACCTTCGATCGTGTATCTTTTCTGCCGAAGATGCAGGATAAGTTCGGGTCCGCTTCCAACGAATTCACCGGCATCGATGCCCTTTCTTACTCGAACCCTTCGAATAATCAGAATGGATACGTGCCCTATGAGAACCAGGCATTCGGCGGGCCTTTCTCAGCCGGCTCTCCCTGGGGCGGCGATAGCATTATCCTCGGATTCCCCGGTCCGAATGGACAGATCCAGAAAGTGGCCTACAGGCCGCTGTCCAACGAATTGAAAAAATTCTGGAATACCGGTACGACCTTCCGCAACGGCGTCTCCTACGCACAGGGGGACGACGATAATTCCTTTTTCCTGTCGGGTGAAAATATCATGCGCAAAGGCATCGTCCCTAAAGATAAATACAACCGGACCACCTTCCGGATGAATGCTGCCAAACGGTTTGGACGGTTCAGGGCCTCCGGCGCCGTCAGCTATGGTGAATCCAATCTCGACCAGACGGGCCAGATAAAAGATTTTTATTCCAGCATACAGAACACCGCCCCACAGGTGCCGATCACGAGTTACCAGAATACAAATGCCGTATTCGGCGACCTCAGCACCTATTTCAACGCCTATGCCGTCAACCCCTACTGGTTTATCGATAACAGGAGACACACGCGCAACCGGAAGGACCTGCTGGCAAGCGGAGACCTGTCCATGGATTTTACGAGTTGGCTGAATGTGAGCTTCCAGGGCGGAATCGGGAATTATAGCTATGTGGATCAGAACACCAGCGCGGGATTTAATTTCACGCCCTATGGTTTCTTCCTGGGATCGCCCGCTACGCTCAGCGGCAACCAGGCCACCTATTTTGCAAATGTCGCCCCGACGCTGCAGAATGAAGTGGCCAGCGACAGGAAATTGTATACCAATTTCAAAATACTCCTGCATAAAAAGATAGGAGACTTTGGCGGCCAGTTGATCCTCGGTAATTCTATCAACCAGGATGATTACAGTCGGTTGAACAATGGTTCCAACACCCTGCTGAATGTAGCCGGGCTCTACAACGTGAACTTCCGGTCCGGGACGCCTACCGTAGACCAGCTAAAGACACAGAGCCGGAAATACGGCAACTATGCGGATCTCAGCCTCAACTATAAGGAGATCATTTTCCTGCATGCCAGCGGCCGCCAGGACCGGACCTCGCTCCTCGATGAGAGCAACCATACCTTCTTCTATCCCGGTGTCGATGCGGCGATCGTATTGAGCGAGGCTATCGGAGCATTAAAAGGAAATAGTACGATCTCCTTCCTGAAGATAAGAGGCGGCCTTACCAAGACCGGGAATGTAAATATCAATCCCTACCAGATCCAGAATACCCTGAGTGCAGGACCCAATTTTCCTTTCGGGCAGACCGCCGGGCTGACGACCTCCGACATCTTTGCCAAACAGAACCTCAAACCGGAGTTCACCAGTTCCAGCGAAGTGGGCATTGAACTGGGCCTGCTCAACAACAGGATCAACTGGAAGGGTACCTATTTTTTGGAAAAGACCACCAACGAAACAGTGCCTGTCAATGTATCGAATTCCACCGGCTTCGGTACCTACCTGGAAAACCTCGGCCGTATGGATAACAAAGGACTGGAGCTGGACCTGAATGCCGATATACTCCGGCTTCGCAACGGACTTCGCTGGAATGTCGGTATCAATTATACCCACTATCACAGCATCGTTAAAAGCCTGGGACCTGTCACTTCCCTTGCCATTCCGAATGCGGCAAAGACCTCCAACGCCTTTGCCGTCGTAGGACAGCCATATCCCGTCTTACAGGTTGCCGACTGGGCAAAGGACCCTCAGGGACATGTCATCGTGGATGCGAACACCGGCCTGCCGTCGCAATCCGCTACCCTCGTCAATTTCGGGCCTACCAATCCTACCCAGGCCGTCGGCATTACCACGAACGTCTCCTATAAAGGGTTTACCCTGTCGGCGGTGGCTGAATACCGTGGCGGTAACGTCATTTACAATGGGGTCGGAGCCAATATGGAGGTCAACGGTCTTTCTGCCAGATCGGCCATGTTCAACCACAACCGCTTCGTTTATCCCAACTCCGTGATCGAGTCCTCGCCCGGACATTACGAGCCCAATACGAGCGTCACGATCAATGACGGCGGTCTTGGTTTTTGGGGCATCTATGGATATTTCCCATCCTCTATGTACGTGACGAGT
>Ga0307516_10004910_pt1 | contig 16262 bp, 24 predicted proteins | sample 19_EM_MG_FD_203310 | JGI IMG/M metagenome (GOLD analysis project Ga0307516, IMG submission 203310) | Populus trichocarpa ectomycorrhiza microbial communities from riparian zone in the Pacific Northwest, United States - 19_EM | ecosystem: Host-associated > Plants > Roots > Unclassified | place...
AAGTATTCTTGGGAGGGGACGAATGCGAAGGAGGGTGCAGTCCGGTCTCCATAAGATCGTAATGACCAGTGAGTCGATGAGCGACCGCTGAGGACACGATGGATCTGGGCCTGGTCGATATCACAACTTCGTGCTTGGTTCCTCAGCCCAGCAATTGATAGGAATGGCCCGCTCATAGATCTAACTGTTGCTCTGGGCACTATGACTCCGACACGAAAATTTCAAGAGATAACCCCTTCCGTGTTTAATTCACCACTGGACGCCCAGCGCTAGCTGAATCCGCACCCCAAATCTAATCGTGGGGGTGTGATAAGGTACGTTGCGACCTCGTCCACAGATGGGCCAGGCACCTACAAGACAAACGGGGACACCTTCGCGAAGAAGCAGATCAGCAAGGCCAGGCTAGGGTTGGATGCGCGTGCAACCCCATTTCGAACCACGCATACGACGCGTGATTCCGACCATCAATGTACGAGAGGTCTAGTCAGGCAGGGAATGACACCAAAGTCACCAGTGGTGAATGTTGCCCGCTTTAGGAGACTGGTACGTTACGACCCCGCCCGCAGATGGACCGGTGAGAAGACAAACTGACATAGCTTCGCGAGGCAGCAAATTAGCAAAGTCCTGGGGTCGGATACGCGTGCGACATGCGATTCTGCCCATCAACGAGAGGTCTGGTCAGACAGGGAATGGCATCGAAGTCCCCGGTCGTGAGTGTTGTCCGCTTTGGGAGACTGGTACGTTGCAACCTCACCCGCCGATGAGCCAGGCCTAGGGTAATGCGAGAAACGTGTGAGTTTCTAACTAACCAACAGTTACCGCCAACACGCACACCGCCGGGTGTCCTTACTAACCACGATTCTAACCCGTGCCACCGTAGCTACTTACTAACGATATAATTTGACTGGATACCGCAGGTTTTTCCAATCGTCCTCTCCCATGGGTATCTCGCAAATTGTTTGAGACTCAACCATCGAGTTGGACTTTTACCCCCGCGGTTCTGTCAAACGCCTTCTGAGTCTAGATCCACTCCACGTGGGATGACCGCCGGAGTGTCGTACATATACAGTATGCAGGCTCAAGCATGGCCATCCTGGCTGCCAACTTTCGACCCGGCTTCGCTAACCACCACCACGCGAGACGTCACGTCTTGCAATTGCCACTGAAATCTTCAGCTCGAGGGCACAGACCATGTCTCTTGGTCCCTACCCCACCCAGTAACAACCGGAGGAGGAATGGCGGTTTCTCTCGACCTTTTTCTGCCGCGCCCTCTTCGACTATCAAATCAATGACGACTCGCCTTCCGCAGAGACGACATCATCGAGGTCCTCACCAGGTTGGAATCGGGATGGGTTACTTGGTCAGGAGCGTGGATGGGTCCCGTCCAATTATGTGGCCATCATCACTGATCAAGAGGCCGACGCCGCCCTCGCCGCCGCTGAGGCTACAGCAGCGGCTCAGCTCGAGTTCCAGAACCCCCAGGCACACACACAGAACTTCGACCTCACGCACACACAAAACGTCTTTCTGGAGCCCGCCCAGTCGCATGTGGTGCCCCATCCCACCATTCAATCATACACACACTCTCTCTCGAACCCTCAAAACAGTCAACCAAACAACACAACCTATCCATGGCAGGACAGCACCAGCGCAGGCCTTGGTGTGCAGGGAGATGGGCCGTACCCGAGGTGGGGCCAGAGCGACTTTTGGGTACCGCAGGTCTCTGCGGACGGGCAGGTAAGCACAACTTTTTTTATTCCAGTTCCGGTTTCTCCGCCTTCTATCGCGTGTGGCATTCTCTCCCCCCTTGCTGGGTGACATGGCCCAATATCCAATCTTTTGACATACGTTGTTATGGGCGCTTACCATCTGGTTCCTTGGCGTCATTTCTTCAGATCTACTATGCGAACATCCAAACCGGTCAGAAGTCTCACGATCTCCCACAGGACGTGGACGAAGACATATCTGAGGGTGGCTCTCTCCTCTGGCCGACTCTCGTTGCCGTTGGCTCGTCTTGTTGGCGATGATTCCATAGATGTGACGACTATCAATGGCGCCGGATTCAGCGTCCCGAGACGGACTAGCACGCCCGAACCATGGAAGAGCGTGTTCGCCGATGACGGGCTGTCCTACTATTCCGTCAACACAGTTGACGGGACGATCAACCGGACTCCACAGATGCCCGAAGGTTCGATCGGCTCACCAACTCCCCCCTCCCCCCTCCAGTCACTCTCCGCGAACGCTTCCAGCGTACGTGGTTGTAGAAATTTTGACAGTGAAGAACTCGATCGCGACCACTCGACTGGGAGTGGGGAGTCTCATACCGATTCCCAGAGTACTCGTGGTGGTAGAAACACCTCAAGAAGCGACGTGAGCGGCAAGGGTTCTCGTAAGTTGCCGATTCGTAGACCGTTTTTGCCGTTCCTGACAACGGTGTAGAATTTAATCTCAATGACGAAGACGGCTTAGAGTTCGACCTTAGCCATGGCTTGGGCGACAACGGCGTAGAATTTGACTCCAACCGTGACTTGAACGACAACAATGAGGGAGGATATTGGTCTGGGACACAATGGGATTGCGGGGCCTCTCGTATGTCACCCTTTCGATCCTCCCTTCCCGCCACCTGACGTACAGGTGAAGACCTAGTGCGCACCCTTTGCGCGATCCACTGTCCCCATCCTGACAACAACTCTGGGTCATTAGATGTCAGTCTGCACGACGAGGGTGGAGTAGGTTCACGATTCGACCACTCGGATACGCGCGGTGAGGCGCTTTCGAGACAAACCTCTACAGAACGAACCCTGGGCGTGGACCCTAGTCATACAAATGGGAACGCTTCTCGTCGGTCCTATATATGTCTTTGGCCTCGAGACTATTCTGAATCCTTCGGGTATCAGCCGACAACCTGCGAAGCGGATGTGAATCCCACGCACAGTCCCGGACGGACGTAAGCAAACCGCTGCCCGAGAATCAGGGAACTCTACTCTCTCCGATACATCAGGATCAACGACATCCTCCGCGGCTGGTGGAACGTGCTGGGGCACCAAACTCGGAGGCGAAAGGTGCGTTTTCCCGGGCGCGCGTAGGGACCCCTGATAGACGCCGAACCTGCGCCTTTTTCGTAGATGAACAAGGGGGAAAGCAGGAACAAGGGAGCGAAAACTCCTCGGACAAAACGCAAGGTTAGATGCGTGCTGGATTTTTCACGATCCAACCCGTCTTAAACCCATCAACTGACCGCAGATCATCCGACAGTCGGATCGGAGAAGAAACACAGGGTATGGCGTTGGATAAAAAGTGGGTATTTGGTTCCACGCCCGGCCCCCCCGTTGGCATTGACTTTATTTCGCAGGGAAAGTTTGTTGTCATTGCTGAAGCTAAGTTGGATGTCCAAGTTACCGAAACTCCGCAACCATTATTTGGATCTCGAGGGCCTTGGATGGGAACACCCATCCACTCCCGGAGAGCACTGTATATGTGACACTATAGGGAATGATAGTAGGTTCAGTATCAAACCAGCCATCCGTCTCGTTATATAATGACTGTGTACCTATTTCGGCGGGGTGATCGATCTTCGTCATGGCCATGGCCGACAGCCCGATGGATCACGGGTTATTACAACGGGTTGTTAAGATGGATTTGTGCTTTGTGGGTGGTGGAGTGGGCAAAGGGAGGACGAACAAGAAGGGCCAAACAAGTGTAAACAAAGATTTGATGCTCTTACAGGAGTTCGCCCGCCCGCTCTTCCCACCCTCTTCTCACTCAGAGCTTCCGACCTCCTCGCTTGTCCACTGGTGTTCTGGTGTCCTCTACGGTTCGGCTCGGGCCCACCGTCGACCTAACTTTTGCTTCAGGGGCACCTAACATGCCCGCTGCGGATGACGACGGCTGGGTGCAGTTCGAGTTCGGTGACCAGATTGGGCAGCACAATCGGTACACAATTGCTCGGAAACTGGGCTCGGGGATGCACTCAAGTACTTGGCTCGCTCGCGATATGTCAGTGTATTGTCAGTTGTCATACTGTTCGAGGACATCAGCAAAACCGTCCGGAGCTGTGAGCTTCTGTGTCACCAAAGGGTATGTCTGTGGTGATCGTTGCTATGGATCGCTATGGCGCGCACAGCGCCACAGCAATCGGACGGTTTTGCTGATGGACGGCGACGAACTGCCACGGTTTGATAGTGACAACAAATTTGTTGCAGTCAAGGTGCTTACAGGGTACATGACATCTTTGGTTGGGTGTTCTGTCGTCTGCGAGGCTGAAGTGCTCCGGCTCGTCTCACGGCCACCCATCCCTTCTCACTGCGTGTAACTCCTGGATGAATTCACGATTCCCGGAAAAGGCTCTGCTGGTTCGCATCTGTGCTTTGTGATGCCCGTATACGGAGGTGATGTGAGGGCGTTCGCCAAGGTGCGAACAACCACCCTCCTGCTTCCTCTCGTTAAGCGGATAGCCCTTCACCTGCTTCGTGGCATCGCACATACGCACGAGGGCGGGATCGTGCACACCGATTTCAAGCTTGACAACATCCTCTTCCCCACAGTGGTGCTGCAGACGACACCGAAGTATGGGTGGCGAAGGAGGTCTCGCATGACAGCGTGGTGCAAGCTGCGGTCTCGCAACCTCTACCCATGATCTCTGAGACGAAGCAATGCGAGCTAAATATGTACTGGCTCATTTTGGTTGTGGTATGTTTTTCGTCAAACTTTCTCAAGCCGATGCTCATGATAGACTTCAGCAGAACCTACGGACCTCCATGACAACCCAACGGTCGCATCGCTCGCCCTACGACCACCGGAGGCATACCCCGGGGCGGAATGGGACAAGCCCGTGGACATTTGGGCTTTCGGTTGTCTAGTACGTGCTCAACACTCAATAACGAGGTGAAATCTGACACGGGTTTTATAGATATGATATTCGAACTGGTTACTTCAAATTATCTATTCCGTTACCAACGAAACGGGAAATTCGGCTTGGACGAGACAGAAAATATGATTTACTAGATGATGGTGCATATCAGAGACCTCTTCCGCGCTGAACAACAGCAGGTCTCTCCGAACGCCTCCGAGTACTTCAACGCGGACTGTAACCATTCGTCGTTGCGCAGTATTCTTGTCGATGCTGGCCAACTTAAGAATCCGATACTCTTCAACTTCCCATCGAGGCACGATTCCAAGAGCTGGGGATAGCGATCTCCGATGAGGATGCTGTGAGATTGATTAAACGGTGCCTACAACCTGAATCCGGTGGACCGACCCACAGCGGCTGAACTTCTGAGCGACCCTTGGTTTTGCCCGCGTGGTCATCACCAGCAAACGTCGAGACGGCGCCTTGACCTTTTTTCGCCGACCTTCCTCCTGTTTCCCCCCCCCCTTTTCATGGTATTTTTCGCTTCTCGACTTTTCCCAGGGTTTTTCGGGAGGGTTATTTCTTGCTCGATTTATCTGCCTGAAACCAAGTAAGATAGACACGTCGGCAGCTCGTTTTTTAATATATACCCATCAGATCTTGTGGCCTGAGGCCTGAGGGCTGGGTTGGACCTAGTTTTTAAGCGCGACTTCACCTGCAAAGCTTAATCAGTAAGAGTCTCCGTCGCTTTGGGTGAATGATTGTGGGGGTGGAAAAAGTCATTTGAGTCAAAACCGCACGACGCCAACCTTATGCCCTGGGCTTACCCGCCCATTGATCAATGCGGTCCGCCCGTTTGCACTGTGCGTCTACATACAGGATAAGGAGCTCCCGGTTCGTGTTGAAGGCATCAGGGGAACGGAAAATGAGGATGGACCGTTGGTCCCGTCGGGATACTGGTACTTGCATCGGAAGAACTCTCCGAGAACGGGATTGTATCTGATGAGCGCGAAGGAATTTCTTGTTAAGTGGCTGTGGGGTAGCCCACGCGTAGGACGACGCACGGTTTCTTAACACCTTTGGGTTTGGTGTGCCTCCCCGCCAGATAATACCGCAACACCCGAATGAAGCACCAATGTACCATTAGGGGAGGCCAAAATGAGACCGATCTTGGGCGTATTGGAAAAATTACCTCGTCATCCTTGGAGTCTTCGCTCGATATCACACTTTGGACCCCTTTGGCTTTCGGAAGTGTCCTTCAACCTCTCCCGGCCCAACCAGAAGGAAGACCTGAGGGAACCGTGAAGGGTAGGCAGCCACGAGTCAAAGGCCGATCGAGCAGTGTGCACCCCTCCGTTCCCTTTCAACTTCCATGCTTTTGCTGCGCACCCACCCGACAATCTCCTCGTCGTTGCTGAAGAAAAGGAACGGTGAGTGCCCTGCCCTTGCACCGGATGCACCATGAAGTTGGCGATGCGCTCCAACACGGTTCGTGGCTTGGAGCGCGATTTGTTAACCGGTACGAGGGGAGTAGCGGATAACCGCCGTCCTGGACCGGTCATTGGCAGCAACCTCGACGTGGTCATTTCGCCGGACTCTGACGTGACTACACGCGTACGAGGTAAGCATACAGGAACACACGAGACCAACGGGAGACAACTTACAGGTGGGCGGGATGCCAGGACATGTCGGGGACGGGAACAAGGACGTCCCACGTTCAATCGTGACGGTAAACAATAAGTAGAAGTAAAACCGTACCTTATTCAGATGGATTTATAGAGCCCCACCGTACGGGAACAGCAGCGCTGACACCCCTGAAACGGCGGATGGCGGACGCAGCATCCACCCCCGCGGCCGAACAGGTGTGAAAGCCGATCGTTGATACGCACCTGCAGGGTATGACAATCGGATATACTATATGACCATATATGCGATTGTACCATGCTCATGGATTTATGGATACATGGTGTACCCGGACCTGGGCGGCCTCAGGTCGTACTTAGAATGCGGTTACACATAGCGGAGCAAGTCGATCAACGCTTCTTTCTGGCCACTCTCCGCGCGGTGGCGTTCGAAATCACCCCTCCTTGCCGTCATACCTACCGCCTCGCATGGATTCTTTGGAGACAAGATCTCGTGGTGTACAAGAACGAACATTCTGCAAATGGTCCCCCACCTCCGTTTTTATCTTTCCCTTCCGTTCTAACATCACCCCCCACTTCCGGTCAGGCTGAACACGAAACTGGAATCGCAAGGGTATCAACCAATGACCTCTCTCGTCAAAGATCTGTCAGATGGTGTTCGGCTTATTCAGTTGATGGTAAGTCCTTCCTTCGTCTCTCAGGCGTATTCTCACATACGCGGCAGGAAATCATGGGTATGTTCCAGGCTTAGTTGGTGTGCCGAAAGCTTAACCCGTCCTAGGGGATGTTTCACTGGGAAGGTACAACAAGAATCCAAGAATGCGCATTCAGAAGGCGGAGAATGTCAATCGGGCTCTCGAGTTTATCAACTCGCGCGGTGTTAAACTCACGAACATCGGGCCAGAAGGTTCACTTTTCACCGGAAAGCACAACATACTTCCCTCACACCAAGCTCAGATATCGTTGATGGAAACTTGAAGCTAATACTCGGAATGATATGGACATTGGTGCTTCGGTTTACTATCGCGGATATTAGGTTCGTCGTGCGCCTGCGCTCTCGAAGCGAACCACCGCTCAAGCAATTTCACGTTAAAGCGAAGAAGGCCTTTCTGCAAAAGAGGGCCTATTACTCTGGTGCCAACGCAAGACGGCGCCGTACAAGGAAGTGGACGTCCAAGACTTTTCCACGAGCTGGTCCGATGGACTCGCCCTGTGCGTTTTCCCCCTCATCTGCAACCTTATATGAGTGTATCCTAACCGAATGCTGCCGTAGGTGTGCATTGATTCACTGCCATCGGCCAGATCTACTTGACTACGATAAACTTGACAAGGTGCGTTGTGCAGCTGACCTGCCGTTTCATGGCTCTTATCACCCGGTCACAGGCAGATCGACACGAGAACACCCGCCTTGCACTTCAAGTAGCGGCCGAGCACCTCGGGATCCCAGTACGCCCGTCCAAAGACTCGCGTGCAGGGTCCAACTCACGGTTGCCGTAGCAACTCCTAGAAGTTGAAGATTTGTGCGATTCGAACCGCCCTGATGAACGGAGCGTCATGACCTACGTTGCAAGCTACTTTCATGCATTTTCAACCATGGGTGCGTGCTCTAGAAATACCGTTTTGCGCATAGTTGAGTCTTCCGTAGACCAGGCCCAGACCGTGTCTCGAAGGGTGGAAAAGTTTGCCGAGCTCATGCGGTCGGTCTGGGTCAGCAGAAACGACTACGAACGCCGAGTTCGAGCGGTGCGTCCTCATCGCTGTACGGTATTTCGGTTTTGACCTCGTCATCAAGTTGCTCCACGCACTCGAAGAGGTACAAACGGGATGGGCCGCGATCAAATTCGACGGCACCTACGCCGATGCCGTGAATCACTCGGTCCAGCTCTCGACCTACAAAGAGACGATCAAGAGGAATTGGGTCACCGAGAAGCAGGACCTCGCGACTCTGTTCAGCAACGTCCAAACTAAACTGCGGACATATGGGCTGAGAGTGTACTTGCCGCAACCGGGACTCGCCCCTGCGGTACGTACTGCATACCCCCTGATGCTCCTTTGTATTTCTTACCTCGGTTGCGACACAAGGATCTCGACAGCGCCTGGGCTTCCCTGTTGGCTTCAGAGGCCAGGACTTCGAGGGCCATAAACGCCCAAATCCGAGAGTGAGCTGGGCTTCGAGTGCACGGACCCCTGTTAAATCCGTTTACAGGATCAAGGATTCATTACGGAGAGCATGTGCAAACCTGGCTAATAGCTTCGAGAGAAGGCTGAATGCGATATCTACGGAGCTCGCAAACATTGGTGGCCCACTGGAGGTACCCAGCCCAACGTGGTGACTGGTCCCGTTCCTAATCCTCCTCCCGTAGGACCAGCAAGAACACATCCGAGCCCTCGAGGAACGTATCCCCGAACTCTCAGGCGCCCTGACAGAGGTTGCCGAAGCAGAGGCTGCTTGCGGCAACGCCAACATCGATGAAAATGATTACACGGTGTTCAGCTGTCAGGACCTCGGCTTCGAATTCGAGTTGGTCATCCAGAACATCTCAAAGAAGATTGCTTTCCTCGATAATCAGGTTTGAACACTTTTTGTTCCTGTCGTCAGCCTTGCCTGACCCCGGTGTGCAGATCGTATCCCGCAATATGACCAACCTGACCCCAGCACAGCTGGAACAATTCGAAAGCACGTTCCGGTACTTCGACAAAGACGAAACCAACACACTCGGCCAGTTCGAGATGTCTGCCGCCTTGGCTAGCCTCGGGATTGTGTATCCAGTTGGTTCGGTTCAATGACCGGAGGAACAAATATCTCATTTTATCATCCCTCCAGGACGAAGATCTGGACATAATTTACGACGAGATCTTGCAGGGATATGGTGCGGTCACATTTGAAGCGTTTATCAACCTCCTGGTGAGTCCGCGCGCACACACCGTTGTGCAACTGTGGGCTTGAAATTCTCCGCAGGTCGACATAACGGAGGACCAGACGACCCCGGAACAACTCCGCGACGCGTTTAGAGTTCTGGCGAACGACAAGGTGAAAAGCGTGTACATCGTTTAGACGGCTCATCGTCTCACACCTATACAGACTTTCTTCACGGAGCTGGATCTTCGCCTGGCGCAGGTCCCAGGGCATTCGATCGATTATTTGCAGGAGGCAATACCGTCGAAGAGCAGTGAAGTTGGAGAGCCGGAGTACGATTACGAAACTTGGTTGGACCAGGTCTTTGCGTAGAGTCATTGTATCCTTACTATGTAGTGTTGCCTTAGTGTCTTCGTCATACCGCTTTATTCTGGAGTTTGGAACGTGGGAAATCGACCCCTCGTTACTCTGGAGATGGAAACTCCCTCCACGCCAAAGTCGGCCGCCACCCCGAAGAAGCCCGTGTACGCCGGAAACGTTGAAACTTCTGGAGACACATGGACCGACATCCATGAAGCGGCTCAGGTGCGCCTGCACGACAAGTTGCGGTATCGTGTCTGACGAACTTTGGTGTGCAGAGGTTGTCGTTCTCCGACTTCTCTCGCATCAGCGAGATGCCGTGCGTCCGGAGCAGCCTTTTGACTGGGATCGCCAGCGGTGTCGGGGTTGGCATAATTCGCGGGGTTTCAGCGCGTAAGTCTGCTCGCCTGCTGGTCTTTACCTCATGTGACTGACTCCTCCTTGTGATCCAGGCCCATTCGTCGCGTCCAACTGGGCCATGTCTACGTTTCTCGTAATATCGACCGGAGCCTGGTATGGACCCCCAGCACGCGCGTTCTTTTCGGAGAGACCTGATGGGCCTTGTCAATAGGATGTTGTGCCAGAAGGCCAAACGGGACGAATTTATCCGGATCCACCGTGTTATGGATTCAATACCTGCGAGAACTCTGAAGAGAGACAGCGGGAATGAGCGTCGGGGTGATTAATACTCTGGTGAGTCATCTGTTCTACTGGTCTACGATGTCTAATCCCATGCTCGTTTGTCCCAGTTTTCGACCAGTTCGGGGTCGTGCTGGAGAAACGGAACGTTTTATCGGCAAAGTACGCAAGTAGTTGACGAACCTGCTTACCCTGAACAACTGCTGGAAATCGGTAAACCCACCCTTCAAGACGAACACCTCGTACTCGATACCGTCGACACCTTCCTGCAACAACCTTGCCTCGGTGTATATCTGATCAAGCAACCTGAGCGAACCAGCGTGGATCGGTATCAGACAACACCCACCCGTGCAGCCTTTGGACCTCTTTTGTGGGGGGAGTGAACCTCTGGATAGGATCTAGGCCAGATAGACACACCTCTGTTGAGACAGAGCGCAATGGAATATTATCTTTGATATGTTCTGGGTATCGTCGATAAGCTGGTGTAGCTTGAGGAGGTATTTCTCAGACGGGACGTTTATTCCGCCTTTGATGTTGCCTCCTCGGTAGTCGTCGTCGCGGACGTCTACGACGAGGTAGTCCTTGTCTTGACTCTTGATAAGAGCCCCAAGTTCTTGTGGGGACATGTACTTGACCATCCTGCTCGTCCGTCCGAATCTCGGCGCGAATCGTGTGAGTTTCTTTGCGGGCCGGACATAAAAGCCAGCACGATGACGCGACCTCCCACAACCCTTCCTCCTCACCACTAAATCCCAAATGGCCCTCCCTCAACCAGTCCCACCCTCCTGGAAGGTACCGCAATTCCCAGCATCTCCCGCCTCGTTTCTGACGCGTTTTTCTGCTTTCAGGACCTCGGAAAGTCCTCCAATGACCTCTTGGGCAAGGATTTCCCCATCCACGGCACCGCTCTCGACGTCAAGACCGCCACCTCATCTGGCGTGAGTTTTAAGGTTGCCCTCGTCAGGGACTCCAAGGCCGCTATCACCGGCGACATCGAGACCAAGTACAACGTCAAGCACCACGGCCTAACCCTCACCCAAACTTGGACGACCGCGAACGTGCTCCGGACCCAGTTTGAGCTCGAGAACCAGATTGCCAAGGGCTTGAAGTTCGACCTCGCGACTGCTTTGTTGCCTGAAAAGGGTTCCAAATCTGCCTTGTTGACTGGAACCTACAAACAACCCGGCCTCCATACCCGTGCTTTCCTTGACATCTTCAAGGTTCCGCATCATATCCTCCAGATGTGTCCTCCGTCCTAATGTGGTCGTTATTAGGGACCAACGTTCACCGCCGACACCGTCTTCGGCCGTAACGGATTTCTTGTTGGTGCCGAAGCTTCATACAACGTCACCGAGGGTCGCCTTACCCGTTACTCCGGCGCTGTCGGCTTCAGCGCCCCTGACTACGCCGTCGCAATCCACAGCCTGGGCAACTGGTCTACTTTCGCTGCCAGCTACTACCACCGCGTGAGCCCAGATGTTGAGGCTGGTGCCAAGGCCATCTACGACACCAAAGCTACCACCGCTGGTGTTAACCTCGAGGTTGGTGCCAAGGCGTGAGTCCCTCCTGATATCCGCCCGACTCCGGACTCTGAGTGTTTACGCGCCGATCACAGCTACCTCGACTCTGCCGCTTTCGTCAAGGCTAAGATCAACAACGCCGGTATCCTTGCCCTCGGTAGGTGGTTGGCTAGACAGTTCAGGACATCCCGCTGATGGTCCGTTCTAGGATACACCCAAGCGCTCCGTCCCGGCGTCAAGGGTTCGTTCGGTCTCGCCATCGATACCCAGAAGCTGAACGATGTCTCTCCCACTGGTCCTGCTCACAAGGTCTGTTTCTAAATACCCCTGTCACTCATGCCTTTTGCTTACCTTCTTCTTTCCCAGGTTGGGGCCAGCTTCACCTTCGAAGCGTAGTAGTCCAATATGTTTATAAGCAACCACCTGCATATTTGCGTGATCCATGCCAAAATGTTGTGAATGCTTGCCTGTGGCCGTACTCCCTCAGGGAACCAGGGCAGCCCATTTCTCACCCCGGTTCAGTGCCGCTGAACACCGAACCCGCGAATCTCAATGGTGGTGAATTACAACCCGAACGAGTTGGCTAGTCTCAATCTACGTGTTTATTTCATTAGGCATGCGTGAAGCTGCGCATATAAGTATGGCGGTTACCTTCCACCACCATCGCCCTTTCCCTCTTGCCTAAGTTCACCGACGAATGCCTGTGCCAAACACCTCCATGCACCTCCATGGGATAACACTAATGGGATTGGTACCGGCCACGACACCGATCATTGGCAATGCTTTTGTGTCTCCCTCAACTCGTCCGACATCGAACTATTTTCCCCCGCTGAGAAACTACTTCCAGCATGGCCCCACCCAAAAGGTCACAGGCCGCCTCTAGGTCCGAAGAACTCTCAGCCCCCTGGGGTGACAGGGAGGAAGGATGAGCATGACCCCCAGTGGGCGCATACGGGCCAACGCACAAGGACCACTGGGCGTTGACGTCGAGCGCCGAGGGCGCTGCGGCCTCCCTTCCTATCTCCCCAATATTCCCACTCTATCTCCCTCTCTTCCACCTCCACCTTTTGTGCCCACTTCCCCTTGCAATTGTTTCGACAGATCCTTCCGACTCTGTTGCATCTCGGCTTGGCACGCTGGGGCCCACCGAACGAGGCATGTCAACATGATAGAACGGTTCCACCAAGACCAGATATGGGCTAGATTTCCGCCTGACCAGAAGGTTGGCTTATTCTTTGCCTAGTCGTGTAGGTTCTGCGGGCCTACAGGTATGAACTCCCGAATTACTATGGTTGAAGTGAGCTTTCTGGTGTCGTACGATTTCCGTCCCAGTTCCGAGTTCTATTCGGTCACCTCCGATGTTCGAACCAGTCCCCCCGTCTGGATTCCCATCTCCCTTCTTCCATACAAGCTTGCGTCCTTTCTGCTGTTGTCACCCGGTTGGTGAATGTGAACGTGTCTGTCCCAGCCGCCGCGTCCGATATGTATGCCTGAAGTGAGTCATTCGCTCCGAGAGGATTCATCGTTCATGGTCCTCGCTCTGGGTGGGTCAATTAGTATTTCTCACGAGGGTATGGGTTAAATTCGGTGGGGAAATAGGCAATTGGCTATCGATTCACCGATAATGCTGCGTCCCTGGCAGTCGGTCGTTGTCGCAACTCCACCTCCATCCTGAAGCCTCCAAGTTCGACCCGGTTAGCACCTTCAACCTGCTAGAGGGTGGCGGTCTGGTCAACGTTTTGGCTACCATCCCCACTGCCGTCAACGTCTGGTGAGCTTTCCGGACCCAAAGAGTCGAGCCCGGGTTTCGGGTTGTGAACGAGGGGTTGGATGAGGTGGCCACTTTCAACTCACACCCTCCGAGTAGACAGCCCCAGTGTCACCAGCTCGACTGTCAGCAGCGCCGCTTCTACCTACGCCCCTGGCATAATATCGCTTTTGAGGCGGCCGATACTACCCCCCGACCGACCCGTCCTCCAGACCATCCGGTACGGAACTCTCAGACGTTCAATTGCTTTCACCTCGTTCGTTTGTCGGGTTTTTTGGGGATTGGGGTAGGGTTCTAATTTTTTTCCGGGAGTGTTTAGTGTCCTCGGACCTAACCCATTACCCAATGGCTGGAGGCACAACTACCCCTTGCAGTACGGCGTTCACGTGCACCTCCGCAGACGCCCCTGGTCGCGTAACCCGGATCTTGTGCGGGCCGCTACTCTGAACGTTCGTTTTTTCATGCCTCGAAAGCACTGTCTCACGAGAGGACCCACTTCAACCGGGGCTTGGGTACTGGTGGTTACGGTCAGACCACCTGCGTGAGCGAGGCTAGTTCGAACCCTGCCAATGTTGTCTAGAGCACTGGCGACTGTTGCTTTCTTCGCCTGCGTCAAAGCGCCCCTCCCGAGGCGGAGCCCCCCATCCCCAATTTATCGTTATAATCAGCGAGAGCACCGCGAATCTTAGGATTTCTAACTTAGATACGATTTTTACCCCCTCCCCCGACGTCACGTGCCATTTTATCGCCATGGAACCAACTCGGCAACTGCGCAACGGGTCTGGGCTGTGGAACGGCGACTTATCGGCATCCGCTTTCTCCTCTTTACCTCAGTTCAACCAGGATGCGCCTCCTGTCGCTGTGCGGAGTCCTACTCCTGTTGTGTCTCTGTGCAGTGCCGGGCCTGGCTGTTGGCGGGCAAATGCTGGGGATTAGGCGAGCACACCAGCCAAAGAAAGTCAATCAAATCATTCGTACGTACTACCTTCGTTCTGTCACCATGACATGCCGGGCGTCATGACTTTCCGCAGGCATGGAGGACCAATCGTTGAGCCAGGCACCGGCAGGAAAGAAACCACAGCCTCCCAAGCCGTATGCCCTCTCAAAAATGACCGTCCCACCCTGGGCCATTGCGCCCCGTACGCTAGTACGTCGTAGTAAGTTTTGTCGCCCCAAGTCATGCGGGTCCGGTGAGCACCAGTTCCCATCGGTTGATTGCAGCTACGCGGTTAACTTGAGGGACGGCATCGCACAGTGAACGGTGAAAACAGCTGTACGACGTCTGGTTCGGCAAAGAGTTCAGCCCCGAGCCCCCTCGCCGGTTGTGGGAGGTGGCTATACGTCTTGACATCCCTGGCGTCTGTTCTGTTGCTTTCCTCCAGTTGAGACGCCCGCTTTGTAAGCCCTGGTGCCTGGTACCGTGATTTCTTCACCTCCACTCACTCAGCCCTCAGACCCCCATGCCCGTCACGAAAATTGTACCGATGCATCACTTGATCGCCGGACGAACGAACGCTTATGATGTTGTACAAATACACGATAATGGGGTACGAAACGAAGAGAGTTGGAGGGACCTCCGAAGAGCACTAATTAGAAGAGATGGTACTGGTTACCCAAGCATGCAATGCCTCCAGCTTTGCATAACCTCGAGAGCCACTCAACCCGCCAACGACGATAATGAAATGCGCCATTCCCACTGCCACCATGAACGTCAGCACAGAAGTCACCGAGAAGACCTTGGAGCCTTCTGGTTCCAGGTCTGCCAACGTCGAATTTGGAGTCCACGCAACAGGCTTGTGTACCTTGGGACTGGGTGCAGCGAGCTCGTTGAAGATATCCTGGTGGAGGACAAACGCTCTTGTCGTCTCATCCAGAAGTGCCCCTGTTTGAGCACAACCAATCAACCTTTCGTGACCAAGGCAACGGTTGCAAATGGACCGACCTTTCATCTTGAGGTCGCTCCCGACGCCAGCATCGATGCCGCTCTTGAACCACTCTTTGATTCTCTTGACCTCATCTGTATCCGCCATGGGGGGGTTGCTCTTCCCCTCGCTGCCCATGACACGAAACTCGAAAAACGTTGCTCCGTGCTCGCCGGCAAGGCCGTACGCGTTGCGAATATTCCTCTTCATGATTTGTCCTCCACTGAGGTCCCCCATGTATCGGATATAGGAGTGGGCCAAGAGTCTCCGGGGTTCCACCTCTATAAGGTGGGTCAGACGAGATATGTATGCGCCGAAGGCAGGTGGGGGTGAGGAGATCAGTGATTGGTGGATGGGGTGAGTCTTCCACGAGCCGTCGTCGTACGAAACCCCCAATAAGAAGGAGATGTCCGAGGAGAGGGCAGAGGTGCGAGCGAGTAGAGCAGGATTGTACGTCGGAGAGAAGAAGCTGTCATTGGCGTTTGCAGCCAAACCCTCCTCGAGCAGACTAGGGTGAACACACAACCAGAGACGAGTCGGTGGTCAGAATATACTGAGGGTCGACGAGAAGACGTACTTGTAGATATGCCAGAGCATCATCAGGTAGCGGGTGTACTCCTCGCGGTCGAGTTCACCTTTGGTGAGGGTACTAGCACCCTTGCTCTTCCCGATTTCGTCATGCAGCTTCCGCGTCCCCGTCTTCA
>Ga0307516_10004911_pt1 | contig 16262 bp, 24 predicted proteins | sample 19_EM_MG_FD_203310 | JGI IMG/M metagenome (GOLD analysis project Ga0307516, IMG submission 203310) | Populus trichocarpa ectomycorrhiza microbial communities from riparian zone in the Pacific Northwest, United States - 19_EM | ecosystem: Host-associated > Plants > Roots > Unclassified | place...
GGCTCAGTTCTGCTCCTGCTCTTGCTCTGCTTCCTCTGTCAGGTCCACCAATGGCCTAGGACATTTCTATGTCCAACTCCGGACCTTCCTCCGGCTACTCCGCCCTTCCTCCACCTGCACACTCCCTCCGCTTGTACACTCCCTCCACTAGTACACTCCCTCCGCTCGTGCACTCCCTCCGCTCGTGCACTCCCTCCGCTCTTGCACTCCCTCCGCTCTTGCACTTCCTCCGCTCGTGCACTTCCTCCGGTTCCACTTCCTCCGGTCCTGGACATCGCTCCGGACTTAACATTAGTTAAGTCCACCTCCGACCCTTACCTGTCCTCTTCCGACCTAGTTCCCTTTACTCCACTGTCCCTGCTTTTCCTCTGTTGTCCCTGTAACACTAGTTCCCCGTTTCTGCTTCCGCTCCGGTTTGTTTTCCTGCCCCTGCTTTATTTTCCTGTACCTTGATTATTTTCCTGTCCACTTCCGCTCTGTCCCTTGTCTCGACATTAGGGTGTTTACTTGTCACCGTATATACTCACCTCTAGTTTCATTACTATATAAACTACCAAACTCCGGCCTAGTAGTCCTTAGATCAAATCTCGACTAAGATACTCCTCCCTCTGTACTACCCACTATGCTCTCCTAATCCATCTGTTCACCTGAACTCCTGAACTCCGGCCAACTCCGGTCTCCATCCTATCTTGTCCCCTTGGTCCTATGTCCGCTCCTAGCAAGTCTCCTACTCGCACAAGGGCAAAAGCCACCTCTGTCCCAGACTCGACGCTAGACCTCTAGGGACTTGTCCCACCTCTGGGATGTCCTTCGCTCCGGACAAGCTGCGATCAACTCCGGACCACTTTCCCACGGTCCGGACTTACTCCGCAAAAACCCGGACTTACTCCCGGTGCTTCTCTAGTGCCCGGACTTTGTCCGTATGACCCGGACTTGACTGTCCGCACTAACTAGCACCTACTAGTGTCTGGACTTACCTCCTCATTAGTCCCCTGCATCCCTGGACCTCCTAGTAAGATCGTTGAGGAGAACCGGTCTTGACAGAAAGGGTGCATGAGCGGTTGCGCGAACTCGCTCAGCTGCTATGCTCACAAGCTGGCACTACCGCGCTGCCTCCGCTCAGGGCAATCAACCACTCCATCCCCTTGATTGATGAGGGGAAGATTTATCCTTGGCATCCATCTAAGTGCCCCGAAGCTCTGTGACCCTTGTGGATTGAGAAGAAAAACTCGTATCTGAAATCTGGACGTTGGGAACTTACTACCGTGCGTAACACTTGTCCGATGCTGTTAATAACTAAGCCTGGAACACCAATACAATTGCGTGTGGTGGTGGATCTGCATGAACGGAACAAGAACACGCATAAGCTTTCATCCCTGATGCCTGATATGGAGGGCATCTTACGACGTGTGGCGAAGAAGCCCTTCCATTCTATTATTGACGGGCAAGACGTGTATGAGCAGATCCGTGTGGTACCAGAGCATGTTGAACGGATGGCGGTTACTATGCCTGACAGGAATATGGTCAGTCATGTGGTCCAGCAGGGGGACCGTAACGCCCCGGCCACTTACCAGGCTCTGATGAACCATATATTTGGTGAATACATTGGTGTTTTCATGGATGTATACCTCGATGACACGATCATCTACTCTGACACGCTTGATGAGCATGTACAACACGTCACCACTGTGTTCCGAATCCTACAACAAGAGAAACTTTACCTGAGTAAAACAAAACTCTGTTTCCTCTGTAAGGAGGTTAAGATCCTCGGTCGTGTCGTAACCGACGATGGCATATGGATGGACCCTGAGAAGGTTGACCACGTCATTAACTGGAAGGTGCCGACAAACCGTACTCTGTGCAGAGGGTTCATTGGGGCAGTAGGATATTTGGCAGAGGACATCTACAAGGTTCGTGTCCCACTAGGGGTGTTAGCTGAGGCTTGTGCCAAAATGAGGCCTTACCAGTGGGGGTATACTGAACAGTGCGCATTCAAAATGGTCAAGCAATATGTCGCGGCGTGCGCCCCACACTGCTGTGTGCCTCTCGACTACAGCCCGGGTAGTGACCCGATCTGGGTTATGACCAATGCTTGTGGTAATGGGATCGGGGGTGTAGTCGCCCAGGGTCGCACTTGGAAACATGCCAGAATGGCTGCGTTCTATTCGGCAAAAATGTCTTCCGCCCAGCGTAACTACCTGTTACGACCATGTCCAACTCCGGGACTTATCCGGTTACTCCGGTCGCATCGCAGCACTCTAGCCCAACTCCGGTCGCTCACAGTTACTCTGGTCACGGTCGCACAGATATGCCTCCGTTAAGTACGACCCTTGGACTATCCTCTGTTCGCTCGTTACCACACCTCGCCGTTTACCCTGCCTTGACGTGAGTTCTCCGTGAACTCGATATATCCCATACCTTGTAGCATTTTCACCGGACCTGACTTTATTTTACCCGGACCTGACTTAGTACTTTCTCCAGTTATCCCTTGTCCGCTTTTTAGGCTGTTTACTTGTCACCGTAAGTACTCGTCCCTGGCTCTTACTTAGTATAAGTACTCTGTAGATTATCCTGTACTCTTCAGTCTGAAATCAACTTAGTCTCTACTCCAGTCTCTGTCTGTCTCCACCTCCGTCTCCGACTCCATCGCCTTGACCAGAACCTACGCAAGGGATCAACGCTCGACCCCCTTGTCGTTGAATCCAATCGGTCTCAACTCCGGCCGGACTAATCCCTTGTCCAGCCCTCTGCCCTTCTCCTTTGTCCGCTTTTGTCCGGACTTGACCGGACCCCCTACCGGAGTAGACCTGGACTTGACACTACCCTGTACATGAACAGGAGTTGATGGTGGGCGTGGAGACCATGCTCCACCACCACAATATCCTGCAAGGTGTTAAGTTCACATGGGTAATGGACCACAAGAGCCTTACTCACATCCTTGACCAGAAGGGGTTGTCCGGGCGACAAGCCTGCTGGATGGAACGGCTCTCAGAATTTGATTTTGAGGTTTTGTATGTGCCTGGCGAGGAGAATATCTTGCCAGATGCGTTGTCTCGGATGTACGAGTTCAACGTGCCTGGGACGATTCGGTCACAGAAAGAGTACCTTCAGTGTGACCTGGACGTCGTGGATGTGAGCCCTGCACCACCTACAGACCTCATCAGTGCGCCATTGTTGGTCGGGCAGGAGGCGATCGCACCGAGCGTTCGGCGCAGTCATCACCTGGCAGACAAGGACATTGATGGGGGAATGCCCGCTCCAGGAACAAAACGGACGCCTAAGCATGTGATGCTCTGCATTGGCCCTGACCCAGGACCATCCTCTGGAGGGGGGGGGGAGGTCAACCTCCAGTAACGTTGGTTGGACCTACCCCGGCTGAGCCTGTCGAGCAGCAGAGGGAGATGGCCCCCCAGGAGGCCCAGTATCCAGCGCCCTATGCCAAAGGGCAGCGACAATGACAGCCTGCTCCACCAGCGGAGAGTGGTCGCCCAGAAATGGGCACTGAGTTTGCTGCGCATGTGAAAGATAAGTTCGTCCTTCGGGGACCATGGGAACGAACAGAGGGGGGGATGGGTACTATGACCCAACCAGCCCCAATGACCATGCCTGACAACGAGAATGACACAATGTCAGATACATCTACCGCAGCAAGAAAGGAAACTAGGTGCATGGTGCCAGTGACATACCCACATGATGAGCACCTCCTACAGGAGGTGAAAGGCCGATATAGGGAAGACTCATTCTTTCAAAAGATATTAGAGACCCCAAAGGCATTTAAAAACTTCACACTTACAGAAGACGGCTTTATATGTCTGAAACTTCCCGATAGAAACGTAATATGTATCCCAGATATCCGAATAGGCAAACGGATGCTGTGAGAAATGGTCATTGACCAGGCACACTCACTATTAGCTCATCTGGGCGCTAGGAAAACATTATCATACCTGCGGGAATACGTATGGTGGGACACGATGGTGCATGACATCTCTGCGTTCTGTACCTCATGCACAACCTGCCAGAGAAGCAAACCTCTGAATCAGAAGCCGCTAGGTTTTCTAAACTCGCTGTCCGTACCATCTGTTCCATGGGATGCGATAGGCGTTGATTTCATGGGACCGCTACCTGAGTCTAAGGACAGAAATGGATCTTATGACTCCATAATGGTAATAATTGATTTACTCACCGCAATGATCCATCTGGTTCCAAGTCGGACGACTTACACGGCCAAGGATGTGGCTGAACTAATGTTCGCTGAGGTATACAAGCTTCACGGATTACCTAGATCAATTGTTAGCGACAGAGACGTCCTGTTCACCGGTCTATTTTGGATGCACCTTAATAAGTTGATGGGAGTGAAGCAATGCATGTCGAGTGCATACCACCCCAAGACCGATGGCTCAACCGAACGGGCTAACCGCACGATCGGTCAGATGTTACAATCTTGCATCGGGCCCACCCAAAAAGACTGGGTGTCGAAATTGCCCGCTATCGAGTTTGCCATCAACATGGCCCGATCAGAGTCAACAGGATACTCACCGTTCTTCTTGAACACTGGGAGAATGCCAAGGGCGATGATCTGGGATGCTCCGGAAGAAGATGAATATCCTAGTGTAAAAGCGTATGCGCAAAGGATGAAACTAGCACTGACGGCAGCGCATGATGCATTGTTGACAGCAAGAGTCAAGCAAACAATGCAAGCCAATAAACGAAGACGCACATGCCCACTTGTTGTGGGCAATTTGGTCTACATTTCGACTAAAAACATCAGTTTCCCTAAAGGGACTTCCCGAAAATTAGTACCAAAGTTCGTGGGACCATATAAGATAATCCAAGACTTTGGCAATTACTCGTTTCACATTGAACTCCCCAGTTCCCTCCGTCAACGAGGCATCCATGATGTTTTCCACTCATCTTTATTGTGCATCCACATCCCTAATGACAATCGCCTGTTCCCTGGTCGGTCAGACGAACAGATCCCTGAGCTTGGAGGAACCACTCGCGAGTGGACAGTAGACAAGATCCTGTCGCATCAAGGCAGTCACTCGGACGCCAAATTTGAGGTACTATGGATGTCTGGCGATAAAACATGGCTCCCCTATGGTGAGATCGCCCATCTTCGTGTGATCACTGACTACTTCGAGATAATAGGTATTGATAGTATCACTCAACTAACCAATAACAATATCGGGGATGTGTTGGATGACAACAAAGACGTGACAACTGGGTGCGTATCAATATGCATCTGTTGCCTAACAGGAATTGCCCCATCCATCAGGACATGTCAGAGCGATGTCCCTGCTCGGAGGCAATGCGACCCATGCGCCATAGAAGCACAACACTGTCCAAGCGACGACCTCACCGGTGCCCACTGAAACAACCACCTGTGATACCTATCATAGGTGTGAACCATTGAGGACGACAACGGAATCCAAGCGTTGGTCCAAGCAGGAGCACTAGGCGACACTCCACCGGTCCACACTCCCAAAGACGACACCTACATCGTCCCAAGGAAACGGCACCTAATTACGCTCACAATGATTGAGTCCCTTGCTGGCGACAATGGTTTGCTCCTGACCCCCATAGGCAGTATCGACAATCGCCATCCTGGCATGATCGTTCGTCAGCAGCTGTCTCCGACCCAAGAGGTCGGCCACGGCCCACCAGTATAAAAAGATGCCCATCATGTCGTGGGTGAAGGCCCAACCCTTGCGGCCAATCCTATACGAATCGCTACCACAAAGCGAAACGCCAACCTCACCACCTTGACTGCTTCGTGATGGGTCTCAAGGATTCTAGCCCCCCTGAATTTGTAAAGATTGACCACGAATCATATAATGTCCGCGTTGTTACTAAGGAAGGCGCTAGCTACTACGAGAGCTATCACAATGAACAATTACGCGACTTCTTCACCCTGGAGCATCACTTGCGTCAGCAAGAGCTGCCCTCCAAGATCCCCACTGGATTTGAAGATTTTCATATTGCTTTCGACAGGGAAGCTGAGAGGAAGAACCTCTCCGGCGTATCCTTCGCCCAAATTAATTACGATGGGGTGGAGCCCTCGTCAATTCTTTGGACCCCCGGCTCCCGCTCACCTACAGTCCAAGAGGTGCTTGGAGTGGGTGCGGATCTAAGGTCCCGATCGGAGAAGCTGGGAATCAGGGCGATGACAGAAGAAGAGGACGTTGTCCTACGCCAGATGGCTATTAGACAAATGGGAGAGATGCTGAGGATGGATAGGTACAAGAGGAAGGCTTTCAATGAACGTGAAGACAGGCGCCAACAGAAGGGCGTCCGTCTGCCCGATGCATACAGTCGTCACACCACCGGCACCAAGGCCAAGCCACGTCGGCGCCATTGTTCGTCCTCCAGCCCACCTCCCTGACGTAATCGTCGCCGCTCTCCCGAATCATCTGATCCTCCTTTCGAGGATCCCGTTGCAGGTCCAAGTATGGTCCCCCGCTCAGAAGAAAGTGAAGATGTCCACATGAAAGATGAAGGAAGATCCCCTCTTGAGGGCAATGGTATCTCGATTAAAGGACAAGCTACAAAGGGAGACAAGAAGGGAAAGGGGCGAGCGGACTAGGGAAGGAAGGGTACTATGTACCATGTGCCATGTGCCATTGCCGTCATTGTCACGTCCGGCCTCATGTGTCACTGTGTCGTGTGTCATCATCGTGCCGTGCACTGTGCACCGTCATCATCGTGATGCCATGGCACTTGCCATCTGTGTCATGTCATTGTTGTCGCAGTGTAATGCATTGTGCTTGTTGTTGTTGTTGTGACACCGTGGTATTGGCCATCTGTGTCATGTCACCGTCACTGTTCTTGCCAGCCATTGTTGTTGTTGTTGTGACACCATGGCACTCACCATCTGTGTCATGTTGTTGTTGTTGTGCCATGCACCATGCACCATTGTCGTAACACTGTGGTATTGGCCATCTGTGTCACATCGCCGTCACTGTTCCCACCAGCTGTCATCGTCGTCATCGTGATGCCATGGCACTTGCCATCTGTGTCACATTGTCATCATTGTCGTGCTGTGCACCGTGCACTGTTGTTGTTGTTGTTGTAACGCCATGGCACTTGCCATCCATGTCACGTCATCATTGTCATTGTCATGTCGTGTGTTGCGGTGTTGTCCATCATGGTGTCATGCATCATGCATCATTGTGACACTGTGGCACTGGCCATCTGCATCACGTCATTGTCGTCATTGCCGTTCTCACCAGCTGTCACCATTGCCGTCGTTCTTGCCAGCCATTGTCATCGTGGTCTTCCTCAGGCTGGCGTGGACACATTGTTGTTGTGGCATTGGCCACCATCATTGTTGCTGTCATGATGCCAGGGCACTGCATTGTGCCATCGTCACCGTCGTTCCTGTATTGCCACTGTCACATCTTCATCGTGGTTGTGGTGATGTCATCATACTGGTGTGCATGGCGGTTCGTCCAGGTGGCAGGCTGTTGTGGTTGTGGTTGCGTCATCAGTAGTGCTGGTAGGTCATCACAAGCGAAATGAAAGAAAGGAGGGAAAACATACCTTGGGACACAATCATACTGTGCAAGTGTGCAGGCACTTGATGTGTGCGGCCATAGATGCAAGGTGTGCATGCATGGACCTGTAAGAAGAAATAATCAATGAAATAAATAAAATAACATGAACAATGGGGTCATTGGACTCCACAGAAGGGATTGAAGATGCAAAGAGTTGAAGATGCCCAGACTACCCCCCTTTGGGGGGTAGTGTATAGTCTGTGTGTGAAGAGAGGTATCCCAGGCAATCAAATCTGTTTGTCATGTCCGTCAGATGCCCCTCTCCTAAGATCGGGGCTGCGTACAGTACACACAGGGACAGGTAAAGGGGCAGGTTTGGGCATGCGGTTTCGAGCCTGCGAAAGCTCTCGTCAGGGGGCTTAAACCGCTACCCCGACCGCTGCCCTTCTGGGGCTGTTTAGGTGAACTACCATCTACCACATACGAGGGGAGTAGGCCGAAGTGTGTGAGCTGGCAGCGACCTGACACAAGGATGGTCTGAAAAACTGGGTGAAGGCAGGTGGGGACAAGGAGGCTTCTTCGTCAGTGAAGCCAATAGTGCTTGAGGCTGTTCCCACAGGCCAGCTGGGCGAGAACGTCCCTTTTGGGAGCGCGCCAGCACTTTTCTCGTCCCCGTGCAGCACCACACTGGTACTAGCCAGTGTGGATCTTCTCTTGCCATACTGCTGAGGGTATCCGATGAGTGGCACAGATAGGGACTTGGTACTGGTGATGTTTGACTGTATTTGGCGTTTGTTTATATCTATTGTTGAAATTGTACAGTGAATATTGGGGGTGCCAGAGACCTTGCAAGCAAGGTGACTGGAGGTTGCTATATAGCTCTCTGCAGAATATACCAAGACAAAATACATAAAGATTGAGATAGACATAGCATTTGTGAAGAGATATAATGCAGTCAAAAAAAATGAGCAAGAGGGGACTTGAACCCTCAGCCCAGGCAAAAATAATAGACACCTTAACCAGTTAGACTAAAAAGACACAGTTATGGTCAGCATCAATATACTTATGAGCAGTTGGCTGCATTTGGATATATACATGTCATTGCTGGTGATTAGTAAGGTATGATAACAGGATGGCTAAGGTGTCTATTATTTTTGCCTGGGCTGAGGGTTCAAGTCCCCTCTTGCTCACTTTTTTTGACTGCATTATATCTCTTCACAAATGCTATGTCTATCTCAATCTTTATGTATTTTGTCTTGGTATATTCTGCAGAGAGCTATATAGCAACCTCCAGTAGTCATGGACTATGAAAGTTTTTGTGCTGCACATTTTGCACTCCGACCAAAGCTCCAACCTCAGATACCAAATTAGGATGCTCGCACGTGACCCAATGCGAAAGCGAAAGTGACCTACTCTGAGCTCCCCTATTGTTGATTTGGTGTACACGGGTGGCCAGTGGAAAGCTGATTGGAATGTGTGGAAGTCCGAGCTTATAGATCTTTTCATTGAACCATCAACAAAACAAACAAAATGTGGTGAAGGGTGGTGATGCGACACAAACAGTTGTAACTTGTCACCAGCGAGTTATAGAAGTGGTATTGGGTACTACCGAGGGCAGTCACAAGGGATAGAGATATATTGAGGACAGCTGAGAGGTATTGAGATATATAAAGAGGTAGTCTTAGTTGTAATGAGAGGTAACTCATCACCACTGAGGTGTTGAGTTGTATCGAGTGCAGCTGTGACATATCACTGGTTTCAAGGAGGTATTGAGAGGTGGTCTCTGTTTTACATAATGAGAGGAATCAAGATATATTACTGACATCTGTGAAGTATTGAGAGATACTATTGTAACAAGCCATGCTACTACACACTATGCTGAGCTGGACATTCAATAACCATTGGGTATGCCAAACCCATAGTGTATCCGACTCATCAACATTACCTTCTGGTCTGTCCATCTCACCAAGTTGAGCTGCATCTCGCCTTTGAATCCATCTTCAAGTCAAAGCTATTGTGGGAAAGGCATCACCACTTGAAATCTATATATACTGTCATTAAGGAAACAAGTAGGATATACCTACACAACATCCTCAGTGACACAGGCTGTACTACATAGGTTGAATTCAAGGGACTTAGATCAGTGTGCTGACTTTGGACAGCCTGGACTCTGACAACTTGCGGGACTCATCAGAGTATTGCCCCAAGTTCAATCTCTGCTTGGTTACCCCTAACCTTCTACCCACATCGTGTCTGGCTGGCATTGACAACACAGACCATCATGAAACTTCTCGATTAGCATCTTTCACAAGTCTAGAGACAAGAGATAAGAAGATTCCAACTATAATTTCATCAGTGGTATTGCATTGCACCAAATCACCCTTGACTTGTAAGTGATCCCTTTTTTTTCCTCCACTGCAGTTTTCTCGTTGACTCACCACCATTCACAGTCAGATGGATTTAAAGGTCTACTGCCAATAATCATTTGGTGCCTTCCTCAAGTGGATTCAGCCAGTTCCTCTTGGAGTTCAAAAGGACTGCCCTTCACAAACAAGGTAAGTGCATATATGCACAATTTGATCAGGCATTGTCCTGGATTTGAGCTCTTAAAACCCTCTGAGTTTTCCCTCAGCACTTCCCGCAATCCTCTTGGTTATGCCCAACATTTCAACAACTTGCCCAAAGGCAATTGTTTTGGTCGGCATGTTTTGGGGTATGTATGTGTCGTTCCTATCACTGTTAACATGTTTTTGTCATCCAGGAACTTTTGGGCATTGCAATTTTGTGCCCAACAGGTGATTTTGCATCCTTGGCCTCATTTGACACTTTCTGACAATTTTGCTCACATTTTAGCTGATTTCCAGTGCCATTCTGCACATCTGTGTGTATGGTCAATGCTTCCGCAACGTTCCCTAAGCTATTCACCTCGCCTGTCCACCATATCTCTGCGTTAATAGATGAGTTCTGCAGTTTCTACTTGTTTGAGGGTATGCTAATCACTTCTACTGTTTTTGCAGTTGCTTTTGTGTTGTTTCAAATGATGCACATGGCCGACACATCTGAGTCCCTGTAGCTCCTATGTGTGCAATCTCATGCTTCTGCCAGGTGAGTGTGGGAGGTTCCTGTCATTTGAGGCTTTCTGATGGATCCTGCTTTCTTTGCATGTCTTCTCGAGTCGTTCACAATACCATGCGCGTGTATGAGCATGTTTGGCGTGTCTGCTTGGCTGCTGGGCTCCACCTTGATACATCTTGCTTCAGCAGATAAGTTTTATTATTTCAATGTGTACTAGTGGTTCCTGTTGCATTTGCAGTTGTATCCATGCCATTTCAAATGTATGGCACATCTCTGTGCTCCCTCAATGTGTCCGATCAGTTTCCAAGGCCATCCATTGCATCTGTGTTGTGTTTCACATCTCTAGCAGCTGTCTTGCTGCCACATCAGGAAATCCACACAATACTAATTATACTATTTACGAACTATTTATGGCTTTTCATACTTTTCATACTTGTTCCACTATTTTTCAAAGGCAGGCTAATGGCTAAAAGTCAAAAAGTGTATTATAGTCAAAATAGTCGAAAAAGTTCACTACAACGCCACAATACGTTGCAGGCACCACAAACTAAGTTGTAACAACCATAAAATGATGGATAAGCAGAGATAGATAATGGTTCTGGTCACGGTGACCACAGGGGAAAAGTGGAATTGTGGTGGTGAAGACCACACTTTCGATTCAGATGAGTGTTGTGCCTCTATGTCCTTGCTGGTTTGTGCATAGTGGACTAGTACAAACAGGTCATGTTTAGCAAATACAGATAGATGGAAATATGTACTGTTCACCTCATGAATGGGCGACCCTCCAAGCCTGGTCGACCCTTCAACTTCGGCAGAGCTGATACTCGCCGTGCAAAATGATTCTCTGCGGCACCCACTCCTCCTTGCATGTTTCTTCACGTGTTTCCTGCCCATCCACTAAGAGTTACATTAGTTATAGATATAAAAAGTACCCTGAGACTCACATATAGTTGTAGAGTTGAGTTGAGGTGCTATTCTGTACAAGGATGAGCAATGAAGAGTTTGGGGTGGGAAATGTGCAGCATACCAGACAGTGGAATTAGGTAAGTTGACTGACTTCACGTGCCATAAAGCTGCACCTAGAATGCGATTTCGAACGCATGGTGATCAGCAAACTTATTCACATAAAAAGAGTAAAATTTGTTGTATGCTTCATTAGGCTTGACGCTCACTGTGTCGATGTGCTGCTGGCTCGCATATATAGGGATGAGTTGAGCTGTGCGATAAATGGTATCGATGTAGATGATGGCAATGTCTTGGGCATTGCATGTATGAACCATCCACATCCCTGTATCGATGTTTGGGCCAAGGGGACATCTTCTGGATGGCAATTGTCATCCTGAAGCTGCGATTGAAGAAAACGGTGCAAAACATTGAGGAGCTGGGGCATGTCGAGTTCAGTTGCTAGGTCCTTCATATTCCTCGCATGCGCATGTTCTATGATTGACCAATCAGAATTCATACACATGAAGTTGTGAGTAAAGGCATACGGTAGGTCCGGGCCAACGATACATGGGCCTCAACTGACATAGGAGAGTCATCCATATTGCCTGTGTCTTCTTCAAAACCTGCTGTGGGTTCATCAGCACTGTCTTCATAGTCCTGATTGTTTGACATATTGTGGTCAGTCTCATTATTAGTCCCATTAGAATATTCTAGAATGCAGTCAGGATTAGAACATCTATTAAAGAAAAATGTCCTCACCCAGAGTCCCAGGTACATGTGACAGGCAAGTCCCTCTCAACATGCCACATTTTTTGAAGTCTGCATGCGCTGCAGCAAATTTGTCAAGCCTCTGGTTGATCACAAGCATCTGTCCAAGAGCCTGAAAGCGGTTAGTATGCCAATAAGGCCGCTTAACTGCTTTGATATGTTTGGACTCAGTAATTGATGAACAGAGCCCATTTGGTGCACCGAACTGGCATATAAGATAAGGATAATGCTTCATAGCATGTTGCCAGGGTAATGAAAACGTAGCAATTATTCTCGCCTCCAGGAAGACTTCGCAATATGAGTGGAAGCATGCGAGGGCATCCTCAATCACGGTAAGTGTTGGTTCAGTGATAACATTTCGACGGACGAGGTAACAAAGCTTGAGAAAGGCACGAAACGTGCAGATGATATCCTGTGGGACATAGCCTTCAATGGCTGCAATATATACCTGTAATGGACTGGTCAATTGTCATACACCACTTAAAAAGGATCAAAGAACCTTCATGAGGCCTTTGGAGTCATCACCAGTCCATTGTTTAAAGTGTCAACCTTGAGGGAAACATCGCAGCCCAGCAAACGGGGCGACAGCTGCAATCCTGGAATTCAATGAGGTCAGTGCATGATAACAGAGGTCAGGCGACACACCTTCAATCAATATCATCCAGTATTATTTCTGCAGGACCCTTTCCATGACGACGGATGAGATACCTTTCCACCCAGTCAACCAGGTGATCTTTGAATCCGCCCTTGATGAGTTGATGGAGAATATCTGGCAAAAGCATTCTCTGGATGTCTGCTCATGGAAACTCGCTTGTAAATGGCTGGCCTCAATCAGTCATGAGAAAAAGAAGGGAATATATTGTACAAACCACTATATCTCTGTCAATGCCATACTTGACCCAAAGTGTCAGAAAGTCCATCTCCTTGATGATCAACTCTGTGTGCTCATGGTGACGCCAGAGTGCAGCTTCATCAAGGTTCCCCCGGGGTGCAAGACATTTCGGACACCAATTACGCATGATGCACAACAAGAGAACTTGTTCTTTGTAGTCAGCTATATAAGCTGCGAGTGCATAGATGATGCGTCGGTAGTATTGGTCGCCAAATAGTACTGTTTCCGGAACTGTCATTGCAGCACCAAGCAACCAAAGAATGCGTGCCAGCAACGAATGAAAGAGCTGTTTCTTAAATTTATGGAACCCTCGTGATTTAGCATGCTCCCTAGTTGCTATCAGGCTATCAGCGGTAGTACGAGTAATAGAATTCGAAGTGCTTACTTTTTGGCATTGCAAGAAATCCAATGAGCACTACCGCATCACAGTGTGCATGACGAGTGGTGTTGTGCACGTTTCTGATGGAAAGATAGAGCGGGTAGTAATCTGTTTGCCCAGTTGCAATGGAAACAGTGGTCTTGTCGCTGCCAAGGATGATGGGAACCAACGTTGCTCCAGCTGTTGATGGGTCATCACTGATAATCTTGTCCTAGGAGTACAAGATTAGTGGGTATAATTGAGATAAACCCAGTACATACCGCTTCCTCCCAGGCCCAGTTGCCCGACATAAAGTCCTCCCAATGCCTCTGATCGTTTGTGGCATCGAACTCCTGGTATGGTATGAAGTCCATTTCATCCTTAATATCAGTATGTCTGAGGAGGTTGTGGATAACTTGACACAGGTCTTGATACCATACATCATAGATGTTGAACATCCAAGGGGCCTCTGGTTCATCCTGGCCATCTTGACCATCCTGTCCACCCTGTCTGAGCAGTTCTACCACTTCGTCCTGTTCATCCTGTTCATCCTGTCCATCCCGCTTGCACTTGTAAGTGATTTTGAAGTTTTCCCACTTGACTGTGCCAACTGACATGCTGTCAATCACACGATAAAGATCTGTGTGGTTGGTAAATAGTGGATCACCACCTAACCCGAGCAACAATGCGGCCCAGATTTCAAGTAACGTGTCGATTTGCTTGGCTGGCATTTCTGCACGTTTAAAAAGAAACTTGGCAAGTTTGAATTCTAACCAGTTGTGGTATGGGGCCCAATCATCCAGCGATCCATGTACAAGGGGTGGGGGCAGAGCATCATCTGGTAGAAAATGGCCCTGGGAGTCACATCTTCATGCTGTAATAAAATGTATGAGTAAAGGTAGAATAATGTGTGTGTAGGCTTACTGTTAAGACCCACATGATAATTGTGATAAACCTTGTTGCCAGGACCAACAAACTCTGTGATCATTCCTGGATCAAATTCCTGGTCTGATGTTGCACCATGGTTGAAGTCATGTGGACTGTCATCTTGAAGATCATCATCTGCAATGTGTTTGGCTACTGGGGGCATGGCGTTTGAACTGTGGTCCTGTTCAGAATAACCAGGAGACCCTTGGGAGTGGTTGAGGCAGTGCAGATGGCTGCACTTGTGCTGAGTGAGCCCTGACCGGTTTTTGGACCAATGATTGCAGCCTGGTACATTGCAAGGGAGGTGGAGAGCATTGAATTCTGTCTGTCAAGAGTTTTGAGCACTGCCTCTGCATGGTGGCATTTCGATGTAAACGAACATGTTTGGGGACCCTTGCGTGATTGGTAAATGGTCAAAAACCTAAGTTAAGCAGAACTTTGTGCATTTTTTTGTGAAGAACGGGACTTGGTAAGAAATTTTCCTTGCATAAAAATGAAACTCATGCTGTGCTGTCTTCGTCTCCCCCCCATGCACAACAAGTATCATGTCGACTTCTTCTAATACTCATTGTCCGCGACGAGAGAAGGCCAACCTGCATCCAGGGAGGATCATTCTCAAAATGCAGACCAAACGGCATACCCCAGCCCAGAAGAAGGCTGATGACTTGCATGCACAGGAAGCCATTGATGCTCAGGCAGCTGCTATCCAGCAGGCTCATGCCCGAGTCAGTGAGATGGAGACTGCCATGGAGGTCAGGCAGGTTACCCAAGAGGCTGCTAAAGCGAAGCCAGTCAGACCAAGACAGGTGCCTGCCAGTAGAGGAAGACCTACAAATATACCTGCCAAACCTCATGTTGAAGGTGAGAACAGTTGAACAATTTGTTGTTTGACTGCAGACACTGATAATATGACAGTAGATGGAACCGGTCCTCCTGTTGCGATGGAGGCCAGACAGGCAATCCAGGACACTGCTAAAGCGAAGTCAGTCAGACCAAGGCAGGTCCCTGTCAGTAGAGGAAGACCTACAAATATACCCATCCAACCTCGCGTTGAAGGTGAGGACAGTTTGATTATGTCATTCAACAGACACTGATAATATATCAGAAGTCGCTGATATGGAAGTCAATGCTCACCAAGTAACTGGTCCTGCTGTTGCAGACTATACAATCAACAAGCCACAGAGTGGGAGAGCAGCTAGCCACAAGTTGCAAAGGCAAGGTGCAGTCATTGACCTTAATCTGTTGGCAAGTGGATGATCCCTTGGGCCATGTCCATCATTGGGGGCCAAGGATGTCCCAAGTGGGCCGATGCCATGATCCAACAGAATACGTCCTGCCCCAACTTCCATCCCTTCCTTGACAAGCAGAGCTACTACTGCTGTCAACTCCAATACAAGCCTAGCATACCAGGTACATTGCTACGTTATCAAGTAGGATTGGTTATCTTCAACATCTTCAATCAGGGAAAGACACATGTGCTAACCCACTATGTGGACGGAGAGGAATCAGAGGACCAGCCAGCTTTCCCTGTCAAGGTTGTAGGTCACAACAATCTCAAGGTATGTCTCTTGATGCAAATTGACTGTTACATTCTGTATCGCTTCTAGGTGGTCACAAGCACGGCTAACAATGTAGAGAGTGATGATGAATTCAATCAACCTATCTATGAGGAGGTGCCACTGCAAGCATTTCTCCATGTTTCATGACAAAACATTGCAAAAAAAATAGAAGAAAGAGATACTCTTTTATTTACAATTTTGTTTGACACAAAAGACAAATATCATAAACCATCATTTTTGTCATT
>Ga0307516_10004912_pt1 | contig 16261 bp, 16 predicted proteins | sample 19_EM_MG_FD_203310 | JGI IMG/M metagenome (GOLD analysis project Ga0307516, IMG submission 203310) | Populus trichocarpa ectomycorrhiza microbial communities from riparian zone in the Pacific Northwest, United States - 19_EM | ecosystem: Host-associated > Plants > Roots > Unclassified | place...
CGATTCCTCTGATGCTCAATTTGAGCTGTGTTCACAAGCGGAATACTTCATGATCTAGGAAGTAGTTGAATTCATCAACGATGGTATAGGATCTACGGGATATAAAGGAAATGGAATGGAATGAAAAAATAAATAATAGAATGTAGTAGTACAACTACATTAGAATGAATATGTATTACCGGTCACAATGTATTACCTGCTTGCTAGTAAACCAAATATTCTCCAACTGCTGTTTTTTACTGACATCCTGATTATACGTAAGCTACGTTATGCAGTAGTCTATTATATTCGGCAGCTCCATCGTAGTCCCTCCATTGGCCTACAGTATTTTTGGTGAATACCTCTTACAATCACTGCAGCACACTCCTTCAGATAGCAGGACAACAGTTGGACTACCAAATAATAGAGAGTACGTATACTGCATAAAGAGGTAAGAATACTGTTGAGATACCGAAGTCTTGATCTACTGTAATTCACAAACTGCTTGATTCTATCTCTTTCCCGATTGTAGAAACAGCGTGGTTTCAACACTTCCGTATTTTTCTCGCAGTCCTCGCGTATTATAAACACCACGTATTTTGTTTCCTGCAGTAGAACTTTGGTATTTCCCAGCTCTTGTAGTAACCACAGCAGTATCCTAAATTGGTATTGATCTTAAATACTATGATCTGAAAAATAAGTCATTCCAAAAAGAGCAGGTTAACCAGGTATTCTCATAAACTGCTGCATTTTGACTGACCCGGCAGTCCGCCTGCATTTTTCCGGCATCAATAAACCCCCACTTTTTGCTACTGTATCTATATGCTGAGTGTATCGTCATCTTATACGGAATCCAGACTGATCGAACTCCTACCATTCATTTCCACTGCTAATCGGTATTATTTCAACACAGAACGAACGCAAAAAAGGAAGAAATCATGAGCGGAAAAAACGGCAGGTATAAATGAGATGAATTGATGTTCATACCGCCCCCGCGCCATAACTCCATCCATCCGTCCGTCCATCCACCTCTCCCCTCACGTAAAACGATGGGCGCGGGGGGGGGGAGAAAGAAAAGAGAAACAGAAAAAATAGAAAAAATAGTCCTATCTCATTGTCCGTCCGACAGCTCGGCCAACGGCGGGGCCGTCACCTGCTGTGACTGCTGCGGCTGCTGGGCCTGGTAGCCCTGCTTCTGCGACGGGGCACCGTACTGCGGCGGGCCGTTGGCGGGTGAGGTGACCTCAGAGTCGGAGTACTTGGTATGGTGGCTCTGTTGCTGTGGCGCAGCGGACGCGTAAACCTGGTTGTTCCAATTCTGGTCGGGATAGCCACTGGAGTGAATGGGCTGCACCATGGGCGGCTGGATCATGGGCTGTGCCGGGGGCGCGCCGAGCTGATACACCGTCTGTCCCTGCGCGGCAGTGGCGGCAGCATTCTTCTTGCGGAGCGACCGGACAAGGAACAGGCCGAGGCCGCCGAGCACGACTACGGCAAGGCCGCCGACAACGCCGCCGGCGATGGCACCGACGTTCGTTTCGCCAGTCACCGTTGGCCGCGGCAACTCGCTGTCAAACGGCGTCGTCGATGAAACGGGGGACGGCGTGCTCGTCACCGAATCTTCCGTCGCCATTGGAATGGCCGTGTTGACCAAAAAAGACTCGGTCAGGCCCGAAGTCCACTTGCAGCCCCACACGCTCACGTCATTGTCGGCGCCGGTGTACAGGATGCAGAACGGCTCGTTCGAGTTGGTGCTGGCAACTCTTTCTTAGCACTACTACGACCAGGGATGGAACCGAACACACCACTTGCGGATGTACTGGTCCGACAAACACCAGTCGCCGCACGACGACTGCTGGGCCGCACCCTAGAACCGCCTTCCGTTAGCCGAGGCACCCCCTACAATCGCCGGGCCGCATCGATAAACTCACGATGCACGTCGATTCGAAGCCGCAGACAGACCCAGTGGAGTCGGGATAGCAGCAGCCGAGCATGCCTCTGCTGAAGGTGCAAGTGGCGAGGGAGTAATCGCAGGTCCACGCCCGCTCTGCGGAGCCACCGTCGTCAGCACACACGGCCAACCAACGCACGGTGATACTCAAACTTACCCGAAATGCCATTGACGTAACCGCACAATCGGTCTGTGAAGGCTCTGGCCAGGAGGTGCTTTCCAGGCATCGGCGCCGTGGCACCGTCGTACGGCAAGAGCGGCGGCTGGGTGGCAATCGGCGCCCATCCCAAGCCCTCGATGGCCACCACCGGGTCAGTCCGGCTTGCGCCGTCCCACGGGAGGGCAGCCGCCATGGAGGCCGCGACGCCGACGAACGTCCAGAAACCCGTCATTCGGTGGATCGCTGCAGATGGCTGGATGATTATCGGTATATATTTTTCGCCCGCTATTCGCTCGTCCTTCCGACGTCGCAGAGAAGAGGTCGAGCGAGCGGGTCGATGGGAAATCGCCGAAATTGTACAGTCGGGTGCGGGGTTGGTTCGGATCCTATTTCAGGCGAAATTTGAGAATACGAGAGCGCGGTCTCAGCCGTAGTTGGGTGCGCAGGAAGCCGGTTGCCCCCCGCGTCTATGGCCCCCCGCGTCGACGGCCAAATCCATGCGGCAGCGTCCAAATGGAGCCCTGCGATTGGCCCAGTTTCGCAGCCGGATTCGGGACACTGCACGGTCAGCACGCCAACCCACTCACTGCGCCCACTTTCCGCTCACAAGACGACGCTCGGAAAATGCGCAGCTGCAATTGTCCGCCAATCGATTTATACTAGCACTTTTTGTGCGTTGCTGGGCGAGACGTCGCTACGCCAGGCTTGCCATCGATTCTCCAGCACTCTCCGACGGCGAAGCCAGCGGAAGACTCGCACGCGGCGCCCACTATATCCCTCCCGCCGACAGGACCAGTTTCAACTTTCAAGTGAGGCCAGGGCCGAGCACAGAGGCACACACAACGAGCCGAAAGGACAGCGGCCCGGAATCGGGAAATTGTGTATCTATTCTCGAATGGTCGCATGCGATCATGAAATTTCAACAAACGAAAAAAACATAACTCATGGAAACCCTCAGAGTACGGTACGGCTACAGACTGGCTGTCACGCTTGCTACGGAGGGCTGTCACGCTCGTCCACTCGCTCGCTCGCCCGCCCGCCCACTCACTCCCACTCGCGCCGCCCACTGCAATTGCCGCTCATCGCTATCCCAACTGTCCTTACCCGCTGTCCGCTACCTGGAGCCCTTCTGCCTGGAGCCCTGCTACATGAAGCCCTGCTACCTGGCCTATGCTGCTGCCGTTGCTTGGGGCCAGCGGCAGGCGGCGAACTCCTCCGGCAGGTGCACTAACATTTCTGTTCATATCTTGCTGTAGCTCAACGTGTGTTCCTCATCGCGGCTCCTACGATTTGCAAGCTCTGTGTTTTCGAATGTCTCCGGGACCTCCCTCCTGAAGCTCACCCACTGGTGCCGCACCGTCATAGCGCCGATTCGTAACTCGCTGCTGAGGCGTTGCCTTCGTTACCAAAATGCTCTTGGTGTGGCCCAGGAATACTATAGTGATGGTCGACTACTCGACGGCGATTAGAGAAGGCGGTGAATAACGCGCAGCTGCTACTCGATCGTTTAGTCGCCCTGTGTCTACTCATCTCATACGGCACTCACCGCACACTCTATACCAGCTCGAACTCCTGTCATTGGCTTTGCCCTCATCGCTAACTTGCATTTCACAGCATCGGGCGGGAGATGAGCGAGGGAAGAAGCACGATAACCGGAAGGTCCCGAGGACAGAAGCTACAACCATTGCGCTGGCATGTGATCGCCCTGAGGCTCTGCACAGTCCATATTGTGCCTGGTCCTGCGTTGTTTGTGTGTTGGCCTCGGTCACGGTTGCCGGATAAACGACTCCTTAGATAGAGTTTCTCGCGATAGGAGGACTGTGGCAAAGGGAGATGATCTACATGCAGTGTGTTCGTGGACCCATCTGGCGCGTCGAAAAGGTCTATCCACATTATCTGATCGCCGAGGGTACGACCGCGGAGAGGTGTGGGGCAGGATTGCGCCGCATGTCCGTGTTCGAGTTCTAGGATGGCTGAAGGGTGGGCATAGTATCCATGATGGAGTGGGGCGAGCAAGGTCAGGAGAAGATATCTACTGCATCCGTTCGTCGAGATTCGATCCCATCTTTAATGGTAGGTTCGCAACACTTCATAGGACTGCCCTTCCAGAGCCACATTCCGTTCTCCCGGAGAGCGGCTGCGGCACCTTCAATTGCGGAAGTCTCAGCCAACACTGCCGGACAAATTCTATCGGGAAATTCATCTCAAAATTGGTAAACATAGCTACTTGCTGCTCCTGCTGCTAGAGTGCCCTTCTTTTTGAATGGCATCGACTTAACGATAGTGCTGCTCATAACCACTAGCGCTGGCGGTCATGCAAGCGGGGGTGTTCGTAACTATTCCATATCAATCGCAAATAACAAGAAATATACAGATCTACCAGCTGCTGAGGGCTATATTATCACCGTATCGAACTTCTGGACAGTTCTAGCATAAGTAACTCTAACGAACAGACGCCGACATCGCAGAAGGGGTATTTTGGGTTGGTCGCACGGCTTAACTCTAGAAGCACCAATTAGAGTTGATTGCGGAGCTGTGGTCGATATATGTACCTAGCGGGGTCACCCGTCACGTGGGCTGACGGCAGGCGCCGAATCGGTAGAAAACTGCTCGGGTCGTTTACCCCGCATCGCGCCAAAAAGCGAGACCGCAGTGAAATCAGTTCTGCAGTCACCACTCGAACCCAAGATCAACTCTAACAATGGAAGCCGAAGGTATTAAACTCTGCTAACTCCAGTCAGCACTGATTATATAGCTAATTACTACTGATCGTTCAAGGATTAGGATTAGCTGCTGTAGGGCTCGCCTTACAGCTTTTCAAAGCTGGCCTAGAAGGTTACAATCTACTGTCAACCCCGCAATCGTTCGGCCGTCTTTTGTACCTATAGCGAAAGGCAACCACTGCCCTTTTGGGGTCGTTGGGAGGTGCGAGCGGGAGGAATCGATGTGTTCGCCAGATCCTGGCTGTGCGATAGCGGTGGTGGGTGGGCGACGGAGTACAGCCCGTGGCAAACGCGCCGAAAAAACCTTTCCTCCGCAGTCGTATACCGGAGAGGGAGAGTGAACATCATTTCCTTTTGCATTTTCAGTCTATGGCGAAACATTCGTGAACACCAATTCTTTTTCCCCCGCTAATCACGAATTCCCAGCCCCAAACTGTTTTCTCGTGCACCGCCGAACCCGAACTACCCTAGCTCGCAGCGAGTCCTTGTGACTGTCCTGGCTGTTGCCGAAGGTATAGATACAACTTAGTTAAGCGCACTTAGGAAATAAAACCAGGAAAGGAATGAGTCCGCACCTATGCCTCCACCTGCCTCCACCTCGCTCCCTTCCTCTCTGTTAGGAGGAGGAGGGGATAGGGAGGAACAATGGGGAGGACCCCCGCTTCTCTGTGTCATCGCTTTACTCTTTCTCCCGCCTCCACTCTGCCTGTCTTCCTTCCCACCATTAAGCTACTCGTCCGGTGAGCCGTCGGGCGGTCCACCGACTAGCAAGCCGATGAGCGAGCTGCGAGAGCCGTCAAATTGCTGCGAGTACGCCACTAAATCCGTATCCCCTTGCGCAACGAACTTCGAAGTCACCATACCTCCGTGCTTCCAATGCTCGCCTCGACTTAAGGAGCAAAACACAGGGCAAATGGGTACTGGATGATCGAGCAGCTCACAACTTCGTTGTTATGTTGGATAATATAAAATAAGAGTAAAAGGAAAGAACCCGCAAACAAAAGTTCCTCCTCTCACTCTTCCGCGCTTGCGCCTTACGCAATCGTGTCCCCAACAAGCTCTAGGGCACAAGCACCAAATCCACAACTATACCGACACGAACTCCTGCAACGAGAAGCATTTCCAACAACCAAAACAATCTGCTTAAATCATGGTCATACACAGGGTCGCCTATTGTTATCTGTAGCATTGAATGGCGCCACCGCAAACAACAGTAGTGCAGCCTTTACCAGCCCTGAGACTCGCCGTAGCGGGATGTTAACTACTGCTGGGAATATCTACAATTCAAACATTTAAGAAAATGCAGATCCACCACGTCGCATACGATCGCCGCACATAAAGTACTAGGCCAAAAGTTTCCGTACTCTTAGCCTCATCGACGCGTCGCCCGCCACCACACCACATTTTTCAAACGCCGCTCACCACGACCACAATGCCGAACAACTTCCAAGGACGTATGTCCGACTTCGATAAGGGTCAGATAATTGCTTTTCCCAAGCAAAATTTATCTCTATCTCAAATAGCCAAAGAGATAAACCGCCCTAAGTCCACGATACAGAATTTTCTCGATCGATACGAAAGTCGCGACTTCCACAAAAACGCTCCTTCTGCCGGCAGACCTCGACTGATCACCGCTCGCATGCGAAGACGTGTTGTCAGAGAGTCAAAGAAGGCTAGACGACTACCTCTTCACGAGTTGACCAACGAGGTTGCTCCCAACGCGTCTGTACGTACCATCAAGCGGGTACTCGCCGAGGAGGATATCAGGAAGTGGAGGGCGAAGAAGAGAGCGCTCCTGACTGAAGACCATGTTGCTCAGCGTCTTGCCTGGGCTAAGGAGCATAAGAATTGGGATAAGGCAGACTGGGAAGGGGTTATCTTCAGTGATGAGTGCTCTATCGAGAAGAGTAAGGATCCGCGGGGGATTTGGGTCTTTCGCACACCGCCTGAGAAGTACCACAAAGACTGTATCCATGGGGTCACAAAGGGTCCTGGGGTAAAGTTGATGGTCTGGGGGTGTATTTGGGGGCGTAACAAGGGGCCTCTTATCCCTATCTTCGAGAAGTCAGTCAATCGATGGGTGTATATCGGAGTCCTCGAGGACGGCCTCGTCGACGTCCACCAGCAGGTGCACGACACGTTCGGCGACCCTGTCGTTCAACAGGATAACGCAAAAATACATACTGCGAAGGATACCATGGCTTGGTTCGAGGAGCACAACATTCAGGTCATGACATGGCCCGCCAACTCGCCAGACATGAACCCGATCAAGCACGTGTGGAAGAGGCTGAAGGAGCGGATGCATAAGAGGTTTCCAGAAATTCACAAGACACCCGGCGGTCCGGATAGAGTGAGAAGGGCCCTTGCAGAGGCTCTCACCGACACTTGGAGGGAAGAGATTGAGGGGGACTTTCTGGAGATGCTGTGGGAGTCGATGCATAGAAGGGTGGCTGCTTTGCTGGAAGCGAAGGGCTGGTACACAAAGTACTAATTTTTTTTGGCTGTAAAATTGTTAGAAGCTGCACTTGTATCTAAAGACTATGTATGCAAGTTTTTATTACTTTCTATTGTGTTGTTGCTGAGTTAGAGAGGTATATGTGTGTGGTGGGGTGGCGTTGTCGGGGCAGGTGTACGGAAACTTTTGGCCCGGTACTTACATATGGCAGCACTCCCACTTGCATCCACTCCCAGTCAGTTGACTCAACCAACACACCACGGACGAAACTCAACGCCAAAAATCGCCAAGCCTTTCACTCGACAAACCAGAACTTTACACAAATCAGACCTCACGGACGTCACGATGTCCGGCAGAGGGACCGAATCGACCGAGGCAGCCCCGTTGGTGGCTGACCACATCGGTACCCACCTTCTGGCGGTGCAGGTGGAAGACCAGGAAACCTACAGGGAGGAAGAAATGGAGGATGTGGTAAGCGATGCCAAGAGCAGCGACCTCTCAGAGCTGGAGAGCGAGGAGGAGGGGAAGCAGTGTGAGGGGAAGGACAAAGGCAGACCGAACTTCAAGCGCGCCGCGGCGGGCACTGGACAGCAGCAGAGCACACAGGAGTTTTTCCGGCGTGGCAATGGTTGCGACAACGGCATGCGTGATGACGACAATTTCTTTGCGACTACGGGCAAGCAGTCCATGAGGGGAGCACTCGCGCAATCCCTCTCTGCAGTGGCCAGCAGTCCCCAGCAGGTGGGATCAGCTTTGACCCTGAACTCTAGCAAGGGTTCCAGCAAGGGGGTGGGAAGGGAGGGAAGCAAGGGGGTGGATGGAAGGGATGTAGCAGTGGAGGATTGGATGGAGGAGGTGGTGAATCAGAGCGAAGACAAGATGGAGGGTGTGGCGGGCCCAGGTAGGTCAGCCACCCCATCACCCACCCCAGGGAGGTGGGGGAGCGTGAGTGCGGTGTCGCCCACAGGCTGTACCAGACCCACCCCGGTGCCAGTCACGCCGACCAGAGGCAGCAAGATGATGGCAATGGGCACCCCGAGGCCTATCAGACACTACCAGCCGGTGTCACCCCTGGGGTCTGCAGCAGGCTCGGTGCTGAAGCAGATCCTGGCAGTGGTGGCTAGGGTGGAGCGGAAAATGGAGGAGAAAGCAAGGAAGGTTGAGGAGGCAGTGGAGGCGGCAGTGGCCAGGTGGGATGCAAGGTTGGTAGAGAGACTGTTGGCAGTGTTGGGCAAGGTGGGGGAGATGGAAGAGAGGATGGTGGCGAGGCTACGCATGGATGCCAAGGAGAGGGAGAAGAGGCTGGAGGTCAGGCTCCTGGCACTTGATGCAATCGAGGCAGAGCAGGCACAGAAGGCGAAATGGGACCTCAAGCAGTGTGAGGATCTGGCAGTGATGATGAGGGTGCGGCAGGAGGAGCTTGCGGAGGTGAAGCATGGGGTTGAGGGAATTGCGGCAGAGATTGCGGGAATGCGAGTACTGGGTGGCCTGCCGACTCTGGCTACCGCCACCGTTCGGGCAATGGCCCCAGCAGCGGTGGGGCACGGCACCCGGCAACCGATGGAGGGAGTGATGGTTTCTGCGCCCCCAGCGGCCTGCGTGCTGCAGGAGGATCCGATTGAGGAATTCAGCGACATGGAGGGTGTGGAGCGCGACGGCCTCTTTGCATCACGGTATGCCCCGGCGCTCAGCACGCCAAATCTGTGTCATCGAGCAGGACCCTGGCCCTGCTGGACAGTGGGCCAGTACCGGCGCCAGCCAGAGAGGCTCCAGTGGAAAAGGAAAAGAAGACGAGGAAGGACAAAGGAAAGGGGAAAGTGGTGGAGATTGCTGCGCCACCTACCCCGACCTGCAAGCCAAAGGGCTCTGCCCAGCAGCAGCGGCACCAAGCGGAAGTCAACAAGAAGAGAGCAGAAGAGGTGAGGACAGGCCTGAGGGCGGAGGCAGTAGTGCCCAGCGCCCCGGCACCTGTACGGTCAATCCTCAAGCGACCGGAGACGATAGCGGCAGAGGAAGCAAAAAAGGAAGCGAGGGAGAGGGAAAAGGTAGCAGCAAAGAAGAGGTGGGTAAGGGGGGATTTCAGCAAACAGGAGGAGGAATCATACGCGCAGGCAGCTCACCCCCTGTGGGGTCTGGGTGATACCGATGAGGAGGAGGAGGCAACTCGGAAGGTGGCGCACCTGGCTGGCATGAGGGCGGTGGAGGATCACTGGGAGTAGGAGCGGAAGGGCATCGCTGCACACGTCCCACCACGGCAACGGGAGGAGCAACAGCGGCAGCAGCGCCCAGTCCAGCAGCCAATGCAGCAGCAGCATCAGCAGAGGGCGCCACAGCAGCAAGTAAGCAACTGGGCCCAGCGCGTAGCAGCGGCGGCGGCCCTCCCACAGATGGGGAGCAATGGTTTCAACCGGGTCGGTCGAGGAGGCAAGGTGGCCAAGGAGCCAACGGGCTTGGAGCTGATCAAGAGGAGCATCCCATGGGATGAGCGGGCAATCCTATTTGAGAGGGCAGTGGGAGCCCTACAGATAGACACAGCGGTGGCAGCGAGCGCAGCGGTGCTTGTCGAAATTGCCCTCAGCAAGGTTGCTCCCCCCCACGTCCGCACGGAGGTGTTCAAGATCTCGGCACAGGGAAGGATCACCACCATGGTGAGGGCAGGGGCCTCAGTGGCTATGCTCCTCCACTTCAAAAAGGAGATAATCGAAGCGGCTCGGCAGGCGGACAAGGCAATTATCAATGTGGTTGCGAATGAAACCTGGACAGAGCTGAAGATACTGGTCCCGTATGCCCAATACCGGCAGGACAACGGGCTGGCTGCTCTCCGGGAGCGAATCGAGGTGGAGAACAAGGGAGTGGTAATCCCCCCTTTCTCAATGCGTTGGATGCACTCGATGTTACACCCTGCATATTATGGGTTGGACATTCGGATACGGACAGGGCAGGAAGGTATCGGAAACTCGTCACGGTCTTAGGACGGCATACCGAGACCGGGCAACCGACAGCGTCGGGGCTCAGCTCGGGTCAACCGACTCTGCAGCACCAGGAAACCCCTGGGCCAAGTACTGGCACCGACCGGAAAAGCGCAAGCGCTGCTGTAGAGGAAGACAACCTTGGTGGTCATCATAAGCAGGACAAGCGATCGGAAGGAAAACGGGAATGCAAGGAGCTGCGAGTCTAGATCGCGGAATAGGAGCGGGGTTGTTTCCAGAGGCACGGCCTAGAGGAACAACACCACGAGTCGGGAATCGCTTTATCTTCGCAGACGGCTCGAAGGCCCGAGGCGATACCGTTGCACTCTGTGGTCAGGAGACACGAGGGATCATGCTACCACTCGCATCCTCGTCATTGACACCCGATTATGGTGATGAACTCTGGGCTTTGCCAGCGCATGACAGCGTGAGCGTATCCCCCACTTATCCGAGATGCTTACAACGATTATGATGCAGGGCATACGCCGCACCAAGGCGAGGGACGTCGAGTTGACCGAATACTGAAGCGGAGGCTTGACTTCAAGCCAATCCTGTAGCGCTGGGTAGCCCCAGACCAGGTACCGGCTCGTGTTCGGGAAAGTGCAAACGCCGCTACAGGACCGCACCTCAGGAACAGTTCGAGAGTCTGTTGGGAGCGATATGGGGCGGAGCTATACCTTGGTGCCCATTGCGGCCGAGAAGGATTAGCTGTAACGGTTGAGGGCTCGTTGCTGCTGGCTCTGGTCGAGTAACGAAATCAACCCCACACGCAACCCAATCGCATCACCCAATCACGACGAGAGGACTTAAGGAGAGGCACCTGCTCTGGCCACTCTCGGGAAGATATGGGAAAAGCACTACTGTCTGACCCAATCGAGAGTTATCCTCTTTACGCCGACGAAACCCAGTGCCAAAGGCGAAGAGTTTTCATGTCGCAGTGCGGGGTAGTTCCCCGCAGCACGTGACTTTGCCCAGCCGGATACCTATACGACAACCTGCCGACAAGCGGTTGTCATCGAAGAAAAAAGAGAACCATCGAAACAATCATCGGAATCATCATCGAAACAATCATCGGAATCATCAGCGGAACCATGAACCACAGAACGGTCAATCATCAACGGACCACCTACCGGTCATGAAGACATCGAATCAACGACCATCCCCCTACGAGCGATCCTACGAGCGATCCTACAAGCGATTCTATGAGCGCTCCTACAAGCGCCGCAAGTGAGACGACGGTTGATTGGGAAGGAGATGGGAGGATACGCAAGGAGCTCGAGAGTCTAGGCGGGAGATAGGAAGGGTCTGATGGGCAAAACGTCGGTCGGCACGGATAGGACCCCCGTTGAGGGTATAATCCCCGAGGCCATAGCCAAGGGCTGACGTGGGGTCGTGACTTGAACCCAGCTATAAGCTGAGGGAATGGCATGGTCCGTGATACCATTGGGCGGATCCTATTGTCAGACCGACCAGGACGAGTAGCTTCGGGCTCCAGCCCGCACCCAGGAGGGTCTGGTGTGTGAGCGTATTCCTTACCTTATCTTATCTGTGAGGCAGTTGTCAAGCGAGCCGTTTGGCAGTCGCCGAAGCGTCAGACGATACATCGAACCAAACACACACGAGCGAGCCGCCGCGCAGGTCGCCGGGCCCGTCCAAACCGAACGATCCACCAAAGCGCAGATACGCCTAAGCGCCGCAAGCGGGATGACAGTTGATTGGGAAGGAGACGGGAGGATACGAAAGGGGCTCGAGAGTCTAGGCGGGAGATAGGAAGGGTCTGATGGGCAACACATCGGTCGGCACGGATAGGACCCCCGTTGAGGTTATAATCCCCAAGGCTGTAGCCAAGGGCTGATGTGGGGCCGTGACTTGAACTCAGCTATAAGCTGAGGGAATGGCACGGTCCGTGATACCATTGGGCGGATCCTATTGTCAGACCGACCAGGACGAGTAGCTTCGGGCTCCGGCCCACACCCAGGAGGGTCTGGTGTGTGAGCGTATTCCTTACCTTATCTTACCTGTGAGGCAGTTGACGCGCGAGCCGTTTGGGAGTCACTGAATGTGTCTCCACCCGATCCTGCGCCGAAGCGACACACAAGCGAGCCATCGGGCAAGCCGGCGAAGCGACACACGAGCGAGCCATCGGGCAAGCCGCCGGGCCCACCTCGAACCACCCGCCAAAGCGATACGAGCGAGCCGTTGGGCAAGATGCCGGGCCCACCTCGAACCATCCGCCGAAGCGATGCACGAGCGAGCCGTCGGGCAAGCCGCCGGGCCCGCCTCGAACCACCCGCCGAAGCGACATGAGCGAGCCGTCGGGCAAGATGCCAGGTCCGCCTCGAACCATCCACCAAAGCGATACACGAGCGAGCCGTCAGGCAAGATGCCAGGCCCGTCTCAATCCGAACAATCCGCCGAAGCGACCCACGAGCGAGCTGTCGGCCAAGCTGCCGGGCCCGTCTCGAACCACCCACCGAAGCGACACGAGCGAGCCGTCGGGCAAAATGCAGGGCCCGCCTCGAACCATCTGCCGAAGTGATACACGAGCAAGCCATCGGGCAAGATGCCAGACCTGTCTCAATCCGAACGATCCGCCGAAGCGCCACGAGCGATCCGTCGAGCAAGCCGTTGCCGCGGAGCCGCGTGCGATCCGGCGCTCAAGCCACAGCCAGCGGGCGCCGCAGATATCGAACCGAACCCCTTAGATTATTCGCTGTGAATTCCCTAACGGTGGGCGAACTTGGAAGGAGGGTCATTGGGGAAGTTATTCTTGTATAATAATTGAACGCCGGCGAAGACCGCGTGCACCCCATCTCCTTCATGACTATCGAGAAACCTGACTAGTTCGATATTACTGTCACTCCGACGTTGACCGGACCTCCCAGTGTCACACTCGAAGAGGATCATCGAGCAGCACTACCAGGCTGGGAGGCTTCCACAGAACGCCACCTCCGTGGTCTTCAAGGTGTGCAGCAAGGCAGTCGGCAAGAAGTTGCTAACAGAGATGTGGGTGGCGGGCATCAAATTCCACGCCCTTCCATTCATCGCAGACAGAGCGGATGTGCTCTGCGGCAGGTGCAGCCGGTGGGGGCATAGTGAGTTCTGCTGCCACCAGGATGGGGCCCCGACTTGCTCAATCTGCTCGGGACAACACAGGACAGAGGGTCATAGGTGCGAGGTCACCACATGCGGTGCTACCGGGAAAGCGTGCTCCCACACAGCATTGAAGTGCCCCAACTGCAGAGGGCAGCACCCAGCCCAGGACGCGAGGTGCAAAGAAACGACGGCTGCCATTGCCATAGCAAGAGATAGACGTATGCCGAAGGAAGGAAAACAGCAGCCGCAAATGATGCATCAAGCGCCATCTGAGCAGGCACCCAGGGATTGGTTATCAGGCCCGTCGATCGAGTGTGCAGGAGTGTTGGGGTGCCCCAGACCACTAAGCTGGGTCCCAGTTGCCACGGCAACACCGCCCCCAGCGATCCCCACGCTTGATGAGGAAAGCAACCTAGCAATCCCGGCATGGACGGAGGACGCGATGGAGATCGCCGAACAGGAACCAAGTGGCACCCCCCCACCCATAGCCGTCTGATGGCGAACCTACGGGAACCAATGCTGCTAAAGGCGCTGCAGCACAATTGCGCTCGGGGAGGCCAGGTGATAGAGGCGGTGTTGGAATCGGCAGTCAAACGAGGAGTGGATCTGGTGCTCATTCAGGAGCCCAGGGGAGAGAAGGAGAGGGATAGCACACGCTCACACCCCAGCTTCACATTTATCAAGGGGGATGAGGGCGTGGCAGGGAAGTGCTGGATCGCAGTAAACCAAGCGTCAAGATGCCGGGTGACGGAGCTGAAAACGTTGACACAGGAGTGCCGGAATCACGTACAGGTGGTGGAGATTGTCCCCCGGGGTGGGGATACAATCATCATTGCCAACGTGTATGACCGACACGAGGGAAGAAATGAGGCGAATAGGCCAGCACAGCACACGGCCTGGGGTGAAATTGCCAAACACCGGAGGGTGATTGTCGCCGGAGACATGAACGCACACAGCAAGATGTGGAACCCCAAAGCAACATACAGCAAAAAACCACACTTTCTGGGAGCAGCTCATTACGGAAGAGAACCTTTTGGTGTGGAATAACGAGAAAGCCATGAGGATGGGGCCGGGGGCGATGAACCACTCCATCATCGATCTCACTCTTTCCTCGTCTAATATGGATCTGAACTGGTGCTTGCTTGGTGAAGAGGCGACCAGGTCAGACCATGAGGTCATTGCGTGGGATGTGCTGGGCAGCCCCCACCCAACAGACATCACGAGCACAGAGACAACAGGCTGGGACATCAGCGGATGGGACCCAGCAAAGAAGAGCGAAGAGGAGGAAAAAAGGAAGGCAGAGGAGAGGCAGAGGAAGGCAAGGGAGTGCTATCTGGCAGGGTTGGGGAGAACCCCCATTCTGTCAGACAGCAGTACAAAGGAGGAGGTGACGGAGGCAGTGGGGTCGCTTAGGGAGGCAATGACTGTGACACTGGACGGGCATGCCAGGAAGAAGCACTGGTGCTCACGGTCAAAGCCATGGTGGTGCGAGGACCTTAAGAAACTGAGGAAGGATCTGGGACGGGCTAGGAGGAAGTGGAGGGTAGCGGAAATGTCACGGGTTAAAGCGGCAAGGCAGGAATTCCGGCGGGCAATCAGGAAGGCAAAAAGGGACTGTTGGAACCGGTTCCTACAAGAGGCGGACGGAAATAAGGTGTGGACAGCGGCAGCGTACACGACGCCCCGAATCGACAAAACTGGCCAGGCTCTCGTCAGGGAGGACGGCTCCACCGCAGAGGGCCACCACGAGCGGGAACAAGCGATTCTACAGGCACATTTCCCACCTGGGCCGCTGGGAGTTTTCGAACCGGCACAAGGGGGTAAGGCCTTTGAGAGGGTCAATGCCCAACTGGTCGGGTCTCTTCTGGGAGCAGCAGCCAACACCTCAGCCCCAGATGATGACCGGATATCGGCTGGAATCGTCAAAGTATTCTGGCAGTGGGACAAGCAGCGGATCACCCAACTGGTACGGGCATGCATCTGGCAGGGATTCCACCTGGGAATCTGGAAGACAGCGAAAGGGGTGGTCATTCCCAAGCTGGGTAAGCCCGATTATGCCAAGGTGAGGGCGTATCGGGTCATATCACTCTTGGACATCATCAGCAAGCTACTGGAACGGACAGCAGCCCACCTGATTGCTGACCACTTGGAGCGCAAGCGGGGCCTACACGAGGGCCAGTTCGGATGCCGGAAGCGGAGATCCTGCGTCGATGTGGTTGCCATTATGATGAATCACACCCAACAAGCATGGGAACAGAAGAAGATAGCAGGTGCTCTGTTCATGGATGTCAAGGCAGCGTTCAACAATGTCGACAAAACCTTCTTGGGAAAGCGGATGGAAGAACTGGGGCTGGAGGCAGACCTTATCCGGTGGACAATGAGCTTCATGTCAGACCGGCAGGTCAAACTGGTGCTGGACGGTGAGATCGGTGACGAAAACCCTGTAGACACCGGTGTTTCCCAAGGCTCCCCAGCAGCACCAATCCTCTTTGTCACCTACTTGTCAGGAATATTCGATGAAGTAGAAAGGACAGCCGTGGGCGTAAGCGGATTATCCTTCGTCGACGACATCAGATGGCGGGCGGAGGAAAAAACGCAGAGGAGGTGGCGGGCAAGCTGTCGCTGGCAGCAGCCGTGGCCATCGAGTGGGCTGGAAAGAACGGCGTGGCATTTGACCACGGAAAAACGGAGGCAGCGATTTTCTGGCGGAAGAAGAGAAAAGGCACCCAGAAGGAAGCCCGGTGAAGGTTGGAGATAAAGAAATCCCATTTAACCAGGCGGCGACACGGTGGCTGGGGGTATGGCTGGACTCGCAGCTCACACTAAAGGAGCACCATGCCACCAGGCTGAAGAGCGGGAGGAATGCAATGAATCGGCTGAAACGGCTCACAGGACAGATGGGACTTTCCCCAGCAAACTGCAGGAGAG
>Ga0307516_10004913_pt1 | contig 16258 bp, 9 predicted proteins | sample 19_EM_MG_FD_203310 | JGI IMG/M metagenome (GOLD analysis project Ga0307516, IMG submission 203310) | Populus trichocarpa ectomycorrhiza microbial communities from riparian zone in the Pacific Northwest, United States - 19_EM | ecosystem: Host-associated > Plants > Roots > Unclassified | place...
TAAGTAATTATTTGAGGAAATATCGATCCCTATAGGAATAATTAACCTGAAAACAGATACTCAGGGAGCTCTCGATCTAGCTACGAACGCACGATTTTCTCAGAAAACTAAGCATATCGATATTAGACACTATTTTATTAGAGATCACATCAACACTAAGGATATTGAGCTCAAGTATATTCCTACTATGGAAATGACAGCCGATATTCTCACCAAGCCCCTAACTAGACCTGCTTTTGAACTACTACGTTCAAAGCTTGGTATCATTAGCCTCACTGACGTCAAACCTCGACTATAAGGAGGAGGCGTGTTGAAACAGCTAGCTACTTTAGGCTATCTATTCCTTCCACTCCAGCTTTAACTACTAGTCAGTTCGTTCTATTATTAGAACATGCTTACGTATAGACACACTAATCGCTCGATTAGTATTTCCATTCGAATGGATACAAAAGGAGTGTGCCCCTGCCAATCCCTGTAACATCCCTGTTTCGCTCGCGTAGCATTCCTAAAACATGGGTGTACGCCCAAAACGGCAATGACAGGAGGCCAACTCTGATTGAGGATACATAAGCACCCTCTCTGGGTTTGCCCTGGAAGGGTGCTTATGCAGAAACAGAACTGTTTGGTCCCTCCTGGCCTCCCACGTTGAAAAATCGTCGATTCTATGAGTTTTTCCGTCTAATGCCCTATTACTTATGTGCTATCTCGCGGCCCTACGTACATACTCGCCTCCTTGGATATAACGCACGTTCGCTGTTTCCTACCTAACGTGTGTTCTTCGCCAAGTCTTGCGAATAGCTTCATTCCCTGTCCCTGTAGCTTCCATACTACAGCGCCATACTCCCTGTAATATTAAAACTACAGTGTATAATTTCTCTGCTATAAAGTGAATTGAGGTTTAATTTTCCCTTCACTGTAAAATTGATTCTACAGTGAATAAAGCCCTGTAGAATCGATTCTACAGGCACAAAAAAAATATAGAAACTGTTCATGTGAATTTCAATATTTCAAACTACACTTCAGCTACAATAATAAGGAATGTGGATCCTAAATATAGATAGAATACAGGGCCTAATTACAATAGACTAGCTACAGGAAGAGACCTTGAGGCTCTTCTAAGTCTTGCACGAGAAATGTCCCTTTGGTTTGTCTTGCAATATCGTCGGAGTGTACTGAAGTATGTCTCCTTGTCCCTCACTTCCTGAATCGATTTGTGTTGTAGCCATCTAATAAACCATGACTCGACTTGATTATCGAGGAAGATCCATCCAGGTGGAGGGTCTTCGCGGATCTGTTTCGCGATATGCCAAAGTGTAGATGGTTGATCGTGAAAGTACACATCAAATGGCGACCACCGAACGTCTGCTGGCCCTAGAATCGTGCGTTGGGAATGATGGTCGAGTTCTGAAATCGCATAGCTACTCAACTGGTCTGTAAAGTGTGAAATTGATGCCCAGAAATCGGTAGATGGCACGGTAGAAGATCTCCACCATCCTCTTGCTGGATGTGTGTATACGTACTTTAAGACACTAGACTCAAAGTCTCCCGCAATAACGTAATAATGCCTGTTTCGCGGACGCCCAGCGTGGCCAGCAAGCTGAAATTCAGACCACCGGATCACATGGAAGAAGCAGTATTTGAATACAGAGGACGGCATGCCTTCCGTAACTCCTGTAGTATCAAGCCTAATCCTCCACGACAATGAATCCCCAGGGCTCCGGTACTGTCGCCGTATAATTGATGCAGGCCAGCCAGTACCTGAACGTCCACAATGTAGCTCCGTGACTGTCTCCCACCCTCGATTCGTATATGTGTCTCGTCGAGATTTGAGCTTCTCGCTCCAGCCCTTCAACGTATAGCACTTTCGTCTGCAAAAGGTTGCATCGGGGAAAAGAGAATATGCCATATTCCAGCTTATCACATTGACTACTGCTGTTCCCCAACAGCCAGTAAGGATCGTTGTTAATGGTGACTTTGTTGTATATGTAATGCGAATAGAGTCGAATGTGCCATTTGATCGTGAACGTGAGAGCGATTCTACCTTGAAGAAAAGTTAGTCCTCCTTATCCTAACCATATTATGAGAATTAACTTACTATATTGAGATCCCCTCGCAAAGAGGTCGCTGTAGAATCATCAAGAGTATACCCTTCTTGTATAATCAAGTGCTGACTGATCCGGTCCATATTATGCCCCCCTTTGTGCACAAAGATGTCCAAGGTCGAGTCCTCCCAAATCGAGCGATTGAAGAATTGTAGTGCAACTGATCCAGATATCAAGGCATTACAAAGCGCCATCTGTGAGCGTAATGTAACTGGATTAACGACATATTGTTGTAGATGGTAGTTGATGCTCCATTGTCGTTGTATCACATCCTGCAACAAACTATATATAGTCTGGCATGTTTGCTGGAGCGCTGTAATACTGGAAGGCTCCAGGGACCGGCAGATGAGATCGAGAACAAGGGCCACTTTGAAGATGTGCTCCCACGTCTTCGCCTGAGGAATAGGAATCGTTGTTCGAGGTATGTAGGGCAATTTTGGAACGGTTGGAAGCTTGCGGAAAGTTATAACACCCTGCTTGATGTCAAAAGTAACCGAGCTTTGAAGAAACGTGTGTTGTACTTTGCTCCGGCGGTTGCTCCAGCGTTTGCTCCTAGGGGAGCACGACTGATGACCCTTTGCTCTAGGCGCTGACTGCGAATGTTGTCCTGGAAATGAACGTAAGACACGTCCAGGGGCTATGGGCGCCATTATGTAAGCTGCTTTTCGTTGCTTTAGTAGCTAACAAGAATCAGAGAAAGGATAATAATGGTTGAAATTGCTGAATTATGTGATGATTTGAATCATAAGTAATGAATAGCTTATTCTATTTAATGTTTTCCTTGATACTTAAATAAATCTAAATCCTGATGTATCCTACAGGGCTCGCGAGCCGATCTTACAGGGGGCACCACACTGTAGCTTACTGCCCGTAGCAACCCCTGTCCCCTTAACACATTCACTTTTACTACACAAACTCCCTTACTTTTGATTCTTCTCACATTTGACCTTCTTTCCTTACTCCTTCCTTTCTCTGGGCGCCCTTAATCGGCTTCTCCTGATTCGTGACTACGAATTTAGTTCCTTTTTCTCTTACTTTACGCTCGTGAGTCCTTGTAATATGCCTATACAAAATCACATCTTTACTCCCACTACACTCCCACACATCAGGCGTACCTTCCATATTACTCTATAGGCTGTCTCTTGATTGTGGCTTTGTTACTCCTTTCTAATATCGTTTCTCAACGCCTTCCCCTCAGAAAGGAACGCCACCTAATGCCACTCTACGGTTACCTACGGTGTCTCAGGTAGTCAGGTGCAGCTCATGACCGCTCCGATCGCCTTGTGCCGTGTCCTTTGACCCCCGAATATTAGTGTTCCTTAGATCTAAGTTTCTTTTACTTTAGGAAACATTCCGATTCGATACCAGATGTGTACAACTTGCATATTAGGAATCCGGCACTCTAGTGACGTTCCCCTATCACATTCTTATTATAGGACTACGGCCCCTACCCTCGTATGTTTCGGCTGTCTATCCGGAGCTTCCTAGACGTCCAGCTACTGTGAGATACTCGAATATTTGATTTCTCAAATCATATCCCTTATCACATTATCGCTCCACAGCACACACACTGCCCCCGTGCATCCGGCTCCTCACCCGGAGCTGTCCAAGCACCTACTAATAATAAACTATTCAGGAACTTACCATTTCTCTTTACTTTCTATCAAATCACATCATTTCATACGAAACCTGGCTTGAGACTCCGCCATTTTTATCTGTTTACAGAATGTGATTCCGGGGGATCTGCCAATAACTCCTAGCCGATCCTCATACTCCGGCTTAAGGTATGTCCCTGTAGCATCTCCCTGTAGCATCCGTTCGCTGCCTGTAGCATCCGCTCGGTACTCATTAACTGATTCGGCACAACAATTAGAGCGGTCTGTGCAAACTGTGATTCTAGGCGGTGTGACCCCTCTGCCCCCTATCCATCTTTACCACACAGCCTCTCAGCCTCTCATAGTCGTATTTGACGTAATACGTCCGAACCTCCTAAGCAAATACTAGAATTCCTGGCCAAATCATTGGATACAAAGATTACAGCGCCCTGTGCAGAGGATCGTTCTAAGCGGGGTACCCCCTCTGCCCCCTATTACTCTGAACCCCCTGACCAGATACTAGAACCGGGTTATATCGGCATTACTACAGGGTCCCTGCCCCTGTTACCCCCCTCACAGCCACTGATTTCCTTTTACGGATATATATTTGTCACTCGATTCTTAGTAAGGAAACCCAGTTCAGGTCTGAAACAGACAAGCGTTCTAGCATCCCAGTTCTAAGCAGCTTGATAGGAAGGTATATACATCTCTGTATGCCCTCTTAACTTTGTAGTATTAACAAGTCCACTTATCTCTCTGTTTACTATCAGCAAAACTACACTAACTACACCTTCCCAACCATTCTCTATACATTAATCTCTTTATATTCTTTGGTAAATTCATACTTTTCTTCTTTCCTGACAATTAACGTCCCTTTTACTTCGGTTATGGCATCATGGTTTTCTCTCATTGCAAGCGTACTTCGTATGGAACCAATCGAGCATTCAGCCTTGACGAATGCTGTTTGTATGTTCCTGGAAGGCGATCTTGGCAAGCCGACTGGAGAAGAACGCCATGTACGGATCTCTTTCTTTGGAGACCGCATAATATCTGGCAAATCTTATATTATGTTCGGTTCTATCCGGCTACCACCAAATAACAATTACCTGGATCAGCCTCTTGTAAGTAATACTCTAACACTTCAATTATAGCAAGTAACTAATGCATTTTACCCTTAGTTTATATGCAATCATGCGATTGAATACCTCTCTTCTGAGCTTCCAGTCCACCGCTTGCGAATTACGGGCGCTGCGGAGCTTCTGGACACTCCACTTATCAATAAGGATACTGGAATTGAGAGTTACGAATTTGAGGTTCGCATGTCTGGATACTACTCAGACCCTGTCTCAGACCCAGCTCTCCGCAAATCAGTTAAATCGACTATGACACACACGAATAAGCAAACCTGCTTTGCTCCCGCAAACGATAATCTATTCAAAGCGATATTAGGCTCTCAGAAAACCCGGACTGGTAGCCGCTTCTTCATTGAAGGGGAATATACGTTCGCTTTTGGCCCAACGGAAAATGGCTCCTATATTGAGCTGACACACATCTCCTTCAATTCCACAAATCGCACTGATGGGACTACCTCTGAAATCCAGCGGCCAGCCGGAGACGGTGCTCGACGCCGTAATGTGAAGCCGAAAGACAGAGCCCAAGTTGCATCCTCTAGCGTACCGGTTACACCTCAAAACAATCGATTTCAGACTCTAGGGGCAGCATCAACTATATCACCCTCCCCAGCGCCGGCTGGACCCCTTTCCACACAGTGTCCTGGCCCAGCCCAACCTCAATTCGGTCCCCCTCTGCAATACGAACAACCTCAGCAACAGCCCTCTGCCTCTCAGTACTCTCTACACCACCAGCAGCAGCCTGTAGCGACGCATTCTATGCAGAGTCCACCCCTAACTACAACAATGCCTACATATACTCAACCACTATCACATGTTATCGACTCCTCTCCTATAACCCCGTACGCTGGAACGTCAGTATATACAACTCCAGCGACTAGTACATCAACGGCAGATCCGATTTCAATGCCACCGGCACCAGCTTACCAACTAGACGACTTTCTGGATATTGACGATATTCCCTCCACGCAACCACGGCAAGAAACAGTCTCTCCATCTGAATTATCCAAAGGAAAGCGCCGTGCAGAGTCGAACGCCAATAATTACCTGCCAGCTGGGAGGCCAAAACGAACCCGTAAACCTACTGCCAAAGCATCTGCCCTTCAACTCCTGGATACTGAAGCTGTGGTTCATGTCTCTGATAATGAGGACACTGAGGAATATCTTTAGATATTGGATTACGTTTCTTGCGAATTTTGTACCTTAGCTGATCATTATTCGTGTTTTCCTTATATCTTGTCTCTCTCTTATACTATTTCTTTTCAAATACTAGTGGTCTGCTTTAGTTACTCTCAATAACTGGCCTATAGAGGCTAATAATGAGCTGGACTTTCTTTAACTACGCTTTCCTTTCTCTCTGCTTACTTATCTTCCTCTCAGGACTTTCTTTCTATACTCACTGATTTTGTTTCCTGTCTTACTTAGGTCTCTCAATATCATCCTTCGCAATCTATCCTATTATGATACTATACACAATTCACTCTTTTTAACCCCTGTAGCATTGATACTACAGGCTTGTCGCACTGTAGATTGCTCCCTGTAATATCAATAACTCCAACAAACATGCCACCCATACGATTCTATAGCTACAATGTCATTACAGAAGACCAGGAGCAGCGTCTCCAACTCTCCCGACAACCCTTGACATCCTTAGTCCAAGAAAATCCAACTTTGTTTAATACATGGGCTATCAATGAGCGACTCAATAACCCAACCAATTCCAACCTCTTAACATCTCGCCATGCAATCGACGGAACTGTGATCGAAGTCGACGCTCCTCCCCCTACTAGCCGTCACAGAAATAGCCGCCGTAATGCCTCTAGCTACTCTAATGAATCTGACTTTCAACCTTTTGGTCGCTTCCGTTTAGCTAGACAAAATGCAACAAGAAACAGCAATCACACACGAGCACCTGTAGAAAAGCGACTAGACTTTCTACGGAAACTCCAGGCCTTCAAGACACGCTGGAACCGGGAGTTTCCTGACAAGCCTTGTGTTGAATGCGGTACACTTCTCTTGCCACGCCACCGGAAACGACAGGGCTTAATCGAGGGTCATATCTATGGTCTTACTCGGGTATTTGGGATCCACGTTCCAGGTCCATTTGTTATACTCTGTACCAAATGCATACAAGAACCAAGGAACCCGGTGGATGTCGGCCCACGCCCTATGTGTATTGCAACCTTAGAAGCCCGGTCAACGAAGTTCCTCTCCCCATTTCAACTAGATAGCAATCTCGGCCGAACCTCCGGGTATAACCTCAGGGCTGTACCTTTTAACTACCGCACCTTGACAGGACGCATGGCCTACAGAACTCAGAACCCTAGAGCAATTGCACTTTACTCTGGCGTTTTGGGGGCATGGCTAGAGACATCTAGGTATAATCGCCACGATCAAGACCACGACCTCACTAAACTTGAGCAATGCCGCCAGTGGCTTATGGAGCATAACTCGGTCTTTCAACGAAACGACGTCCGCGCGAATATCCAAGTACCAGACCCGCTCCCGCTCCTACAATTAATCCAGGAGCATCGGGATGAGCGCCGTCCACAAAACAGACCAGACTTTGTAATGGATCCAATGAGGCATGACCCACAAACCCGCAATGAAGACTTCAGATTTGACCGGGTTACCCTTGGGCGAGTAACCGGTTCTCACAGGGCTGGAAACCTTCCCGAGCTCTTTCGTACAGATCCGGATGTGGAAGTCCTCCTCTTCCCACACCTGTATCCGTACGGTCGCGGCCAGTGGGTTGAGCAGCCGGTAGGGGAGAATGGCCGTCGAGAGTTTACTCAATTCATGGATGTGGCAATGAAACTCAACTCTATTAACCCAGTATTCCGTCAAGACCATTACTGGCCTGGATTCGCATATCAAGAGATGGAGGCTCGACGTATTCAGCAAAATAACAACCGAATCGTCAATAACAAGACTCGCCAAGCTATTGACGGCCGCCTCCCACAATTTGAGCTTCTTCAGCAAAGCCAGTACGGAACGCGTAGTATTATTAACGAGACAATTACAAATGTCATTCCTGGATTTATACGTACGGGCGAGAAATACTACCACGAGAAGGAAGCTATGATTAATGCTATGCTACAAGCATCTGGACTCCCTTCGCTTTTTATTACCTTGACATTTAATGAGAGGTGTGTTATTTTTCACTTCTTTTTCACTTCTTGCATATATACTACAGTGAATACTACAGTGTAAGGGTCCCTGTAGAAATGCCCTGTAGTATGAGAGTCTAATATTTACATCTACTTCTTTTACATCTCATACTACCTTTATACTAATAATATAACTAGATGGCCAGAGTTTCTTGATCGGCTGCCTCGCCGCCAACAGCGGATGCCCTCTGATTTCCCTTGGGAAGCAGTACGCCTCTATTACGAGAGGATATATCACTTAAAGACCAAGTTTTGGAAGACTCCAGCTGCGCAATTCGGTAATCTGAGAGAGATGGTCACGAGAATGGAGTTCCAGTTACGAGGAGCAATACACTCGCATATAATGCTCTGGGTTTCCAAGATAATTCCACAGATGATCAGCGAGAAGTTCATTAGGGCAGATATTCCAGATCCTAATATTGAGCCCGAGCTTTATCGTCTTGTAATGCAATACCAGGTTCATGAATGCAAGACACACATCTGTGGTGGGCCCGGAGCTGGCCAGGATGGCAAGTGCAAGAAGGGCTTCCCTTGCGATATTGCTGAGTACACCCATCACCGCCGGGGTGATAAGAGGTATACCTACGAGCGGACTGAAAGGGACCTTTACGTCTCGCCATATAACGCAGAACTCCTACTTCTATGGGAGGGTCATCTCAACGTACAATATGTTACGGATGCTCAACTAGTGGCATATATGATAAAATATATCACTAAAGTAGAACCTTATTCGCTCCTAGCGAATCCAGACGGACGTACACGTATGGACTCCCATATTCTTGCTCGCCGTATGGGATCCATGGAGCAGATCGTTATGGGCCTCGGCTTAGATATGGTGCGGTGTACGACATCGTCGATTTTCTTACCAACAGCACTCCCAAGCATGCGAAACTCGACAGTGAGACCAGTACACCAGGTTCTACAGGACCCAGATAACCCGTACTTTCCAGACGCCTTGGAGAAGTACTTCAGCCGTCCAGAAGCCTATGAGGATTTGACATACTTCAGGTACTTTCAACACTGTCAAGTTAGCAAAAAGAGAATCATGAATCGGGACGGCCCTCGACCAGGTTTCCAAGACATGCAAGGCTATTGGGTCTACCAGAGGAGTAAGACCAAGTTGATACGTACACCATATCGACGACTATGCGATGGCGAAAGCTTCTTCCTACACCACCTGCTCTGTCTCTCTCCCTGGCGTTCTGACGAAGAGATCCTTGGAAATGCACAAACCTATAGGGAGCGTCTCTTTACACTTGATCCTACACTGTTTCAAGCCTTGCTACAAGGGCATGACGAACGAGAACTGAGCGGCCGACTAGCTATTGGTAACGAATACCTTGAAATGGTACAGCGTATCGCAGAAGCTCTACCAATCAACCTCCAGGATCTGGTCTCACGCCAACTAACACAACTCAATACAATGACAGTTCCTGGCCTCATGGATGCGGCGGCTATAACACTAGCCGGAGAGCAATACCAAACATATACAACGGTGACACAGAATATCTTAGCTTCCCCTAATGGTGGGAAGTGCTTCTTTATTACGGGACCAGGGGGAACAGGTAAATCATACCTCCTCAAAGCAATACAGCACTGGTGTAACTCCTCTCGGAATAACTGCCTTCTACAGGCTCCAACTGGCATTGCTGCACGTAATATTAACGGTAATACAATCCACTCCTCTCTATCTATCTTTCCAGACGCCGGGCAGTATTCCTGCGGGATATCACTTTACGATGAAGCTAGGCGGGAGGCCCTAAATGAAATCAAAGTTTTGATACTTGACGAGATCTCTATGATAGATGGAATTCTGCTTGACTATATATCTACGGTCTTTATGAAGCTCAAAAGGAGCTCAAAGCCATTCGGAGGACTACATGTTATTATGTTTGGAGATCTCCTCCAACTACCACCAGTTAGTGGCTTGAAGGTGTGGGATGCAGCTGTTTGGCCCCTCTTCCACCCGATCTTCCTCAGAGAACCTCAGCGCCAGACTAATCGTCGATTCTTTGACGTGCTCAATAAGATCCGGTTTGGAATTGTGGACGACGACGTAAAACAGCTCCTGACTGAGTGCTGGCAGCGGCACAACCCAACAGCTAGTATGTGGACAACAACATACTTATGTCCCTTAAAGGACGAAGCCGAAGACCTCAATCAACTAGCTCTTGACGGCCTACCATCTAATCAAGCTGATATCATCTTTCACGCCCAAGACTTCGAAAATGACGAGCGTCTAACTACGGCTTCCCGATCGAGAGTCTTTAGGAAGGGCACGAACTTCCCACCTGTGGTTACTTGCAAAATAGGCGCCAAAGTCATGTTTCTCACTAATAGCATGCTCACATCCAAAAACATTGCAAATGGGTCTCTTGGTGTTATTACAGGCTTTCTAGAAAATGGGGATATCGAAGCAGCATTCCCCACAAAGGAGGGTATCCAGGTACGCTCTATTAATTCACTACTCCCTTGCTTATTACAGGGAGCAAGTCCCCTGTAGCATTGATTATACAGCGCTTGCGTAAGCTGTAATATCTGACTAACTTGAAACTTATACTAGATCCTGATCTTACATCGAACAACCGCTTCATTTACAATAAATGGAGTCGAATACCGACGCTACCAGCTACCAATCTTGAACGCATTCGCTCTCACAATACACAAAGTACAAGGCCTGTCTCTCAAATCAGTTACAGTCCCCCTGAGCGAAAGCATGTTCGCAAATGGACAAGCCTATGTAGCCTTGAGCCGAGCCACTACTCCAGAAGAGCTTTACATTACACGCTTGGACTTCAGTGCAATTAAAGCAGACCCGGAGGCTATTGCAGAATACAGACGGCTAGAACAACGAGCAGTGAGGTTGGCAATTTAAGGGGTTTGAGCAGAATGCTAGCAGAATGCCATTAACATAATCACACGCAGGTGGTTCTTCTACATAAGCTTATAGCTAATTCATTACATGTCACTTCATGCAAGTAAAGGGGTAAATAACCTACATCCCGCAACAGGGAACGGAACTGTAACTTAGTATTTCAGGATCTAACACACGGTGCAATGAGGCTTTCATCTCATGTTACAGGGCTTGAATAGATAGGAAGTAAGTGCTTTTATCCTAATCTTGAAATAATTTGACAGCAAAAAACTGTCTGGCAGCAAAAAATTACTTGACAGCAACACTTTCATCTGAAATCCTAAATTACTAGGAAAAACAGGCACCCTGTAGTTGTTCCATGACTTGTCAAGACAGCCTGAACTGTCGGTCGAGCCAGAACACCCACGGAACTTTAGATCGAGCCAGAGAACCCACCGAACCCACGGTCGAGCCAAAGAACCTTCAGTGTTCTGGTGAGAAATGGCCAGGAGAATCCGAGGCTGTCAATAAATACTCGAAAATCAGAGGTTTAGCGGGGTAAGCCACACTTTCAGGGACCCCTCATAAGGCGATCCGGGAAATTAAACTGAAACCTTACAGGCCCTTCAATGGACTACATACATTATCACCTTCATACACCCTTTTGTATTAAATCGCACGCAGATTGCGCGAAACATCCACATCTTGAACCTATGAACTTGACATGTTTGCTTACGCAGAATCACTACAGCTTCATATTACTGCAGCTCACCCTTGTGTAAGATTGCCCTGTAGCAACAGGTTAATCCAGAGCTCATTCTCAATATCCTGGGATACTTCTGTCACCTTCTGTATGTTCCTTCTCCCCTCCGCTTTGTCACAACCCTCAATATCAGAACAGTTCAGTTTATGAAGCAAACAAATTATTGACGGAGAACAAAGCATGCATTCCTTTTTCAGCTATGAACAATCACGATGACACCAGTTCCCCCCCCCCCTAAACATTAGACGGCTGTGAATCATCGCTTTGAATATGCATAAATAAAGCCTCTACCTCTCGTAACCTCCTCCCAAAAACAACATCAACTGAGCCACCCAGCTCACCAAACTACGCTTCATCATCTCAACTCACTGTAAGTTCACATCACGCTCCTATTCCAGAAGCATAGATTCTGATCTTGAAGCTTGCTATCCTGCGCTACATCACCTCACCTCGCTGTAAGTTCACATCAACCTCCTATTCCAGAACCACAGATTCTGATCTTGAAGCTTGTCGTTCTGCGCTTCATCACCTCACCTCACTGTAAGTTCACATCACCATCGCATTCCAGAAGCAATAAAGCTAATATTGAAGCTTGTCATCCTGCACTTCATCACCTCACCTCACTGTAAGTTCACATCAACCTCCTCTTCTAGAACCACAGATTCTGATTTTGAAGCTTGCTCCAGCACCCGTTCACCCTGGATTAAGACTCTGTAGCATTCGTGCTTCATCAGATCACCTCACCGTAAGCTCACCCTCATCTCGCAGCACCAGCATTCCAGAAGCTAATCTTGAAGCTTGCTCCAGCACCTTTTCACCCTGGATCAAGACTCTGTAGCATTCGTGCTTCATCAGATCACCTCACCGTAAGCTCACCCTCATCCCGCAGCACCAATATTCCAGAACCTGATCTTGAAGCTTGCTCCAGCACCTTTTCGCACTGGATCAAGAGGCCGTAGCATTCGCATATCATCACATCTTCTCATTGTGGGTTCATTACACCTTTAGAAGATTGAATACACATGCTAACCACATCCACAGAGGCTCCTTGCCCTCCCATTAGCAAAATGGCCCCACCAAGCAAGATCCAAGTCCTTCTCGCGTTGCCAGTCCGCCACACGAATCTCCGGTTTTATAACCACCCCTTGTACAGCAACCAGATTGTCCCTGGAGATTACCGCCAGCTGAATCCCGTCCCCACACGAGTTGAGCACATTTGTGCAATTCTCGCCCACACGAGGGGTGATGCAGCTACTGGCTGTAGCCGTGAGATGGATGGCAGGACCCGTGTCTTTGAATACACCATTTTCCCAGCCGGTAATATGCCAGACGGAACACCTATCTGCAACGGTTGCACCAATTGCTGGTACCAGTCTGAGCAACACAGATGTGGTAATAACTGCAGAATTACGGGCGGTCCTCCAGGACCTCCTATTCTCCGAGCCCCACGCCCAGTTCCTGCAGTTATTAGTCCTGTGCCTCCTCCAGGACGTCGAAACCCGGTTACTACTGGACCACCTATCCGTCCCCCAAGCTTTGGCGCTACACAATCACCTCCAGCTCCTCCTATACCTCCTGCAAATACCTCTCGTCCTCCTACAACACCGCCAACACAGGGAGTCTGGGCTAATCCTAGGGACAATTGGACAGCGTCAAGAACCCCTCCTCAACAACGCCCACAAACCAGACCCCCTCATATTCCTCCTCTTGAATGGGCAAGTGGATTCCGTCGCGCTTCACCAGGATCTCCAACTCCTGGTCCTCAAGCCTCTACATCAAGGGCACCTGCAAACACACGTTCTCCTTCGATTATTCCACACCAAGACCTCCCTAATATTTACGATGCATCGCCTCGCCGAGATCATGGTACAGGAACACAGGAAACTGAGCCTGACTACTCAGCTATGTTCCCAAGCGGTGGCAGCTCCCCAGCATATGCACCAAGCAGTCATGGTGGTGATTCTCCAGCACATGCACCAAGCACTCATACTGGCAATTCTCCAGCGTATACACCAAGTGCTCATACTAGCAATTCTCCAGCACGTACACCGAGCATACACGGTGGCAATTTTGGAGGATACGCAGCGAGTACCTACAGTGGCAATTTCCCATCGTATTCTCCAGGTAGCTATGTCAGCGGTACTCCAGCAGATCCAGGAAATCAAACTCCAGCTCCAGCTCCACCAAGCCAAGCCCCAACTAGAGAACCAACGCCAATGGACACAGACTACTACACGGCATCCCCTGGCCCCTCTCCTCCTCCACCATCACCATCTCGCTATAATGTGCAAGGCCACACGATGCCCCCTCGCCGTCAATCTTCTCCCTCAGTCAACTGGCCTGCGGATATACTAGACATGATGCATAGGAATGTCCTGAGCGGCACTCACACTCGTCCTGGATCTCCTAATGCTAGATTCTCCCCTGTGCCTCGAACGCCAGCGCCTGGCTCTCCTCTTAACCCGGCTTCCATGGAAACCATCACGGACATGATGGAAATCACCACTGTTGATCCTCCTCTGCCTCCCCGTAGGATCAATGCTCCAGGCACTCACACCCGCCACAGTAGCGTTGGACAAAGCGCAATTCCACCACATGTTCTGCAACAATTCCAAACCGAGCCTCCAATCCACCCTACTGAGGTCACTACTGCTTACAGAGCATACAGAGATGCAGAAGACTATGTCGACGACATATTACATAGCCGCATTCACGTTGACGACTGGTCTGAAGCTCTCCGCACCTCCCGAATTAGAGCCACGAACCTCCTACGGACCTATACGGATGCTAATACTCGATTTCAGATCCGTATAGCTAGAGCGAACGCAGTTCCTGGCAGAGCTCTACAGTGGCCAACCACTCACAACGCTCTCCCTCCCCCTCCATCTCCCCGCCCTCAACCTCCCTCTCGCTCTCCCGGCCCTCCACCTTCGCCTGGCTCTCCTCGCTCTCCCGGGGCCCCCCCTCCCCCTGGCTCTCCTGGCTCTCCTGGCTCTCCTCAATACAGATATTGAGTATGAGACATGGATACCCTCATACACATGTACTTTAGCTGCGTTGCATTTTTGGAATTACGGAAATAATAGGCATTGAATCATAGCATAGTATTGGGACGAGCTATGGCGCTTTGGAGGCCTAAAGAAAAGCATTACATTGAATATTACATAGAAAGAACTAATAAAAGCATTACTCTTTCACAAACAGAATGTTTAAACTTATAAAAATATATGTATAATCGCCTACTTGAAATTATTAATAAGTGTGGAAATTTTCGTGTAATGCGAGATTATTACAGTGCTTATTACAGCGAACCTCTCACTGGACAATAAGCACTGTAGTATTAAAGCAAATCTAAATATTAAAGATAATTATATTAAATTATAGGCTAGAATATGCCGTATGTAATAATACTCTAGACTATGTTCTAATTTATACTCCCGGGAAGGATCTAATCTACACTTGTAGAATACTCTATGTAATACTCGAGGGATGCTCCAGGCTATGCTCCAGGCTATGCTCCAAGTAGTACTCCCGGTAATCCTTTAAGCTATATTCATAATATGCTCTAGGTGATCCTGCCGGCGATCCTCTAGGTTACACTTATGGGATGCTCCAGGTGACCCTCTACACGATCATCTAGGCTATGCACTAAGGGGTACTCAGGCAATACTCCAGGCTATGCTCCAGGGTCTCATATAGTGTAGAAAAGCCCTGTAGAAATATTCAATTCACTTCCCTCAGACGAAAAAAATCCCCCCTTAAGCGAAAATAAGGCTTAGAACTCCCAGAACTAGCGTTCAACCTAGTTTCCGTCTCTAATACGAATGGAAATCTCGAGGATATGCCAGGTATGAACGAGAAATGGCCCACCATGAAACTCGCCAGCTCAGCAACAAGGCGTAATATTTCTGCACTTTACATTTCCGTCTACGTTCTACCATCTCTCATTCAATGTGATATGAATATCTGCTCTGGCCTCAGACAGGGCGGTGGCTTGACACGCCGTCCACAATTGGCCCGCTTAGAAAAACTGCACTTTGCTGTGCGCAAAAACCTCACTGCCACAGCCATGACCTGACATCAAACACTTGGTGATTTGCAGGATTGGACCACTGTGAGCGAAGCAACTCGCGCCTGCAGCTCATCCATCTTGCTGCCCTTCGCTGGTGCATGCATAGATCTGCCGTGTGGCCTAGCTGAGTGCAGCCTGCAGCCGCCACCAAAACAGCACTTTCATTTTTGGGCTACAACAGTCGACCTAACCACGAAATGCACGGCAAAGACGCAGACCGACTGATTTTCCTCGCCCTTTCAAATATGTTCAAGAAGCTCATCTTCGCATTTCATCCATTTCCCGGGCTTCTTCTCGCCTAGCTTACTTTGCTTCACAGCCGCACTCATCATTTTTACTGCGCAGCCTAGTTCAATTTCCCTTCGACGACCCACTTTCACGTACCCTGCATTGCTTGCTGAATACTAACAAACCTCATAATGACTTATAACTGGGGAGAGGTCAAGGCTGAGATCGAAAAGCTATACATGAAAGGAGGGAAGTCTCTCGCGGAGGTTCGAGATATCTTGGATGAAACACGGAAGTTCAATCCATCGTGAGTAATTACCTCACATTCCGTTGAGTATTAGCCA
>Ga0307516_10004914_pt1 | contig 16255 bp, 16 predicted proteins | sample 19_EM_MG_FD_203310 | JGI IMG/M metagenome (GOLD analysis project Ga0307516, IMG submission 203310) | Populus trichocarpa ectomycorrhiza microbial communities from riparian zone in the Pacific Northwest, United States - 19_EM | ecosystem: Host-associated > Plants > Roots > Unclassified | place...
AAAAGACCTGACTGGTGGAATGGGAGTGGATTATTGCTTTGAGTGCGTTGGTGCCGAGTCCTTGATTAATCAAGCCATCCAAGCCACAAAAGAGGTATATATATATATATATGCATGCCCATAATGCCTCTCCTCTTCTAACCCTTCTAACCCGTGCTCTGTTTTGTTCTGCTATAAGAAAGCAATAAAATCGGCAATTCATATTCTAACTCGATTTGTGATGTTCGGAAAACCACCATTCAATAAGAGTTTCTCCCTTGATGCTGGTTGTTAGGGAAAAGGAAAAGCAATTGTTATAGGCGGAGGAATCAACAGCGTAAAGATCGATTATGCTCCTCTTTTGAGTGGAAGAACCCTAAAGGGGTCCGTTTTTGGAGGGCTCAAAGTAAAATCTGACCTTCCCATCCTCATGGAGAAATGCAAAAATAAGGTATGTCCTTATCAAATTAGCATGTGGAATGAATGTATTAATTGAAGAAAATGAACGGTGCCCCCTTTTTTTTAGAAAATAAAATAAAATCATTTACCTTACTTGACAATAGCATAGCATTGGAATGAGGAAATCCATAAATTAAGAGAAACTGATGGCGGGTCTGCTTAATTTCTGACAGGAATTCGATCTTGATGAACTCTTGACTCATGAAGTTACATTACAAGATATCGAGAAAGCATTTGAGCTGTTAAAGCAACCAGATTGCGTGAAGGTGCTCATCAAGATTTGATTGATTAAGCTGCTAACAAAGCCTGGCCGTGTTCATGTCTGAGTAAAAAAAAAAAAAAAACCCTCATAAAACAGCATCTGAAATAAAGTTGCTTCCTGTATTATTGCCTTGTTGAAGTTGATGAAAAAGTAATTTTGATTTGGCAGGTGCTCTAAAAGTGAAAGTATATATTTCTTGCCAGTTTTCCTATTCTGAAACTTTACTACTTATTTTTTCCAAATACCCCTCAAGCGTCAGCAGCTACGCAGAAATAATATACAAAAATGTCTTACGTTGTTTCTTCTTGTTAGTTTATTCTTTATCTTCTGTTTTTTCTCTCTTAAAAACTAATTTAAAAAATATTAAAAACAAAAAACGGCAAGGATACCAAACACTTGCCTTTTAGATTACTGGGATAGGAGGAATTCTATCAACAGTGTCTGGGCAGTTGAGAGATAATTGTTAGTATCAATTTATTTTGTTCTGTCTTTATTATATAAAACTTATATATATACATGTGCAATAAATACTTTTTAAGGATGAAACCTAAGAATAGAAATATATCAAAATATTTCCTAAACTTATTCCTGATTTCTAGTTTTCTTAATTTGTAATATTTTCTAAACCAAGAATTAATCTTTGTCAACACTCCCCCTCAAATTGGTGCAAAGATATCTCGTATGCCTAACTTGTTGAGAGAGCAATGAAACACTTTACTTGATACTGCTTTAGTAAGTATATCTGTTAAGTGATCCTCAAATTTGATAAAAGAAAAAATCACAGTCTTTGAGGATTATTGGCTATGACAATTGCAGCTTTGTTGTCACAGTACATCTTGATCTCAGTCTCAATAAGATATCCTAACTCTTTAAGTAGCCCCTTTATCCATAGTATTTCACATAATCATTTGGTCATCCCTCTGAATTCGGCTTCAGCACTGGATAGACCAACAACATTTTGCTTCTTACTTTTCCATGTCACCAAGTTTCCTCCAACAAAGGTAAAGTATCCTAAAGTAGACTTTCTGTCAGTCAGATTTCCTGCCCAATCTAATCAGTATAACCAATGATGTTAAGGTGATCATTCTTCGATAAAAGAATTCCTCTTCCCGGAGAGGATTTTAAGTATCTAAGTACTCATAATGTTGCCTCCATATGTACTTCACTTGGGTTGTGCATGAATTGGCTGACTAGATTGATTGCATATGCGATATCAGGACGTGTATGTGAAAGGTAGATGACTCTTCCCACCAATTTCTGATATCATTCTCTATTTATGGGAACCTGATCTGAATATTTTGCTAAACAATGATTTTGTATGATTGGTGTATCTACAGGTTTGCAATCTAACATTCCTGTCTCGGCTAATAGGTCCAACACATACTTTTTTTGTGAGAGGAATATACCCAGTCTTAATCTGTATACTTCGATGCCTAAAAAATACTTCAACCCACCAAGATCCTTCATTTCAAATTCACTTGCTAGATACCTTTGTAATTCCGAAATTCCTTCTTCTTCATTTCCTGTAAATATCATATCATCAACATAAATAATCAAGGCTACTGTTTCCCCCCCATTTCTTTTCAGAAATAATGTATGGTCCGAGTTGCTTTGGCTAAATCCATGCTTTCACATTGCTAGACTAAATCTTCCAAACCATGCTCTAGGAGATTGTTTGAGTCCATAAAGTGATTTTGTAAGCCTACACACCACATTTTATTTTATTTTTCCAATAAAACCAGGAGGAACATCCATATACACTTCCTCCTCTAGATCTCCATGAAGAAATGCATTCTTTACATCAAATTGATGTAAAGGCCAGTCTAGGTTTGTTGCAAGTGATAGGAGTATCCGAATTGTGTTCAGTTTGGCTACTGGTGAGAACGTTTCCTGATAGTCTATGCCATATATCTGTGTCTATTCTTTAGCTACAAGTCTTGCTTTGTATCTTTCTACTGTCCCATCTACTTTATATTTCATAGTAAACACCCATTTGCATCCAACTATTTTCTTTCCACCTGGCAATGTAGTTAGTTCCCAAGTATTATTATTCTAGAGAGCTTTCATTTCATTATTGACAGCTATCTTTTAGTGTTCATCTAGCATAGGTTCTTCAATGTTTCTTGGGACCTGTTCTGAAGATACTTTTCCCATGAAGACCTTTACTGCATCTGACATGTTATGGGCTGAGATAAAATTTGCAATGGAGTATTTGGACTTTCTTCCTTTTGTTTCGGTTTGGCTTACTCCCCGATTATGCCTGTAAGGTAAACTGTATGTCATAGAATCAGGTAATGTAGGAGAGTTAGGAGATCTTACCTCAGTTGTAGTGTCGAGATTGTCCTCATAATTCTGATTTTGGTCGTGTTGTATATTGGAGAGGGGGTTATTCGATATGGCTTAAGTATGTAAGTCGGCGTGGTTAATCTGCTCAGAAATTTCCGGTTCTATTTGAGTATGGTCAGGATGAATCCAATCTCATATCTGTTATTCATGTCTATTCTCCCCCTGAAGAACAGACATGGATGGTTCATTGAAGAAATATTCGGTCTCAAGAAAGGTTACATTTATAGTAACATAGAGTTTTCGTGTGAGCGGATCATAACACCAGTATCCTTTCGTATGAGAACCATAGCCAAGAAAGACACAAATAACAATATATGGATCCAACTTGGATCGTTGGTGCTTTGGAACATGTACAAATACAACACAACCAAATATCTTTGGAGGTATAAGGAGTGTTGAAGATAGTTTAACATATCGTTCCAAAGTCTGTAGTTGTGTGTAAAAATTAAGTACTCGGGATGACATGTGGTTGAGAAGATAAATAGATGTACCCACGACATCAGGCCAGTATTGTTAGGGCATATGGGCAGCTCTTATAATTGTCCGTATTGTCTCTAGTATGTGTCTATTTTTCTGTTCTGCAATTCCATTCTGCTGAGGAGTATGTGGATAAGTAGTCTCGTGTATGATGCCCTTGCTATCACAAAATTGTCTAAACTCTTGGCTAATATATTCGCCTCCATTATCATATTGAAGAGTTTTAATGCACATAGAGAACTGAGTTTGTATAAGGGTGACAAATTTCTAAAAAACTGGTAGGACATCTTTCTTATGTTTCAACATATAAACCCAATAGATCCTTGTACAGTCATCAATAAAGGTGACAAACCATCTAAAGCCAGCAGTAGTCATAACAGGTGCAAGGCCCCATAAGTCAGAGTGAATAATCTCAAATGGTGCATTACATTTATTATAACTGATGGGATTATTTGTTCGATGACTTTTACTTAGGATACAATCCTTGTATTTGAAACTAGAGAGCAATACATTTTCAAATATAGTAGGGAATAAATGTTGTAGATAGCTGAATAATGGGTGTCCTAACTGGTAATGCCATAACCAAATGTCTTGTCCTTGCCGCTGTGATGATTGAGCGGAATGAACTTTTCTAAGGTCCAAATCATCCACATAATATAAACCTCTCCTCTTAGTACCACGACCAAAAATCTTCTTCGTGAGAACATCCTGAAACAAATAATATAAGGAGTACATCAGTACACAACAATTTAAATCTTCTGTTACTTGCCCTACTGATAGTAATTTAGTAGAGAGTGAAGGATAAAAAAGAGTATTAGGGAGAGTGAATGCTGTTGGTAATTCCACTATTCATCCCCCTGTTACTAGATATATATTCTCATAACCTATTTTTGGGTTACTCCCATATTTATTTCCTTTTCTTCAAAAAAAAAAAACACAAAACAATGTCATTTTGAATGGCACTATTCTCCTTCTTCCCCTGCACACGCAAAAGTAGGGGAAGGAGAAGTTTTGCTCCCTTGTATTTTTCCCTCTTTCTTTCTTTCTCCCCACTTGCCTAAGCTCTGACCCATGGCCTACCACCAGACAAAACAACAGAGCGAACAAGCCCTCCGGGCGGCCCCGAGGCGGCTGCTTAGTGGCCGCCCGACCACCCTACCCCTGTGCCATGACTGGATAGGGGTAATAGGCCTCTCTCCCTATTTTTTCCCTATAAATATTGACATGAGAGATGAGCCAAAGAAAGGGGGTGAATATAGAGAGAAAGAAGATAGGGAAGATCAAAAAATAGAGACGAGAAAAGAGAGAAAACATAGCAGAAAAGAAAAGAATCGCCACCGCCTGCCTTCCACATTACCGCCACGAGAAACGCCTTAAGCCACTGTCAATAACAGCTCCACCACCAACAGAAACGAGAGAGGAGAAAGAAAACAGAACAAAAAAGAACACGAAGAAGAAGAAGAAGAAGAACCACCTTATTTGGAAGAAGAAACACCAGTAATGCTGCCATAACGCCACTGCAGAGAAGGGAGAACATTGTTAACAGAGCAGAAGCAAAGACAAGAAAAATAGAAAAAAATAAAGGAAGAAGAAACAGAGAAAGAACACCCATTACACCGCAGCATCCGCCACCGTTCCTCGCCGCGAACCACCGTTGTTCCACCTCTCTACCGCCACCAACAACACCGTCGGGAGGAGTCACCCGGTTTGTTTTCCCCCGCCCTTCTCTTCTTCATTCTTCTTCTTCTTCTTTTTCTGCTCCCCGTCTCTACTATTCTGCAAATGAACAGTGGAGAGCTGCTCCACTATTCCCAAGTCCGACCCAGCCCAAAATGACTAGGCCAGGTCCACCCCACTCCAAAAAAAATTCAAAAAAAATATATTTTAAAAAATTTGTGATTTTATCGCGTATTTTTCTACTGAATTTTGCTTAATATTTGCTTGTATTTTTATACCATAAAGATACAAATTCAGTATTAAAATACCTGGTTTTCGTCAAAACATTGAAAAAAAATGTTTTTGTTTTCATGCACAGGGCTAAGTCTCTCAAAGATAAAAAAATAAAATCATATTGTATTTTCATACAAGAAAGAAAACTTCAAAAAATATGTTTTAGCATGCATTTTGACTTTAATAACTAGTTTATTAAAGTCATGAGAATTAGGCCGCCATTTCATAAATTTCACAAAAATTATTTTGTTTTCTTTTAATATCTGAGATTATGAACTTACATGTAAGTCGTACTTCTAATATTAAAATTAGTTTCTTTGGTTGCATAGAACAATTAGGTTTTACTTGATGAGATAAGAATCTCTTTCTCGAGGAGAACTTTTCTTAAATTATAGACAGACCAACAACTAGAAAACACAACAAGACCGTAACATATATCAGACAATAAAACAATGCAGCTTACCTTAGGTAGGGCGTATTTGGGATGCTAATACCTTCTCTTTATGCAACCAGTCTCCGTACCCGATCTCTAAGACTAGTTAGGGTTCCTAGTGATTAAAATACTAGGTGGCGACTCCCATTCTATTTTCCACTGATAAAAGACAAGAATTCCTTGTCTCTCAATATTTGCCAGATAGATACAATACTACCTGAGAGTGGACGAAGGACGTGACGCCGCACATGTGCAACAGAATGGCGACTCCACTAGGGACCCTGTGGACTAAGCTTTGTTTTTGTTTGATTATTGTGTTTTATTGTTTGGTTTGTGTGTTATTGTTAATATGCATTTCCTCATTTTCTCATGCATTGTATAAAATTGTTCCATGCATCATTCACATTTGAGGGGAATTTATACTGAAAAACTTTAGGTTAAGTGGGGGACTAGCGACTTACCTTACGACTTTTAGTTAAGGTTTAAGTTTGTGTAAACCTCAACTCTTCGTTGAGTGCTTAGACTGGTAATGATTTGTGCACATGTCATCTCATTACCTACTGAGCCCCCATATTGCCTTCACGAGGGTGACCACTGAGACAACAAGAGACCCTTTTAAGACCATGTAGAAAGCCACCCATCATGTAATGGCCCAGAACCTATCCTCAGAGTATAAACTCCCTAATGTGAATGTACATACATTTGCATCCATACACATCCATCCTTACACACATGCATCAAGTTGAAAAAGAGGTCCTAAAAGAGTCTACAGCACCTGAATCTGAATGAGAAACATGGAAGATGAAGAGTATGCTCACCATGAAGCCCATTTTATAGAAGAGTTGGAGTCTCTAAAGACAGACGTGGCTCGCCTCACTAGCTTACTCGAGCAAACACGTTGAAATGCCTCTGGCGAAGCTTTTGTAGGGAGGCTGATCGAAAAAGAATTTTTACCAGAGTTAGAGAATGGAGCCTGTTCCTGTTATGTCCAAAAATAATTGCCTCTGTTTGATCATGCCCGTAGAATAATTTTGATTTTGTCGTGTTTCAATCTATTTTAGTCTTGTCGGCAACTTGGCTTATAATACCACAAGACTTCCTTTGTCAAATGAGCTTTTCTTATTACTAAGATCATGTGTTTTCCTGTGTTTATAACATGCCTTCATTTTTGTTTTTGTTTCATGCAAATAACACATTGAGCATAACCTTTACTCATGAAACCATTATGCCAATAATCATTGGTGTGTTTCCCTTTTCTTTCAAAATTATGCATGATCTCACATGTTCACAAATATTTTTTAGGAATTCAAAGTTTTTGGTACGAGACAAAAATCATATTGGTGTTTATCCAAACAAACAAATTCTGAAAATTCAAGTGATCTCATAGAAAGGTACCAAAAAGCTTGAAGAAAAAAAAACCCAAACACCATGAGATGACTCCAAAGCTGAGTTTCATTTGAATGAATAATAAGAAATCATTTTGCATATTCACATGAAAGCAAGGCTTACCGATCCTAAATGCATGCGTTTGAAATGAAGAAAGGTCATCTTTGATAATCCTTTTACGAGGCTAAAACAGACCTTTTGCAATCCCCATTTTGAGCCTAATGTTTTTTTTTTAAGATAAATAACCATGGCTAGGATTACACCCCACACTGGGGGGGTAAGTGCGAGAGATATACAAAAATCCTCAAAAGTGCCCCAAACAACACTAAGGGGCATGAAAGAAGTTTCTCAGATGATCAAAGGTACCCAAACAAAGCTAGGGGTCATGAAGAAAATCCAAAGGATTTGAGCTTTCCACAAAAATAACCGACATGATGATGCTCAACTAAGTGAAGAAAAGAAAAAAAACAACAAAGAGAAAAAGCCCAAGTTTGACACTAGAGGGCACGATAGATTATTTTAAAAATAGAATTCAAAAGATAAAAGGTCAAGAAATACGCACTGGTGATCTTGAGTCTTGAAATCCCATAAACACCTTTTGAGCCTACAAGTATCTTCTTTCTTTATAACCAATAGCCAAAATCTACATTACGTGCCTAATCAAGCCCTTTCTGATCAAAGGCAAGCAATATGGATCTGTAGGAAATGCTTTCTCATACGTACCAAATCATTATTCATGCAAATAAAATGAATGCTTTGAAGACTAGTTCTTTGAAACCCTCAGATTAAATTTTAAACCATTTTGACCAACCAAACATCACTTCACATTTTCACCAAAAGCAAAACAAAATTTTTCATCACTTCTGAAAACCTATCTATAGGAATAGCTTGAATTTTTTTTTCAGAACGAGTTTGCTTTAAACCAATGTCAAAATAATTTATGTGTTTAGAATAGCTTTGAAATTCCAAAATTTCTGTATGAAAACAACTTCTTGTCAAACCTTCCTTCACATAGCCTCACCCAAAAAAAAAAAAAAACTCTAATTGAACACTTAAGGGCATAATCAGGTAGGGGGTAATCCAAAAACATATGGTAGGGCTGACTCCATGATTCTTTTTCTAAGAAAATGAAATGTAGGGCAGAGCTGGCAACCCATTGAGATAAAGGTTGGAGGACAAAGAAGTAGGATCATATTAAACCCTTCTTGGAGGTCAAAATCACAAGATGGGACTCAAGTAAGCAAGAACGACAAGGCCATCGAAGTTTGCTACCAAGACTCAAACTTTTGAGAAACATAAGACTCCATGAAGAAAAGGGAACCTATATTTCTCAAGTAAGTATACATGCATATTAATCATAATGCATTTCCTTCAACATTGACATATCGGTGTTTCACCATCAACTTTTGGGTAGTGCGTTTTTTAACCCTATCTCCTTTCAAGTGCACCTTTGAGCCCTCACTTCCTTTTAAGTGGGTGTTTCACCATCAAATTTTGGGTAGTGCATTTTTTAACCCTACCTCCTTTCAAGTGCACCTTTGAGCCCTCACTTCCTTTTAAGTGCGCTTTCAAGCCTCACCTCCTTTCGAGTGTGCCTTTAAGCCTCATCTCTTGGGTAGCGTATTTTTTAAACCTTACCACTTTTCAAGTGCACCTTTGAGCCCTCACTTCCTTTTAAGTGCACCTTTGAGCCCTCACCTCTTTTCAAATGCGCATTCAAAACCCTCGTATCCCTTTGAGCCCTTATCTTTCAAGTAGTGCATTTTCTAACCCTAACTCATTTTGAGTGCGCCTTTAAGCCCTCATCTCCCTTCGAGCCTTATCATGTCATCAAGACATCACATTTTTTTCAGTTGAAAAGGTCACTCATTACAATAAGACCATCATTTTCCTGGATTGGTCACCCATTACAATGAGATCATTCTTCCACCTGGGTAGGTCACCCATTACAATGAGACCACTCTTCATCATTTTTCCTGGGTAGGTCACCCATTACAATAAGACCATTCTTCATGTTTTTTTACTTGGGTAGGTCACCTATTATAATGAGACCATTCTTCCACCTAAGTAGGTCATCCATTACAATGAGACCCCTCTTCCCTTTTTTCCATCTAGGTAGGCCACCCATTACAATGAGGCTATTCTTCCACCTAGGTAGGTCACCCATTATAATGAGACCACTCTTCACCATTTTTTCTGGATAGGTCACCCATTACAATGAGACCACTCTTCACCATTTTTTCTGGATAGGTCACCCATTACAATGAGACCACTCTTCCTTTTTTTTCCATATGGGTAGGGCACTCATTACAATGAGACCATTCTCCATGTTTTTTTTATTTGGGTAGGTCACCCATTACAATGAGACCATTCTTCCACTTGATTACAATGAGACCAATTCTCCATGTTTTTTTACCTGGGTAGGTCACCCATTACAATGAGACCATTCTTCCACCTGGGTAGGTCACCCATTACAATGAGACCACTCTTCCCCCTTTTCCATCTGGGTAGGTCACCCATTACAATAAGACCATTCTCCATGTTTTTTTTTATCTGGGTAGGTCACCCTTTACAATGAGACCATTCTTCCACCTAGGTAGGTCACCCATTACAATGAGACCACTCTTCACCATTTTTTCTGGGTAGGTCACCCATTACAATGACACCAATTCTCCATGTGTTTTTACCTGGGTAGGTCACCCATTACAATGAGATCATTCTTCCACCCGTGTAGGTCACCCATTATAATGAGATCACTTTTTTTTTTCCATCTAGGTAGGTCACCCATTACAATGAGACCATTCTCCATGTTTTTTTTACATGGATAGGTCACCCATTACAATAAGATCACTCTTCTCTTTTTTCTACTTGGGTAGATCATCCATTACAATGAGACCACATATATTTTCTTTGGTTCTGGTTAAAGAAGGTCACTAGATAGGATCTTAGGTTAACCCAACCACACATATAATTTAGCTTTGGTTAAAGGAGATCGCCATATGGGATTTCAGGTTGACCGAGCTATACCCAGACTAATTTTATGACAGACTTTGGTTTTGGTTAAAGGAGGTCGTCAGATGGGATCCTAAGTTAACCCAACTGTACACAGATTTTAGCTTTAGTTAAAGGGAATTGCTAGATGGGATTTTAGGTTGACTAAGCTACACACATATTTTGGTTCTAGTTAAAGGAGATCGCAGATGGGATCTCAGCTTAACCCAATCACACATAAAATTCAGATTTGGTTAAAGGAAGTCGTTAGATGGGAATTCAGGTCGACCAAACTACACATAGACGGATTATGGTTTTGGTTAAAGGGAATCGCCAGATGAGATTTTAGGTTAACCCAACCGAAGACAGAATTTAGAGGATGGCCAGATCGGGATATCAGAATAACCAAGTTGTACATGGTTTTGGTCATTGGTTTCTGATTGAAGGGAATTGCTATAAATACAGAGTTTCAGATCACCAAGAAAATCAGTGTCAAAAGTTCAGTTTTGTTTATCTTCACAAAACTTACCACGCAAAGTTTTTACTCCATAAGCATTATAAAGAGGGGGCAACTATCATAACCTATTTTTAGGTTACTCCCACATTTATTTCCTTCTCTTAAAAAAATATGCAAAACAGTGCCGTTTTAAATGGCATTGTTCTCCTTCTTCCCCTGCACATGCAAAGACAGGGGAAGGAGAAGTTTTGCTCCCCTGTATTTTTTCCTGCTTTCTTTCTTTCTCCCCACTTGTCTAAGCTTTGACCTATAGCTTACCACTAGATGAAAAAACAGAGGGGACAAGCCCCTGAGGAGGCTGCCCGACCACCCTACCCCTGTGCCATGACTGGATAGGGGTAGTAAACCTCTCTTCCTATTTTTTCCCTATAAATACCGACAGGAGAGAGGAGCCAAAGGAGGGGGGCGGATATAGAGAGAAAGAAGAGAGGGAAGATTGAAAAACAGAGATGATTTGTTTTGAGATATAGAGACGAGAAAAAAGAGAAAACAGAGTAGAAGAGAGAATAACCGCAACCGCCTGCCTTCCTCATCGCCGCCATGAGAAACGCCTTGAGCCATTATCGACAGCAGCTCCACCACCAGCATAAATGAGAGAAGAGAAAGAAAACAGAACAAAAAAAAAAAACACACAGAAGAAGAAGAAGAAGAACCTTCGACTGGCGCTGCAGCTCCCTATTGCACATCCATCTTGTTTGGAAGAAGAAACACCAGCAACGCTACCACAAAGCAACTGCAGAGAAGGGAGAACATTGTTAACAGAGCAGAAGCAAAACAAGAAAAATAGAAAAAACTAAGGAAGAAGAAACAGAGGAAGAACGCCCATTACACTGCAACAGCTGCCACCGTTCCTTTCTGCGAACCACTGTTGTTCCTCCTCTCCTCTACCACCAGCAGCACCGCCAGGAGGTGTCGCCCAGTCTATTTTCCCCTGCCCCTCTCTTCTCTCTTCTTCTTCTTCTTTTGCTCCCCATCTCCACTGTTCTGCAAGTGAACAGTGGAGAGCTGCTCCACTGCTCCCTGGATCAGACAAGTCCGGCCCAGCCCAAAATGACTGGGCCGGGTCCGGCTCAGTCAAAAAAAAATTCAAAACAAATATATTTTCAAAAATTTGTGATTTTATCGCGTATTTTTCTACTGAATTTTGCTTAATATTTGCTTGTATTTTTATACCGTAAAGATACAAATCCAGTATTAAAATTCCTGATTTTCCTCAAAATATTAAAAAAAAATTGTTTTTGTTTTCATGCATACAGCCACGTCTTTCAAAGATAAAAAAAAAATCATATTGTATTTTCATACAAGAAAGAAAACTTCAAAAAATATATTTTAGCATGCATTTTGGCTTTAATAACCAGTTTATTAAAGTCATAAGAATTAGGCCAACATTTCAAAAGTTCCAAAAAAATTATGTTTTCTTTTAGTAACTAGGATTATGAACTTATATGTAAGATGTACTTCTAATATTAAAATTAGTTTCTTTGGTTGACATAGAACGGTTAGGTTTTACCTGATGAGATAAGAATCTCCTTATCGAGGAGAACTTTTCTTAAACCGTAGACAGACCAACAACTAGAAAGCACAATGAGATCGTAGCATATATCAGACAATAAAACAATGCAGCTTATCTTAGGTAGGGCGTGTTTCGGGTGTTAATACCTTCCATTTACGCAACCAGTCTCCGTACCCCATCTTTGAGACCAGTTAGGGTTCTTAGTGATCAAAATACTATGTGGCGACTCCCATTTCATTTTTCCACTGATAAAAGACAAGAATTCCTTGTCTCCCCATATTTGCCAGATAGATACAATATTACCTGAGAGTGGACGATCGCCGCGATGTCGCACACGTGCAACATATATCACCGTTAGCATTTGATATAACCTTCCGTCGAGGAACTGACTTTGTTTTAAAGTCATTATGATCATAGATCATGTGATCTGTCGCCCCTGAGTCAATAATCCAATTGTTTATATGTTCACTATTGGATACTAAGTTTGTGGAACCAATAATACCTGGGTCTTAAGTTGAAGACCGAGGTTGACTGTCGAGTGGCACAAGTGTATTTGGTTCTGTATGAGTAATAAATGTTGTGTGGCCATTACGTTCATCTTTTTTCCCTTCAGTTCATACCACCACTTTGGATACCCGTGTAGCTGAAAACACGTGTCTTTAGTGTGTTTATTTCCGTCATAATGAGTGCATCCGCCCTCCTGGGCTTTCGGTTTAGAAAAAAAATTATCTGCTGGAATTCAGCCCATGTGGTCCAGGCTTGGGCTAAAGGGTCTGTTTATTGGAAAATAATGGGCTAAAAAATGGTTGGATGAATTGCCACCAGGTCCTGCCTGTCTGTTCGGGCTTATGAGACCTTTATCATTCTGTTATCCTAGGTTTACCATGTCCTCCCTTCTCATCTCACCCTAGTTTCTATCTCTGCCTCTTGTTAGTAAACCGAAACTATTTCCCCCTTCCTTCTCCATTGTTGCTACCCAATTTTTGACCCAACGTTTTGATAAATATTTGAAAAAAAAATATAGAAAAAGCAACAAAAACCTTAAAAAATACATTCTTGATATATTTGCATCGTTTTTAGCATTTTCATGTCGTCTCAAAAGAATTTAAATTTCAAAGGTCTTTTAAACATGTTATTGATTTTCCTCGTTTGAATTGACATTGATATGATCTGTTTTCAAAATAAATTCAAAATACAAAAAACAAAAAAAGAAAAGTTGAAGGACCGGTTTGGAAACCTAGCAACGTTTTATCTATAAATACAGTGGAAAATGTTGAAACAAGGGAGGAGAAAATTTTTTTGGGGCCATTGGCGGAGAAAATTTGAAAGGGGGAGAAAAATTTAAGGGTTAGAAAAAAGAGAAACCCTAAAAACCCAATCTTTTCTTCATCAGTGGTAGAGAGAGAGCCGCCACCCCACTCTCTTTGGATTTTTGGCTCCCACTCCCAGAACCAGGGCCTCTCACTCTCTTCCCCATCGCCTCTCTCACTCCACCCTCACTCTCCCTCACGAGATCTCCCCTCTCTCAGCCCCCCAGTCCTCTCATTTCCCCCCACAGACTGACCTCCATTGTTTCCCCATTTCCTTTTGCCTTCAGCCAGCATGGCTTCCCTTTTTCAGCCTCTGTGCACATCGGCCTCCATAAAGACCTGACAGACTCGAGAACCCCTTCCCTCCTGAACCAACTGGCCAGCTCGCCAAGACCGAGTCAGACCCTACAGCAGCATCCCAAACATAATGGCGCCCACAGATCCAGATCTGTCCACTTGCTTCCTCCAGCTCCTCCCCGTAGACGTCGTCCCCTTCCTCATCAATCGGCTCTCCTTCTCTGGTTCAGCCTCATGTAGAAGATTTGGATTGAAACCCAACCACTAGATCTGCCACCGGTAGAAGAAAAACAAACAGAGAAGGGAGAAGGCAGAGAAACTAGACACATCTAAAAAAGATTTAAAAAAACATGTTGTTTGTGTGTTTTTCTCTTGTTACAGGTGACAATGATCTTCACCGCTGGCACGGAAGGGCAGAGGGGGGAAACTATTCCAAACCCCCTGTTTGCTTGGACTTTCTTGCGGCGGCGCGTGAACTACGCGCCTCCACTTTTCCTGCAGATCCCTGAAGGCTTTCCGACAGTTCCTGGATTTTTGGGGTTTATTTTGTAATTTTTGAATTGTATTTGATTTATTTTGAATTTTTTTATTTTTGTAATATGTAGTTGTGGGTGTGTGTGAGTAAAAATAGTGAAAAGTGGTGTGTGTGGGTGTTTGTATCTTTTTTATATGTGTTTTTTTTTCATGATAAAACCAAAAGGACAAAAAAAAACTAAAAAGACAAGAAGAATTTAATGTTTTGATTCGCTCATGGTTAAGGATTATAAGCTTATATGTAAGGCGTATTCTTGATATCCAATGAAAAGACAAAACCTTTAAAACTTCTATAATATATCAAAATCACGAAGTAGCTTACCTCAGGTAGGGTGCGCTAAGGGTGTTAATACATTTCCTAGTCACAACCAGTCCTTTACCCGTAAATCTCTGACAAAAACCAGTATATCTGGGTTTCCTAGTAACCTTCAATCAAATACTAGGTGGCGACTCTCAAATCAATCAAACAAACAACGAAAATCATCATCGACGTTGTGCTGGGCACGTGCAACATCCATCATCACGATTCATATAGTGTTCTCTATTCTTACTTGAGCTAAGGCTTGCTTGATTGATGGCAGAGGGATCTGTTGAAGAATGTCTCGGTGAGTCTGATCAAATTGATCATCCAAACCATCCAAAAAGATATAAATTCGATCTTCTTGAATTAATTTGTTGTATTTCTAAATGTCCTCATTGCATGTCATGGAATTTAGGCGTATGTAGTCAATCTCTCGCTAGAGAGATTGTAAGCCAGTATAGTAGTCCTCTAGACAACCCCTCCCTTGTGTGGTTCGACTGACTTTTCTTGTTAGGTCATATACCTGGACATTATCTCCTCCATCGAAGTAGGTTGTGGCAATGGCGTCCCAAACACCTTTAGCTGTAGGGAACTTGATAAAATTCCCAATTAAATCTGGGGTTAGGGAATTGATAACCCAACCTTTAACAATTGCATTTTCTGCTCTCCATTTACTGTATGTTGGGTCGGTAAGTATTGGTTGTCTGATTTTGTCGGTGATTAATCCAAGTTTGTCTCTGCTAGAGATGAACATCTCCATGATCTGTGACCATAGTTCATAATTCTTGCCATTAAGTTTGATTCCAGGGACGACAATTGGTAGGTCTGGGTTTTGGGTAAAGTTGGTTTGAGTGTCGATTCTGGAATTTGTGGTTGTAATCTGAGCATGGTTTGGTGGGTTCGATTCTGCCATTGTTTTAAGTTGTCTGTGATTTGAAAAAGGTTTAGATTCAGATCGTCTGCTCTGATATTATGTCAACAGTGTCTGGGTAGTTCAGAGATAATTGTTTGTATCAATTCATTGTGTTTTTTCTTTATTGCATAAAATTGTATATATACATGTACAATAAATCCTTTTTAAGGATGGAAACCTAAGAATAGAAATATATCAAAATCTTTCCTAAACTTGTTCTTGATTTCTAGTTTCCCTGATTTGTAATATTTCCTAAACCAAGAATTAATCCTTGTCAACAACATTCAATCCGTCAATGACCTAGAAAGTTATATTGAAGACCATTGCTCTGCCCAACACGTCACTTGTTGATGTCCAAGTTTTGTTACGTAGAACTTTAATGTCTTCGCGTTTTTTTTTATTATTAACATAGATGTTTGGGTCAACTTATGTATACCTTAATTAATTTTATATGCCTTAAAATTAATAATCATATAAACACTCAATAACCCTAAAATAACTCAAATTCATGATTATTAGATAGCAAACCAAAAGTAAGATATGCTCTTATTTTTACAGAGGGTGACACCACCCACGCACATCACTCT
>Ga0307516_10004915_pt1 | contig 16254 bp, 23 predicted proteins | sample 19_EM_MG_FD_203310 | JGI IMG/M metagenome (GOLD analysis project Ga0307516, IMG submission 203310) | Populus trichocarpa ectomycorrhiza microbial communities from riparian zone in the Pacific Northwest, United States - 19_EM | ecosystem: Host-associated > Plants > Roots > Unclassified | place...
CGCACGAGCGTGATCCACAAACCTGGAGCAAAGAGTTAAGATAGCACGTGTTTCCGAGCTGATGTAGACCCCTTGGCATGTCTGGGCGAGTGGGCACGATGACATCGCCAGCTAAAGGATTCGGTACGTATCACCGTGGTGAGACTGGGGGAGGTGACTTACGATCGCGACCGGTCTCGAGGAAAACCTTCAAACGTTGACTTTGTGCGACTTCTGCAATGACGGAAAGCGCCTCGCGCAATTTGTCGACCTGACTGGCCTGTTCTTCAACCTTTGGGAGTGTGGGTAGTCAGAAACTGCGGGATAGAATCTCACTCACTCGCATTTCGAACACCGTGATGAGTGTATTCTCGTCCATTTCCTTAGAAACTCCCAGGGCGGAATAGGCGGTATCCACGGTCATAATACTACCTTTCTCACGTTCCCAGATGCGGTGCATTTCTACACTTCCACGCACATCTGCTACGACCCTCAAGGCTTCGTTGAGCTCTCGCCTGGTCGCGGAACCGTTGGCCTCATCCTTCCATGATCTTCTGATCCCGTCTCTCCAAGCGCTGACGATGAACTCTTCCTCCACACTTTCGTCAAAGTCTACCCTCAAGGGACCGTCGTGACCAAAACCGAGTGTACTGACAGCCTTCAGATAGTCTTCTCGTGTGAACCTGTCCCTCGCACGTTCCTCTAGGACAAGGTTTTGAAGGTCCATTGGAGTATCCTCGTTCATTAGTTGCATCGTTTGAACGATGCGAACAAGTGCGGTGAAATAATCCATGGTACCGGCAGGATCGCAACGGCATTGTGCGAGGTATGCGAAATTCAGCAGTTCTACCCAGAATTGGGTGAGAATATGACAGTGCAAGAAACAGCGATGGTACCTGGTGTGTAAGACGAAGGTGTCAACCCTAGTGTTCCCCAACAATCCTCCAGTTCCCCCATCTGCCGCAACGTCTCCGGAAGATCTCCACGAGGTACTAAATCTCGGGTCAGCGAGTCGTGCCTGACGGGGTCTTAGAACACAGACATTGTTCCGGATGTGCGCCAATCGCAGTCTGGTACAGTTCTCGAACAGAATCGATCTTGACCGAGCTTCTAACCTTAGTGTAGTCCACGAGCTCTGCCGCTAGCGGAGAGAGGGAGAATATTTTGAGCAACCGAGGTTGAAGTCAGGAGAGCGAGGAAACAAACCGTTTCGTTTCGTAAAGTCGGCTTGCCAGGCGCCTATCTCTATCCATGCGCGGAGGAGTTTCGCTCGGTTTGCAGGGCCCTCCTGACTGCTGTTATCCAACACCGGGGCATGCAGGGCCAGTTCTCCTTGCCCGCCATTCATGTGGTCAAGGTTGAAGCCGATATACCGGAAGGCTTCCTCTCTGGATAAATAAGAGGATGAGTGAAGGGGACGCGCGGGGCCCGGTCGACTTGCATGTTCTCAGACCAGCCGAGCTTTGACTGGAAGCTATTCCTATGGACCGGTAGAGCCCTGGTCTCCCCTTTCCACAGCCGGTCTTCGATGATCCTTCAGGCAGTATTCAGTAGCTCTCTCTGGGGTAAGATCAAGTCAACTCACATCAAAACCGTATCAACGGCTATGGCAGCGGACATGATCGGTGTTTTCCCAACGTGAGGGTTTTCTAGTTTTTCTTTCACGAAGGCTTCGAAGGTCCTTAGGGGGATGATACCGGGAATGACATTCGACACGACACAGTAAAGTGAGCATTGGCAACAGACGTATAGATCCAGAGGTTCCCCCTCAGATTCGCGTGAATCATCAGCAGAAAGGCTATGGGTACTGGCGTTTGAGTGATCTATCAGAACGCCATGCCTTCGTCGTGATTTGGCGCGGGAGTGGTGTTCCCAATCAGCGCGTTTGAAGGGAGTCGTGATCTTAGATGCGTCCACTGCGGCTTTATAATAGTGGAAATGATGGGTCTTGTTTGCCTGGGGGACTGACTGGGGGCTCTCATCGATGCAAGAATGCGTTTTGCGCCGACGAGTAATATCGGGAAGTGGTCGACCATCGTGAGACTTGGAAAGAGGTGGGTCTATGGCAGAAGATTTCCAGAGCAACAGGACCCAGCCGTTGTGGCTGCGACAGTAGTACGCATTAGGGTGAGGGATAGACCTGCGGACGTCATCAGCAGAGGGAGGGTTGACGGGGGGGTGGGGGGTCGATGGATGATCGGAAGATCTATGCCTGGGTTTGACGTCTGGAGGAGACGCAGATACCGAAAAAAGGGTGTGGTCAGCGTTGTGGAGATAATTCTCGAGAAGGGTTGGTAGTATGCCCGGTCCGGGTCGATTGTGAGTTTGCCTGGCAGATGGATCCCACCAGTTGGACTCCTCCTCCTCGACACGACCATCAATATTAACCCTCTGTATAGTAAGGTTCCCCCAATCCTGGGCGTACTCTCCGTTCCAGGTGTCGTGCCACACCTCCCCGGGTTGATCCCACCCCGGTCGGCCGGCACCCCAGGAGGGAGGGATGTCCGTGGACGAAGACCATGTACCAGGGACTGTCTGAGGCGGGTGGGGGGTTTGGTCGTCTTGCACGAGCTCAGGCTCTCGGTACTCCCCGTCGATCTGCTGATAGCTCGTGTAGGATGATCCAGCGTTGTGGCGCCGAGCGGGTAGTGGGGGTGGCTGTTGCTGCCTGGCGGTTATCGGAGTTGGGGTCGAGTAGAACGTCGCTGGCGTTATAGGGGTCTCGGCGACTGTAGGGATGGCTGGCGGTCGGTCTGGATGTGGGACCGGGATCGCGGGAAGCTGTCTTCGTGGCTTTGGGGTGTCCTTGTGCTCCATCGGAGGGGAACCTGGGCGCCGGGAGCCGCGGGAAGAAGCAGGGGAGGAGTTCGTCAATGGGCTGAAGACTCAAGCGGGGGGCGCGTCGTCTCGCGTCGAGGGGTTCGGGCGGTGGTCGCGAGAAGGAGGAGGATGGCAGTGGAGCACCCGACCGCCGGTTTGACATGCCATAACGGGTAATGCTTGGTCAGCTGTGCCCGCCCTCCCGATCCCTCCGTTCCTCCGGGTTACCACGAATACTGACCATGTCGGTGTTGAGGACCACTCTCGCACGCTCGGGGGTAAGGGAACCCTTCGAAAGGCTTATTTGTACTGATCCTGGATTCCCCTTACATAGCTGCTTTCCTCCGCACGCCGTTACTCGACCGCGCCAACCAATGCCAAGAACTCGAACGTAGGGTTCTACTTGATCGGTGCTGGGGCGGCTGGGTTGGGTGCCTACGCGTACCTCAACAGCGCGACCCCCACCGTACAGGCGGTGAAGCTAAAGGAAACCAGCCCACTTGACCCCGCAAACTTTGTCGACTTTGAGCTCAAGAAGGTTGAGCACTACAACCACGACACCGCCAAGTGAGCACCCGGTTCCCTCGAACTTGAACGGATTCCACCGCTGACGCAGCCACACGACTAGGTTCATCTTCAAGCTGGGCGACAACGAGGCCTCTTTGCTCCCTGTTGCCTCCTGCGTCATCGTCAGGTCCTCTGACCCCGAGGGACTCAAGGACGCAAAGGGAATGCCCGTGATCCGACCATACACCCCCATTTCTCCCTCAGATGCGCCTGGGGAGCTAACATTCCTTATCAAGAGATACGAAAACGGTGTTGCGTCCAAATACATCCACGAATTAAAGCCTGGTGACAAACTAGCGATCAAGGGTCCAATCCCGAAATTCCCCTACCGAGGTGACCCGTTCTGTCCGTCCACTCTATCCAGCATATCTAAGCCATTCCAGACAACGAATTCGAGGAAGTTGGTATGATAGCTGGTGGATCAGGAATGTAGGGGGGTTGTATGTGCAACTCTTTCGTTCGCTGACCGCCTCTTGAAGAGCACCGATGTACCAGGTCTTGACTCACGCGCTTGCCAACCCTGAAAACCGGACAAAGTTCAAGCTGATCTTTGCCAACGTGTCCGAGAAGGATATCCTGATGAAGGAGGAACTCAATTCCCTCAAGAAGAAATACCCTCAGACGTTTGACGTCGTCTACACCGTGGATGCTGCCGGGCCTGGTTGGAATGGTAAGGGGTGTGACGCTCTCCGATCTGTAGCTGACGCTGGTCGGTCTCGAAGGGTCTGTCGGTTACGTTACTCCAGAACTGATCAAGCAGCACATCGCTCCACCAAGTCTCGGTAACAAGCTGAAGGTGTTCGTTTGTGGTGAGTGGTCAACAGCCACGCCCGGTCGCATTCCCTCTCACCCAAGCTCGTGGCGCGGTTGCAGGGCCACCCGGACAGATGAAGGCGATCAGCGGACCCAAGTTGAAACCTATGGTTCAGGGCCCTTTGACCGGTGTGCTGAAGGACCTCGGATTCGATGAAGACCAGGTTGGTTGCGCACTGAGTGACGTCGTGATGGTCGCTGACAAGATCTGAACAGGTGTTCAAGTTCTAGAGAGTTGATGACGTCGCTTGATATCATTCCGTAGATTATTCGCCAACCCTGTACCTCCGATTACGTAATCGTCATCCGCCTGCCGTTTCCGGATATCTAACTCTCCCTGTCAACCCGTTACGCTTCCTCCTCTTCCCCCAACTTGCCGCCGCCCCTCGGACTTTGTAAAATATGTCCTTCGTCAAGCTCTCCATCTTCGGGACCTCCTTCGAGGCGAGCTTTCCCCACGGACCGCCCGGAGGGCCCCCGTTTACCTGACCACCCTCGCCCTGTTTCCTTCAGGTCACCACTCGATATGTCGATCTCCAACCCGTCGGAATGGGTGCGCGACGCCATCGCTTTGTTGCCTCCTGTCCTAACTTCCGTCGTTTTGCAGGGGCATTTGGTCTTGTCTGGTTCGTCATCAATTCCTCCGCTCGTCAGCCAGGCTCAAGATTGGACCAACAGTTCCGCAAAGGACCAGCTCACGGGTGTCGCAGTCGCAGTGAAGAAGATCATGAAACCCTTCAGTACGCCCGTGTTGGCGAAGAGGACCTATCGTGAACTGAAGCTTCTGAAACACATCCAGCACGAGAACGTGTGTCCCGCTCCCCTGCGAATTCCCCCTTGGATAATCCATTCACACGTACCTCACAGATCATCAGTTTGAGCGACGTCTTTATCTCACCGCTCGAGGATCTGTAAGCACCTTTCGCTCGGCATTGACCCCGTTCATCGAACGCCCACCCCAGATACTTCGTGACCGAACTTCTCGGGACCGATCTCCACCGATTGCTGACCTCTCGACCGCTGGAGAAACAGTTCATTCAATACTTCCTATACCAAATCCTTGTACGTTGCTCGATCACCTGCGCTTTCCCCCCTCACAGTCGCGATTCAGAGAGGTTTGAAATACGTGCACTCTGCTGGCGTCGTGCACCGGGATCTCGTGAGCGAAGAACCGCTCGTTCGCGAACGGCTGCTGACGTATCATCGCAGAAACCCAGTAACATTCTCATTAATGAGAACTGTGATCTTAAGGTATTTCGATCTCATCACCGCCACCAACTCATTCCTAAACTGCGCAAGATCTGTGATTTCGGTCTCGCTCGCATTCAAGATCCTCAAATGACCGGATATGTCTCGACGCGGTACTACCGGGCTCCGGAAATCATGTTGACCTGGCAGAAGTACGATGTGGCGGTTGACATCTGGAGCGCCGGGTGCATATTCGCCGAGATGTTGGAAGGAAAACCGTTGTTCCCCGGCAAAGACCGTACGTAGGAAGCCGATTCCGCAAACACAACTTTTCTCAACCCTTGCATAGACGTTCACCAGTTCTCCATCATCACCGAACTCTTGGGAACTCCCCCCGAGGATGTCATCGGAACCATCGCGAGCGAAAACGTGAAATCCATTCACTTCTCGAACTATCCAATAGCTTACCGTTCCCCAGACATTGCGGTTCGTGAAAAGTCTCCCCAAGAGGGACCGGATCCCGTTCAGTGAGAAACTCACCTGCAAGGACCCGGTTGGTGGGTGCGGTTTATAATGCTTCCGAAGCAACCGGTCTGAGTCGTTGGGGTAGCTCTGGACCTCCTCGAGCAGATGCTTGTGTTTGACCCACGCAAGCGCATCAACGCAACCGAATCCTTAGCTCACGAATACGTTGCTCCCTATCATGATCCTACCGATGAGCCGGAGGCTTCGGAGAAGTTTGACTGGAGTTTCAACGACGCGGACCTCCCCGTAGACACCTGGAAGGTTATGATGTACAGCGAAATCCTCGGTGAGCCGCCCCAACCGGTCCAACGATAGCCTCCCTGACATTTCACTCCAGACTTCCACCAAGTCGGCGACACGACAACGAACGGCGGTGTCCCAGAGGGTGCACTGGCCGGCCCAGATAGTGGGGAGTTGTCCTCCTCGACGACCGAAGAGACATCATCAAAGGAATAAACTACCCGATCCGCGCCGTTCTTTCGATCCCATCCTTCTTCTCACCCGCAATTGCTGCCGCCTGTAACTTCTATTCTACGCAGCCTTCTCGCCCCGAACCTCGGAGTGACACGATAATCTGGTTTGGGCTCGGGGGGTTGCCTATATACTGTAATTTTCCGACAATGAAGCGTGTATCAAGTATCCTAGATTCCAAGCCTATAACCTAAAGTACGACCGACCAGCTGGAGGTTTGAACTTCGGAGGGAGGACTCGGAGTTGACCCGCCGGGTTGACTGCGACGAGCCGATTATGTAATTGGATTGGACTTCTGTCTCAACCTCACCCCAAGACCGGTTTTCCACCCTTCTCCTGCGCCAGCGCACGATGGTGAATCGAGATGCCTCGAGTTCGCATGCTAGTGCGACCCTTGAACCACTCAAGGTATCTCTCAACTGTATAAAAAAAAGTGTTTCCAGTCTGATGACCGCCCACAGCGGGTGCTTGTCACAGGCGGGGCTGGCTACATAGGTTGGCACCCTCCGTCACCTCCCCAGACTGACCGCTGACCTTCACAAAAGGCTCTCACATCGTCTTCGCTCTCCAGGAGACACGCAAATACAAAGTCATTTCCATCGATAATTACCACAACTCGTTTCCTGCCGCTCTCACCCGTCTCAACGAGATCGCACGTGCCGCCCTTCCGGTAAATGCGACGGACCAAGAAAAAGAGAGCGCCGTGGTCGATTCTCACAGGTGTGACCTCACCAACCCAGCGCAAGTCAGGGCTGTGTTCGAAAAGTACGGAAAAGGCGGAATTTGGGGTGTCATCCACGTTGCGGTGAGCATTCCGCCTTTTTCTGTCGTCAAAATTGACCCACGTTTACTTTAGGCATACAAAGCGGTCGGAGAGTCGACCGAGATTCCCCTCACTTACTACCTCAACAACGTCTCCGCAACCATATACCTTCTTCAAACCATGTCCGAATTCGGTTCCTTCCGATTCGTGTATTCCTCTTCTGCAACCGTCTATGGCACTCCACCAATCATACCCATTCCCGAACCGACACGCCTGAAGGCGGACAGTCCTTACGGCAAATCAAAAATAATGTCAGAAACAGTCGTCCACGATCTGTGTCAGGCCGAGCCAGACCGCTGGAGAGCCATCTCCCTCCGTTATTTCAAGTGCGTCATCTGATGGCTTGTTATTAGACTTGGCGCTTATGCTGCACTCAGTCCTGCAGGAGCTCATCCATCTGGTTTGATCGGAGAGGACCCTCGTGGTCGGCCGGGTAACTTGTTACCATTGCTCGCCCACATGGCGGTCGGGCGCGTCAAGGACCCAAAACTACGCGTGTTTGGGAACGACTACCCCACCCCGTAGGTGTCTTTCGCTGCCGCGTGGACGATCAATGTTTATCTTAGCTGATTCGATCCCATAGCGACGGCACATGTGTCCGCGATTATCTGCACGTCATCGACCTCGCCAAGGGACATCTTCTCGCGTTGGAAGCCCTCGCTCCGGATTCCAAGGTATTCGACAACTGCCCGGACCCCGCCCGATACAAGGCGTACAACCTTGGAAAGGGGAAAGGGATGAGCGTATTGCAGATAGTGCAGGCCATGAGGAAGGCGACAGGGTTTGATTACCAGTGCGAGGTTGTCGGGAGAAGGTGAGCATAGCCGGCATAATTTTGAGCTCGGATGTTGACGAGACACGCGCCCAGACGGGGAGACGTCCCGGACTTGACGGCAGACCCGGCGTTGGCGGAGGTGGAGCTTGGGTTCAAGGCATCGCAGGACCTGGAGACGATGTGCAGGGACCTCTGGAACTGGCAACAGAAGAATCCTGGAGGGTACGGGGAGTGACTGGCAATTGGCGATGGTCGAACGACACATAGAGTTTTTGATACCCCAATATGATTTATTTTGCTTTGCGTGGCAACAAGGGCGGATGCATTTACCGCCGGGAGGGTGATAGCTCAAATTCAAAAACCATTAGTACGTACACGCCTCCTTCACCTCCCCCGTCCTCCTTTCCTTCCGTCCCCCCGGCCGATGCTCCCCTAGTCTGTCTCTCCAACGTTCATTTCCCGCATGAGTTCCGCAAACAGGAGCCGCTCGCTTTCGGACCCCATCAGCGCCGCCCTCCTTCCACCTCCGAACGAGTCTGCCGCAGACCGCGAAAAGCGACTCCAGGCCGAAGAGGAGGCAAAGAAAATCAACGATGACATTGACGAGATGCTCAAGACTGAGCGCAACGAGAGGAGGAAGAAGAAGGCTATCAAAGTCCTTCTCCTCGGTCAGAGTGAGGGCGGAAAGAGCACCACCCTCAAGCGTACGTCCATGTTGGTGACCTGTTCCAACACTCCGTTTGCTCACTCTAACCCTCACCCGCCCAGAATTTCAGCTTCTACACACGCCAGCAGCCTTCCATGCAGAACGAATCGCCTGGCGTTTCGTCATCTATCTCAATCTCGTTCGTTCCATCCGAAGGATTCTCGACGCAATTTCCCCCGATTACGAGACCCTCAACTCCCACACCCTGGATGACGACTACGACGACGAGAACGCGGAAGCTGCCTCCGTCATCATCTCCTCCACCGGTGCTACCACCTCTTCTTTTCATGGGGTCAAAGGATACGAGAACTATCACCACCGGCTGGCACCGCTCCTTATTCTTGAGCAGAAGTTGATCGCATTGCTTTCTGACGAAGAAGATAACGAGGAACGGGAGGCAACTCGCCTGACCGCCACCTGGGATCCTTCTTCCTCCTCGTCCCCCGGTCCGATCCACGATTCGGAGACACGCCCTAACCTGAACGGGGGTCTCGCCGTCATTATACCTCAAACCGTGATCCACCAGGGCCCGAACTCTCCGCTATCTCCGCAGTCTACCCAAGAGATATCTGTAAAGACGACCTCGAATTGGAAGAAGGCGCTTTCACTCGGCGGCCGGATGAAGAGTCCGAAAAGCCCTCATTCCGGCGAACTCGAAGGATGGTGGGAGGATCCTGACGATCCTGTTCATATCCTTAACAAGTGTGCCTCAGCGATGCTGGACCTGTGGAAGGATCCCAACGTCAAACAACGCCTGACAGAAAAGCGGCTGCGATTGGAAGAAAAGCAGCGGTTTGTGCGTCCTCTGTTTTCCACTACCGTGTTCCATTGCTGAGTGTATCCAACCTACAGCTACCTGGATGAGATTCCACGGATCACAGCAAAGAAGTACATCCCAACAGATGGTTAGTTGAGCGACTTTCCATTATTTCTCCCGCTGACATGGAACGGCAGTCGACGTCTTGAAGGCTAGGTTAAAGACCACTGGCGTCGTTGAACACATATTCACCATCAAGACAACCGAATTTAGGGGTTTGACCTGGAAGGTATGTCCCGCAGCTCCTATCGCCACGATCCTTTCTGAGCTCCGTGACAGATATACGACGTTGGAGGTTCCAGAAACCAGCGACACGCATGGGCCCCCTTCTTCGATGATGGTGCGCCATCCTTGATCTGACCGCTGCGGACTCTCACGAATTCCCCAGTGAACGCAATCATATTTTTGGCCCCAATCTCCACGTTTGATCAAGTCCTAGCGGAGGTAGGTCCCTCCACCCGAGGCTACGTGATCGCACTCAATGTGCCCAAAGGATCCCCATGTGAATCGGTTAGAAGACTCACTGCTGCTATGGAAATCGATCGTCGCCAATAGGCTCCTATGCAACGTCAACATTATCCTCTTCCTGAACAAATGCGATTTGCTGCAGGTTCGCTCCGGCCCACAACGTATAACTCTCGGTCGTCGTCGTGCTCACATTTTCTCAGGCCAAGTTGGATGCAGGCGTTAGACTGAACCAACACATGGTTTCTTATGGTGATCGACCCAACGATTATGACTCCATCTCGAATTGTGCGTTGCTCTCTTTGTGGTTCAAGGCCGTATTCCCATTCCCGTTCAGATTTTAGGAATAAATTTGGTGCTCTTCATCAATCGTACACCCCGAATCGAGAGCGGGAACTCTACAGTAAGGTTTTCGCCTCCGCCTTTCGCTCAGGACCGATTAAAACTGCCCTCGTAGTTCACTTGACCTCGGTCACCGATACTCGGCGGACCCACACAATAATTTCCAGTGGTAAGCTTACGCCGGTCAGCCACCGGCTTACTTCCGTCACTTACTGTCTCCCTAGTTCGGGATTTCATTTTGAAATCGAACTTGAAGATGGGCGGTTACATGTAATCCACACCTCACCAACGCCTTCTTCCAGCCACACATCTTGTTTTAATTTGATCCATGGGTTCGTCATTCCTGTTCATTGCCATTTTCGCAGTTATCACCTATACCGGTAGCCGTAATCTTGTAAGTCACACCTCTAATACAATGTACATGCATGCCCGTACCTCAATGGTTGTTTCCCATCTTATCGTCGAGAAATTTCGCGGTCAGGCGCAAGTGAGTGGAGGTGCGCCGGCTTGATATCTCGTTCACGATTGGAGCGTCTCCCAGGCGTATCGTCTACTCTTGTACCTCTGCAGTCAGCTTGTGCGACATCTAGCATCGATGCCTCAACGGGGATCGATAAGGCCACGAATCTCTTCGGAAGTCCCAGGGGTTTGCATCGTGCGACACATTGACCAGAGAATGTGCTTGGCTGCGCGTGCAATGGGCAACTTTCCTACGCGGGGGTCAGAGCTTTACCAGAAAAAAAAGTACGGGGCTTCCTTACCGTTTGAAACCGGGATTTCGTGAGCGGGTTAGTCGCCGCGGAACTCCAAACGTTTGAGTCAACCTCATGCCAGAGATTTTCAGCGAAGCAGTCTTCCCGTCCCGTATACACTCACCTTGATCCTATCCACCCGGGTCTCAGACACTCCACAGTTATTACAGAACTAGAATGCGTCGGTGAACACGTATAACACATTGTCTACTAACCGCATCGTCTTCGAGACCACCATTGCGAATAGGAGGGTTTTGTCCGTAATGAAACGGCTGGTCCTCTCACCCATTTCTGGAGTGTTGGACTGTGCGAGAGCACCGGGGAGTGCACTGTAAGTTGAGGGAGATCGGTCGGTATCGCGGTAACTTCGGGGGTGAGATCGGAGAGTCGGATACCGGGGGAGGTTTCGCGGCAAATCTTCATCAGGGGTGCGGGTGGGAGCGGACGGGGTAACGGGTTCGGAAGAATCTTGGGTACTATCGACACAGAAGCGTGGGGTTTAGGTTCTCTTTGAGGATTGTTACCTCTTCGTTCGCATCTGAAGCAAGTGGGATCAGTGTCTCGGAACTGAAGCTGAAGACCCACTATGTAATCGACACACCTCGTCCCGCAGGCGTCGGGATTCTGTCTCGATCTTTGTCTTGTCCTGCAATTCGTGTTCGAGCAGGATCTTCTCCTCCAATCCACGTGATTATATATCGACCTAATTGGAAACCTAGGCTGGAATCCAGCCATTATTGAAAACCACGGACTCGGCAGTGTGTGGTCCAGAATATAAGAGGAGGCTCTTCACTTCTTCTCGTCCCCAACCCACTCTACCCGTCTGCGAACTTTGCTCAACACTGTGTTTACGACTTCATTATGGATCCTCCCAGTGAGTCCTATCGTTTTTTCTTTCGTCTATTCCACACTAACCTCTCGAAGCTTTGCCATTCACGAAAGATGAACTGTACAAAGCCGGTCTTCTAGGCGAAGGCGAGTCCCTTAGTCTTTTTGCACGTCAAGGGCATGCCTTCCAGTGCCGTTAGCGCTAGTTAGTCATCCCGAGAGAGGGGACTCACTCGTCCTTCTCATCAACTCACTGCACAATCTATGCCATACTTACCATCTCCCTTATAGGAGTGTCCGAACTCGCCGCGCAGGTGTTCAAGACTATGAGCGAGCACCCGGAGCTGCTGAGCGAGTCCTTTGATTTCTTTCCGCGTCTATACCACACTTACCACCTTCGGTCCAGAACTCTCCCTCTTCACTCTCCAATGTATTGACCTCCAGGGCCAGCAACGCAACGGCCCCAGCTCGACTCGCGTGCCCGGCTCCCCAGCCCCAAGCGACGTGACTATGGCGTCCAATATCTCCGCCCACAGCGATGCCACCGCTGTCTCCGTGCATGGCCCCGGCGAGTACGAGAGAACGTCATATTATAACGGCATCACCGGGGACGGCGATCACCCGGACCTCGTCTACCGTTCGGATTTCCTCACTACGCCCTTCCCCAAGCCCGTCGGCAGACACGCCCACATCCCCGTCAAGTCGCTCCGCGGAGTCTTCGACACCCCACTCAATGGTGTCTGGGACACTGTCGGTCCCCAGATTCGTGACCTGATCAAGGCTCGGAAGATCGAGTGGTCGTCCGTCGACCCTGCCCGCTTCTTCACCCACGCACCGCTGGGAGAGGAGGCGAAGGGGAGTCTCGGTCCCGTCGTCATATGGGTCGGCGTCATTCCTGGTTCTACCTCCGCCGATACCGCCCATGAGGTCTCCGGAGAGGTCCTTGCCCTCCTGCTGAAGAATGGAGTCAAGGGTGTTGTTGTGGAATGGCGTGAGGCGGTCCCGCAGAGGCTCGCAGGTCCCCCCCTTATGCGCCATGTCGACAGCAGCAATGCCACCCATTATGTCCGTCGCTTCCTTACTGCTCTTCTCGGCGTTCCCCTTGCTACCGAAGGAATGGAGGAGGAGGATTCCCAGGGCACTCTTACCCTCTGGTTCCACGAGAACAAAGACAAGGATGGCAGCCCCAGCAACAAGGTTTACGGAGTCAGTAACTGCCACGTCCTGCGCAAGAACACCACCGTCGATTACGAGCACAGAGGCGGCGCACCCATGGACCACGTTCGAGTGTGCGGAATGCGTCGATTCCAGCGCGGCCTCGACGAGATCACCAAGGCCATTGCTAGTCGCGGCGTTCTCGCTGACCTTTGGGCCCGAGATATCGTCAAACTGCAGGCGAAGGAGAGGCAGGATGCGGAGAACGCGAGAGCGATCAGGGCGAAGCAACGCCGATTGGACGACGAGACCGAAGCTATCGCCGATCTCGAGGCCCTCCACAACGACGTCACGAAATTATGGTCCAACATCAAGCTCCACCGCAACGTTGGGCACGTTCAATATGCTGCAGCCATCTCGGTCGACGTCGAAGGCGGCACACTATATACCTCGGACTGGGCTGCGTTCTTAGCTGCCGAGGCTAAGGTCAGGGATGAGTTCGAGGGCAACGTCGTTGATCTCGGTGCGTTTCGACTTATCTTATTTACCTCGTCTGACAAAAACAACCTTATTCAGGATCCAAGTACGATCCTCAAGACCTTACAGGCATGTTCTACCCTCTCGGTAGTGGTCTGACCACGTTCAAGTTTCCCGAAGAGAGGAAGCTCCGGATCGAGGGCTGCGCCACGAAGGAGGACATCGCCCACCCTGCAGAGTTCGACCGCGAAGGCCAGCGCTGCCTTATGGTCGGCAAAGACGGCAACACTACCGACCTCACCGTCGGACGCTACGCCGGCCTAGTTTCATTCACTCAGAACGAAGTCGGCATCGAGTCCGTCGAGCTCGGTATCTATAACTCGGGCGACAAGACTGCCGAAGTCTTCTCCGCTAAAGGAGACTCGGGCTCCCTCGTCTGGCACATGACGAAAGGTAAAGCTCGCATCGTTGGCCAACTCCACTCTGGGCAGAACAAAGGCGGCTCGACCAGCAATCATGTTACGTACTGCACCCCTGGCTGGTACTTCCTAGCCCAGATCAAGAAGCGGTTCAAGTACGCCGACTTCTACCGCACCACATGGTGAGCTTGAGAACAACATTACCGGTTCGTCTCTCTCTTCCGCATCATGCTTTCGTACACATAGCTGACGAACGTCGAAGCCAGCGTCTTCTGCTGCGACCTCTTCACCTCCACTATGCCTCCTCTTAGTTCTCGTTTGTCGACTGCGAACCATCCCCCATCCCACCTCCCTGACTGCGTTTCTTCCCCATTCCCAACTGTCCTTACTCTCGTTTCTTGACTCCCGGTTACGTTCTCGCTGTCGTTGGTGCATGCGTGTGTCTTGTTCGTTGGATCGCCGTTCAAGTTCGTTTCTTTCGTATGTTTCTCCCTGCGTTGTTCTTTCGTACATATGACTGACAACGTTGACGCCTAGGTCTTTGGTGCGTGGACTCGTCGTTTAGGTATGTTCTATCTTCTCCCCGTCTTCCGGGTCTATAACTAATGGCTTTGGTCCGCAATTTAGGCCTTGACTCATGGATTCGTCGCATCTGTTATCGTAGCTTTCGTCGTCGGACACTCTCATCCTCCCTTTCTTGACACGTATGTTTCTCCCCATCCCCACTCACCTGCTTCCCCGCGGGTAAAAATCCTTTACATAAACTCCATACTTGTTACCGCGCTTTACGAATGGACACTGTGTTTTGTTGTTAACCCGTGTATGATCAGTGAACTGAAGTTGGATGCCTAGGGAACGGTTGAGTTGAGCATTTGAGCATCGACGCAGAGCGGTATTTCTCCCTTCTCGTTGAAGTCCTTGAGTTTCCACGAGTCATCTCCTTCCTTCTAACTCGATCTTACGACTTATACTTACACCTCTTAGGACCTTGCTTTCGCAACTGAGCAAGCTTGACTTGAGGACCTTCGACTTGAAGCTTTTTGACTTCGAACATTCGACTCAAGGACGGTCGACACGTTCGACTTCACCAGGATGTACGTACCATCATCTATCTGCGTTCGATTGACGCTGTTGATAGTGTTGCCTTTGTAGGACTTGATGTATGATGACCTGGTCCTATACGAAGATAGCTGCAGTGCACACAAGGCGGGTCAGGCCAGCCAATTATCGTTCAATTCTAAGACAGACGGTAGGACCCGGGGCTCAAGTGGTAGCATTGACTGGGTGGTAGAGACCGAACGGCAGAGGTAGAGACCGAACGGCCATCAGCAAGTCGTGGAAAGTTCGGTAAAGCCTTGCAGCGCCGACGACCAGACCGCTTCCCTGACATCAGCAAGTCGTGGAAAGTCTGCTATAGCCTTGCAGTACCAGGTGATCAGATTGCTTCCTCTGCAAGGGTTTATAATGAATTATATGTCGAGGGATTTCCTGGACAAAAATCACCATTTTATATGAGAGTTATGGATTTTGGGCGCCTTAACCCCATTTCACTCCTCATCACTTCTCATCACTCCATTTCACTCTGTCTCACTCCACTATGTTTTGGTGCTTGAGTGAAATGGAGTGATGGGGAGTGATGGGGAGTAATGGGGAGTGACGGGGAGTGAAATGGCATGATGTGGAATGAAATGGGCCTGATGGGAACAGGGATTGGTAGAGTGAATCGGAGTGAACCGGAGTGAACCGGAGTGAACCGGAGTGAAGGATGGTAGCTGATCCAGAAGTGCTCACCAACATCTTGATCAACTTTCACACCGCTTCACTCTACACAAGATCATGGCGAGGTTGTTTCAACACCTTCTGACATCATGCTTATAATCTGATAACCTATATTTGGGCATATCTCTTACATAATCCCTTGGGTGACGCCACCTGTTTGGACGCTTATCACATCAAATTGAGGTTATCATTTCAAAATAGAGGACTTATCATTTCAAAATGGGGGGGTTATCATTCCAAATGAGGCTTTAGGCTATGCGTCACACAAGGAACAGTTTCCCACAAACCCCAGGTGACGATGATGAGACCCACATGGTATCAGGATATAAGTAACCACTTAGCACACAGTCCACCGTTGCCATCAGGAGATGAATAATAAACCCAGTTAACTGTCTGCAACGTTCAGTTCATGGGGTGGTGGATGTTGAAAGAAACAAGGCGGTTGGGGTGGCCCAGCCAAATGCCTCATTTTCTCCACATCCACCACCCCACAATAAAGCCAACTGACCATGGAAAAAAAGGAAAAATTGTCCTAATACGTCATGAGGTGAGG
>Ga0307516_10004916_pt1 | contig 16253 bp, 14 predicted proteins | sample 19_EM_MG_FD_203310 | JGI IMG/M metagenome (GOLD analysis project Ga0307516, IMG submission 203310) | Populus trichocarpa ectomycorrhiza microbial communities from riparian zone in the Pacific Northwest, United States - 19_EM | ecosystem: Host-associated > Plants > Roots > Unclassified | place...
CCGCACCGTGCCCCGGCCGCGGGACACGCTGCGGACAGGCGCGCGCCTGGTACGCCGGCTCAGTGACGGATGGTCTGCAACGGGTTGCCGGTGTCCGTGATGATCCAAAATGACCAGCCGTTCCGGCTGGCGCTCACCTTGGGGTTCTGGGCACGCAGCACCGCAGCGGCTGCGCCGCTCGGAGACTTGTACCGCCCCTGCGCCGGTCCGCTCGTCACGGTGACACTCTCTGCTGCCGGGTCGTAGAACCCCTCGACGCGCGCCCCTTCGTACAGGGCGTGAACATCGATCATTCCCTCCTTGCTGCTCTTCTTGGGGGTGGAAGTGCGCTGGAAGTGCTCCACCAGCCTCTGCACCGCCTCGCTCTCGGAGACCCCCCAGGCCAGCGCCAACAGCGCCACCTGATTGTGGGTAGTCTCCGCCATCTCAATGCTCACAATTTTTCTGGGGCTCACGGCCACGATCATACGGTCCGGACGGTCGCGCCCGTGACCCCTTTCAGAGGGCGGAAGAAATGGGATCTTCGGTTCTCGCAAATGACCATCTGTGAGAGTCCTGAGAACGGCCCCGGGTGATCACGTTTCCGCAGGTCGCCATTCGCAAAAGTCCTCTCGAAACTCGCATGTTGTGCGAGGCACTTCTGAGAGACTGCCTCCATGGATTTGACGCCCGATGTCAGTTTCCGAAGTCGCCTGCACAGATTGCCGAAGCCGTCTGCATCCCGAGGAACATCACTTCAAAGGTGAACCGGGAGCGTCGTGAAGTGAACGGATGGGACCCACCGTTGGCCGCCGTATCTAGCGAGGGCCTCTATGAGTTCTGTCCGCTGTCTTTCCGTCATGGGGCCAAGGACGCAAACCGGAAGGCGCGAGCGTCCTTTGACCGTGTCCGGTCGGGGGTAGGGCCACCCTGCCGGGCGGAGCATGGTCGGCCTGCTGGCACCATGTTCTAGGTCGATGTGAATTCCGGTGTACCGGTATGGTGGTGAGCCCTGAATTTCCTCAATACTGACGCGCTGGATATGGTCCCATAGGATCTCTCGCCGTCCAGCGGCGCTACCGATTGCAATCCCCCGTGGATCGACGTGAAGCGTCCATTGGGATCTCGATTTCCGCGCACCCGCATGCTTGCTGATCACGAATGTCCCCGTGATCGCACCGGCAGTGGACCCGAGCGCAACCAAGCCGCCAAGTGCACCTCCGACCGACATGATGGCTAGCCATCCATCCTGACCGTCAGTAGCTCCAGGCGTGACGAGCCCTAGATGTAGCGGGAAGTAAAGGCTGGCCACCGCGATCGCAGACGAAAGCAGTGCTGTGAACCAGAGAGCTATCGTACGTGGTCTGGCTGCATAGGCGGACAGTGGCTCCTGTCCGGTCCAGGACACATCAAAGGAAGTGAGTGGCGCGGTCGGCGGCATCTGAACCGTCGTCTTCACCTGCGATTGTGCCATCTGGACGATCGTCCGGCGCGCGAGTGACGCACTCATAGCGCGGGCCATCCTGGCCAGGAGAATGTTGCGAGCTTCGTGGCCTGCTGGGGATTCGGGCTCTTGTACGCGGTCGAGTTGTCGTAGCGCCTGGGAGAGGTCGGCGGCGTTCGGGTACCGCTGATCGGGGTCCTTGTGCAGCAGGGTCAGAACGAGTTCGTCCCAGGCGGGTGGGATATCCGCAGACACCGAACTGGGGGCGGGGGGTTCCTGGGTGAGGTGTGCCGTGAGGTAGCCCACGGTGTCGGGGGCCTGGAACGGCAGCTGGCCTGTGATCAGTTCGAAGAGGAGGCAGCCGAGCGCGTACAGGTCGCTGCGCGGTTCCGGGAAGCCGCGTGCTTGTTCGGGAGCCATGTACGGGGGTGTGCCCACGATGAAGCCGGTCTGGGTGAGCCGGTCCGCGGTCGCGTAGGGGTCGGCCGCCCGCGCGATGCCGAAGTCGAGGACCTTCACGTTGCCGGACGGCATGATGAGGATGTTGGACGGTTTGATGTCCCGGTGCATGACTCCGGCGCTGTGCGCGTCAGCAAGCGCGTCACATACCTGCGCGCCCCATCGGGCAGCGTCCGGCAAGGTGACGACGCCTCGGCGCAGCATCGAGTCCAGGCCCTCCCCCCGGACCAGCTCCATCACCAGGAACGGGACCCTGTTGTCCCTTGTGTCGGTCTCGCCGAGGTCGTGGATGGTCACGATGTTGGGGTGCTGCAGCTGGGCTGTGATCTGTGCCTCGCGCAGGAACCTGGCGCGTGCCTCGTCGCCGCGGCTTCCGCCGCCGGCGAGCAGGGAGATCACCTTGACTGCGACGGGCCGGCCCAGCGTCTTGTCCTGCGCCTCCCATACTTGCCCCATTCCTCCCTCGCCGAGCTGCCTCACCAACTGGTAACGGCCCCCGAGGAGTTGGTCTCGCATCGTCACGCTTCCCCCGTTTCAAACATTCCTGTTCCTCCTGCTGGCGAACCGGCTCGATGGGGACCATGACGCGACCGCGAGGGCGCCACGCCCGTTATCCAGAAACCCGCCAAACAGCAGGGGTGTTCGCCAGGACGGCCACCCTGATCCGGATCAGCTTTCCATCCCCGGCACGTCCCCAACTGCGGAACGCGGCCGTCGACTGCCGCTCGCCCAGGGCTTTCGCTCCATCCGATGACCTCAACCTGCCGCGGCTCAGAAGCCAGGGTCATTGTGTGTCTCCGGACGGCGCGGTGGCGGAGACTGCGTCCGCGAGGTAGCGGTGAAGCGAGGTTTTGGGGATTCCGGTCTTCGCGGCGATCTGCCCGAGGCTGGTGCCCTGCTGCTTGAGGAGCCTGGCGTACTCGATCTTGTCGGCGGGGTGGGCGACGGGCCGTCCGATGCGGCGGCCTGCGGCTTCGGCGACGGCGCGGGCGTGGGCGGCGCGTTCGGCGGTGAAGGTGCGTTCCATCTCGGCGAAGAGGGCCAGCAGCAGGAAGGCAATGCGGCCCATGCCCTCGTCGGCGGTGTTGATCGGCAGGGGGTCGGCCAGTGAACGGACGCCGATCTGCTGCTCGTTGAGGTCGTGGACGAGGTTGAGGACTTCGCGCAGGTTCCTTCCGAGCCTGTCGAGCGTGTAGACCACGATCGTGTCGCCGGGTCGGGCGTAGGCGAGCAGGTCGGTCAAACCGGGGCGATCGACGGTGGCGCCGCTCTTCTTGTCGACGTAGATCCTTTCGTCCGGGATGCCCGCTGCCCCGAGGGCATCGAGTTGGCGCTCCAGGCTCTGTTTGGTGGTGGAGACCCGGGCGTACGCGAGTTCGAGTCCCTGGGTGGGGTGCCGCTGGTCGGTTGCCATGGCCGTACCGTACCGAAAGTTGGTTCCGTACGGGCCTTTCGGAACACCTGTTGTGGAACGACTTACGGAACGATCTGCCCGGCGATCGCCGCAGGACGCCAGCATCCTGACGGGGCGTCGGGCGTCCCGTTCCACTTCCAAGGAAGTGGAACAGCCTCAGATGAGGTCGAGGCGCCCCAGCTCTCGGGCGCTGGGCAGGAACGCGGCGGGGACGCCTTCCTCGTGCAGGGAGGCGCGCTCCTTTTCGAAGTGATCGAGGGTGCGGCATCCGATGGTCAGCAGGGCGAGAAGCTGTCGCGCGGTGGGCGGGTCGGTGCGGGCTGCGGTGAGTGCCTCCTCGAACGCAGTCATGAAGTCCTGCCAGGCGTTGCGGTACGGGGAGGGTTCGTCGCCGTTGTAGACGTAGTCGTGGGGTGGGGCCTGAAGTGCGGAACTGAAGCGCCCGCGGGCGGTGATCAGGCCGTCGGCGGCCATCTGGAGCGCGGTGGCGGCGGCGTCCCACATTGCCTCCCGGACCTCGTCTTTCAGCTGCTCAAAGGGGCGCCAGACGTTCAGCCCCGCGCGTTCCGGGTGTCCGGTGTTCTGCCAGATCAGCCGCAACGTGTTCTTGCCGTGGGCGCCTTGGCTGCTCGCGGCGAGGCTGACCTCGTCCAGGAGGGAGCGCAGGAGGCGGAACCACACCCCGGCGTGCACGTTCCTGCCGGGCAGGGCGACTCTGCCGGTGGTCAGTGCCTGGTGGGTGTAGTGGTCCAGGGTGGCACGGGGCGGCTCCAGCGGCTCCCGGTGCGTTTCCCGGCCCAGGATCAGCGCGGCCCTCACCTCGGAGATGTCCAGGAGGCGGCAGTCGTGCTCGACGCAGCTGGTCATCAGTGCCAGCCGCCACATCAGGGACATGCCCCGGTCCGGGTCGGCGACACAGACCGGACAGGCTCGCAGAGCGCCGGGGTGGGGAAGAAGCCACGGCCCCGCCCATCCCGGCTTGAAGCGCAGCACGTGTTGCGTCGCGGCCTTGCGCGTGAAGAGAACGGAGTTGTCCCTCACGTAGGCGTCGAAGACCGACTGCGCGTCCTGGACACTCACGGGGAGCATGTCGAAGAGCCAGGGAACCCAGCCGGTCATAGTCATCGACCGAAGTCGGCTGAGGTCCACGCCGGTCTTCTCGGCGAGCGACACGAGTACCGCCGTCGGCGGGTTGAAGTCGAGATCGACCGGCAGGGCCAAGTCGACCAGGCCGAGGTTGTGCCGCAGCAGGTCGTGCACCGGCATCTCGTACAGCTCCGCGAGCCGCCCCAGCCACGACGACAGCGTTTGCAGCGGGCCGGGCTGCGGGTGCAGCGGCCAGCGCCGGACCGCGCTCACGTCAGCTCGCGCTCGAAGAGACGGCGCCGTTCGGTCGGGCCGACGTACGGCGCGAGCAACAGGGTGCGCTGGTTGATGGCTTCCTCGCCGGACTCGATCGCCGCGACAGCGGCATCGGTGAGCAGGTGGGCCAGCTCGCCGATCGTTCCCTCGCTGCGGGTGAGCAGGTAGCCGGCCATCTCGGCGGTGGCGATCGGCGAGGCCCGGCGCAGAGGGAACGACGCGGCGAAACTCGCCAGCAGCGAGCAGGCGTCGACATCGGCATCCCAGCGCGCCAGCGTCAGCGGCGCGAACCGGTTCTCCAACTGGTCGTCCGCACGAATGGCCAGGTAGGCGTCCCGGGTACCGACGCCAACCAGCGGGATGCGCAGCTCGTTGCCCAGATACCGCAGCAGGTTCAAGAACTCCCGGCGCTTGTCGCCGCTGCCGCCGAGGACGTTGTGCAACTCGTCGATCACCAGCACCCGCACCTCAGCCGCCCGCAGCAGCCGCAGTACCGCCTGTTCCAGGTCGGCCACCCGGTAGCGGGCACGCAGCGGCGCGCCGAGCGCGGCCAGCAACGCCGTGTAGAAGCGGATCACCGACGGCTCGGACGGCATCTGCACCACCAGGACCGGGATCTCCTCGCGGTCCGGATACGACACCGGCGGATGGCCGCGGCGGAACTTCTCCACAATCATCGACTTGCCGTTGTTGGTCGGCCCGATCAGCAACAGATTCGGCATCCGCTGCTTGGACGGCCACGACAGCAGCGTCTCCAGCCGCCCAAGAGCCTCGGTGGCGCGCGGGTAGCCGATCCACCGGTCCGCCCGGACGAAGCGCAGCCGCTCCGCATCTGGCAGCCGCGCGATCTGCTGCGCGGCCGGGCGCAGATGCGACAGGTCCACCGCAGTGTCCTCGTCCTCGTTCACCACTGCTCGATCACCTCGAACGGCCTGGCCACAGCCTTGCTTTCCTGGCCCACGTCGGAGGTGGGCGCCATCGGAGGCGTCACCGTCGGCTGCGGCCGGGCGGGTGCCTCAGTGCGACGCTGTCGGTCACGGCGGGCCTTGCGGGTCGTGGTCGCGGCGGTTTCGGTGATCTCCCGCATGTGCGCCACCATGGCGAACAGGGCATTCTCGTCGACCTCCGCGCGGCCCAGCTCGCGCAGCCGCCGGGCGGCGGCCTTCTGCTCCCACGCGCTGATCGGCGGCCGCGACAGCGTCCGATAGGGGACCTCCACATACGCGGTGCCGTCCGGGTCCAAGACCCAGATCCGGCTGATGTCACGCGGATCCCGGCGCAGCACGAACCGGCCCCACCGCTCGCGGCTGGCGATCCACGGTTTGAGCGCGTCGCTGTAGTACTGCACGCGGTCGATCACGAACCCCGACCGCGACAGGGTCCTGCGGATCACCGGCAGGAAGTCCACGAGGAAGGCGGTCTCGTTGGTCACCGTCACCAGCGGCCCCGACGCGGCGGCCTTCTCGGACCAGACCCCGGCCGGAGGGCGGCCCAGTGTCTCGTGGACCTGGCCGTGATAGCCGGCCACCACCAGCGCCAGCCAGCCCTGCAACTCCCTTACGGTCAGCACGGCCTTGCCGTCGCTGTCGTAGGTGCCGCGCTCGGCGACGGACGAGAACGTGGTGCCCGGCAGTTCGTGCACGAGCTGCATCATCGTGCCGATCAGCCGCTCGACGATCCCGCCGAAGTGGGGCTGGCCGGGCGGCCGGTAACGCAGCTTGATGCCGTGCTGGTCGCAGCCGCGGCGCAGGGCCTCGCTCTTGAACTCGGCCGCGTTGTCCAGGTACAGCTCGCGCGGCTTGCCGCTCATCAGCCATACCGCCTCCACGCCCAGCCGCTCCAGCCACGGCCGCTTGTCCATCACCGTGTGGGCCAGACACAGCCCGACCGAGGTCGCCGACGGCGCCTCCAGCGTCACCACCAGGCCCACCACGCACCGGCTTGCCACGTCGATCGCCGCCGTCAGATAAGGACGGCCGATCGGCAGCCGGTGCCGCTCGTCGACCACGATCACATCCACCGGCGTGTGGTCGACCTGAACCTGCTCCAGCAGCCCGGTGACCGCCGGCGGTACACCCCCGGCCGACCGGAGAGGACGAACCGCCTCTCTTCCTTCGCGCCCCGAGACCGAAGTCACCGGGTCCAGCCGCTCGATCCGCCGCTGTACCGAGCCCCGCGAAGGAGTCCGCAGGCCGCGAGCCCGGCATTGACGCGTGATCTCCTTGTAGACCGCCGCCACCGAGCGGCGCTGCCGCGTCAAGTACCAGGTCCGTAGCGCTTCCTGGACGATCGTCTCGACCTCACCAGACAGGCGCCCGCCGCCGCGGCCTCCGCTGGAAAGGCCAGGCAGCAGGTCCGACACCACTCCCTCACCGGCGCGCCACCGTCCAAGCAGGACGTACACCTGGCGCCGGGAGACCCGCAGCCGCTCGGCAGCCTCATCTGCCTCGGCCAGCCCCACTGTGTCCTTCGCCGCGAGCGACCCGATCACCTCGGCCTGCCGCACCGCGGTCTCCCACATCTGGGTCGGCGCGGTCAGCACCCCGCGCTCGGCCACCGGTTCCTTGGCCATCCGGAAGCCTCCGTCACGCACACGACTACGGACAACTCGACCGTAACGCAGGCGAGTTCGGCCCGTCCGGCGCGTTCGCAGTTCCCTGCACTCGACAGCGAATCACCAGCTCACCCGTGCACGCGACTTCGGAAACTGACACCCGATCAGGCCGCACTTGCGGTAGAACGTCACGACTGCCCGAACTGTGACGCGCCCGCCGGCTCCCCTTGCCGCACCCGGGGCGGGAAGACCGCCGCGAAGTACCACACCCCGCGCTTTGTCCTCGTCCCCGCGCTCCGCGAGGAGCTGGAGATCCCCGTCCCCGCCGAGCGGCTCCCCGGCCGCGCGTGGAAGCAGGGCCCGGCGCTCGCGATCGTGCCCGCGCCCCGCACCGAGCGGCCGGTACGGATCGGGTACGCGAGGACCTCGACCGCCCGGTGGTCGCTGGCGAGCCAGCTCGAAGCCCTCCACCGGGCAGAGTGCCACAAGGTCTTCAAGGAGCAGATCAGCACCCGCGTTAAGGTGCGGCCCGAGCTGGAGAAGGCGCTCGCGCTGGCCCACCAGTTCAAGGAGGCCGCGCCCGATACGCCGGTGATCTTCACAGTGCACGAGCTGAAGCGTCTGGCCAGGAACGCGGCCGAGCTGATGACACTGTCCGCCGAGCTCCAGGCCGGCGGCATCCAGCTCGAACTCCTCACCGGCCCGCTCACCGGCATCTACGACCCCAACGGCATGGGCGCGATGTTCTTCGCCGTACTCGCCGTCGCCGGGCAGATCGAGCGCAACTACATCCGGGAGAAGACCCTCGAAGGCCAGGTCATCGCCGCGTCCAAGGGCAACCACGGCGGACGCCCGAAGGTCATCGACGACGACATGCTCACCTTCGCCGTCGCCCTCAAGGACAAGGGCGTCCCCGTCCCCGAGATCGCCAAGAAGCTCACCATCAAGGTCGGGAAGAACGCGGGCAAGCACCCCTCGGTCGCCTCGCTCTATCGAGCTCTCGCGGAAGCCGAAGCCGCCGCGGTGGACGACGGCCTGCCGCTGCGGCCGAAGCCCGTCCGTATCCGCCGGCCCGAGGAACCGCTCACCCCCGAAGAGATCGACCTGCGCGAACGGCTCCAGTCCCAGCCCCACCCGAACGCGGGGACCCGCAGCTAGAGCCCATGGTCGTTCTCAGCGCCAACGGCTGTACCGAGGTTCCCCAAGGCCGCAGACCTTTACAAGGCGTTGGTGCCGTCCTTGTAGTCGATGACGGCAGCCAGCTCCCCGTACTGGAACCACTGCGGATCCGACGCGAGCTCTCGCACTCGCTTGACGAACGCCGTCCATGCCGGATGAGACTGGAGCTGAGTGGCGTGCATCCAGAAGGTGACCGCGAGCTCAGTCATCCCTGACGCTTCTCGGCACTGTGCGTTGTCGGCCCATTCAGTCAGGATGCCGTCCAGCTGCTCGGGCTGGATCAGGCGTGCGCACGGGATCACCGTCATCGCGGTGAGGCGCTCGGCGGTGCGCCAGCCGCCGGCCGAGGTCAGGATGGGCGCCAGGAAGTCGGTGAAGTAGGCGGAGGGCCGCCGCTCGATGACGGTGGCCTGCTGGGTCGGGTACAGCTGTGCGAACTTGCTACCCAAGGCAGGGATGCGGGCTCGAACGGCGTCAACCCCGGCCAGGGCGAGCGCAGAGGCCATCGCGGGCTCCAGGAACCCGGAGGCGTCGGCGGGGACGGCCGGCCTGCGCTCGACGTAGGTGCCGATCTGTTGGCACACCGTCTCATCCAGAGCATCCACGAACACGTCGAACGTACTCAGGCGTGCGATCGCCTTCAGCTGCTGTTCGATGGGCAGCCCGTTGAACGTGCTCATCGCCTTGGCGACGACCTCCCGCACGGCGTCCCGGTCGTGCCGGGCGAAAGCGATAAGGCAGAGCGCGTGCCGGTCGGCAGCCACGCTCGCGGTGATGCCGATGTCCTCGGGCACCTCCAGTTCGAGCATGGCGTGCTTGGCCGCAGTGCCCAGGATCTGCTTCCAAGCGCTGGACTTCACCCGCTGGGCGAACATCTGCACCAGGTAGTCGGCGTGGCCGACGAAGGAGGGGTCGCTCACGTGAGCGGTGTACCGGTCGAATGCCTTGCGACCCTGAGTGGGCGGGTGCACCAGCAGGGCGTCCAGCGCGGCCACGAGGTGGGCCCGCGCGTACTCGCCGCTCGGGGCGAACACGTCCCCGAGCGGGCGCAGGGAAGGGTGCGCGCACAGGTGGCGGTCCTGCTGTAGGCGTTCCAGCTGCCGGTGCTCGATGAAGTCGATGAGTTCCAGGTCGAGCGCGTTTTGCAGGAGCTTGCTCTCGACCTGCTGCATAGTCTTGACCGCTTCGGCGTCGGCCTTGCTGCGGGCCGCCTCGATCTTCTTAACAACCTCAGCGGCCGTGCCGTCGCCGTCCTCGGCGAGCTGGTAGAGCTTGTGGATGATGTCGGCGCAGACCGCGGTCCAGGTGGCAACGATGGCGGCCCGGGGGGTGCCAGTGCTGTGGCAGCGGTAGGCGTCCGCGACCAGCGGCCGGACCTCCTGGTGCCAGACTCGGGTGATGCGCTCTTCCAAGTTCAGCACCAGGTGCTCGCCGTTCCGTCGGGGCCCGCGCGGTGCGGGCTGGCCCGGCGGCCGGCCGGGCGCGGAGTTCTCGCCCCTCTATGTATAGGCGGCGGACGCCCGGGTGGGCACCGGGTTTCCCGACAGTGCCCGCCTCCAGTGCCCCGATCCCACGATCACCGGCTTAGCGTTAACCGCTGTACCGCTGTACCCCATGGCCAGTCACACATGGCCGCCGTTCTTCGGCCCGATCCTCGAACGATGCCGCGGTCTCCAGCCAGGCGACGAGCGTCCATGCGGCCTGCAAGTCCAGGGCGGAACGCGGAGATCTGGCACCCGCCCAAGATCATCCCATGGCCCCTTTTGGGCTCACCTCGGCGGCCCAGGGAACAAGATCAAGTGCTTAACGCCAACGGCTGTACCAATGGTCCCCAAGGCCGGGCCGCCAGCGGATCGCCAGTACCACGCAGGCTGCGGCCAGCGGACCGAACACCGCGATGTAGACGACAAACGCGTCCGCTGCCCGGAGGTACCTCACTCACCCTGCAGTGAGAATCGCCGTCTCGCGCGAGCCTGACACCCATACCCTGATAAAACGTCACTTTCCTACACAAAATTTGATTCGATCGGGTTAAAGGACCGGGTTAAATATAGAGGTAAGGCTGCTAGTGTTCATGATGGAGGTAGACACAAATGGCAACCGAGGAAGAGCTGTTCGCGTCGGTCGATGCGTTGCTGGAGGAGGAGCCTCAGCTCCCGCCCCCGGCGGAGCGTGCCCGGCTTCGCGAGGCCGCCGGCATCACCCAGGCCCGTCTCGCGGTCGCGCTGAAGACGACGACGCAGACGGTGAAGAACTACGAGAACGGCCGTACGGAGCCGAAGCCGCCGCGCCTGGAGGCGTACCAGCGGCTGCTGAACGGCTGGGCGGCGAGGTTCCCCGCCCACGGAGTTCCCGCCATCGCGCCCACCCCGGCTCCCACGTCCCGCCCGGAGCCGGTACCGGAGACGTTCACCGGCTCGGCCGCGACCGAGACACCCGCCGCCCCGGCGCCCGAGTCCCCGACTGTCCGGCCCGCGGCGGCGACGTCGCGGCGGCCGGCGCAGCAGCGTGCGGTGCCCGCGGTCGACGCGCGGTTCCCGCACGGTCCGCTCGCGGTGCTGGACGGTGACGGCAGTGCGTACGGCGTCGACGGCATCGTGCTCGACTGCCCGGCGACCACCATTCCGCAGCTGGTGGAGTGGACGCTCAAGGAGTCCGGTCTGGGTGCGCCTAAGCTGCACAAGAACGGCAAGGACGCCGACCCGCTGATCGTCATCACCGCGGCCGCCGCGGTGAAGTTCGGATTGCCGGAGCGCCTGGAGGACCGCCGTGGTCTGCGTCTGGAGGAGGACCACCCGGTCGTCAAGCAGGTGCTGAAGGCGAAGTGGCAGTTGACGAAGAGGGGGTTCGGCCCGTGGGCGCGGATCTACCGCAAGGCCCAGGGGCGTGAGCGGCAGTGCGTGCAGCTCGCGATCCTGCCGTGGGACGCCCTCGATGGCCGCTCCTGGCCCGGCGTCACGGAGACGGAGATGGAGCCGGCCGACATCGCCCGCGTCCTGGGGGTGTACGCCCAGCGCGTCATCACCCCGCGCGGCAGCACGGCGGTCACCGGACTGGAGCTGATGACGGCGCTGCGCCCGCCGACTCGCGCCGTGCGCGACGAGCAGAGCGGCAACTGGATCTCCGGCCACAACCCGGGCTCGCTCGGCACCGAGGCGATCGCTCCGGCGCCGCCGGAGGCCCGGCCCGAACATCCCGTCGCGCAGGGCTGGACGGGGGGCTTCCTCAATGAGGAGGCCTACCAGTGGGTGCGGCCGGTGGAACTGCTCACCGCCGACGAGGGGACGCTGCGCTACGCGGTCGGCCTGGACCTCAACACGGCGTTCCTCGCGGCCGCGGCCCGCCTCACCGTGGGCCTGTCCGCCCCGGACCACTTCCACAACCCGACGTTCAACCCCAAGATCCCCGGATCCTGGCTGGTCGACCTGTCCCACATCGAGCTGGACCCGCGCCTGCCGTCGCCGTTCACGCCGACCGGCCAGCGCCCCGAGGGCCCGGCCTGGTACCAGACGCACACCGTCGCCTACGCCCAGGAGCTCGGCTACGACGTCCACCCGATCGAGGCGTACCTGCGCCGCGAGACCGGCGCCTACCTGGACCCGTGGCACGACCGGCTCAGGGCCGCATACGTCGACACCCTCGCCGACCTCGGCGTCACCAAGGACCTGTCCGACACCGAGTTCCTCGCGGCGATGGAGCGGCACAAGGAGATCGACCCGGCCCTGACGGCGGTCCTCGCCGCGATCAAGGGCACGGTCAAGGGCGGAATCGGCAAGCTCTACGAGGGACCGCAGGGCAAGAGCCACCGTGACGGTGAACCGTGGCCGGCCATGCAGCGCGCCACGTGGGCCCCGTGGATCCGTAACGCCGTCATCTCCAAGGCGCGGATCAACATGCACCGCAAGCTGCTGAACATGGCGAAGATGACGGGCCTGTACCCGCTCGCCGTGCTCTCCGACTGCGTCGTCTACCCGAGCCCCGGCGACAGCCCGCTGGACTTCCTGCCGTACGCGGCCTCCGGCAAGCCGCAGCCCGGAGGGTTCCGCCTCGGGCCGACGCCCGGTCTGGCGAAGCTGGAGGGCGTACGGGAGATGGCGTGGGCGGTCGACCTGATGGAGCAGGGCTACAACCCCGCCCGTCACATCAAGGGCGACGGCCACGACGCCGTCCTGGACGAAGGGGAGTAGGGCTGTGGCAGGAGAGATCGACGACGCGATCGAGCGGGCAGGCCGGGAGATGTTCACGAAGGAGCCGCCCAAGACTCTCAAGGCCCAAATCGGTTACCTGCTCAAGCAGCTGGGCACCGCGAAGGCCGTCGCGGCGGAGCTCGGCATCACCGCCGACTCCGTCAACAGGTACCGGCGCGGCGCCCGCAAGCACCCGCCGAAGGGCATCGCGTCGAAGATCGACGACGCGGTACGGCGGCGCTGGCAGCCCCAGGTCCGCAAGCGCCGGCGCAAGCAGGCCGCCGCCGTCGGCGGGGTCACGGTGGAGACGAGGGCCCGGTTCGGCTACAAGGCCGGCCCCGGCACGACCGACGACGGACGGTTCCGGCGACTCACCGTGCACCTCCCTCCGGAGTACGCGCAGCGGTTGTTCGACGCCCGTGACGCGGGTGCCAGCGACCAGGAGATGCGTGAAATCATTGCGGAGGGGTTTAAGGACGTCTATTTCCAGGACGGCGGCAGCCGCGCTGTGGGAATCTCGGACGTGTACCTCAACGACATCGACTACCTCGATCTGGACTTCTGAACTGGGGGAAAGCGTGACCCTCGAATTCCGGAGGGAAGAGGTGCTGGACGTCTACCGTTCTTACTTCCGGGCCACACAAACCCTTCAGACGGATCTTTCTCGCAGCTGGATCGCACCCGCGGCCGAGTCGCTCGACGCCCCGATGCCTCTCGCCGTGGCCACAGTGGAAGCCGGCGTCCTGAATCTCCGCAACCAACTCCGGGAGCTGCAGATGCTCGCCGCCCCTCGAGTGACCTCGGCGGCCGAGGACCTGTACGAGGCGATACGGGCAGCAGCGGACGCACAGTTCGAGCTGCATCTGCGGAGCTCTGGCAATGACGGCCGCCTGTGCGACCTCGACGGCGAGGCGTTCACCCACCACAGCGGGCGGGTCGACTCGGCTCTTGAGGAGTTCAGCCGGGCCGTCGGAAGACAGACGGTCTCAGCGGGGGGACCTGATAGGGACAAGATGACGCGGATCGCACGTGCCATTCCGCCGGATGCCTCCTGGATGAAGTTCCTACTGTCGAGGAAGCCGCTACGCCGCGTTCCTGCCTGGGTGGCAGCAGGCGTAGACGATGCCCGGGCGGCGTTGCAGCACGACATCCTCGACTTCACTGACCCCGGTCTCGTAAGGCTCCACCAGGATCTTGTTGATGCACTCGGCCGCCTGGCCGACGAGTTCGGCGGTACCTTCCCCCCTGAAGACTCGGGCACCCTCTCGTACACCGAAGTTCCGCCCGAGTGGAAACGCACCGACCCCACCCGCTACTACGAGACCCTGCAAGCCCTCTCCCGCGCGCGCGAGGATGTCCTCGACGCCTATAAGAAACTGATGAACGCCATGAGCAGCCAGTCTCCGGACCCGCAGCCGCCTGCAGGGCAGTCCGTGAACATCACCGCAGGTGACAACTCCCCTGTCAATGTGAGCGCCCCGTACGCGCAGGCCTCCAACAAGTCCACCGTCAGCGCGACCGTCGGCCGGTCTTCTGACGACCCCGTGGCGAAGCCCTGGTGGAACCGCGGGGCGGTCCTGTGGACGGCCTTGGGTTCCGTGGCCGCGGTCGTTGGCGCCGTTGCCGCGGTCATCGCCCTGTACAAGTGAGGCGGAACCGGTGAAGCAAGTCCACGCTGTCGATCGGCTAGAGCAGGGCGTTCTAGACGACGCCGTTCCCCTGGCAACGCTGCTCCGTCAAGTCGTCGTCATCGGCGGCCGCGCATCCTCACGAGCCTTGCAGGACTGGGCCCTGCAAGAACTACAGGGGTACACCGACCCGAATATCGAACTGCCCAGCTATCGCAGATGCCACGCTCTGATACAGACCGACTCGAGATCGGGCGCTTGGGAAGCAAAAGGCCAGACGATCAGCGTCCTGGATCTTCCCGAGGGCGCGCGGAAGTTCATCTCGGAAGAGGTGCCCATTGCCTTCAGCGTCGGCAAGCTCCAAGCCATGGTCTCCAGTGCTAAACCGGAGGAGCCCATCAAACTCAGCCCGCCCGGCGGAGCAGAACTGGCCAGGATCATGACCTATGAACGGCGGGGCCGCGGCGTACTGGTTGAGTCCGTGTACTGGTCCGTCCACATCTCGGTGCTCCAGGACATCCTCGATCAGGTCCGAACCCGGCTAGCCCAGTTTGTGGCGGAACTACGATCCGCCATGCCAGAGGGAGCCGCCGAACCCACGGCCGAGCAGGTGCACCAAGCCGTCCAGAGCATTCACATCACCGCTGGCGACAACTCACCCGTCAATGTGACCGCCCCCCTCGCGTACGCCGAACAGGAAGCCACAGCAACCGCCGCAGCAGACAACCAGAAGCGCCGCCTCTGGCCGAGGCGCTCACAGTAATCGCCACGAACCCGCTCCCGCCGTCCCACACCGCGCCTACGGTGGAAAGCAACACCGGAGGAAGGATGCCGATGACCGCGCAGCCTGAGGAAGTCCCCGCCCTGCCGGCCCCGGCCGCCGCCGCCCAGCTGCTCCAGGAGCTGCGCGCCGACCGGCGCGCGGAGACCTGGGTGCCCGCGTTCGAGCAGGACTGGGCCCGCGCGTTGGACGACGCCCGGCACTCCTTCAGCCTCGCCCCGGTCCACGCCGTCGTCCGCACCTGGAGGGCCCGCCTCGCCTCCGCCCCGGCTGTCGACGCCTTCCTCGCGGGCGGGTGCGACGACTCTGACGGCATCGACCTGGACCAGGTCCTCGGAGCCCGTTCGTGAGCGACGGACAACCACCCTGGCCCGCCCGCCTGTCGCCCCAAGCGGCAGGCACCGCAAGGGAGTTGCCCGACCACGCCCGCGAGATGCTCCGGGACGTGCTGGACATCGCCGGCCGCGACCCGTGGTCCTTCCCGCCCTTCGACCCGCGCGATCCTGAGGGCGAGGACGTCCGCTCCGCCGCGGTCGGACAGCTCACCGCGGTCTACTGGGTCAATCGCCCGGCCGGACGCCTGTACGTCGTCGACATGATCTGGCTCGGATAACTACTGGATGTCCATGCGCTGGGTGCTCCTACCTGTTCACCCTTCGCCCAGCTCGTTGGCGAGCATTACGGATACCGGTCGCGTATGCCGCTCGCCAGATGTCGCCCTTCGTACCGTCACCCGACGCTGATGTCAGCCCTGCCCGCCCCGGATCTGGCTGAGCAGGTCCAGTCCCCGCCGGGCCCGTTGTTGGCCGTAGACCAGCACAGAGGCGAGAATCCCGCACGCACCGATGGCGTAGGCCCTCGTCGATTCGGGTAAGCCGATCTGGCTGACCGTCGCTGCTGACCCGACGGTGATCACCACGAAAGCAGTGATCCGGAGTGCCTCCCAGTCGCGTACGGCCTCCAGCCCCGTCAGCTCCTCGTCGTCGAGGAGTGCCCCGAGGTGACCTTGGACGTACCGGTCGGCGATCTTCATCAGGAGGCGTGCGAGCTCGGGGATCGCTGCCGCGCCCTCGATGTCGATCCGCGCCTCGGCCTGGCGCAGTGCTGCCACGACGAGACCGGCATGGCGCTTGAGCTGTCGGCGGCGATGGGAGCGGACGGGCAGTCGCTGCGAGGTGCGATGCATGCGGTTCACCGTGCGGGAGGTGATCCTGACAGCTCCTGCCAGCGCCCGGGCGGAGTCGGCGCGGCGTGCGCCGCGACTGG
>Ga0307516_10004917_pt1 | contig 16251 bp, 12 predicted proteins | sample 19_EM_MG_FD_203310 | JGI IMG/M metagenome (GOLD analysis project Ga0307516, IMG submission 203310) | Populus trichocarpa ectomycorrhiza microbial communities from riparian zone in the Pacific Northwest, United States - 19_EM | ecosystem: Host-associated > Plants > Roots > Unclassified | place...
TATTTTCTTGGCCGTGATAATAAGGTTTAGAAAAAGATCACACACAATTCATCTTTTAACCATTTTTATGTTTGACTTTCTTCTTTTATAGTCTTTCAGCCTTGTGATAATCTGAAAGAGTTGTACAGTGACAAGAAAAAAATCAAGGGATTACAAGCTATGTTACAATAACAGCATACCTATTCTTCCAAAACCAGCTGTTACCTTCAAGACACCACTGAGATCAATGCATCCATCCTTGTCCACCTAAAATTGAAAAAGTTCAAACTCAGCACTCATATCACACACAATGCTTAACGCTCAATTCCAACTATTGTTACATTTATGCTTGAGAATTAAGATCTCCAAATGAACCATATAAGGTACTGTCTAGTTACATTAATGCTTAAGAATTATGATCTCCAAATGAACCATAAGAATTTGCATGCCATATAAGGTACTGTCAAATGTTTTAGGAGTTATGTATACAGAACTAGGCAGTTCACTTTCTGGTACACAAATTGCAAAAAATAATGAAAATATTCATTGAATATGTGAAGATATACCATAATTAATGGCAGCAGGTGCGTGCATCATTCAACATAAAAGGAACAGGAAAAAAAAAAGACATCTCTGGTCAAGGAGTGCGTAACTACTACTTGAAACAAGTACCCACAGGGAGACCACATTATAATAATGCAATGCCTCTTAATAAAAGTTTGCTTTTCAGTACACCCAGGAAAAAAAAAAGACCTGTTAGTAAAAAGAAATTGTCCTCAGAGATGAAGGCTTTCAGTAACCAAATTCATTCACTTTTAAAATGAACAGATGAGAAGCCAGCCAAACCCCATCTCTTTATCAGTAGGGATATGTTACGAATTTCCGAGAAGCTTAAATAAAAACATGCAAGGGAACTAGCATCACTGATTACTGTGCATATTTATTAAAAAGGTATGAATGAAATCAATTCACCCGCATTGCCACCTTCCAACTGAAGAAGAGCACCGAACAGAAAATGCAAAGATGAAAAGTAGAATGAAATTTTACAAAGGCTATATCTTCTACGCAAACTAACCTTTTTTTTTATCAGTACATGGTCAGATATTATCAAAATCCTCGACTGCATTTGACATAGCTTACACAGATTCAAAACAATGGCAAATGTAATCTATTTTAAGGCCATGAAATAGACTGTCATCCACAGTTCACTATATGCATGATACTACCCTAACATATTGCTCCCCCCCCTCCACAAAAATAAAAACAAACAAACAAACAAAGAAAAGAAAGAAATTTTACAGAGGCTGTATCTTCTATGCAGACTAACCTTTTTTATCAACACATGGTCAGATATTATCAATATCCTCAACTGTATTTGGCATTGCTTACACAGAGATTCAAAACAATAGCAAATGTGACATATTTTCAGGCCACGAAATAGACTGTCATTCACAGTTCACTGAATGCATGATACTAACCTAACATGAGCACACCTAAATGTTAACTACACAGCTCAATTATTATTGGAAATCAAGAAAGTCAAGAACCAAACCTTACGCTTTGAACCTTCTTTATCAAGGATATGAAACCCATCCACATTCAACTGAACTTCCAAACCTTTTTTGATGTGGTTACCATGAGCATCAAGCATCTGGAAGGCATAAGTAAAATAAGCATATCAATAAAGCCCATAAACAATTAGTCAATGATCTCATTCTCTTTCTGTTCCACTCAGTTTGTGGGCTGAGAATCTTATACATGCCTAAAAGATGATTCTGGTATCTATAATAAGATATTACTTCGATGCACCATAATGTCAAGTAAATTGGCTTATTTAGTCAAATCATGCTCGGTTCATTAAAATGTGACATCACTATGATCTAGCTAGCAAACAATACAGACTGAATTTTTAGTATTAATACTATTTTTCATTCCATATCAAGTACACTTGATAATTTAGTAAGATACAGATTTCACAAAACCTGTTACTCAAAGGGGGAAAAAAGAAGCATATAAGAAACATTAAAAGCAAAGGGATAGTAAGATTAAATACATAACAGTTTAATAACGTTTCTATTATATTGTAGTCACAGATTTTGCATCGATGAGGAAAGGAAATTTAAATGTCAATGCTCCGTTCACCAAGGTGTAAATGAATTTCTACAATCAAACATCAAATCCCTAAGCTTTTATCCTTGTATCACCTGAAGGATCACTGAACTGTATTAGTTCTTTTAGTTCTGTAAATTAGATCCTGCTGCTAAACTTTAAGAAAGTGATAACTGGGTATATAAAGTATCGAACGAAGCATGGGACTTAAAATGGTTAATGAACAATAACAATTTGGAAGTTGAAAATTCTCAAACGCAATATCTTCAGAAGCTGTGAAAGTGATCAGATTTAAGTATGTTTGTTTTTTGTGTGTGATTTTAACTCTAATTACGTTAGAAATAATCCACAACCCAATTTTTAATTTCATCTCAAAATACAGATTTGCAACAGCTCACATAAGCTCACGAAGAAACCATGACTTTCCACTTGTCCTTAAATACAAGATGCACCAGAAAATTTTAATAACAATTACCTTTAACACAAGTTCTTTCACCACAAAACCTGGAAGCAAGTGTTTTTCCTGTATTGGTGGTTGGCCTGTGATGTGCTGTACTGATCCAGGCATAACTGATACAAAATGAGGAACATAAATGAAGAATCCACTAGAACATCAAGATAGGGAATTAAACATCATGACTGCGCCATTATGAACAACATTGTTACATATGGATCGAAGTACCTTGACACGGAATAGAAACTGAAACCAACCCATCTACAGGGCATATCACCAAAGTGGCTTCATACTCTGGCCGTATTCTATCCAACTTGTCGCTCACAATTAGCATATTCTGAATTTTTTTAAAACAAATCCAAATAAGGCATGATTGTGTAAGAGGCACATTCTGCCTAAGAAAAAAAAACAGACACCAACATCTACAAAAGGGCCACGGTTAAAGAATACCTGAACTTTAAGGGCCAATTTATCAGAAGAAAGGCCTTTCTTAAATTTGTCTATTTCAGCAAGCACACCCATGATTGAATCTAGCCTCACAGTTATTTCTGGAACAGATTTAAATGGGATTTGATTGCCGTAGATGTCAAGACATCCAATAGAGAGTGATGGAAATCGTGAACCCACCCTAATTAGATGATTGTTTGCTTATAAGAAGAATGAAAACTTACAAATATTATATATAATAAAAGGATTGGAACAGTAATTCAAAAACCATTTTTTAATGAACTTGAAATGATTTAAAATCAAGTCTTGCAGGTAACTGTAAACAATTTAATCCAAAGAAAGTCAATAAGTTAATCATGAAAAGCTACTAACCTCACACATGGTTTTCCCTGTATATCACCCAAAAGCTTCCACTTTCCAACCTCTCGAGATGCCTTGACCATCAATCTTTTTTCATATTTTTTACAATTATTATCACTCTACAGACAATTTTACTGCATTAGAACACGATCAGGAACATAAACTACACTACGACATATGAAAAAAAAAATCATGATTAAGTAGTGCATCACTTACAAGAGTGAATAAAAAAGTGTAAACACCAGCCTCTTTAAATAAGTTAGGAAACTTGCAACCCAGTGAAAAAATATACAAGCCATCAAATCCTTTATGAGAAGAAGGACCTATGCGCGCTGAATATATATGCCCTACATTTTGGCATTCCTCTGCTGATTTTCTGATTTTAACCTCTATAGACATCTCTAAATTAGTTTTGACAATATACTTTTGGTCCAAAATCTTTGAATGACTGGAAGAAACATAACAGCCAGGCCGAACAACTGCCACTATTTCCGTTGGAGGAGTGCATCCAGCTTCAACTGTAGATTCAGCAGGGAATCCCTAAATCATAGAACATGATTATATAGATAGTTACACTTCCATAAACAGAAACCATAATGGAAAAAAATATAAACACCTAGTGATCACCATAAAGATTGAGAAGACATATATACTCAATAGGTTTAAATTCTGAATTTTGTGCCAGCATAAGCTGAGTGGCTTAGCTACTGTATGGAGCTTGATTTTCAAGACATCTATTCAATTTTTCCTACCCTAGCATGCTAAAAGGAGGGAAAAAATGTGAATGGCTACTGCGCTTCAAAATAAGCAGAGGAAAAACAGTTAGAATACACTGACCCCATCAATCTCCAACTCTTGACAATGTTTTCTTCCAAGCACTTCAATCGTAGAGGGAGCTTTCTGACTTTGCTTCTGAAGTTGGCAATTCCACTCAGAACTTTCAATAGTTTGGCACTAATACAGTGGATTATGATTCCCAAAATTACTCAATCATACAGAACAGTTAAAAAATATTGATAAAAATGTGCCATGTAGGTGTGTTCAAAGGAAAAGAAACATTAAATGTAAACATGAAACAAACCTTCCCAGAGTCGATCATACTAATAGGTATTGATATAGAGCTGCGAATATCAAATCTGGCAATCTCATCTTTAACTGAAAGCACACAGCCATTCTCTTCTGCAATGTCCAGTGGCCTTCCATATCCACATAAACAAATGAACATATATCATGAGAAAAATATCACAACAATAAGAGATAAATATATATATATATAACGGATAAAGAAATTCTGCAAACAAAATATAAAATACAGCAAACCTGCATATAATCCGAGCATCCCCTATTGAATAGAGACAACAAAAGACAAGGTCAGGTTCATTGATTTCAACAAAAGGGCATTGATAGGAAAAAGTCATCTGTTCCATTTAAATTTAAAAAATGTGCAGGCCTCAAGTTCAATGTCATAATGCTGCAAGAAATGTTACTTACCACCAGCATCGCCTTGAACTCCTTCAATCAAAAAATGTTCTAATGTTAGGTAAACATTTTTATTATGGAACCCTGGGCCAGCTCCCTTTAAAACTTTTATTTTCTGACCACGTTTCCAAATTGCTCCCTTCCTCGTCAAAGTATCACGCACTCTCACAACTACAAGTTGAAAAGATAAAAATTATGTGATCAAATAGAATCAGATATAAAAAAACAATTAAACAACAAAAGTAAGACTTGAATGAACAAATTCTAAACTTAGAAATATTATGTGGTGGACTGCAGATGAGTTAAATATTTATAATCAAATCAAGATGTCAACCAACATGTTTCCCTCCAAAAGATTCAATGTTAATCGGCCCTACCATCAGATGAAATGCCAGGTATTTTGTTTGTGGGGCCAACAACAAGAACTCCATCATCCTCACCAGCACTGACTTCTGTATCATATTGAGAATGCATCTCAAGAATCCAATCTTCATACTCCTTTTCCAGATGTGAAGGACTTAACAATTTACCATTCCTTGAAATGTCAACATTAACTTCTACAACAATGAAATTATTAAATTAATAAGATCTAATGGACTAAACCAACTAAAACTATTTCCATATTTAAAACGGAAAATGAGATAAAAACACAACCTTTTTCTTTCTCAGGCATCTTATGGCTGAAGTTCTTCAAAGCAATTGTAAAAGGATTGCAGTGTGCTAGATCAGTCTGTAAATTGCAGTTTATTTACATTAACAAGGTTCATTTAACTGTCCGCAACTACATTTACATTACAAGGTGTATTTATTGCCTAAACAATATCCCGAAGTGATTGAAGTTGGCTATTAGATGTGTGTGTGTGCTTATCCATTCCTCCAGCTGAAAATTAAAGCATCAACGTGTCACCAAGGTGCATGTGTGCACAAGAACACCTAAGAAGCTGTTCAAAAATAGAGCAACACTCCAATTTTCTAAAAAACAAGAGTCAGAAAAGCAAAGGCTAGAATTTACTGTTCAGATGTAATATTTATCTATCCAAAAAACTACTTTTCCAAATTTATACGAGTTTGGAAAACATATTTAGAGTTTCTACACAGTTTTCCAGTACAAATTTTTCATTGTCTTTCAAATGAAAAAACATGAAAAATATTATTATCTTTTCTTTTATATACAAACACTTTCTAGCAATGTAAGATTAAAATTATTTTTTATATATTTTCATATTTAGATGGTTTCATAAATTTAATTTTTATTATAAATCTAATATAAAGATTTTTTTAGTTAACATTATAACTTTTAATTTGAATAAAATAAAATTAATATTTTACAATTATATTATCACAAATGACTATATAGATTTGATTTTTTTGAAAATATTTGTAATCTTGATGTTTTTTTTTATGGAAAAATTTGCCTTCAACAAATGAAAAAGTTTTTCAAAACTGAAAAAGAAATAGTATACTGAATCAATCCTAAGTTTTGCCTTCTTGAACTTATTTTTCCTTTTAAAACCGAAGCTAAAGAGTACTGATTTAGATGGCATAAGGAGAACAACGAAAAATCTAAGTGCAGAATACATATTGAATAAGAAATAATTGCTCACCTATAAGCCAAACAACTACTGATGCATTTCTAAGGTGACAGGAAATGTGTTATGATTGTTATTAGCATAGATTTCTATATGTTTTTTTTTTTGTGTTGTAACCTATAAACTAAAGAAAAACCACTACGAGACAATTATTTTATTAGCATACGGAGGTTGTGTTTGGTATGTTGAACAATATTGATTGACCCGAGGCTAAAATCGGTCCAGGTTTAAGAAAAAATAGAAGGATTGATCCGACCTGACCCTGTCAAAAACTCAGGTCAACCTACGACTCAGTCGGCCTGGGATAAAATACGGGTAAACAATCCATTAACTTTTTGAGTTTTTTTTGTCAAAACAAGGTTGATTTGATTCTTTTTTTTTAATTTTGGTCAACTCAGGTTGACCCTCTCGAGCATTGCCCTAGATCAATCCTCCAAATCAAGTTTTAAAACTATGATAATAACTATTTTTATCCTTACGTTGACTTGGTTCAATGATTAACCCAATCATAACCCACGTCTTACCCTTGTTCGACCCCCAAATCGAATTTTAAAATTATGATAATAACCACTTTTATTCTTACATGGACCCGGGTCAATGTTTAACCCAACTTGTGACCCGGGCTTTGCCCCGGGTCAACACTCAAGTCAAATTTTAAAATTACGATAATAACTACTTTTATCATTATGTTGACCAAGGTTAATGGTCAACCCGACTTGTGACCCGAACCTTGCCTCGGTTCAACCCCCGAGTCGGTTTTTTAAAACTATAATAATAATTACTTTTAAGTTTTATCCTTACGTTGACCCCGATTAACCCGGGCTAACCCTTTTGCTAAGAATTGAAAAAACTTGTCCTACCCTTTTTAGTGAAACAAATTTATCTACTAGAACAACCTTTGACAGGCTGTCCAAAGGTGCACCAAACATCTTCACAAAAAAAAAATTATCATGTGAAGTCCATCTTTATCCAACATACCAAACACTTACCTTAAAAAACAAATTTGCACAAATTAATGCTCCAAGTGAGAAGACATAACAAAGGAAGAGGAGTCGATCCAATGAAAGTAATTAGACTCCATAGTCCATACCATGTAAACAACTGCATATTAAGCACCAAGCTGTGGCAAATAACATTGTAAACATGTGTGCATGCTGTAGACTTCATCAAGTTCCTTACCTTTGAGGGTGTAGGATTGAAACCAGCATCAGTCTCTGCAAATACAACAGTTTCTGCTGATTACTGATACTGCAGAAAAAAGTACACAAAATATACAGAGATGCGAAAACTTTTACAAATGTGATATAAAAGATGAGAATATTTCCACAAAAAAGAAGAAATACCAATAAAACATTTAACTCTTAAGCAGAGATGCGAAAACTTTTACAAATGTGATATAAAAGATGAGAATATTTCCACAAAAAAGAAGAAATACCAATAAAACATTTAACTCTTAAGCAGCATCTCTTCAATATGTGAGCTTTATCTCCTTTTTTCTGCTTGAATTCCATAAAAGGAAGACATGCCTACAATGAAGCAGAATGACTGATATTAGGTGCAAAAGTCACTGAGATGCAGATCAACCAGTAAAACAAAGGTTGAAGCACCAGAGACTTGTAAAAACAAATGCATGAAACTAGAGCATGAGCATGTGCAAACAGAAAAACAGAACTAGAGCAAAAAATATTTTGTATTGTTTAATTCCTCCCTGGAACCTGATTTGCAACTACTTCAATTCCTTTTAATTTGTGTATCAGTGTTTATGCATGCACAAAATGTAAAATTTAACCAACTCTCATAATCTGCAGTCCCAACAATTGAACGTGAGTGCAAAAGTTAACATCCCCTGGTAGTGTTTCACCTGAGTTCAATATTGAGGGATGCCCCATTTGAAGTTCCATTAACGTGTCAATACAGGTTGCTTTCTCAAATCCTAGAAGTAATAATGGGTGGAATGAACAAGACATAACATGCAGCAGAAGGAAATTCTCACATCTAACAAGAAATTTCTATAGCATTGGACAGCAGCTCGGCAAACAGTCAACTTTAAGTCTGATTTCTTAGCTTGTAGTTCTCTAGCAGTGTTAGAATCAATAAACAATGAAACCATTACAAAAGTTTGATAATATAAGCAATTGTTTAGTTAACCCTATAATCCATACTCCCTAAGCAAATCATGTAACAGAGGCAGATGGGGCAACTAGTAGCTCCAGAAGGAGACAAACCAGGACATCTTCCAAGACTTGTATATTTCAGAGACTTGTCATCATGAACTTTCTGCCTAGATGATCACCATTACTTCATGCTTGAAGCAAACAAGAAGATATTTAGTATGAGCACTTCATTGGCCTAGATTTTTAAGCAAGTTACCTTTACACTACTTGACAAGTCACCAAGTCTAAATAATTCTGGAATTTCATGGTGCTTATTCATGTAAAAGCCAGCAAGTTCCAAGTATTGCAGGAACCATTTGTTAAAATTCTTTATCTAGTAATTGTCATACATATTAAATTTTCAATTCACCTTCTTGTGCTTAGATTTCTTATATCAGGATGGACTACAATCACCTAGTGCATCAATCTTCAAATACAGGAACTATGAACTCCGATGATAATAGATGCTAAACAAATGGGTACTGGAGTTAATTTTGACCCACACTAAGAATCTAAGACTTAAACACTGTATCATTGATATAATGCATGCGCATATCAAAATCCACATGCAGCTTAGCTCTGTAAGTACAGCAACAGTAACGTAGCATGGTTCTGAGAATGCATAGCAAGCCTTGATAATTAGTATCGAAGTATTGAAACCTTGACTATATCTTGAACACAGCAGAACTTAGTCTTTTTTTTTTATCAAATACTAAATTTCCCACTTCTAAATATTAAGAGCAGAACTGGTATGATGCACAAAATAGCAGATAGTGGTTCATCTACCAATCAAATTAATTAGGATATATAGAAAGACAGATAACTAACCCAACGAGCATCTGGAAGTAGACGGCCAAGCCTCCGAATAGAGACACGTGTGAAGGTCTCAAAGCTTTCTCCATTTCCACACCCTTGATCTTCCAAATTCTCCAATATCTTTTCAATACTCTCTTTTCCCTTTAACAAGCAAATTCTCAAATCAAAAACTCTATTACAAGAAAGAAAATAAGTTTTGCTAGCTGTTCATGTACCTCAGAAATGGGGAAATAAACACACTTTATACGTGCATTGGCTTCTTGAGACGCCCTTGAACCTGAAATATCACATTCTTAGAAACTAATTCTAGAAATGCTCAAAGCTGGCATATGCTAACAGCTCACATGGCATCACTGGCCACAACTCAAAATAAGAACAAAGGAATTGAAAAGAACATACAAGCTAAAGAATATGAAAGGAGATGTTCACGATAATACCAGAAATTTAGCTTCATATATTTAACAAAGAGGAACAGTGTGTTTTCACCTGAGCTTCTGGTTGAGGCAACATCCTGTTTGATGGAAAAGCAAAGCTGAAAAACAAACTCTGGACCATTGCAAGAGTGCAAGTTGGTAATTGACACCTCCCCACCATCAATCTCAGCTAAATCAATACCATTAACCTGAACAGCCAGAATGTGGTGCTCTATGTTAAGGGCATTGACCACTCACACAATCAGACAAGTGTAAATCTCAAGCACCTAGGCCTACAGTCAATAACAGAATTAAAAAGTTCGAGTATCCCATATGCTATTCCTGTTTTTGCTTATTCGCCGCTATTATTATTTACTTCTAAGATACATATTTTATTAGAAGATGTAAGAAGCTGCAGATCAGTAGCTCACATCTGCTATATCAACTCCATCAAACGTTTAAGTTCATCAAAATTCACACAAAACCTAACTCTATCCAAAATAAAGGGAAATCTTTTTTCCTCCTTTGAAAATAAATGTAAAGTGCATGCAACATTGCGGTTACTAGGGAAAGTCTAACATATACCAAGGAATTATTCAAAATCAAGAACATCAACATATTCAAAAGCAGGAACAGCAACATATTCAAAAGCAAGAACAGCAACATATAAGACCTGAAATTCAACAGGTCTGGTAGTCTTCCCAGTTTTGGACACCTCATCACACTGCACAGAAACAAAATAATTCAGAAATGTTAAATGTTGGACAGTAGAGAACAAACCATAATAATGCACAAGAAAAACTTCTATCATCTAGAGAAATCACTGATCTATGGTGCCTATATGAATGATAGTTATGCTATAAAGTCTAGTATACATCCTCTTATTATCCTAACAAATGCAAAATCTATTGTGAAGTATCAACTACTAAACTGTAATGAATGTTGAGTAGGTTTGGAATTTAAAAGGAAATAAGTGGGTTTAAATTGCCTTCAAGCATAAATACCAAAAAGAAAGAAAAACTATGAGCTACTTAAATGACATCATAGTTAATTATTTTCCTTGCTGGGGATTGTTCATTCAGCAGTGTGGAATTCATCACTGCACTTTTAAGTAACTGACTCTTTGTACAGCACTAGATAGAGTGACTTAATTTATTTTACATAAAAGAAAAAATATACACACATGCATATTGAGGCGTGCATATGTATAATGAAGCAGGATGAGAGTCAAACTTACTGTTCTAGAGAAACACATTTGATAAGAGCAAATCCATGCAGATAAAGAGAACAATGTTGCAAAACAAATAAGAACACAAAATGCCAATAAAATTAACTAAGAACTAAGTGCAAATTTCACAAGCATGCATCATGCTCTATTGAGGATTATCAGTTCATAAACTTGCACAAACTCAGTAATGTTAGAGCACCAACTTGTGAAGGTAGCAACTTAACATTTAGATTTCATGCAGTTCTTTTTTCTCTGTGGCCAGCTAGATTTTTACTTAGAATGCCTCAAAAGTTACTAGCAAAACAATATTTGCTGATAAACTTGATGTCATCAAATGACATCATATTTAAACTAATTTCGTCAGAAGTCACCGTGTAAAAATGGTTTAAGTATTCAGTGTGGTTTAACCACAAGATTCTGAAAGTGTAATATTTTCAGTTACTAACTGCAGAAAATAAGGAACACCTTTAAGATTACTCTCTTGAGCAAGGGTTCTTTTAAATCATACATAAAACCTTCATTGCAAATTAAAAGGAAAAAAAAGATAACAATCCTTGTTCCAATTCAGAACAGAAGATATTGGTAAATGACAAAGACAGTATACTGACTAGGAACCAAATATTTTCACTGCATAATCATAGAAATACAAAATTGTATACATTTTCCAACCAAAACTTTGTTGCTTCCTCAAGAAAATGACAACCATGAGATATTAGCAACAACACCAATTACAATGACAAAACATCTACTCTTTTGTAATTTGCATATGAGGAGAGTTCTTTTTTTGTTCTTTAATCTTGCAAGCACACCTGAATATAAGGAAAATATATGTCCTTCAGCTTGCATTGGAGTTGAAATCTGTCCAAGTCTCTTACTTTAGGCTCCAATATCTCAACCTGGTAATCATTTAGCAAAATTAAGCAGATGAGCTCACTTTTAATTGATATTCATAGTACAATTCACATACTACTTCAAGAGGATTTTAACAACGCTGCGAGAAGCAACAGATATTCACCTTTGTGAAACTTCCCTGAGGGGATTTTCCAATTTCATCTTCTGAAGGATCCCTCATGCCTCCACTAGTCTAAAAATAAAAGATACAAATAGCCTTAACTGAAATTTGATATATCATAAAACGAGGAAAAAAAAAAGTTTACTTTAAAAGGAAAGAATAAATTGTTCACGGAATTTATTTACCTTCCAAGTTGGTTCAGAACCAGAACTGCGGAGCAGAGCCTCTCTCTCAAGATGTAGAGTAAAGACTTTCCTTGACTCCTTTGTCTTGGAAGATACTAAAGCACGTCTATAATAGGGAAGAAAAATGAGCTGGACCAACATTCAAACTAACATGTTACTACACTGGAGCAACCACACAACAAGATGGTTAGAAGAGGTTATACCTCCCTAAATGCATGGTAGCAATCGGTCCACCATATCCAAACATGCCAAAATAAGGCTGTATTGCAGAAAACAACATCATAAAAAATAGAGCAAAAATAGCAAAGTAAAAGCAAGTTTATTAACTTGAGAACAATCTCTGGTTAGTTTATGATGACAATTTTAAAGCTGTTGCAATACAAAAACAATAATAGCATCCCAGTATAGGAAAGGCAAAGGTATCATTGGACCTTACATAAATCACTGCTCTGCATCTAACGCCATCAATCTTGATTTGCATCGTATATAGATAAAAGGATTTGTTCAACAGTTGATAAAATTTCAGAGCATTAATGTGCTTTGTACACAAAGCATAACACTCTACATCAGCACATATTCGACAGTAAAGCAGAAAGTTTGAACTAAAACATACTATCAAATAAGGAGGTTTGACCCCTATTGCTTTTGCCTTGAATGATCTATGCAGTGAGGCTCCCATCTTTCCCCTGAACAAGATAGAGAATAAAAAAGTTCAGGGTCAAAGAAGCAAGAGACAAAATGATAGTCCAGAATACCTAGTTGCCATAATATCTACACAAAACATGTCAAGCAAGGAACAAAAAACACTAAAGGCTGTATATTAAAAATCAATCATTATGTAAACAAAGTAAATATAAATTATACTCCTATGATTTCCGTTGGAAAAAATATTTAAATTCTTTCAACATCATGTCTGTTTAACCATCAATTACAGTTTTCAGAAATGCAAACATATTATAATTTTTTCCTTTACTTTCTAAAGAATTCTTTTCTATACTGTTTAGTGAAAATTACATCTCGTACCGAATGCTTAAATCAGAAATGCTGTTCAATCATTTTTCTTCCAGTTTTATTAATTGAGGGATAATCTTTATGGAAAGAAAAATATTTCCACCTTTCTTCAGAGATCTGTCATCCTCTACAACATGCAGTTTTTCAAAGAACATGAAGAAAAGTCCCTCTGAAACAAATTGTTTCAGAACCTGTGATTCATAACCATAAGAAATATTTCTGTTTCTTCTATCCAGGAGATACCATTAAAAAAAAACACAGTTTTGATGCCCTTCTAAACTAGTGCACTCCCCATTTGCTATTCCAGATGTACCCAAACTTCCACCTACCCATCAAGAAATAACCTTAACTATGAAGAGAATGAGAAAAGCTGCTGTGACATACCACTTCACTATAGAATTTTCATCACTAGCATCCATTCCAGGACCAGTATCGAAAATTGAAATCTTATCCTTCATAATGTCCACACTGCAAAAGCACTAGATTAATGTAACAACATATCACTAAAGTTTAAAAATAAAACACCACACAGATGCAACTAAAAAACTGTCACACTTGTCCTTTTACATGGTAAATGTCATAGAATAGCTTTCTGTTCAGAAACAGAATTCTCTAATGCTATTGGAAAAACTCCAGAGCAATCACCACAGATACTTTAAACGATGGATTTAACAATGGATTAAAAGGTGGCTTTGCTATCATTTAACTGTCATCACAGAGTAATTCATCAATACTGGTGAAAGCTTTTAAAATGACAACAATACTTTTTGAAAAGATTTGATTACTAGTCATTTGAGTTCTAACATAATTCCCATACAGAAGCAACTGAGGAGGTGCTTACTCAAATGAAGGAATAAATTAAGCAAAAATAAAAATTAATAAATAACAAAATGACATACCTGATCCGTTTCCTCCCATTTTCACCAACAGACCATACTGCTTGCAAGGAATTATCCTAGTAAATGAAAAGCAGAGTCCATGTTCACAGCTCAAAAAAACAGTAGCAATAGATCCAATTCATTCTCACAATTATTCCACAAAACTTACAATTAAATCAGCAAGTGCGGTCTCAAAGGTATACTCTTCTGGAAACTCCCTAAGTAATTCGGTATCAGGAGTCAAATCCCACATGTTCTACAAAAGCCAACTTAAATCCATCATCACAAAACTAACCAGATCCCTTCCAACTTTAACCAATTACTTAAATAATCAAAACAAACACCACATACACCACTAACCTCAAAAGTATCAGTAACCTCAGCGGATCCATCCTAATTTCACCAGAAAAAAATTAAAAAAAAAAAAAAAGCAGGCGAATCCATCATTAATTAACCACTAGTTCTTTCTTTCTTAGCAACAAAACAGAAGATGAATTAGCACTTCAATTAAACTACAATGTCACTCACGTGAAGCCGAAGGATGTGGCATTTATGCGGCATGAAAGACTTAAACTTAAGCCTCTGCTTCATTAAATTACCATTTCCATCCTCCACAAACCAACTTTCACTTTCCCAGTTCAAAGTTCTTTTCTTTTTCAGCAAAGGTGATGAATCTCTTTGAGCTAAAGTATATTCTCGTTTAACCAGACCAATAAAGTCTTGCACCCACATTTCAGGTTTCGGATCAGTCAGTCTCACAATCACAGTCATTCCATTCGGTAACAAAATCTTGAATTTGTAAACCACCCCCCCTTCACTTCCTCCTCCTCCTCCTCCACGTCCACCACCACCACCACCACCACCACCACCACCCCCATCATGCGGCACCAATTCCAACTGTCTCTTTCTACTCGGCTTCACTTCCATCTTACCTAACTCTGTCCATAAAAAACAAATCTTTGAGCAAATAACAAAAAATCTGTCCAAGAGAAAGAAAAATTCAAACAAAATCAAGTTTACAAATCATTCCCTCTCTCTCTCTGTTTAAAAATCAATTTGTCCAAAAAATTCAATCTTTCACTATTTTTTGCTATATCTACCATGAAACTCAAAAAAAAAAACCCGAGACCCAAAATTATCCAAGAAAAAAGAAAATTTGAAAAAAAAATCAAATCTTTTATTGTTATTTACTATATCTAACATGAAATTCAAAAAACAAAAAAACTAGACACACAAAAAGGCCCATAATTGTCCAGGAAAAGGAAAAATAAAAAAAATCAAACCTTTGACTGTCATTTACTATATCTACCATTAAATAAAAAAAAACACAAAAAAACCCCAAAATTGTCCAAGAAAAATAAAAATTAAAAAAAATCAAATATTGAAACCTTAAAAAAGCTACTAAAAACCAACCTCTTTCTCTCTGTCTTCGTACGTTTGTAGCGTGACTGATAAGTTAAAGCACATACATGCATACATATATAAACCCACACATCATGCATACATACGTAGAAACTACTAATAAAATCATACATTCATCACACACACATACATGCGTAGAGGGAAGCAGAACGGAACGTTCAAGAAGCTAATAAAATTAACTAAAACAATTCTTTCTTTCTCTCTCTGTATCAACACTCCGTGCTAGTGTTCCTGGAGCTGTAAAGCATCAGCCATCGAGAGAGGTAGAGAAAGCCATGAAGAACGACAACGTTTCTGTTATCTTTAAAGAGTCGAAAAACAGAGAGTGCTATACTCTCTTTGTGCCGTTAAGGCGGGGAGTAGAATTTGGTCAGAGAATTTAGGTTTTTTTAGAGTGAGAAACAGAAAATGCGTGTTAAATAGGAGCTGAAGGGAGTGAGAGAGTAGAGAAGATACTTGTTGTGAGGAAGATGACGAGAAAAGGTTGTGTTTGTTTGAAAAAAATTGAATTTTCTTTTTTTTTTTTTAGTTTTTTATTGATTTAATATGTTTATACTGAAATTAAATTTTAAAAAATAAAATTATTATTTTAATGAAAAGTGAAAAGCAACTTTTATCGTGTATGTTAAAAATATTAAAGTGGTGTTTTTATTGTTATAATAATTATTTTTTAAAAGTAATTTTTTAATATATAAAAATAATATTTTTTTATTTTT
>Ga0307516_10004918_pt1 | contig 16250 bp, 13 predicted proteins | sample 19_EM_MG_FD_203310 | JGI IMG/M metagenome (GOLD analysis project Ga0307516, IMG submission 203310) | Populus trichocarpa ectomycorrhiza microbial communities from riparian zone in the Pacific Northwest, United States - 19_EM | ecosystem: Host-associated > Plants > Roots > Unclassified | place...
CCACCCTCACCACCGTGCCCGACTCCGCTCTCTCACCCGACTCCGCTCTCTCACCCGAGGCCGCTCAGGCCGATCCGGACTCCGTGGCGGCGAACATCGCGGACTCCCTCCTCACAGCCGGGGGCGCCATCACGGCCCCCCGGCTCGCCCTGGTCCCGGCCCGCCGCAGCGCCGACATCCCGGCCGTGATCGGCTGGATGGGCCCGGCCAACCACGAGAGCGACCCCGGCCGCCTGTGCGCGGTGCTCCGCTCCTGGGAGGACCGCTTCGGCATACGGGTCGTGGCGCTCGGCTTCGACCACCTGCTGGTCTCCGTCGCCACCCCGCCCACGTCCCCCGCCGAGGCGGAAGCACTCGCCGCCGAGCACTTCGCGTTCTGCCCCGACAGCTTCCGGCAGGACGGCGACCCGACTCTGCGCGAGTACGCCGAGCGACAGATCCTCGATCAGCCGACATGGCACTTCTGGTGGGACTGACCGAGGCGATCACCACCACGGAAGGGAACCAGTCGACTAGTGGCCGCTGCCCCCAGCCCCTCTCCCAGCCCCTCTCTCAGCCCCTTCTCTGCCCCTCCCCCAGCCCCTCTCCCAGCCGCCGCAGTCCTTCCCCGATCTCCTCCGGCGTCTGCGTCACGAAGCACAGCCGCAGGGTGGAGCGGTCGGGCTCACCGGCGTAGAAGGGCGCCCCCGGCACATAGGCCACGTCGTGCCGCACCACGCGCGGCAGCAGGGCCGTGGTGTCGTACGACTGCGGCAGCCGGGCCCAGAGGAACATGCCGCCGTGGGGGCGGGTCCAGTCGGAACCCTCCGGCAGCGCCTGCCGCAGCCCCGCGAGCATCGCGTCCCGGCGCTCCCGGTACACCCCCGCGACCCGTCCGACGTGGGCGTCCAGGTCCCGGTCGGCCAAGTACCGTGCCGCGGCGAGCTGGTTGACGGTGGGGGTGTGCAGATCGGCGGCCTGCTTGGCCACCGCGCAGGCCCGCCGCAGCGCACCCGGCGCCCGCAGCCAGCCGAGCCGCAGCCCTGGCGCCATCACCTTGGAGAAGGAGCCGAGCAGGACGACCCGGTCGCGGGCCTCCTCGTGGGAGGCGATCCACGGCACCCGCTCACCCTCGAAGCGCAGCTCGCCGTACGGATCGTCCTCCACGATCCACAGCCCCCGCCGCGCGGCGACGGACGCGACGGCGGCCCGGCGCTCGGCCGGCAGGGTCCGCCCGGTCGGGTTCTGGAAGGTGGGCACGGTGTAGAGCAGCTTGGGCCGCTCCCGCACCACCAGTTCCTCAAGTGCCGCCGGATCGAGCCCCTCCGCGTCCCCCGGCACCGCCACGATCCGCGCGCCCGCGAAGCCGAAAGCCTGAAGTGCCGCCAGATAGCAGGGACTTTCGACAAGAACCGTGTCCCCGGGCTCCAGGAGCGCGGTGGCGAGCAGGGACAGCGCCTGCTGCGAACCGGTCGTGACCAGGATGTCGTCGGCGTCGGTGGCCAGCCCCCGCGCCGACGTACGGGCGGCGAGCGCGGTCCGCAGCGCCGGTTCGCCCTCCGTGGTGGAGTACTGCAGGGCCCGGGCGGGCGCCTCGGCGAGCACGTCGCGGAACGCGGCCGCGATGCCCTCGTGGTCGAACAGCTCCGGCGCCGGCAGCCCACCCGCGAAGTTGATCACCTCGGGGCGGGCGGTGACGGCGAGGATGTCCCGTACCGGCGAACCACCGATCGTCCGGGCCCGGGCGGCGAGGGACGGCACGGGTGCGGAGGTGGACGTGGGATCGGTGACCGTCATGACACGGCTCCTTCGGCTGCGAGACGACTCGTGCCAGCGACCCTAGGCACCTACATGCCCCCCACAGGCAGCTTTCCACGATACGGACGCCTCATGGGCCCCAGGCCTCAGACCTTCTCCGCAACCGCCGCGTACACATTGATGTCCGCGTCCGTGACGTCGTTGATGTCGGTGTAGCGGACCTTCCCTATGCCGTCGAGGGCGGCCAGGCAGGCGGCCTCCGGCTGCTGGGGCACGGGGGCCGCGTTGTCCGGCCGCCAGGATCGCGACCAGGCACAGCGCGACGGGCTGATCGAAGTCCAGTGTCCTCGCGGCCTGTTCGAGGATCTGCGCCGGGTCCTTGAAGTCGGCGTCGATGTAGTCGGTGAGTCCCTCGGGCCCGCTGGTCAGCAGCGCACGCGCGTGCGCGAGAACGACGGGGTCGTTGTCGACGTAGACGACCCGCGAGTCCGGGGTGATGCGCTGGGCGATCTGGTGGACGTTCTCCGCGGTGGGCAGCCCGGTGCCGATGTCGAGGAACTGCCGGATGCCGTCCCGCCGGGCCAGCTCCGTGACGGCCCGGCGAAGGATGTCCCAGATGTGCCGTCGAGGTAGCCGCGCGGATCGGCGGCGAGCGCGGCGGCGGCCGCGTCCCGCACCGCATCTGAGGGACACGACGTCCCAGCAGGTCAGCGAAGTCCCACAGTTCCACCGTCCCAAATCCCCGAGCAGGGCTGGCATCCGACCCCGATCACCCACAGGCTGTGGATCAACGACCACGCCCCCGACGCCACCGAAGGAGAGAGCCGACCCATGTCCGCACGCACCACCCGTCTCCGCCTGCTCGCCGCATCGGCGACGGTGCTCGCCGCACTCATGCTCACGGGCTGCAAGGACGGAACCGGCGTACGCGACGAGGGCCCTTCAACCCTGCCCCCGTCGCACCACACCACACGCTGAACCGGAAACCGGAAAGGGGGACGGGCCCTAACCCAGCTTCTGGGCGACCTCGGTGGCCCAATAGGTCAGGATGTTCTGCGCACCCGCCCGCTTGATGCCGGTGAGGGACTCCAGGATGGCCCGCTCCCGGTCGATCCACCCCTTCTCGGCGGCGGCCTCGATCATCGAGTACTCGCCGGAGATCTGGTAGGCGGCGACCGGCACGTCCACGGCGTCCGCGACACGCGCGAGGACATCGAGATAGGGCCCGGCGGGCTTGACCATCACCATGTCGGCCCCCTCCTCCAGATCCAGGGCCAGCTCCCGCATGGACTCCCGCGCATTCGCCGGGTCCTGCTGATACGTCTTGCGGTCACCCTTCAACGACGAGGCGACGGCCTCCCGGAAGGGCCCGTAGAACGCGGACGCGTACTTGGCCGTATAGGCCAGGATCGCCACGTCCGTCCGCCCGATCTGATCGAGGGCGTCCCGGACGACCCCGATCTGCCCGTCCATCATCCCACTGGGCCCCACCACATGGGCTCCGGCGTCGGCCTGCACCTGGGCCATCTCGGCGTACCGCTCCAGGGTCGCGTCGTTGTCGACACGCCCCTCCGCGTCCAGCACGCCACAGTGCCCGTGATCGATCGTCTCATCGAGACACAGATCGGACATCACCAGGAGATCGTCCCCGACCTCGGCCCGCACATCACGAAGAGCGACCTGCAGAATCCCGTCCGGATCGGTCCCGGGCGTACCGAGGGCATCCTTCTTCGACTCCTCCGGCACACCGAACAGCATGATCCCGGAGATCCCCGCCGCGACCGCCTCAGCGGCGGCCTTCTTCAGACTGTCCCGAGTGTGCTGCACGACCCCGGGCATGGCCGCGATCGGCACCGGCTCCGCAGCACCCTCGACCACGAAGGCCGGGAGGATGAAGTCGGCCGGATGCAGCCGGGTCTCAGCGACCATGCGCCGCATGACGGGGGTGGTCCGCAGCCGCCGCGGCCGCGTGCCGGGAAAGGATCCGTACGTCGTCATGCCACCACGCTACGCCCGCCCCAGCACCCCCGTTGCCGACGCCCCGTCGGCCCCCAGCCAGCAGCACGACAAGCCCCACACCCACCCACGCCGACAAAGAGACGAGCCAGGGGATCTCCGCCCCCAGCCAGCTGAACGACGATCCCCACACCCGCCCACGCCGACAAAGAGACGAGCCAGGGGATCTCCGCCCCCAGCCAGCTGGACGACGATCCCCGCACCCGCGCACGGCGACAAGGGGACTGGCCGGGGGGTGTCCGCCCGCAGCGGTTGGCGCGTCAACACCGCCCGCTCCTCGAGAAACCGATTCCGCGCCGTTCCGAGGACGGACACCCCCCGGCCCGTCCCCGACCCCCCACCGACCTCGGACTGGTGACGACCGCCTGGTGACGACCGCCCGGATCGGGCACGGCGAACGCCGACTGGTGGTGCTGGTGCGCCGAAGGAACGTGGGGCGTACGCGACTTCGACTGCACCGCCCCGGTCACCGGGATCGCAAAGACAGTTCAAAGGTTGACGGCCGAAAGGCGCCCTTGCGCCGACCGTCCGTTCGGCCGAATACTCCCCCTCAGCGCTTGTCAGGGGCACGTCGTATCCGGAATTCGGGCGGCCGGCGCCCTGGCTGCGCCTCACGGGCCCAAACCCCACGAGGGCCCCCGACTTCCCATGTGGAGGAACGACAAGTGAGGATCAAGCGCACCACTCCCCGCAGCGGTATCTCGAGACGCACCCGGCTGACCGCCGTCACCACCGGGCTCGTGGCCGCCGCCGCGATCGCGGTCCCCAGCGCGAACGCGTCCGACTCTCCCACGTTCAGCGCCTCCGAGCTCAAGAGTGTCAGCAGCTCGGTGCTCAAGGCCGATGTCTCGGGCACCGCCTGGGCCGTCGACAGCAAGACCGGCAAGGTGGTCGTCACCGCCGACAGCACGGTCTCCCAGGCCGAGATCGCGAAGATCAAGGAGCAGGCGGGCACCAACGCCGACGCGCTCACGATCAAGCGCACCAGCGGCACGTTCCAGAAGTACATCGGAGGCGGCGACGCCATCTATGCGAGTAGCTGGCGCTGTTCCCTCGGCTTCAACGTCCGTGACAGCGCGGGCAACTACTACTTCCTGACCGCCGGTCACTGCACCGACGGCGCGGGCACGTGGTGGTCCAACTCGGGCCACACCACCACGCTCGGCACCACGTCGGGTTCCAGCTTCCCGACGAACGACTACGGCATCGTGCGGTACACCAACACGACGGTGGCAAAGGCGGGTACCGCCGGCAACACGGACATCACGAGCGCGGCCACGCCGAGCGTGGGCACCACCGTCACCCGTGACGGTTCGACGACCGGCATCCACAGCGGCCGGGTGACCGCCCTCAACGCGACCGTCAACTACGGTAGCGGCGATATCGTCTACGGCATGATCCAGACCACGGTCTGCGCCGAGGCCGGCGACTCCGGCGGTTCGCTCTACGGCACCAACGGTGTCGCCTACGGTCTGACCTCCGGCGGCAGCGGCAACTGCACCTCCGGCGGCACGACCTTCTTCCAGCCGGTCACGGAGGCCCTGAGCGCCTATGGCGTGAGCGTCTTCTAGTCCCGGTCCTCCGTTCCCGCGCGCACCACCGGAACCTCCGCGGCCAGCAGCGGAACGAGCCCCCGCACGCAACCGACGTGCGGGGGCTCGCCCTTGTCGGTCGCTGGAGTTGCCTTCGACATGCAGATCGTGCCGATGCCAGTGACCGGGCAGGAGGGCATCACCCGGGACAACGTCACGGTTCGCGGTGGCGCAGACCTCGCTCAGGTCCATCATCGGCAAGAGCGAGCTGGACGATCTGCTCTCCAATCGCGAAAGGCTCAATGAGGGCCTGGAGTTGATGATCGACAGCCCGGCCGTGGAGTGGGGCGTCACCATCGACCGGGTCGAGATCAAGGACGTCTCACTGCCCGAGACCATGAAGCGGTCCATGGCCCGCCAGGCCGAGGCCGACCGGGAGCGCCGGGCCCGGGTCATCAACGCCGACGCCGAACTCCAGGCGTCGAAGAAGCTCGCCGAGGCCGCCAAGGAGATGTCCGATCAGCCCGCATGTGCAGCAACCGGCGCAGCAACCGGTGCGGGAGCAACTCCAGCCCGTCGAGCCCCAGGTGAACTCCGATGCGCAAGGGGCGATTTCAAGACAGGACTAGTCCTCACGGGCTGATGAGAGTTACTCGCCCGTAGTGTTTGCGGCGGGAACAGCCTGGAGTGACCGTGAACTGTCAAATGGAGGGGGCGCGCAACTGCGTTCTACGCGCGTCCTGAAGTCGACCTTGTGCGCCCCCTGTGGGATTCGGAAGAGTAGGCGCTCGTCAACCACCCTTTCGGTCCCGAGATCCCCACAATCATCCGGACCGCCCCCCCCCACCGGAGGACGCAAGTTGAAGCACCGACGCATAACCAGGCGACGGGCGACCCTGACAGGTGCGGGCATCGCCGCACTGGTCGCCGCGGGTGTCACCTTCCAGTCCGCGAACGCCAGCGAGCCGGCGAAGACCCCGGCGCCCGAGACCCTCTCGGCCCTGGCGGCCGGAAAGCTCGCCTCGACGCTCGGTCAGGACCTGGGCGCCGACGCGGCGGGAACGTTCTATGACGCGAAGACCAAGAGCCTCGTGGTCAATGTGCTCGACGAGGCCGCGGCGAAGACCGTCGAGGCGGCCGGCGCCAAGGCCAGAGTCGTCGAGAACTCCCTCGCCGAGCTGAAGAGCGCCCACGGCACCCTCAAGCAGGACGCGAGCATCCCCGGCACCGCCTGGGTGACCGACCCGACGACCAACAAGGTGGTCGTCACCGCCGACCGCACGGTCTCCGACGCCGAGTGGGCGAAGCTGACCAAGGTCGTCGACGGGCTCGGGGCCACCACCGAACTCCAGCGCACGAAGGGGGAGTACAAGCCCTTCATCGCGGGCGGCGACGCCATCACCGGCGGCGGCGGACGCTGTTCGCTCGGCTTCAACGTGGTCAAGGGCGGCGCGCCGTACTTCATCACCGCCGGGCACTGCACCGAGTCCATCTCCACCTGGTCCGACTCCAGCGGCGACGTGATCGGCCAGAACGAGGAGTCGAGCTTCCCGGGCAACGACTACGGCCTGGTCAAGTACACCGGCGACGTGGCCCACCCGAGCGAGGTGAACCTCTACAACGGCTCCACGCAGAAGATCACGGGAGCGGCCGCGGCCACCGTCGGCCTGAAGGTCACCCGCAGCGGCTCCACGACCCAGGTGCACGACGGCACGGTCACCGGGCTGGACGCCACCGTGAACTACGGCAACGGCGACATCGTCAACGGCCTGATCCAGACCGACGTCTGCGCCGAGCCCGGCGACAGCGGCGGCTCGCTCTTCTCCGGCAGCAACGCGATCGGCCTCACCTCGGGCGGCAGCGGCGACTGCACCTCGGGCGGCGAGACCTTCTTCCAGCCGGTCACCGAGGCGCTCTCGGCCTTCGGCGCCCAGATCGGCTGACGGCCACGCAATAGCACGACCGTGCTCTCATCGGCCAGGTGAAGTCCCGCCCCGCGCACCAGGGGCGGGACTTTCGCGTCGTACGACATGGGCTGTACGGCGCGACAAGAGGACCGCTCCTCAAGCGCCCACCGCGCCCACCGCGCCCACCGCGCCCACCGCGCCCACCGCGCCCACCGCGCCCACCGCGCCCACCGCGCCCACCGCGCCCACCGCGCCCACCGCGCCCACTGCGCCCACCGCGCACCCGGGACGCCGTCAGCGAGGCAGCGTGACGAGCCCGTCCCATGGGCGGTGATGACGAACTGGCCCCGGCCCCGGGCGCCCAGTTCGACGAGCGGTCTCGACACACTCGACACATGCGACTTGCCGGTGGCCCACCGTCGTTCCAGCGGTCCTCGGCGATCTCGGTGCTCGACCGCCCGCGTCCGACCAGGGTCAGCACTTCCCGTCCCCGCCCCGCTCGGTGATGTTCCCGACCGGCCGTGTGGGGCGCTCCGGGGCATCCGCGGGGCGCGTGACGAAGTCCGCGATCGGACGGCGCGTCACACCCGGCGCGATCAGTGCGTCGCCGGTGGCGACCACGCGGATCGCCGCGAGGGTGTCGGCCGGCGCCATGTCCTTGACCATGAAGCCGCTCGCGTCGGCCCGGTCGGTCAGCGCCTCCCGCACGATGCGGTAGGCGGGCGGCTCGATGTCGGCCGGCACCGGACGCCGCTCCCCGCTGCGACGCGGCGTCGACGCGTACCCCCGCGCCCGCGGTCACCGCCGCCGGCCGTCCGCCGCCCGCCGGCTCCGGTCGTCGGCTCCTGGATCGTGCTCACGCTCTGTCCGGGGGAGTTCTGCGAGCAACTGATCTGCCATGTGGGCGAGGTGACGGGGAGGTACCTGTTCCGGCCGCCGCTCACCTCGCCAAATAATCGATGATGTGTTCGAATCATGTCGCTGACCGGGGCTGATGAGGGTAGAGTAATCGAACGAGAGTACGATGAATATATCGGGCTTATGGTTGAAAAGGGGTGGAGTGATGGAGGTGCGGCATGGCGGGCTTCGCCCATCTGCACGTCGCGTCCGGTTACTCCGTTCGCTACGGCGCCGCCCACCCCGAGCATCTCGTCCGGCGGGCGGCGGAGCGGGGTATGACGACGCTCGCGCTCACCGACCGGGACACGGTCACCGGGGCCGTCCGGTTCGCGCGGGCGTGCGCCGGAACCGGGGTGCGGCCGGTCTTCGGTGTCGACCTGGCCGTAGAGGCCCTGGCGCCTCCGCCGCCGGCCCAGCGGCGCCGCACTCCGGCGCGCGGTGGGGCGCACGTCGTCGAGCCGCCGCTCAGGTTCGTGCTGCTCGCGCAGAACCGGGCGGGATGGGCGCGGCTGTGCCGCATCACGTCGGCCGCCCACGCCGGGGCCGTATCGGGTACGGCGCCGGTGGTGCCGTGGGAGGCGCTGCGCGAATACGGCGGCCCCGGTCTGATCGTGCTGCTCGGGCCGCTCTCGGAGCCGGTGCGGGCGCTGTCGGTGGGCCGGGAGGACGTCGCGGTGAAGCTGCTGGCGCCGTGGCGGGAGATCTTCGGGAGTGGAGTCCGGTTGGAGGCCGTCGCGCAGAAACGTTTCACCACTGAACCGGGATCCCTGCGCCTGGCGGCCCGCACCCTCGCCCTGGCCGACCGCACCCGTACCACCGCGGTGCTCTCCAACGCCGTCCGCTACGCCGACCCCGAACAACACCGGCTCGCTGACGTCCTGGACGCCGCGAGACTGCTGCGCCCGATCGACCGGCGCCGCCTGGACAGCGGACAGCGTTGGCTCAAGGACGAGCGGGCGATGACAGTCGTCGCGCGGATGATCTCCGAGTGCGCCGGAACGGATGCCCGGCGGGCGCGCCGTCTGCTGGCGGACACCGCTGCCACGGCGGCCGTGTGCGCCGTCGACCCCCGAGCGGACCTCGGTCTTGGCACACCGCACTTCCCGGAACCCTCGCTCTTCGGCGCCGACCCCGGAGCCGGCGGAGCCGCCCAACTGCTGCGCGACCAGTGCGAGGTCGGTATGGCCCGACGTGGCCTCGACCGCGACCGAGCGGCGCTCGACCGGTTGGACGAAGAGCTCGCCGTGATCTCCAAGCTGGACTACGACCCGTACTTCCTCGCTGTCGGCCAGGTCGTGGCCGACATCCGGGCCAAGGGCATCAGGGTCGCGGCCCGCGGCTCGGGCGCGGGGTCGATGGTCTGCCACGCGCTGGACATCGCCACCGCCAACCCACTCGACCACAGTCTGCTGTTCGAACGCTTCCTGAGCGTGCGCCGGGCCTCGCTGCCCGACATCGACATCGACGTGGAATCGGCCCGACGGCTCGAGTGCTACGACACGATCTTCGACCGGTTCGGCAAGGAACGGGTGGCGGTCACCGCCATGCCCGAGACCTACCGCGCCCGCCGCGCCCTGCGCGACACCGGCCTCGCGCTCGGCATCGCGCCCGCGGACGTCGACCGGATCGCCAAGAGCTTCCCGCACCTGCGGGCCTCCGACATCACCGGCGCCCTCGCCGAACTGCCCGAACTGCGGCAACTCGCCGCAGAGGCACACCGGTTCGGCCCCCTGTGGGAGCTCGCCGAAGGCCTCGACGCCCTGGTCCACGGCATGGCCATGCACCCGTGCGGAGTGGTCATCAGCGACGCGACTCTTCTCGACCGGCTGCCGGTGCAGCCCACGCCGCAGGGCGACTACCCCATGGCGATGGCGGCGAAGGAGGAGATCGAGGCGCTGGGCAACATCAAACTCGACGTCCTGGGCGTGCGGATGTTGTCCTCGATGGCGCACGCGATCACCGAGATCGAACGGACGACCGGCAACCGTATCGATCTGGACGACCCGCGCCAGGTGCCGCTCGACGACGTCTTCGCCTTCAAGCTCATCCAGGAGAGCCAGACCCTGGGCCTCTTCCAGCTCGAGTCGCCAGGCCAGCAGGACCTGCTGTCCCGGCTTCAGCCCCGCGATCCGCAGGACGTCATCGCCGACATCAGCCTCTTCCGCCCCGGCCCGGTCGCCGGAGGCATGCCCGAGCGGTACATCGCCGCGCGCCACGGAGGCACGCCCGCCTATGCCCACCCGGACCTGGAGCCGGTGCTCGCCGACACCTACGGCGTGACCATCTGGCACGAGCAGATCATCGAGACCTTCGCCGTGATGACCGGCTGCGACCGGGCCTTCGCGGAGATCACCCGGAGGGCTCTCGGTGACAAGGACCAACTGCCCAGGATCAAGGAGTGGTTCCACGAGCGGACGCGCGCCCGTGGCTACAGCGTGACCGTGCGGGACGAGGTGTGGAAGACCGTCGAGGCCTTCGGCGCGTACGGCTTCTGCCGCGCCCACGCGGTCGCCTTCGCCGTACCGGCGCTGCAGAGTGCCTGGCTCAAGGCGCACTATCCGGCGTTCCTGCTGGCCGGCCTGCTCGAACACGATCCCGGGATGTGGCCCAAGCGCGTCCTCGTCTCCGACGCCCGTCGCCGCGGTGTCCCGGTCCTGCCTGTCGATGTCAACCGCTCCAAGGTGAGGCACATCGTGGAGCCGGCCGACGGGGAACAGTGGGGCGTGCGGCTCGCGCTGTCCGCGGTGCACGGGATCAGCGAGGGCGAGTGCGCGCGGATCGAGGACGGGCAGCCGTACGGATCGCTGTCGGACTTCTGGCAGCGGGCGCGTCCCAGCCGGCCGGTCGCCGAACGCCTTGCCGAGATCGGCGCTCTGGGTCCCCTGCACGACGGACGCCTCACGCGACGCGATCTGCTCCTGCAGATCGCCGAACTCCACCGGGCCTCCCGCGTCCGATCCGCGGGCAAGGGCCAGCTGCCCATCGACGCGAACGCCGTCGGCGGACCGGAGCCGAGCGGGCTGCCGGAGATGACCGGACGCGAAGCCCTGAGCGCCGAACTGAGCACCCTCGGCATCGACGTCTCCAAGCACCTGATGGAGTACCACCACCGACTGCTGCGCGAGATCGGCGCGACCGACGCGGCCCACCTGGACGGCTTGCGCGCCGGTCAGCAGGTCCTGGTCGCCGGTGTGCGGGCCTCGACCCAGACCCCGCCGATCGTTCACCGCACCAAGTCAAGTCGGACCAGCGAGCCACAGCGGATCATCTTCGTCACTCTCGACGACTCAACAGGCTTGGTGGACTTGGTGTTCTTCAACGATAGCCAGGATGAATGCGCCCACACTGTGTTTCACAGTGCGCTTCTGATGGTTCGCGGAACCGTGCAGCGCCGCGGCAGTCGGGTAAGCGTGGTCGGAATAGCTGCATGGGATCTCAACGAATTGGCAGAACTACGAAGCATCGGAGGATTGGATGCGGTAGCTGAACGGCTGGCGGAGGGGCGAACTCGACGGCCACAGAAGCGTAAAGGCGGAGGCCGCACGATTCAGGTAGCGGAAGGTGTCGAGATGCATCCGTGGGCAGATCTTCGGCCTGCGGGCGACCAGCCCATGGGAGGAAGAAATCTCTGGCATTCGAGCCCAGGGAGCGCTGGATGAACGAGATGGGGATCCTCTACATCCAGGCAGAGTCTGTCGAGCAGGAAGCGCTTAATGCACTCAACAAGGTGCTGGGCGACATCACTCCAGTCGTGGAATCGATCATCCCGAATGCCGTGCTGGCGGATGTACGAGGGAGCACTCGACTCTTCCAGAAGGATGCAGTGGAGCTGGGAAAGTTGGTGCGTGTCCGGGCATTGGCGTGGCATGACCTTGAATGCACCGTCGGCGTATCGGTGAACCCACTTTTGGCTCGAATGGCCGCCCACGACGGCCTGCCGGGAGCCGTGCGGTTTGTGGACGGCCGGCCAGAGAGCATCACCGCGTTCCTTTCCTCCAAACCAGTTGCTGCGCTCTACGGTGTGGGGCCGAAGACTGCAAAAGCGCTCTGCAGTTACGGGCTGGACACTGTAGACAAAGTTGCAAACACTCCACCCCTGACACTTCAGCGGATACTTGGCGTGAAGGCCGGACGGCTGATGCATCAGAGAGCGCGAGGGATTGATGCCACGTCGGTAGTGCCGAACGGCCCATCCAACTCACTCAGTGTCAGCCATCGATTCGACCAAAGCGAGCTCGATGCCAATGAGCGCAGGAAGGTCCTGTTGGCGCTTTCCACCGAGCTGGGTTACCAAATTAGGGTTGAGCAACAGGTCGCCCGTGCTCTCACGCTGAGGGTGCTTTATGCCGACAGGACAACGACCACCCGCACGCGGCGTCTCACAGAGCCAACAGCTCACACGCCGATTTTGAAGAGCGTCACTTATGCCCTCCATGAAGCACTTGGCTTGCAGAGGGCTCGGGTTATTGCACTATCTCTGTGTGCCGAGGATCTGACGAGTGCGAAGCTATCCAGCCATCAATTGACTTTTGACCGCAGAACCGAGAGTGCTCGGCGGCTGGAGCCAGTAATCGATCGTGCAGTTTCCAGGTGGCCAGGATCAGTAAGGCCTGCGGCACTTGTAGAAACGCCTCGGCGTACAGCTTGATAGCAGTTCGCTATGCTGGCTTGCCGCTGGGAGGCCGCATAGAGGCTCTTCGAAATTGGTGGGGGTTTGAGCGCCGGACGGGGTTCCACTGTGGCCCCTGACTGAATAGATGCCCGCAGCTCTCGTAGATCATTTTGTTGTCGAAGCAAGATGATCTACGACAGAAGAGCTACGGACGTGGCAAACGATGCGACGCGGTTGTTGGGCCTTGACGGCCTGGCCGCGGTCGGGGTCGCCGACAGTACCGACGGGCCGGTGGTACACCTGGTCACCGCTGATGAGCGGGCACGCCACTTTCCAGACTGCGGCACCCGGGCGCGGCGGTCGAAGGGCCGGCGGGTGACCCGGCCGCTCGACGCTCTCCTCGACGAGCTGTCCAACCTGCCCAGGGTGATCGGCGCGCCGATCACCGTTGCGTGGAACGCCAAGGAAGACCTCCTGGACCTGCTTGCCACCGCCCGGACCCGCCCAGACCGGGAACAGGTCCGCGACAGGGCTGATGCGTTCTCATGCGGCGAGATTGAGCATGGCGGTGGCGCGCTCGGAGCCTGACCTGTAGTGATCGGCTGCGGCGGCGATGTTGGTCCAGCCGGTTTGCCGCATCAGGCCGATGGCGAGGTTGCGCATGATGGCCATGGCGCGCGGTGCGGTGCCGGTTCGCACCCGTGAGGCGTCCTCGCCGTAGGTCACGTCCCTGACGTGGTGCAGTGCCTCGACCGACCAGTGGTTCTGGATCAATTCCGAGAGTTGGGAGGGGTCCGCTTGGTCCGGGGCCAGGCTGGTGACGGCGTAGACGGCCGTTGTCTGGACAGCGCCGGTCTTGCGGTTGGTGCGGCGGCGCTTGATCTCGATGGCCTGGACGGCGGGGGGAAAGAACAGGCCGGGTTGGACGGTGCAGACCTTCAGGTTCTCCAGTCGTCTCAGACGATCTGGCCCGCAAGATCGCCTGATGTCTGGTCTCAGTGAAGCGGGGCTTGTCGCGGAGGAGGTGGCTTGTCTCACTCCAGAGGACGTCGTCCTGTTGTGGACGATCAGGGGGAGCGGCAGGGACGGGGCGGCCGGCTTCGAGGTGACCTGGCTCCAAGACGGGGCCGAGGTACGCGGATCGCTGGCGGAGGTGACCGAGCTGGCCTTTGAAGAGGCTGATCCGGTATGGGAGTTCCCGTCGTACCGGGGCAGAGGAACTTTCCGGGGTTGTACTGAGCGGCACGATGCTGCGGCATGGGGTTCGAGTCCTGGTTAGAGCGTGATCACGCGATTTCGACGGACTTCGATCCTCGTGTCAGGTGGTTTGCGGCGCAGCCGTTCTGGCTGTTCCGGACGTCGCCGGAAGGGGTGCGACTGCCCCACGCGCCGGATTACTTCGCGCGTTGGGCCGACGGTTCGGCCGGGGTGGTGGACTGCCGGCCGGAGGGTCGGCGCAAGCCGCAAGACTTGGCCAAGTTCGCCGGTACGCAGACCCGGCACCACCGGATCATCCGCCGGGGCACCCATCCCTCCACCGTGCTGCCTACATCGACGCCCGCGACCGCCTGACCAGGTGGTTCACCAGCGAGAGCAGCGGCGAGTCCCTCCGCCCCCGCTGGAACCGTCGGCTCGACGTGCTGCGCGAGAACGCCTTCGGCGATCCCCACCGTCCCTCCGTAGCACGGATCGAAGTGGCCACCTACCCCGAAGTCATCGTTCTCACCGGCCTGTTCGCCTCGCCCCACTGGCGAGACCATCCCCAGATGCCGACTGAGGCAGCACGCCGTTTGGGCATTTCCCGCGCCCAGCTCGGGGTGTCGGGCCGGCGATCAGCCGCGCACATGCAGTCCGAAACCCGTGCGGCCCGCGGGCTCCAGCCCCTCCTTCAGGTGCAGCGAGGGGATCTCGTAGTCACCGAAGTTCTGCCGCCGGAACGCGATCGGCTCGATCGACTCCAGGCTGAGCAGGCGCTGTTCCCAGGCCTTGGCGACGTCCGGGTAGTCCTCGTCGGTCATCCGGTCGGTGCCGTACAGCACGAACGGCGGCAGCACCTCGATGCCCGGGTAGTAGAGGATGCCGTGGTGGATCGGGAACAGCAGATCGTCGATGGGGCCGTTGATCCCGCGTGGGGCGTAATGCGACTCCGGGCCGCCGGCGGTCACCGACAGCAGAGCCTTCCTGCCCGCGAGGGTGCCTTCGCCGAAGCGATCGCCGTACTTGGTGTCGCTGTGCTCACCGACGCCGTACGCGAAGTGGTAGGTGAACACCCGGTCCACCCAGCCTTTGAGGATCGCGGGCATCGTGTACCACCACAGCGGGAACTGGAAGATGATCGTGTCGGCCCACAGCAGCTTCTCCTGCTCGGCGAGGACGTCCGGGGTGAGCGTCCCGGCGTCGAAGGCCCGGCCCGAGTCCAGGGCGACCTTCAGCGGACTTGACGCGTCGGGGCCGTAGTTCGCGGAGTCCACGACCGCCTTCCAGTTCATCGCGTACAGATCGCTCACTCGTACCTCGTGCCCCGCGGTCTCCAATGTGGACACCGCGAGGTTCTTCAGCGAGCTGTTGAGCGACTTCGGCTCCGAGTGGGCGTAGACGATCAGCGTCTTCATGGGAACTCCTTCGGATCGGTGCCTTGATCCTGGGCGCCGCGGCGCCCGGCGTTCAGGGGCGCCTCATCCGTCGGAGGGGACTTCCTGGTAACGGCAGGGCCACCTTCACGGGCGCCACCGAAGCGATACTGGGAGCATGGACGATCTTGCGGGCTTCCTGCGGACCCGGCGTTCCCGGGTCGACCCGGCGGCCGTCGGCATCCCCACCGACAGCCGCCGCCGGGTCGAAGGCCTGCGCCGCGAAGAGGTCGCGCACCTGTCCGGAGTCAGCGTCGACTACTACGTACGCCTGGAGCAGGGCCGCGCGACCCAGCCCTCCGAGCAGGTCCTCGACGCGCTCGCCGGCGTCCTCGGCCTCGACGAGACCGAACGCGGACACCTCTACCGGCTCGCCCGGCAGCGCCGCCGGCGCGCGAAGGCGCCGGGCGGGCGGGTCCGGCCGGAGCTGCTGCGCGTCCTCGGCCTCGTCGCCGACGCACCCGCGCTGATCATGGACCACCGCCTGGACGTGCTCGCCGGGAACCGCCTCGCCGGGCTCCTCTACGGCCGGCCGATGCCGGGCCTGAACACCGCCCGGCACATCTTCCTCGAGGAGGCCGAGCGCGGCCTTTACGCGGGCTGGGAGGAATGCACCCTCGACGTGGTCGGGCACCTGCGCCTGGCCGCCGGCAAATACCCCGAGGACCCCCGCCTGGCCTCGCTCATCGGCGAGCTGGCGATGGGCAGCGAGCGCTTCCGCCGCCTCTGGGCCCGCGCGGACGTGCGCGCCCGCGCACATGGACGCAAGGCGTACCGGCACCCGCTGGTCGGACTGCTGGAACTCCACCAGGAGAACTTCGCACTACCAGACGAATCAGGCATGGAGCTACTGGTGCTGTCCGCGGCCCCCGGCAGCCCCGCCGAGGACGGGCTGCGCCTGCTCGCGGGCCTGGGC
>Ga0307516_10004919_pt1 | contig 16249 bp, 7 predicted proteins | sample 19_EM_MG_FD_203310 | JGI IMG/M metagenome (GOLD analysis project Ga0307516, IMG submission 203310) | Populus trichocarpa ectomycorrhiza microbial communities from riparian zone in the Pacific Northwest, United States - 19_EM | ecosystem: Host-associated > Plants > Roots > Unclassified | place...
CAAAAATTATGCTTAGAGATGTTAAACTACATGATACATAGTCTATTTTTGGAAAAGGGATCTTTGACCTGTTGTTGTATGCCGGCTTCTCAGATGGTCCTGTTTTTAAATTTAGCAATTTAGCTTTGGTTGCCATCAAAAGTCTAAATAACGTGGCATCTTCTTTTCTACTAGGCATGCGCCCCATGTTTAACTTTAATTTGCAAGATGGGGAAGGGAAGTATAGGTGGTGATATCTGGGAAAGGGGTATTGGTTTGGCCTAAAGGGAAAGGAATGTTTACTTTTGGTAGTGGGAGCGGGAATGGGAATGGGAGAGTTCGTGGGCGGCTAGGGCCGAATGATCACTGCTGCCTTTTTTCGGTGGTGTCCACTACACTGTACGATATATATATATATAAAATCCTTAGGTAATTGATTTGTAGTTTCCAAGTTTGAGGTCGCCAGCCTTTCTTAATTATACAATTACCACTCGAACAGGTTTTCAAAGTATCAACACTTTAACATTCGAACAGGTCATTCTAAATCATATAATATCCACAATATTTGGGTTTTCGAAGTTTTAACAACGAATGGGTTCCCACGTGATGCGAGGTGGGTAGCAACTGACATGTGAAATATTTAACAGTTTGTTGATTCCTGTAAAACTCTTCCAAGCAATTGTTTACATTATTGATCTGTTTACTTGAATCACTCTTCTCTCTGTGCTATTATATCCCTATTCTGTTGCTTAAGCCAACGAAGCAGCTGCAGACCCTCCTCTTAACATTCAATTTCTTTCTTTGCTACCATTTTTTTCTAAGCCATTCCTCTCTCTCAAATCCATGTTCTTTTCTGATTGCTTAAGCTAACTTGGAATGGACATTTGAAGAACCTCATTTTATTTTTGCAGGTAAACTATTTATATTTTGTTTTTTATTGCTCGATTCTTCCATGTTGGTTGTTTCTTTTCTAAACCATTCTTTTCTTTTAGATATCTGTTCTTTACTAATTGCTTAAGCGAACCAGCAACCAGACATTTGGAGAAATTTTTTTTTGCTGCTATAAACATTGAGGTAAATTATATATATTTTTTGTTTTTATTGCTTGATTCATCTAAGTAAAATAGCATGCTAGTTATTAAATTACCAAGGATCCACCAAAATTTATTCCCTACTAATTAGTAAAATTAATTAAAATAAACACAACCTTTTATTTTTTTCTCCTCCTATAAACACAAGGACTTTGTATTTCAAGTTCCCTTTTCTTTTAAGTAAAACTATATATGTATTTCATTTTTTTTTTGTCTGTCTGTCTTAGCTGCATGTTTTTCTTCCTTTTATATATATATATATTGGAATAATTAATTTTGAGAGTTAAAAATTTATATGAAGCCGAAAGGCGCTTCATTTTAATTACATTTCCATCACACTAATTGATAAATCAGTTTGTTGCCATAGTACCCCATATTATAGCTTAGTGAATTTTTTAGAAGAATGATATATATAACCTTACTAAATAGGATATAACAAAGAACAAAATATTTTAGTTTGAACTTATTTGTAACACTGGAAGGGGACAAATAATGAAAAACTGCATCTTCTTCGTCTTGCAGTTTTTCACCTGCAACTATTGCTTGAATCTTTTGAAGGACAAGCTGTAGGATAACAATAACAAGGTGAATAATTGAATTTCTTACTCAAAAGAAAATTTTTAACGTAAGATATTTAGATACACAAAGGCTTGCAATATGGGAAAAGATAGAGAATGAAGTCTAATTCCTTTACATTAATTTCAAGAAATTATTAAAATGATATAAAAACACCCAAGGAGATCATGTGTATATATTTGGATAGATATTAAAATAAAATAGTTTAGATATTAAATAAATTAGTAGAATTAATTGTTTATATTGAATAAAATTTACGGATTGTATTTTTATATATAGATTATTGATTAGATTTATTAAAAATTATATTATGAATCACATAGAAAAAAAAAACTAATTGAAACCCTTTTAATAAATCAAGTTTTAGAATCATATAATATCAACTGTTAAATTAGGCTATAGATTTTGTATGAATATTGAGGTTGAATATAAATAGGACTTTCTTAACATATATTTAATGAATGTCAATTTAGTATTTTGAGATGAACTGTTGCTTTAAATTTTTATGTACTAATTTTAACATTAAGAATCACAAAGAATGTTTGCAAGCCATAGGTTTTTATGGTGAAAATTAAGATTATTTCTGTACAAAAAACTTAATGTTAAAGAGATAAATATGATGATTTTATGAGTAGATTATCAAGATTAAAACATCATGTTGACATATCTTTTTCTTTTTTCTTTTCTATAGAGCCAGTGATCAAAATGAGTCGACCAAATGATCCTTTTTGGGAACATGTTGAAAAGATGGATGGTGGTGGTAGCATGACGTGTACGTTTTGTGGGCATTGTTTTTCCCAAGGTACTTCCGTTACGAGGATCAAATTGCATTTGGCAAGAGTTAAAGGGCGTGGTGTTAAAATTTGTAAAAATGTTCCACAAGAAGTTCGAGATGCAGCTTGTGAAGCCATTGATGCCCCTCCAGAAAAGAAACTTAAAACTGTTGCAGGCTCAAGCACTAACGAGGTCCCAAATGCAATTTCAGCTTCAACGCAAGAACAGAACATTGAAGGGACACATTTAGAGATGGCACAACAAGGAGGACCTTTTTTCACTGGAAAACTTGCATGGGCAAATGATTTGATTGGAGGGGCTGAACTTGTGCAGCTCGAGAGAGGTGGCTCTCATGAGAGGCCTTCAATTAATCAAGCAGATGAGCCTCAAGGAGATTCATCCCGACCATCAGATGATCACCTCTGTTCGCCATCAGTAAACAATGATGTCAATATGAACGATGTGCAGAACATGGTTGGAGTCAGGACAGAACCAGTACTGGTTCAAGTGTTGGAACAAAGCAATGCAGAACTTGACAGTTTGGCAGGGCATGCTGGAAGGATACAAGTGGGAATTCATGGCATGGAACAAGGTGCGGAGGAAGAGAGATTTTGTCCGAACTCAGCGGCAAATTGCATGGAAAACACTGGTGATGGATCTAGTCAGCATTTCATGAGACTCATAATTGATGCACAAGATAATACAGGGGAAGCAACACAAAGAATAGATCTAGTGCAACGATTAGAAGGGGAAGATTGGGTTAAGATTAATGCAATCACAGCTTCATTAATGGGGGAGGAGGACGTGGGGAACAATCGTGGAAGATTAGTGCAGCATGGCGCTGGAGCTAGCTCTTCTGGAGGGGTTGCACCCAACACAAATGAGATTAAAGGAGATGCACTACCAACGCGAAAGCTGGCAGGTCAAGCATTCAACGACCATAAGCAGACTATCAGGTCTTTGTTGGAGCACAATGAAGTTACAAGCATTGGCATCTATGGGATGGGCGGAGTGGGAAAGACGACATTGGTGACACACATACATAATCAGCTTCTAGAAAGACGAGACACTCATGTTTACTGGGTTACAGTTTCACAAAATACCAGCATTAATAAATTGCAGAAAGATCTCGCAAGACGTATTGGTTTAGATCTTTCCAGTGAAGATGAGGAGCTGCATCGAGCGGTCATGTTGAAAAAAGAATTAATGAAGAAACAGAAATGGGTTTTGATTTTAGATGATTTGTGGAAGGCTTTTGACCTGCAAAAGCTGGGAGTTCCTGACCAAGTTGAGGGATGCAAGCTGATTCTTACATCTCGATCAGCAAAGGTTTGTCAACAGATGAAAACCCAACACACAATCAAAGTGCAGCCTATTTCGGAGAGAGAAGCTTGGACTTTGTTTACTGAGAGACTTGGACATGACAGAGAACTTTCTCCTAAAGTGAAACGAATTGCTGTGAAAGTTGTAAGGGAATGTGCTGGTTTGCCATTGGGAATTATTACAATGGCAGGAAGCATGAGGGGAGTGGATGAGCCATATGAGTGGAGGAATACATTGAAGAAATTGAAAGAATCAAAATGTAGGGAAATGGAAGATGAGGTATTCCGGTTATTGAGGTTTAGTTATGATCAGTTAAATGATTTAGCATTACAACAATGTCTCTTGTATTGTGCATTCTTTCCTGAAGATTATGAGATTGAAAGGGGGGAGCTGATAGGTTATTTGATCGATGAGGGAATAATTGAAGAAATGAGGAGCAGGCGAGCAGCATTTGACGAGGGCCACACGATGCTTGATAAACTTGAAAAGGTCTGTTTGTTGGAAAGAGCTGATCATTGTGATGATGATGATGATTATAATAATGATTATAATAATTTTAGATTTGTCAAGATGCATGACTTGATTAGGGACATGGCCTATCAAATACTCCAAACGAACTCTCCAGTCATGGTTGGGGATTTTCGTGAAGGATTACCAGATGTGGATATGTGGAAAGAGAATCTAGTGAGAGTCTATCTGAAGGGTTGTTATTTCAAGGAAATTCCTTCTAGGCATTCACCGAGATGTCCCAATCTCTCAACTCTATTGCTATGTGATAATACAGCGTTGCGATTTATTGCAGATTCGTTTTTCACACAATTGCATGGGCTCAAGGTTCTTGATCTGTCTTGTACAGACATCACGGAATTGCCTGATACTGTCTCTGAACTGGTGAGTCTCAATGCATTATTGCTTAAGGAATGCAGAAATTTAAGCCATGTACCATCATTAGAAAAGCTCAGAGCACTGAAGAGGCTAGATCTCTCAAGCACTTGGGCACTTGAAAAGATGCCTCAAGGCATGCAATGTCTATCCAACCTGAGGTATCTGAGGATGGATGGATGTGGTGTAAAGGAGTTTCCTAATGGGATATTACCAGAACTCTCTCACCTACAAATCTTCATATTAGAGGGGAAGAATAATTATGACTACGTTCAAGTAACAGTTAAGGGAAAGGAAGTAGGATGCTTGAGGGAGTTGGAAGATTTGGTATGCCATTTTGAAGGTCAATCTGACTTTGTGGAGTATCTCAATTCTCGGGATAAGACCCGATCACTAAGTACATACCGTATTTTTGTAGGACCACTGGATGAAGATTTTTATAGTGAAATGAAGCGTGGTTATGGCAAAAGTAAAACAGTTTGGTTGGGTAGTTTGTGTAACAATGGAGATGGAGATTTTCAAGTCATGTTCCCAAATGACATTCAAAAACTGATTATTTTTAATTGTTCATGTGATGTTTCCTCTCTAATAGAGCATTCAATTAAACTGAAGGTCATCCACATTAAGGATTGCAATAGCATGGAGAGCTTGATTTCATCTTCTTGGTTCTGCCCTTCTCCAACATCATTGCCATCTTATAATGGTGTGTTTTCTAGTCTTAAAGAGTTTAATTGTTATGGATGTAGTAGTATGAAGAAGTTGTTCCCTCTAGTCTTGCTGCCAAACCTCGTAAACCTAGTAAGTATTACAGTTAGAGCTTGTGAGAAATTGGAGGAGATAATAGGTGGAAGAAGATCAGATGAAGAAAACAACATCAACAACACCGAATTCAAGCTCCCAAAGTTAAGATCTCTGGCATTGAGTTGGTTACCAGAACTGAAAAGAATCTGTAGTGCAAAACTGATTTGCGATTCTCTCCAACAAATTGAAGTATGGAATTGCAACAACATGGAGAGCTTGGTTCCATCTTCTTGGATTTCCCTCGTAAACCTAGAAAAGATTCAGTTAGAGGATGTAAGAAGATGAAGGAAATAATAGGTGGAACAAGATCAGATGAAGAAAGCAGCAGTAACAACACCGAATTCAAACTCCCAAAGTTAAGACATGTGGAATTGAAAGATTTACCAGAACTGAAAAGAATTTGTAGTGCAAAACTGATTTGCGATTCTCTCCAACAAATTGAAGTACGGAATTGCAATAGCATGGAGAGCTTGGTTCCATCTTCTTGGATTTGCCTCGTAAACCTAGAAAAGATTACAGTTAGAGAATGTGAGAAAATGGAGGAGATAATAGGTGGAACAAGATCAGATGAAGAAAGCAGCAGCAACAGCACCGAATTCAAACTCCCAAAGTTAAGATCTCTGGCATTGTTTAATTTACCAGAACTGAAAAGCATTTGTAGTGCAAAACTGATGTGCGATTCTCTCCAACAAATTGAAGTATGGAATTGCAACAGCTTGGAGAGCTTGGTTCCATCTTCTTGGGTTTTCCTCGTAAACCTAGAAAAGATTACAGTTAGAGGATGTGAGAAAATGGAGGAGATAATAGGTGGAACAAGATCAGATGAAGAAAGCAGCAGCAGCAGCACCGAATTCAAACTCCCAAAGTTAAGATCTCTGATATTGTTTAACTTACCAGAACTGAAAAGAATTTGTAGTGCTAAACTGATGTACTGCGATTCTCTCCAACAAATTAAAGTATGGAATTGCAACAGCATGGAGAGCTTGGTTCCATCTTCTTGGATTTCCCTCGTAAACCTAGAAGAGATTACAGTTGCAGGATGTAAGAAGATGAAGGAGATAATAGGTGGAACAAGATCAGATGAAGAAAGCAGCAGCAACAACACCGAATTCAAACTCCTAAAGTTAAGATCTCTGGAATTGAATTGGTTACCAGAACTGAAAAGAATTTGTAGTGCAAAACTGATTTGCGATTCTCTCCAACAAATTGAAGTAAGGAATTGCAATAGCATGGAGATCTTGGTTCCATCTTCTTGGATTTGCCTCGTGAACCTAGAAAAGATTATAGTTGTAGGATGTCAGAAAGTGGAGGAGATAATAGGTGGAACAAGATCAGATGAAGAAACCAGCAGCAACAACACCGAATTCAAACTCCCAAAGTTAAGATCTCTGGCATTGTTTAATTTACCAGAACTGAAAAGAATTTGCAGTGCAAAACTGATTTGCGATTCTCTCAAAGTGATTGAAGTTTATAAATGTGAGAAGCTGAAGAGGATGTCATCTCCTCCCCCTTCTCTTGGAAGAATGATTATACATCCAAGAGAATGGTGGGAGTCAGCAGTGGTGTGGGAGCATCCTAATTAACGCGACGGATGTCCTTCATCCCTTTCTAGTGTTTTACTAGGAGACTACTCCGTCTTTAATATAATATAATATTGAATTACAGGTAATTCCTTTCTCTCTCCCAATCTAAATTGAAATTAAATGAATTATTAGCCTCAACCTCATCCACTTAATGATTAACCTAATGATTTTATTTTATCCGTCCCCAATTGAAACACCTTTTATATTTGTCCCTTTAATTTGGAGACACTAATTAAATATTATCTAAAATTTCTTTTTTTTATTCCTCTTTTTATTTGTTATTTATTGGAAAACTTTTAATTTGTTTATGTGGGATTTGATCTCTTGTCTTTTTAAAGACAGATTTCAAATGAGAATTTGATTAGCTTTAAAGTTCGGCACAAGAAGCGGTGGATTCTCCAGTAATCCTAATTTCTCTAGTCTCATGTCAGACAATTTCATATAATGCTTTTGAGTTGAGCACCAAATTTATAATTGCTGTGGGATATTTGGGTACATAGCTTCTCTCTGTCTCTCTGAATCTTTCTGTCTACTTATAACCAATTCTCTTCCTGATTCAAGCCTTGTTGTCTGCATTAAGTTTGATCCACAAGGAAGCAAAAGAATGGTGTGAGTCAGTAGTGGAGTGGGAGCATTTTGATGCTAACGATGTCCTTCATGGCCTTGCATGGTTGTGGGACATCATTAAGGTAGATCCCTTACGGCTTGGTAAGCATTATATATGTTTTAGTTTTGAATTATTGGCTTTAATTCTGATTGATTTGTATGAATATTCCAGATATGCTTGATGGATGGTATTTTTGAGTGAACCGGCAAAAAATCGAAGTTAATTAATTTTGAGAGTTTGATTGGTTTCAAAGTTTATGGCTTTATATTACTTGGTGATCTTTTTGTAAGGGTAGGAAAGAAAGCATGCTCTGAATCATTCTTACACTGTTTCAGTTATGCCCTCTGTTCTGCTTATGGTGATAGAGAGGCTTCTAAGTTGATAAGTACTATCGTTGAGGTTTTTGAGGCATATGGATCCTAAGCCTGACAACTTATTGTTTCATAGTGTGCAAAAACATCCCTACACTGGTCTGCCATGTCAAGGTAGTTCAAAGCTATCAACTACGTATATGTTAGCTCAGCTCCTCTAGAATCTCCTGCGTCAGACTTCCTTCCATTAGTGTTGTCTAGACTTTGAAGCACCTACTGTTCAACTTGATTGTTTCAAGCTGGGATGGACTCGTATATTCTGTCCTTTTTTGTTCATCCTGTATCGCTCTGGGTGTGTTTTGATTGTAACCTTCTTTATTATTTCAATGATCACTGTCAATCATCATCTGTGTTAATCATCATCTTGTTCATTAATCACTAAAAATGATAAGCAAATTTTTGGGTTGAAATTAGCTCTGCATTTCCCAATGAATTTAGTATCAAGCCCGTAAGAAATGAACAGTAATATACTCAAGCTTAGTTACCGAATGTTGAAGTCTACTAATGATTTTTTTATTTTTTTCCAGGAGCAGCATGGAATCAACATCATTTAGCTTTCCACTAATGAGAGGCACACCAAGATATCTATTCCATTCCAGCACAAAAGCGCTCACATTTTGCTGGATTGCGCCTTGTATAAACCAGATAACTCATAGATGAAATAGGCTGGGAAACCAATACAGATCTGCTGAACAATAAACCTTGCCTCGAAAGATGTATAAGTTCATGAATAGTTAAAATGACTTCAAGTTCTCTTTAGACTATTCGTGAATTAGATTTTAATTACTTTTAATTACATTGTAATCTTTTCTCTCCGCATGTAATGAGATTGATGAATAAAAAGAATTGTCTTCCTCCAAGTATCTCTCCCTCTTTCTTAACAAGTTAGAAGCTTGAACAATTATTTGCTTTTCAAACTCTAACGAGATCCATCAGCAAAATTCATGAGATCATCGATGAAAGACATATGATATAGAATTTATATGCTTTACCTTGTAATTAAACTAAATAAACAATTAATCTAAACCAACATTGGGTTCTTTTATTCATATCATGAAGTGATTCTCTTTGGAGTTCATATCTTTAGCACTCTCTCATGGATGAGATTTTTCTGATGGATCTTGGATATTGAAATTGTTCAACACTTTGTTCCCCTTTCTCTCAAATTATGCTATATATCAAGATTTTTCTAAAATGAAAACCTTAGGGAGACGAAAGCCAATAAAAATTTGCATACAGGCAAAACAAATCCCAACCTATTGGCTCTTAGTAGATTCTAAAGCAACGAAAGATTTGGCAGAACAAAATGTGATTTCTTCTCGAAAATTTAGGCCATAAAAATGGTGTATAAGATTGGAATTTAGAATAGAATTATTAATATTTTAAGTAGAAGAGTAGCCTAAGATTGTTGACCAATGTACCAAAAACACAAAAAAGAAAAAATCAAACAGAGATTCTGCTTCAACTCCATTATAGTGTTTTCTCTCTGTGCTATTACTGTAACAATCTCTTCCACATATCATCTCATTATACCATTCTCTGTTCCCAGTAAATTATTTCTTAAAACCATATACTCTTCTCTTGCCTGTGCTTTCTGCTCTTTTTTCTGATTACTGCTCAGGCAAGGCAGCTCTCGCAGGACATCTTGAATCCAGGTAAAGTATTTTTACTTCATCTTCTTCGCCTTGTTGTTGTTTCTGTTTTTCTCCTGCAACTATTTCTTCATTCTTTTTAAGTAAAGGACAAGTATCATCAATAGTTTCCAAAAATAAATCAATTGATCTTTCTCAGTTTTTATAATCCATGTCTTATGGACTTCGCACTATATTGACCCTTAACCTTGAGCTTTTTATAATTATTTTCTGTTTTAACCTTTCTTTTTCCAATTAATGTAACTTCCATTAATTCTTATTCAATTCCTGAAGAAGTTCAAAATGTAGTGCGTGCAGCAATGGATGACACTCCAGAAAAAAAACTTAAAATCGTAGCAGGCTCAAGCAGTAACGAGGTCACCAATACAATTTTAGCTTCTGTCCAAGAACAAAACAATGATGAAGTGATGGCACAAGAAGGAGATGCTCTTTTCGTTGGAGAGCCTGAACTTTGGCTGACCAGCTTCCCTGATGAAGACTTTGAGCTTCTGAGAGGTATTTTTTGATGAGGTTTAAAAATTCAAGTAATTATAAATAGGGTTTTTTATGGATGGATTGTTGTTTAATTATTTAGTTATTGTAATTTAATTCATTCACTTATTTTAGTGGTAGTTTGATATGAAAAATTAAAATGACAGGTAGCTTAACGTGGGGAGGTTAAGTACTTGTAAGAAATCTTGTTTGGATAATTAAAAAGATTCTTAGATATTTAAGTATTTATTTTTAAAGAAAAAGATAGCACAATAATATTTTAAAAAGAAATGATTTAAAAATATATATAATAAAAAAATAAAAAAATTATAAACTTTTTATATAAATTAATTTATGAAATATTTATAACCTATAAATTTTATATATTTAGAAACCTAAGAATATAAGAAGAGTTTAACCCAAATGAAAACATGTCTTAGTAAAAATTTCAAGGGAGTCCATTAAATTCCAACAAACCTCATGTGGGTATTAAAAAAAATAAGCTCCAAGTATTAGTTTATTTTTTTTTTTTAAAAAAAATAAACCCACACACATGAGCGTAGCCCAAAGGCCTAATTCTAGATGGGTCCACATATATGCTTGGACCTAAGGTATCAGGCCACGGGCCTAGTGCCTTTTCTTAGCCCAAGTGCGAGCCCGATGCCTTTTTGTGCCCAGGTGCGCCTCCTTTTTCGGTGCCAGTCTTGTGCCTGGCATCCGATTCTGTCATTTCCTGCTAGCAACCATATACTTCCCCAACATGCATTACACGATTTATTCTATTGTTAACTAACTCTAACTGACTCTAACAACTTCCTAAAACATTGAACCTGCACTAACCGTAACTATATCAGCTGTAACACTTTAAACACAGATTGATGATTATGAGCAAGAATTTTCGACGGTCCAGATGTGATTGAAAGGAAGAAGTTGATTATGTTGTGAATTATTTCCTGAAGATCATGTGATTGAAAGGAAGGAGGGAATAATGGAAGGAATGAGGAGCAGGCAAGCAACAATTAACGATGGCCAAATGATGCAAGAGAACTCTCAAGGCATTGTTAAAGAAATTAAAGAAAAATCTTGTGAGAGGTTCTTTATTATAAAACCAAATTAAAGAAATTCCCTCCAGCCATTCACCAAGCCATTCACCAAGGTGTCTAAATCTGTCAATCATATTGATTCTTTTTCTGGTTTGGTGAGAGTCTCACTGCATTGTTGCTCACATGGTGTTTGAACTTGAGGCGTTTACCATCATTAAAAAAGCTCAGGGCAATATTGAAAAGGTTAGATCTCTCTTATACTTGTGCACTTCAAAAGATGCCTCGAATCTCTATCCAACCTGAGGTATCTTAGAATGAATCGATGTGGTAAAAAGGAGTTTTGTGGTGGGATATTGGCTCAACTCTCTCCCTTAAGTGACGGAGCCAGAGTTTTTTAAATTAAAAGGCAAATTACTAATAAATGCTATATTATGTAGACATATATTAGAAATTAATTCAAAACAAATATACTAACTTATATAAAGTAAAATTAATTTAAAAATACTTTTAAAATGAAAAAACTTACATTATAATTGTTCTCTTCGAGTTTTTATATTTTGAAACTGCTTCATAATAACTTCATTGTGAATCTTTTCGAAGATATCTTTCTCAATATATACAATCAAACTATCATTCATCCACTTATCTCCCATCCTATTCCGCAATCTACTCTTGACAATATGCATAGCAGTAAAAACTCTCTCCACTGTAATAATTGCAACCGGTAGAAATAATGACAATTTTATAAACATATATACCAGTTCATGATAGCCTTGTTTCAAGAATGTGTTGCTGCTGTCCATTGTGAAGTTGGGATGTGAATCAATTCCCTAATCTCTCTTCCTTTTGATTTGTAGAGTGATGTTGTATGTGATATATAAATCAGTGCTTCGATCCCTGGGTTGTTCATGCAGCCACCAACAACAAAAGAAAATTAAATTGTGGGAAGATGGGCCATTTGAGGCTTTTTCTTAAGCTCTTAAAGCTTGCTTGGGTTCACTAATGCAATTTCAGCTTCTGCGCGAGAACAAAACAATGAAGTGATGGCACAACAAGGAGGTGCTCTTTCCCTTGAAGCGCTCGATATTGGATAGCTAGCTTCACTGTTGAAGAGATTGATCGCAAAAATTATGCTTAGAGATGTTAAACTACATGATACATGGTCTATTTTTGGAAAAGGGATCTTTGACCTGTTGTTGTATGCCGGCTTCTCAGATGGTCCTGTTTTTAAATTTAGCAATTTAGCTTTGGTTGCCATCAAAAGTCTAAATAACGTGGCATCTTCTTTTCTACTAGGCATGCGCCCCATGTTTAACTTTAATTTGCAAGATGGGGAAGGGAAGTATAGGTGGTGATATCTGGGAAAGGGGTATTGGTTTGGCCTAAAGGGAAAGGAATGTTTACTTTTGGTAGTGGGAATGGGAATGGGAGAGTTCGTGGGCGGCTAGGGCCGAATGATCACTGCTGCCTTTTTTCGGTGGTGTCCCCTACACTGTACTATATATATAGTCCTTAGGTAATTGATTTGTAGTTTCCAAGTTTGAGGTCGCCAGCCTTTCTTAATTATACAATTACCACTCGAACAGGTTTTCAAAGTATCGACACGTTAACCTTCGAACAGGTTACAGCCATTCTGAATTTCCACTCGTTAACATTCGAACAGGTCATAGCCATTCTAAATCATATAATATCCACAATATTTGGGTTTTCGAAGTTTTAACAACAAATGGGTTCCCATGTGATGCGAGGTGGGTAGCAATTGACATGTGAAATATTTAACAGTTTGTTGATTCCTGTAAAACTCTTCTAAGCCAATTGTTTACATTATTGATAAGTTTACTTGAATCACTCTTCTCTCAGTGCTATTATATCCCTTTTCTGTCTGCTTAAGCCAACGAAGCAGCTGCAGACCCTCCTCTTAACATTCAATTTCTTTCTTTGCTACCATTTTTTTCTAAGCCATTCCTCTCTGTCAAATCCATGTTCTTTTCAGATTGCTTAAGCTAACTTGGAATGGACATTTGAAGAACCTCATTTTATTTTTGCAGGTAAACTATTTATATTTTGTTTTTTATTGCTCGATTCTTCCATGGTTGTTTCATTTCTAAACCTTTCTTTTCTTTTAGATATCTGTTCTTTACTAATTGCTTAAGCAAACCAGCAACCAGACATTTGGAGAATTTTTTTTTGCTGCTATAAACGTTGAGGTAAACTATATATATTTTTTGTTTTTATTGTTTGATTCATCCAAGTAAAATAACATGCTGTTATTAAATTACCAAGGATCCACCAATATTTATTCCCTACTAATTAGTAAAATTAATTAAAATAAACACAACCTTTTATTTTTTTCTCCTCCTATAAACACAAGGACTTTGTATTTCAAGTTCCCTTTTCTTTTAAGTAAAACTATATATGTATTTCTTCCTTTTATATATATATTGGAATAATTTTGAGAGTTAAGAATTTATATGAAGCCGAAAGGCGCTTCATTTTAATTACAATTCCATTACACTAATCGATAAATCAGTTTTTTAATGTCCTCATGCAAAACGTAAGTAAGACTTTATTTTTCTATGGGTCCATGTTTGTTGCCATGGTACCCCATATTATAGGATAACCTTACTAAATAGGATATAACAAAGAACAAAATATTTTAGCTTGAACTTATTTGTAACACTGGAATTGAAGGGGACAAATAGTGAAAAACTGCACGACTATATATATATATATATATATATAGAGAGAGAGAGAGAGAGAGAGACTCACATAGTGACATTTAGATATATGAAAATATAAGAATTATTCCTAACAATATAGAGATTATGAGTGCTACAATTTTTAAGAAGCTTCAAATATGAAAAATACTTTAAAAAAAAGGGTTATGCACCAAAAATGTTGGGTTTGTTACGCTTTTAGTATTAATTTTTTAATTTTTTTTATGTTTTTAAATGTTTTATCACTTCGTATGAATATAAAAGCAAATATGAGATCTAATATTGTATTTATATGAAAAACTTGTCAACTCTATTAGTGGTAAAATATCATTTTATCTTCTAAAAAATATTATATATATTATTTCATGATAGTTTTAGAAATTTATACAATCAAGTCCTTATTTGATTTTTCTAGATCTAGACTCTTAATTTCCTTTATTAATTATATTATATCTCCTTAATTTCTAAAACTTATTTATAATAAAGTTGTATTTTATTAATCATCATATTTTAATTTTGTACAAATAATTCTTAATATGTAAAATCCATTAAGTTTTTAACATATTGGCTTACATATAAATTATAATTCTAATCAAAATAAAATTAAATACATTAAATTATTTAACTTATTATCAACTCAATAAAATAATTAATTTATATTTAAATATTAAACACGCAAGATGACTATACTGGAAAATTGATAAACATTGACGGGTCCAAGCGTTAACATTTTTTTATTTTAATATATTAATAAAAAAAAATCATTCTAATAATATTTTTCTTTCTGCAGATCCTTTGCAAAGTTTCCACAACAACTGGGTCCACGCGTTAACATTATTGAGGTCAAACAGGTTACTGCTAACAAACTCTTCCAATGTACTGAAAACACAAAAAAGAAAAAAATCAAACAGGTCGAACGTTATTTGTAATGTAAGATGTTTAGATACACAAAGGCTTGCAATATGGGAATAAGAGAATGAAGTCTAATTCCTTTACATTAATTTCAAGAAATTATTAAAATGATATAAAAACACTCAAGGAGATCATGTGTATATATTTGGATAGATATTAAAATAAAATAGTTTAGATATTAAATAAATTAGTAGAATTAATTGTTGATTTTCCATAAAATTTACGGATTGTATTTTTTATATATAGATTATTGATTAGATTTATTAAAAATTATATTATGAATCACATAGAAAAAAAAAAACTAATTGAAACCCTTTTAATAAATCAAGTTTTAGAATCATATAATATCAACTGTTAAATTAGGCTATAGATTTTGTATGAATATTGAGGTTGAATATAAATAGGACTTTCTTAACATATATTTAATGAATGTCAATTTACAATTTGAAAGTTAAAAACAATTTTAGTATATTTAATTTTGAGATGAACTGTTGCTTTAAATTTTTATGTACTAATTTTAACTTTAAGAATAAAAAAAAAATGTTTGCAAGCCATGGGGTTTATGGTGAAAATTAAGATTATTTCCGTACAAAAAACTTAATGTTAAAGAGATAAATATGATGATTTTATGTGCTCTTACGAAATTATATGAAGCATATATATTACATAACTAATTACCGATAATTTAAACCACGTGGGAAACACTATGCAAGTCTACAGTATTTTTCCAATTTTTTCTTTATATATTAAATAATATATATAATAATTTATTACTATATAAACTAAAATATGTTTGTTGAAAATTATGCAGTTGTACTGTTTATCCCTTTATATTTTACTATGGATAATATTGTTTATTTTTTTAAGATTTACTATAAATTTAATGGAAAATAAATATTGAATCCAGTTGAGTTCATCTTCTATGTTATGGGTTTTTATTGTTATGATTGAATATAAATTTATAAAAAACCAAATATTAAATCTAGTTGAGTTCATGATCTGGATTCACTTCACATGTTTTACTGTGAGTAGCACTGTTCACTTTGTTTTTTATTTTTATTTAAGGTTTGTTATAAATTTAAGGTGAAAAAAATATTGAACATGGTTAAGTTTATGATGCAGTTACGAGTTTTTTTTTAAAGGTTGAATATAAATTTAAGGGAAAACAATATTGAACCTAATTAATATTTTTAATTTAATGTACTAATTTTATAAAAAAAAAGTCTAAAACTTTTGTAAGGAAAAAAAAAAGGCTTGGATTCAGTTCAATTTCCATTATGTCCCTCATTAAAACCGTTTTGATTTGTTGTTGAAAAATTAAAATTATTTCTTATTTAAACTTTTGTTTTGATTGGTCCATAATTCATTGGTTTTTTCCTTCTATTAACTGAACATACAACTTTCTAATTAACATATGTTAACTCCCTCCATTAAGAGTAATTTCCTTTGATTTTTATTCAATGTTCC
>Ga0307516_10004920_pt1 | contig 16249 bp, 14 predicted proteins | sample 19_EM_MG_FD_203310 | JGI IMG/M metagenome (GOLD analysis project Ga0307516, IMG submission 203310) | Populus trichocarpa ectomycorrhiza microbial communities from riparian zone in the Pacific Northwest, United States - 19_EM | ecosystem: Host-associated > Plants > Roots > Unclassified | place...
TCCGGAACCGTTCGTCTGGACCGCGACCGCCGACGAGATCCTGGCCAAGGTGCGCTGGGTCCAGAGCAGCGTCAGACAACTCGTCGACAACAACGCCAAGTAACACAACCAGAATCACGAGACACTAATCAACGGGCCACTCGATGCTATCTTGATAGCCTTTGGGGCGGTGACGACTCTGTGCGCCGTCGGCCTGATAATTGAACGCCATCACCGCCAAGTAGATCGAAATGCGCTCCGCGCCATCGGCTCATTGCTAGTTGTAACGTTGGCGGGTGTTGCGATCGGCGCGGGAGTTCGTGGCCGGTTCACGCCCATCCCGTCGCATGGTAGCGCGACAGACGTCACAATTACATCGGTGCCTAGCTTGTCGGCGTCACCCTCGAAACCGAGTCTCGCGTTCTGCTCGGGGTCGCCACGCCCGTCGGCCGAAAGTCTCCCGGCAGGGAGCAGCGGGCGCATTTGCTCTCCGGCCAACGACTCACGGGTTCAGCAAGCCATAGAGGTCACTGGCGAGGCGGCAAACGTCCCCGCAGGTCATGAGCTTTGGTTATTTGTCGACCCGGCAGGAAAGGGGCGCTACCTTCCGGCTAATGGGGAATGGAATGGTGAGGCGCAGTTCGCTCTCAGCATGGACTCTTCTGGCGCCTGGGGCCAGGGTGATGTTGAGCTGGGCTCTGTTGATGACAAGCCCGGTGTAAAGTTCTTTCTGGTCCTCGTGGATCTCGGCCCTGAGGGCGTCAAGCGAATGAAAGCCTATTTCACCAATCGCGAGACGGACGGCATTGAGCGCGAGCAAGTCTTCAATTTTCCTGGCACCCGGCGGCTCGACACCATCAAGCTCGGGCGCACATAGCGGGTCGCGCGCTTCGACGACAAGATCAAGCGCGATCATCTGCCGCGTACCGCGTGGTGACGCGAAGGGTCGCGTGACTCATGGTAGAGGCAGAACTCCGTCGCGGCATCCGGGCGATGACGGTTGACTCGCCCGCCGCTCCGTAAGCCCCTTCGTCGATCCTCGGAGCCTGTGAAAGCGCGCTGATGGTCCGACTATGATGGAGTAGACCCGCCTCGATCCGTCGCGGATGACCCTTCCGCCAAGACCCGGTCGGCGACTTCACGCAGCGTCATCCGGTGATCCATCGCCGTCCGCTGGATCCATTTGAACGCCTGCGGCTCGGTCATCTGATACTTCGTCATCAACTCACCCTTGGCCCGCTCCACCGACTTACGCGTCTCCAGACGCTCGGTAAGCGCCGCCACCTCGGACTCCAACGCCGAAATCTCCGAATACCGCGACAGAGCTATCTCGATCGCCGGCACGAGGTCCGACTTCTGGAACGGCTTCACCAGGTAAGCCATCGCGCCGGCTGCCCGCGCCCGTTCCACCAGATCACGCTGGCCGAACGCCGTCAGGATCACCACGGGCGCAATTCCGCCGCCGGCGATCCGTTCCGCCGCCGCCAAGCCGTCCATGATCGGCATCTTGATGTCGAGGATCACCAGGTCCGGACGCAACTCCTCGGCCAGGCGCACGGCGGTCTCACCGTCGCCGGCCTCCCCGACAACCTCATAGCCCTCCTCCACCAGCATCTCGGCAAGGTCTAGGCGGATGAGGGCCTCGTCCTCGGCGATCAAGACCCGCCTGTGCTCAACACCATGCGGGGCAGTGGTCGAAATGCTGCGCGCTGGCCTTCTCCGGCGAAGCTGTTCGCCTGCCGCCGTGATGTCGACGACGGCGGCGAGTTCCGAGTCCACGGCCGCGTCGACGCGGCGCAGGAGGGCGTCAAGCTCATCATCGTTCATGACAACCTCCTTCCTGTTGACTGGAGAGCCTGGCCTTGAGGGTCTTTCGCGCCTGGTACAGGCTGGAACGTACGGCGTCGTCGGGGATACCTATCAGATGAGCGATCTCTTGTGGGCTGTACCCGTCATAGTGCCAGGCCATGACCTCGCGCTGCCGCTGCGGCAACGCAGCAATCGCGACCAGGACTTGAACCTTGTCCTCTTTGAGCTCGATTTCTCCGAACGAGGGACGTGGTAGCCACCAGTCAGCTGCCCCTATCCGTCGCAGCTCGTCGTTTCGCCTTTCGCACTGATGGATGTGATAGCGGAGTGCCGTCTTCCGAACCCAGGCACGAGGGGAACGAAGATCTTCCCAATGCCGTAACGCCTCGTAGAAGGCTTCCTGAGCGGCATCCCAGCACTCGTCCCAGCTGGCGCCTTGCTTGTAGAGGAAGCGCAACACAGGGCGCAGTTCGGCCGCGTAAAAACCGTTGAAGTCCGGCGACTCAGACACCTCCACGCTCCGGTGCCTCCCTGCGACGGGATCTGGCGGCGATGATGGCAGTAGCCAGGTCGAGCGTCGACGCCAACACGCTACTGAGCGCTGCGATGAGTAGTATCGTCGTTTCGGCCATGGCTCGCCACTCCTTCGTTGGGCTCGTATGTCGCCCGCTAGAAGTGAAGAGTTCGAGACCATCATGATCGTGAAATCGGCCGTTCCCAAGGTGCGCTCATCTGCCGCGATCCGCGCGCCGACCAGACGGTCCTGGTGACTGAGCGTGGCGCGAAGATGGTGGCCGGTCGGCAGCTGCAAGGGATCGCCGCCTCTCACCCTCAAGATCGACCCCAACGGTCCGACCGCACAGGCGACAACGTGCCTGCGTGACAACTACCGTGCTTCGGCCCACCAGGTAGACATCCCGACCAGGGTCTTTCTCCCGCCGGTACAGCGCGGCGCGTGTCGACTCTGCATCTGGCAATCAGGGCGCGGCTCGTTGCCGCGCTGGATGAACAGGACGCGATGGGCGGCAGCCCACCCGAGGCTTCGAGTGGGCTCGCCACCGGCGGCCCGAACCATCCGGTGCTTCGGCTGTCGCTCGACGACGTCGTCGTGCTGGTGTCCATCGCCGTCGAACAGTGGGTTGACGATCAGCTGGCGCAGAAGCCGTCGCGCTAGGACTGTGGGTCAATAACGGGCAGCCAGTTGGAGGACCAGCACATTTGTTTCGCCGCCGGCACCCGTCACCCACCGCGAAGGGCCCGCCCTTGCCGAACGGGCGTCGCTGCGCTTCGCCCGTTCAGTTGCTTGATCTTGGTGGGTGCGCGGACTCATGCCGCGAACCGTTCGATACGCTGCGTTACGATCGTTGGCATGTACCCACCGTCGGCGGCCGTCGCACCGGTGTCGGGTCGTGCCAGCGGACACAGCCGACGACTGCAGACCGCGACGCGGGGGTGGACGGCGGTCGTTCGGGTCGGCAGGATCGCTGGCGTGGTGGAGATCGATGAGTACTGGTTCGCCGCGTTCACATTGGCGTGGGAGGCTTTCCAAGAGCGGAGTATCCCGGTCGGTGCGGTCCTGGTCGACGGCGTCGGGACGATCATTGGGCAGGGCCGCAATCGGATGAGTGGCACGGCGGCTCCGGCAGGGCAGATCGCCGGTTCCCGAATCGCGCACGCCGAGATCAACGCCTTGGCGCAGTTGCCGCCCGGAGGTCACGGGGACCACATCCTCTACACGACACTCGAGCCTTGCTTCTTGTGCACGATGGCGCTGCGGTTCAGCCATCTGGGCACGGTGCGCTACGCCGCACCGGACGCCACCTGGTACGGCGTGGATCAACTCCCGCAGATCAACCATCACGTCGCCCGCCGGTGGACCAGACGCGACGGACCGTTGGGCGGCTGGTGGCAGGAGTTCAGCCTGCTGCTGATGCACATCTCGGCCATCGAACGCGATGTGCCTGGGGTTCTCGGCACCACACAGGCCCAGCCGGCCACGGTGGATCTGGCGCGCCGCCTTGCCGCAGGCCCCGCCGACCGGCTCCGAAAGGCAAGCTTGTATGAGGCGGCCGGCGAACTCCGGCCACAGCTCTACCGATGACAACGCATCCGGATCTGTCGCCGATCGGGCAGCCGTCACGCTTGGTGGCCGGCCAGCGCCCTTGCCAGCTCCCGAACATGCCGATGTGAGTGCGACCTGCTAGGCAGGGCGGGGTGTTCGGCGGGCCGCGGCGGATATCACGGTGGGATATGGTCGCGACAGTTTCTCAGTATCGGTGATGTTGTTCGGTTCGGGCGTGGCGAAAGTGGTGTTCTTCGCCGCCGGCATGCATTCATTACGCCAGTCGCGCCCGCAAGTCTTCGCGCCTGGTCCTGCGGAGATTCCGGCTCTGTTCTCGGGCGGATGTGCCGAGTTGAATCCGGCCGGCGTGGCCCTTTCCTTGCCGACCCGGGATGTCTTCCCGGGCGTCCGGGGCCGCGCCTTCCCGGGCGACTCGAGCAGAAACGGCGATCCGGGCACCGGCTGGCGTTTCCTGGCCCGCGCGGGCCGCTCACCCTCGCCGCGCCCGCCACACCCTCGGGCTCGAACTGCACGGGCTCGACCTGCCCGGGCTCGACCTGCTCGGATGTGATGGCCTTCGATCCGACCGGCTCGGCTACGGCGGGCGCAGACGCGGGCGGCTCGGGTCCGACCGGCTCGGACGAGGTCGGTGTGATCGCCCGGGCCGAGCAGGACGCGGAGGTCAACTCGTCGACACGACGCTGGAACGCAGCCGCGGCGTTGGCGGTGCTGCCGTACAAGCGGCTCAGCTTCCGGGCATGCCGCTGCGTCAGCCCCCACTCCCGATGCCTTGCGTGTTCCCGACGGAACTCCTCGGCCTCGGTCGAGTAATTGCGCCGCCTGGTCCTGTCACGCATGGTGGCGACTTGAGCCCTCGTGAACAATCCCATCTGCCCCACTACCAGATTATCCCGCAACACCCACCCGCCCCGCCATTATTCGATCACCCGGAAACCATCCGAACCAGGAACAAAGAATCCCGACCCGCACCACCGAAAACATCCGGAGACGACTCGGAACAATCCGTCACATCGCCATTCCGGCGACCTGCCCGACATCCGCTTCTGCCGCGACTATGCGTGATCCGGACGTGCCCGGCCGCACCGGCACGGTCCCCGTACTCAAGGGCCACCGAACCTTCGCCGCCGCGACCGTAAGTCACGAGCCGCCCGAACGGCCGGGCCAGGCGGCGTCCACCAGGGCGGGGAGGATCTCGGCGGCCGGGCCGGTGAGGTTGTCGGTTGCCACCTCGTCGAGTGGGGTTGATCTGGATGACCTGGCCGCCGAGGCGGGCGGTCACCTGGGGGATCTCGGCGGCTGGATAGACCACGCCGGAGGTGCCGGCGGTCAGCAGTACGTCGGCGTTCGCGGCGGCCTCGACCGCCTCCTCGAAGGCCTGGGTGGGCAGTGCCTCGCCTAACCACACGACGCCCGGGCGGGCGAAGATCACCAGCGCGGCGAGCACCCCGAGCACCACCCCGATGGCGAGGTTGTGGCTGGCAGGGGTCGCGGCGACGGTGACCGGCATGACGGTCGTCCCGCCGGCCGGCAGCCGCTTGAGCGCAGGCCCTGGACCAGGAGACGGCGGCGGGCGTCGACATCAACGGCACGTCGCTCCAGCCGAAGCCGGTGACGCTGACGCCGCGCTGTGCGGGCCGCGCTAGAAGGTGAGCTTCGCGCCGGCCGCGGACAGGCTGTCCGACGAGCCCACCAACGCCTGAACCGGCTCCTTAGGCACGCCCCGCGGCGGCGCCGCCTCGATCTGGCCGGTGGACAGGCGCGCAACCCGCACATCAGCGAAATCCCCGTCGCCGACCAGGTCGAACAGCCGCAGCACCAGGGCGTCGTCGCCCTGCCAGAACAGGGACTCAGCGCGCCGGTCCGGCGACTGCGGGATCCGGCCGAGCTCGGGGCCGGTCGTTCCGCGCCGCGGGTCGAAGACCCGGTATATCTGGTCCGACCCGTCCTGCTTGCAGCTCAACACCTTGCCGCCGTGGCTGGGCGGGGCCGCGCGCGGCGGGGCCTCGCAGGGATCGCCGGCCGGCAGCGGGTGTCAGCTGAGCATCCTGCCGTCCCGGCGCACCACGGCCACGCCCGCCTCCTCCTCGGCGCCCGGCCCGTCCGTGCCGACCAGCAGGGTGTCGTTGCCGGCCCAACTCGCCCATTCCCCGTACCGGTCGCCGATCCGGATCTTCCGGCGCTGCATCGTGCCTGCGCGTACGTCGACGAGGACGAGCTCGGTGAAGCGGTGCTCGGGCTTGAGGAGGCCGTCGGTCGAGGTCTCGAACGCCGGCAGCGCCAGCCAGTTGCCGTCCGGCGACCACACCGGGATGGTCGCGTCGCCGGCGTATTTGTGGTACTTATCCGGACCGGCGCCTGAGGTCGGGGTGATCCGCAACAGGCTCGTGATGCCGTCCCGCGTGGCCACGTCGGTGTAGAGCCGCAGATCCGGCGACACCGAGGCGACATCGCCGCCGTCCACCTGCCGGTACCGCCCCGCCGCCGGATCGATCACGTACCACTTCTGGTCGGCCGCGTAGGCGGTGACCAGGCGCGGACCCGCGGGGCCCGCGGGGAGCTCCGCGACCGGACCCGCGACGGGGTCGCGCAGCTGCACCACCGAGATCGGTACGCCGACGCCGGCGATCAGGAGCAACACGACGGACAGGCCGATCCACCGGCGCCGGCGCCGGGTCTCCGCATTCGGGTCCATACCCACCCCCACACCCGCAGACGCCGTTTCGGGCCGAAACGCTGCAGGGATGATGCACCCCGCCGGCTCGTTCCACGAAATCGAGGTGTGGCGGCGGCCTACAGCGTGCTGAGCCGCGCCGATAACGCCTCGGTGGCGCAACCTGTCCGGCGTCTGTGGGCCGTCCGGTGTGGCGCGTCAGGGTAGACGCGGCCGTGGCTCACCCTGATGGCCATGAGCGCGATCTCCACCCTGATGTCCGGCATCGTCGACGTGCTGCCCAGGTCGTCACCGGCGGTGCACCCTCGGGGCGATCGTGGCGTGTGGTGAACTGGGTGGCATGCAGATGCGTCCCGCAGAGCTGGCGGCGATCCGTGCCGGCGATATCGACGTGGCGTTCCGCCGGTGGGAGCTGCCTCGGGTCAGGGTCGGCACCCGGATGCGTACCGCGGTCGGGCTGGTCGAGATCACGTCCGTCGACCGCGTACCAGTGCGGTCGCTGACTGCCGCGGACGCCCGCCGGGCCGGCGCGGCGTCGCTGGCCGCGCTCCGCCACGGGTTGGACCGTCTCCACCCCGACCGGCCGGTGTATCGGGTCGGGCTGCGGTACGCGGGCGTCGACCCGCGGCACGCGCTGCGGGAGGCGGTGCCCGACGCCGCGGAGATCGACGCGATCGTCGCGGGGCTCGACCGGCTCGACCGCGCCTCGCCGACCGGGCCTTGGACCCGGGCAACGCTCCTGCTGATCGACGAACTGCCGGCCACCCGGGCACCCGATCTCGCACAACGGATGGGGCGAGACACCCCGTCGTTCAAACAGAACGTGCGGAAGCTGAAGGAGCGCGGACTGACCGAGTCGCTTGACATCGGGTACCGGCTCTCGGCGCGCGGCGCCGCCCTCCTGGACCACGAGGGTCATCCCCGGTCGACCGGGGGCCGGCCGGTACCGGAGCCGGGCATCCCGCTGCCCCACCTCGGCGCCGCCGCGACACGTGCGCTTACCGCGCACGGCGTGGTCCGGCTCGAACAGGTGGCCAGACTCAGTGAGGGCGAGGTGCGGGCACTACACGGAGTCGGGCCCTATGCCCTTCGCCACCTGCGAACGGCGATGGACGCGGCCGGGCTGGCGTTCCGCGACGATCCTGGCGCCTCGCCGCAGGCCGTCGCCACGCCAGCGCCTACTCGCTGACATCGCGTGGTCCCGATCCGTAGCTAAGGATGGCTATCATCATCGCTTCGATGTGGATCAGTCACGGGGATCGGGGCGCGCATGGCAGCGGAGTTCAAGCCACCTGTCTTCCCGGGGGTCCACGAACTGCTGAAGCTGGTGCTCACGCTGCGGAAACGGCCACCTTTCCTGCCCCGGGTGTCCAGCATGGCGGTGCACGGCGACATCCCCCTGCCGCTCATCCGACTGGTCGGGCCGGAGGAGTCGGTGCACGGATTCCTCCGGGGATTCCGTGATCTGCTGGAAAAGGCGGAGCCGCGGACGCCCTATGTGCTCCTGGACGCCGCGACCGCTGCCCTCGCCTCGCCGACTGCTTCCGAGCCTCCCAAGCTGATTTTGCTTGAGCAGCTGTGTCAGCGCCTCCAGGAGGACCGGTTCTCCACCCGGCCCAACACCTTCCGCCGGTACCGCGTCGCCAAGTTCCTCACCCGCCAGACGCTCACCCCGTCCCGCAACCGTGACCCCCAGGCGGAGATCGTCGCGCTGCTCCGGAAATGGCGTGGCCAGTCGCCCTCCATCCAGGAGGCCGCACAGACCCAGGTGTCCGCCCAGGGCGACAACGGGCCCAACACCCTCGGCCTCAGCGGCGTGCTCTGGTTCGTCCGGCTCCTGATCCTCAAGTGGCTCGGCCGCCGCTCGTACGGCATCGTGCCGGAGGCCCGGTGGTTCATGCGGGGCCAGACCTTCATGGTGCCGCAGCACTCCTCCGACTTCTTCGGCTTCGCGGAACGCCTCACCGCCGACCGGCTCGACGAACAGAACACCGGGCAGCTTCACAAGCTGCTCGTGCACGCGTTCCTGGAGGATCTGCGGCAGGCGTACCGGCGGCGGCGGTTGTCGGTGCTGCCCCGGCGCCGGGGGTGGCGGCGCACGGCGTACGTGCCGGTGCTGATCGACCATGCGAGCGAGGAGAACGGCGGCCTCCCGCTGCTGCGCCTGATCAACGATGTCCGCAACGAGACCGGAAAAGTGGACCCCCTGCTGGTCATCGCCGGATGCCGGGACGAGCCCGGGATCGACCGGCCCGAGGAGGTGGAGCTGTTCGCCGCGGCCAGCGCCACCGCCTACAGCACCTGGAAGCGCGAGCTTCCCGTCCAACGGCAGAGGCTCGCGGCCGACGCCCGGTTCCTCACCATCCACCTGCCCGAGCCGCTGCAGCCGGGAGAGATCGCCCGGACCTCCGGCGAGGACCCCGACGCCTGGGCCGACCTGGACCTCGACCCGGGTAAGCCCTCCGTGCTGGCCCGGCGCGGCGTGCTCGAAGTGATCCTGGTGGCCTGCCTGGTCGCGGTCGCGGCTATGCCCGCCGCCCGGTTGCAGGACTACTGGCAGGCCGGCTGTTCCTACCTGAACGCGAAACCCGATGCCGGGATCGACGTGCGGCTGGCCGAAATCGCGCCCGATGACGAGCAATGCGTCGGCTACAGCGACAACGACAGCCAGATCTTCGGCACCAACGACCGGCTCGAGGCCGCCCAGCGCGAGATCTTCCGGCTCAACGCCGAGGCGGCCGGGATCCACGACACGCATCGGAACCGGCCACTGATCGGCATCATCTACTTCGGCGGCCTCACCCACGCCGGCGCCGACCTCGAAACCGACAACGCGGTCGCCGAGGAGCTGATCGGGCTGGCGATCGTGCAGCGGCAGCAGAACATCTCGGTGACCGGCGAGCACGACCCCCTACTCCGGGTGATCATCGCGAACGGCGGCCGCGAGATGGCCGCGGCCGACCGGGTCGCCCGGGACATGCTGATCCCGCTGGCCGAGCGGGACGCGAGCATCAAGGCGGTGGTCGGTTTGGACCGTACGGTGCAGACGACCCGGCGCGCCATCGCCGACCTGGGACGGGCGGCCGTGCCGACGATCGGTACCACACTGACCGGCTCCGGGCTGGCCGAGACCTCGAAGTTCTACTTCCAGATGGTGTCCGGGAACCCGCAACAGGCCCAGCTGTTGGCCCGCTACCTGAAGCATCTCACCGACCCGCCGGTCGACCTGCTCACCATCGTCCGCCCCGAACGCACCGCCCAGCCCGACGACTACGTCGAAACCCTGGTGACCGAGGTCAGCAGGGCCACCGGCAGCCTCACCAAGGTCGAGGTCGTCACCCTGCCCGGCGGGGATGTCCTGAAACCCTGCACCAAGCCCGATCCCCGGGCTCCCGGCGAGCGCCGGATGTACTTCTACGCCGGCCGGGAGACGGGTTATTCGAGCTTCCTGCAGAACATCAAGGAGGACTGCGCGGTGCAGACTCCGCCGCGGATCGTCGCCGACGACGCGATCGAGCGAATAGTCGCTCAGCCCTCCTTCCGGCAGCAGAGCTTCGTGGCCGAGATGAACCTGGACTACGTCGCGCTCGGCAGCCTGGTCGTCCTCGCTGGTCGCAGTTGCGCCGAGAACCGGACCCCCGCGCCGCCACTGTCCGACAAGGGGCCACTGGTGGAGTTCTGCGCCGGCTACTACGACCTGATCCACGACCAGGCGTCCGAGCTGTACGGCGAGGCGTGGGCGGTGCCGTCATACCCGGGCGAACGGGTGGGCATCGCCTTCGACGCCGCCGACATGGTCGTCACCGCGGCCCGGCAGGCCGGCCCCGAGGCGTGGAACCGGGCCTGGCTGGCGCAGCTGTTCCGCGATCGCGAGTTCGCCCACGTGGGCGCGAGTGGGCGAATCACGTTCGCGGACTCGAGGGTGGGCGCGACCCGGAATACCGCGATCCTGCGGTTGCCGACACCGGCCAGCGCGAAGGAGGCGGCGAACACCACGCCGCATTGTCTGTTCTTGATCGGGGAGTTGTACGGAAAGGAGGGGGTCACGCCGCAGGACGGCAACGGCTGCCCCAAGGGCTGATCAGCGGGTGGCCGAGACGACCAGCATCTCGCACGGTCCGGTGAATCCGTCCGGGCCCTCGAACTGCCGCAGCGCGTCCTCGATCTCGGCCCAGGCCGCCTCCCGCTCGGCCGGGGCCAGACCGAGCAGCATTTGCTGCAGCGCGCCGAAGGACTCCCGCTCGAACCGGACGCAGTCCGCGGCGGAAGCCATCCGGACCGGCGACGAAACCGACTCGACGTCGACGTCCCGGAAACCGGCCTCGGTCAGGACCCGTTCGGCGGCTCCCGGGCCGCCGAGGCTGAACGGTCCCGGCTGACCCGCCTGCGGCGGCGGAAGTTGGGCCCGGCGGCGGATGATGCCGATCGGGATCGAGAAGAACCCGTTGCGGTCAGCGGTCGAGTAGACCACCGCGGAGATCCGGCCGCCGGGACGCAGCGCGGTGCGCATACCGGCCAGGGCGGCCTGCTGGTCCGGGAAGTAGATGAGGCCGACTCTCGAGATGACCGCGTCGAACGTGCCGGCGTCGACGGTGAGCTGTTCGCCGTCGAGTTCGCGGGTGGTGATGTTGGTCAGGCCGGCGTCGGTGGTCGCCTTGGCCGTGAACTCGAGGATCGTCGGCGAGATGTCGGTGGCCAGCACCTGGCCGGACGGACCGACGCGACGGGCCGCCGCGAGACTCTGCCCGCCGGCGCCGGCGGCGACGTCCAGCACCCGGCCGCCGTCGGTGATCCGGGCCGCGTCGAGCATCCGTACGGTGGCGTCGCCCAGCCACTCCTCGATGGTGGGGCCCCACCGGTGCCACGCCTCGGCGGCCTCCTCCCACTGGTCCCGGGTGGTGGTCTTGTAGCGGATCGGATCGAATGTCGGGTTCATGGTGTCCTCCGGAGTCGGTCGGATCGGTGTTCACCCGGTACGCGCCAGAAGTTCCTCCGGATCTGCCAGAACCGGGCTGGCAATTCCCGAACCTACGCCGGCCGGGCCACAATGCGGTGGTGTCACGCTTCGTCGGCCGGACCGAACCGTTGGGCCGGCTGCTCGCCGCCCACCGGGCGTGCGCCGCCGGGCCGGAGCCGCGGTGGTCCGGACTGGTCTTGATCACCGGTGAGGCGGGGATCGGCAAGACCGCGCTGCTGAGCCGGTTCGCGGCCGAGGCGGTCGCTGGCTCCGGCGTGGTCCTGCGCGGCACCTGCTGGGACGACGACCGCGCGCCGGCCTGGTGGCCGTGGACCCAGGCGCTGCGTGGCCTGCTGCACGCCCGCGAGGACCTCCGGCGGGACGCCGACCCGGCCCTCGCCGCGATCGTTCCGGAGGTGGTCGGCCCGTCGCCCCGAGCCGGGCCCGACGACGTCAACCGGGTGCGCATCTTCGACGCGGTGCGCGGGCTGTTGTCCCGGGCCGTGACTGCCGGGCCGGTGGTGGTGGTTCTGGACGACCTGCAGTGGGCCGACGTGTCGTCGGTGGATCTGCTGCGCTTCCTTGCCCGGCAGGCCGGGCCCGGCGGGCTGTTGCTGGTCGGCGCGTACCGGCCCGGTGAGCCACCGGCCGGTGTCGCGACGGCGCTCGCCGATCTCGCCATCGCGGCCGAGCTGATCAATCTCCGCGGGCTGGCCCGGGCGGAGGTGGCGGACCTGGTGCGGACGGTGTCCGGAGACGAGGCGGCGGCGCGCTGGGCCGCCCTGGTGCATCAGCGCAGCGCCGGGCATCCGTTCTTCGCGCGCGAGCTGTGTCACCTGTTGCAGGCCGGTGGGAACGCCGCCGGTGTGCCGGCCGCGGTGCGCGACGCCATCGGAAGCCGCCTTGCCCGGCTCCCGGACGGCTGCGCGGCGCTGCTCGACGCGGCCGCGGTCGCCGGTGCCGCGCTGCTGCCGGACGTGTTGAGCGACGTCTGCTCCGAGCCGGTGGCCGTGGTCGCCGACCGGATCGACTGGGCGCGGGCCGCCGGGGTGCTGGTCGACGGCTCGGACGGGGATCCGGTGCGTTTCGCCCACGATCTGTACCGCGAGACGATCTACGCGACCCTGCCCGCGGCGCGCCGGCTCGACCTGCACGACCGGGTCGGCCAGGCGTTGCAGCGCCGGCACGAGCGCGGCGGCCCGGTGTTCCCGGCCGAACTGGCCCGGCACTTCGCTGCCGCGATCGGGCAGTCCGGACCCGGTCCGGCAGTCACCTGGGCGTACGCCGCGGCCGACGCGGACACCGCCCGGTACGCGTTCGCCGAGGCGGCCGGGCACCTGAGCCGGGTACGCGCCGCGGTCGCCGACGCCGGTCGCGGGCTGATCGATGCCGACCAGATCCATCTCCTGACCCGGGAGGCCGACCTGCGACTGCGGGCCGGGGACGCGCTGGAGGCGAGGGCCCTGCTGGACACCGCCCGGCAGGCGGCCGCAGCCACCGGCGACGGTGACCTGCTCGGCGCGGTGGCGTTGGGCCTGGACCGGGTCGGCGCCCGGTTCGCGATGCCGCGTACCGATCTGATCGCCGTGCTGGAAGCCGCGCGGGTGGCGCTCGACGGGCGGGGTACCCCCGCCGAGGCTCAGGTGACCGCGGCGCTGGCCCGCCAGTTGCAGCACTCCGTGCCGGCCGACCGCCCGCGGGCCGGGCCGCACGCCAAGCGGGCGGTGGCGATCGCCCGCCGCCTCGACGACCCGGCCACCCTGGCCAGTTGCCTGCTCGCCCAGCACGACACGGTGTGGACGCCCGGCACCGGCGTGCGACGGACGGAGATCGCCGCCGAGATCGCCGCCGCCGCACGGCGGGCCGGCGACCCTGAGCGACACGCCCAGGCACTGTTGCTGTCGGCAACCGCGCATCTGGAGAACGGCTCGGCCGCTTTCCGGGCCGCCTTGGCCGAGTACGCCTATGTGACCGGCGAGCTGCGCCAGCCGCGGCATGATTACCTGCTGCGAACCCGGCAGGCCGCGCTCGCGCTGCTGGAAGGCGACATCGAGGGCGGCGACCGGCTCAGCGTCGAAGCGGCGGCGATCGGCGAAGCGGTGGGTGACAGCGACACCGGCAACGTCCGGATGTCGCAGCGCCTGGAGATCGTCCGGGCCCGCGCCGATCCCGACGAACTGCGCCGGACCGCCGCCGAGGCGGTGCACTGGTGGATCGGCGCCCCGGCGCACGCCCACGCGGTCGCCGCCGGTTTCCTGGCCCGGGCCGGTGATCTGGTCGCGGCCCGGCGCGAGGTCGACACCGTCCTGGCGTTGGACGACTGGCGCGCCGACCGTTCGTACCTCTGGTCGGTCTTCGTAGGCGAACTCACCGCCGCCGCCATCGCGCTGGGCGACCGGGCGCTCTGCGAGCTGCTGCTGAACGACCTGCTGCCGCTGGCGGACACGTGCGCGGTCAACGGCGCACTGGTCTGCTTCATGGGTGCGCACGCGCACCGCGTCGGGCTGCTCCAGGCCGCGCTCGGTGACCCGGCGCAGGCCGCCCGGTCGCTGTGCCAGGCGCTCGACGTACACCAGCGGCTGGGTGCCCGGATCTGGGAGGACGAGAGTCGCCGCGCCCTGGTCGGCCTCGGCGTGCCGGCGCCCACCAGCGGCGCGACCATGCGCCGGGTCGGCGACCTGTGGCAGGTCGGCTACCAAGGCCAGACCGCCTACCTGCGGGACGCGAAGGGCCTTCGCGACCTGGCCGTGCTGCTGTCCCGTCCCGGCACCGAGGTGACCGCGATGGAGCTGGCGGCCGAGGGCGGCGCGTCGGTAGTGGACCGGCTCGCACCCGAGCCGGTGCTGGACCGGGCCGGGCTGCGGGCCTACCGGCGGCGGCTGGCCGACCTCGACGACGAGCTGGCGGACGCCGAAGCCGGTGCGGACCTGGCCCGGCGGCAACGAGCCAGCGACGAGCGGGAACGGCTGCTCGCCGAGGTGCGCCACGCCACCCGCCCCGGTGGCGCCGTCCGGACCTTGGGCCCGACCGCGGCGGAACGTGCCCGCAAAGCGGTCACCGCCCGAATCCGGGACGCTATCCGGCGGATCGGTGCGGTGCTCCCGGCCCTGGGCACCCATCTGGACCGCAGCGTACGGACCGGCCACGCCTGCCGCTACGACGGCGAACCCGCCGCGCGGCCCGGGAAAAGCCACTGACCGGCTGTCGTCACCCCTCCACTAGCATGGCGACGTCCTTTCATCGGCCCGGCGAAACGAGGCGACATGCGGTGGTTCCGGCTCGGGCTGGGCAGGCGGCAGGTCCAGCATGACCCGGACCGGCAGGAGGAGCTGCTCAAGGAGGTCCGGCAGCAGTTCGGCGGGCACGTCCGGGTCCGGTTCGCCGACCAGGCCGACGCGGTCGCCCGGCTGCTCGACGGTGACGACGGCCTGATCGTGGCGGCCGGCGTGCTGGGCATGTTCGCGGACGCGGCCCACGCCGACCTGCTCGCCCAGGCCGCCGACCGGCACCGGCGCACCGGCCACGGCTTCGCCGTCGACCGGGCGAACTACCGGCCGCTGTGGCGGGCGGCCGGGCCGGAGCTGCGGTGGCAGTTGTTCGCGCTGCCCTGCGGCCTGCACCCGTACGTGCAGGTCAGCGCGGCCGTCACGGTGATCGGCCGGCAGGCCCGCCGGATCGTCCGGGTGACCGATCCGGATCCCCTGCTGGCCCACCTGTTCGAGGTGCTCGACCTCACGCTCGCCGGCTGGGAGTTCGCCCGCGTCCGGGTGGATGCCGACGCCGCCGCCCTGGCCGGCGGGCTGATCTCCACCGCCCGGGAGCTCCGCGCCGCCATGCCGGACCCTCCCCCGCTGCCGCCGCCGGTCCGCGAGCTGATGCGGCGCAACCGGACCGTCGATGTGCTCGATCCCGCCGCCGACCGGATCGTCGGCGCGATCAACCCGGGCAAGGAGATGCGAGAGGCCCTGCTGGCCTGAGGTTTCGCCGGTCACCCGACCAGGTGACCAGCCGGCGGCTCCGTGGGCGTATCCGCCGGAAGGCTGCGAGGTTGATCCAGTGGCGTTTCCCGCGTAGCCGCCGCAAGGAGCCCTCATGCTGCCACCGCACCGACCTGCCCCGGACTGCCGGGTGGCGGCGTTGCCCCGGCGCGCCCTGTTCGCCCTCGGCGGCGCCGCGCTGGTCACGGCGCTCACCCCGGTCGCGGCCTCGGCGGCGGTGACCGCGGCGGCACCCCGTACCGATCCGTTTCTGTTGGGTGTCGCCTCGGGCGACCCGCTGCCCGACGGTGTGGTGCTGTGGACCCGGCTCGCACCGCGGCCGTTCGAGCCGATGGGCGGCCTGCCGTTCGTCAGCTACCCGGTGGAGTGGCAGGTCGCCGAGGACGTCGCGTTCGCCCGCGTGGTGCGCTCCGGCACGGCGACCGCGCGCGCGGAGTACGGGCACTCGGTCCACGTCGATGTGCGAGGGCTGAAGCCCGGCCGGGACTACTTCTACCGGTTCCGCACCGGTGCGTATCTGAGCCGGGCCGGCCGGACCCGGACCGCGCCGGCGGCCTCCGCGTCGCCGCGCGCGCTGCGCTTCGCGGTCGCGTCCTGCCAGTCCTACACCGACGGATTCTTCAGCGCCTACCGGCATCTGGCCGCCGAGAACATCGACGTGGTCTTCTTCCTCGGCGATTACATGTACGAGGGCGCCATCAACAGCGTGGGCGGGGTTCGGATGGATGCCGGCCTCCAGCTTCCGGACACCA
>Ga0307516_10004921_pt1 | contig 16247 bp, 12 predicted proteins | sample 19_EM_MG_FD_203310 | JGI IMG/M metagenome (GOLD analysis project Ga0307516, IMG submission 203310) | Populus trichocarpa ectomycorrhiza microbial communities from riparian zone in the Pacific Northwest, United States - 19_EM | ecosystem: Host-associated > Plants > Roots > Unclassified | place...
TAGTCATAATCCATCTGTCATATATGTCATGGGTTTACTATGGTCTGATCTGTCATCGGAGGCTGGTGACCCTAATTAACACAAATTCACAGTGGGTCTCTGAGTCCCCAAATTCACTGTGCAAATCGGCGCTAATCAGCCCTGCTAATTAGCAAGTGCTAATTAGCAGTTCCTAATTCACAGTACACTAGTAGTGATAGCTCTAATTCATAGCAGGTAAAGCTCGGTATTACAACAAACCTGCTGTATCTAAATACAGTCATCCACTGCCACTTGAGACACCACCACCACTTGAGACAGCAGTATTTTTTGCATGTTTCTTCAACACAACTGATTTCCACACATCATAAGTGACTTGGAAATGGTCCACTTGAGGTCCACAGCAAATACTGAGCATTGAAACCTCTAGATAAAGTAACTACAGTGCAAATAGTACACCAAATTGAGCTGTTTCATGTCTCAATCCATTGCAACAAGTATTTCTAACTTTCCTTTCTCTGTTGGATGTAGAAATAGGTCTGATGAAGCCCTACCCAACACCTTTCGGACAATGGACTTTGCATTGACTTGCCACATGAATGCCGGAGGAGGGTGTTTCATGACTGCAATATCAGCAACATGTTATGGTAAGGCTGACATGCGGACTTAGGGTCGGAGTGTGGGCATCGGACCATTGCCATTAGCGGAGATACAAAAGATACTGCATTTGGGTGTCTCAAGTGCCAGTAATGACAAAGATAAAGCCACAAAATTTCCGAGCTTCGCAGTTGCAAGCCTGCACCTTTGATCCCATAGAAAATTTGTTCAGGTATTCAGAAGTACTTTATTAGCCTGCTTGTCTACTCTGATCTACTTAGATTTGTGTTGTGTTGTAATAAGAGCATTCTTGATTTTCGTGTCTCAAGTGGCAGTTGATGACTGTAGTGCGTACAGGTCAATATGTATGTATATTGTGGATGTAAGTGAAGAAAATAGTTGCAGAGAAATGATGAGAGTCATAAACTATGGGGATGTTATCCACAGATATCTGGATGCTTAGTTAGCATATGAATACGAAGGGGGCCCAGCTGCAAAGTGGTTGTTAAGTTGTTAGGCCTGGATCATAAAAAGTAATAATTCATCCTACCAGGAGTGCGGGGGTTTTGAAGTGCGAACTGCAATATTTGGCGCTCATCGTCCGACAAGGAATCTACCAGGCGCACGAGACCATCAATTGACGCCTTGCGGTCCTGCTGGGAAACATCGAGGAAGCGTTGCAAGACGCGATCTACTCTTAGTTGTGCTACAGTCGGCCTGAGGTCAAGCTCTTCCAGCGCGGATGCGAGCGCACGATTGTCGGAGGGGTCAGAAACGGAGACAAGGGAATCTAAGAGCTTGGCAAGGAGTTCGGGGCTACCTTCAGGATTGCCATCTGCAAGCTGGGCGAGTGCCTCTGAACGTGCAAGACGTGCCCGAAGTGCCCAGTAGAAGTATCGGCGTGCTTGTTTCCATACTGCAGGTCTCGCACAACCTTTGGCTTCCATCCGACCAGTTCGACTGTAAAGAAAAGTGGTTACATGCACATAATCTCAGGACAAGACTGGTACATACTCGTGAAGGTCAGCATATAGCAATGCGATTTGCTTGTAGATTGGTTGCAAAAGCATTTCCCTCGCCGCCAATGCTTGTGACGCTTCAGCTCGCTGATCTGCGGTCTTACTGGAATCCTTGCTGTCTGCCTTTAGCGATGCGTAAGTAGAATCGAGGCGTTCCATCAAGGCCAATATCTTCTCGCGGCGCATCTTGATTTCAACGATACCCTCGGGCTCCAGCACACCCGCACGAGCCTCCACGTCAGCGTACATTTCCATCTTGGCTGAGTTAATCGACGGATCAAGGACGACCCATGCTCCACCACGCAGTTCACCATTGGGAACGATGTAGACGAAGACGGGCTGATTGTAGCTCGAAAGGCCATCGACAATCTTGGACCCCTGCTTCAGCACCTCATCATACATATCTTGCTGACCTCCAGAGAAACCACGCCAATTGGCAAAGATCATCAACGGGAGTCCCTCACGGTTGAAGTCAAATATAGCTTGGGCGGTCTTGTAGGCTGAATTGGGGTACCACACCTGACCCGCTTCCATGACTCGCTGTTCGAACGATGCAGGGTTGGCAGGATCGGCAGGGACGACGCGTTCGATCGTCCGGGTCTCAACGGCAATGACACCCAAGGGGATTCCACCTAGTCTTGCACGTCCAACCACGACAGTTTGTGCCCATCCACCGAGTGTTTCCTGGAATGATCCTTTGTCAAAGAAGCCAGATAGGTACTGCGAAGTCTGCTCGTCCGTTTTACCATCAAGTAGCCAGCGCGGGTCATAGGGTCCTTTAGGGGGTGCGTAGCCAATCTCCCGATCCCATGAATCTGACGTTTCACGGATAGGAAGGGTCTCGCCCTTCGCGGTTGGGATATATGACAACCATTGAAGGATGTGCGTTACACCCTCCAGGTCGCTGCTGGCGGTTAAATGGGAGACACCGTTCTTGTACATAATTTGGGTGCCGCCGAGCTGCAAGTTGGACGCATAGACTTCTCGACCTAGAACTTTGTTGAGGGCCTGAGCACCCGTCAGGATAATGGGTTGGCCCTCGACTTGGACGGCACGTTCCCCAAGGCGGACAAGATAGGCACCAATACCGACAGAACGAGCGGTCACCAGCGTGATGGTGAAGATATCATCGTAGGCACGCGATGTCTCCCCAGCAATAAGACCAGACCCCTTCAACGACTCAACACCGAGGCCATCCTGCAGACCGATGATGTCCGTGATCTTGTAGCGAAGCTCTCCGTCGACTTCTATCTCTTTTGTGCGGATGGCAGAGGCAGCTTTCTCCTGGACTTTGAGGAAGTTTTCGCGAGTCAAGTAGAGATAGTCGAATCCTTTGTCGGGCTGGTTCTCGTCATTCCAGGCACATGAGAAAAGGCCCATGACCTCCTCGGCTAACCCGATGCGTGCACCGGAGTTGGCAGAGAGGTAGATTCGGGGAAGACCACGAGCGCGTGCGTACTTGGTGGCGAGGTAGAAAAACTGGTCCTCCATTGGACCAAAAGAACCGATCTTGTAGGTGATATCATTGGCGATGACGATTGCCTGACGACCACCCGGATATTCTGGTGTTCGCAGAGTGAACACCCATGCAACCATGCCGAACGTATTGTTTCCAGGAGCACGTTCAACTTCCGCAAGTTCGTCGTGCTCATCTAGAACGAGCTCTTTGGCCTCCAGGAATTTCTTCGGCAGGTTCAGAGATGAATCCTGGCTCCGTGCTTTGATCCAGATGTTTTGAAGTGCTTTCGAGAACAAGTCAGGGAAGTCGTAGACATAGGTAGTGCCTATGAGGTGCGCCTGATAACGCTTAGGCTGCAATGACTCTTTCGTGGGGTATGCGTGGGAGACTGGCTGAAGATGTAGAGGACCCTTCTCCCCGATCGATTTGAGGATCGTCGTGCCTTTGTCGGTCGTGATCTCCTGGTATCCGTGGAAGTTGACCACGAAGCCGGAAACATTCTCGATGATGCACCGGATTGGGGTCACGTTGCCCTCACTGTCTTCGAGGGCAATACGGATTTCGGACCCAGTGACATGGAGACGCCAAAGACGCTTGCCGTGACGTTCAATAAACCCGGAGATAGCCGTCAAAACGTCTTCATAAGTGACGGCGAGGTTATAGACAAAGTTCATGAATATATGGTTGCAGTCTGCGTGCCGATATTGCGCGTTGACAACTTCGAGTGCGTCCAAGATGCTGGTCACGAGGCGGTCTGTTTCCGATACCAGATACTCCGCCATACTCATTGTTCCCCGGAGACGCCCTGGACGAACGAGAGCACGGATAAAGAACCGACTGTCGAGCTGGTTCTCGCGGGCAACTGCATGATACATATGAATCTGCTTTGCCTCAACGAAGACGGGCGTGAGCTTGTAATTCGAAAGCCTGCTGAGCTCAAGCTGGAACGCCAAGGCCGGTTCGATGTTACGGATAGCTTGTTCTTCGAGCCAGGCGCCATCGGTGATCCTAAATGTGAAGTACATGGGATACTGGCCGCGGCGGCAGATGAGAATGGTGACACGACGGACACCTCGCTTGACTAGCGCGGCATTATGCTCGCCAACGAACTTGGTCAGCTGTTCTGCCCATGCTTCTTCAGACATATCGTCCGACTGCTCGACAATGCGTAGCGAAAGGTTCATGACGTTCGGAGGCTCTGCATTGCCGTAGTGGCTTCGGAATTCCTCTGTATCGAAAACGGGAAGGAGGGCTGCAACTTTCTCGAAGCCACGCGAAAGGGCTTGCAAGTCTGAGAAGGATGCAATGACACCCGTACGGATAGGCTGCGAATGGTTGCGGCTGATGAGGTAAGTCAAATCACTAACGGATCCTTGACGCCGTGGATCGCTGGTTACCAGTCAGCTTCTAAAAACATCAACGGACAAGGGGTCAAAGACTCACGGAGCATTCACTCTGGGAGTCGCAGGGGGGGAATGAGAACGTCCGAGGTTGAATCGCCAGGTCACGGCCGTGGGAAGGTCACCGTCGTCCAAACCATCACCTTCTTCGTAGTCAATGGAGAGCAACGAGTATGCTCGGTAAGCACGACGAATATAAACTTCGAGAGCAGCTATTGAAATGTTGAGCAAACTACCAATATTATGATCCGAGCAGTCTTACCTATCGTTACATGTGGGTCGTCATGCGAGAAGAATGCAGGAAGCACATCGTAGACGGTGTAACGCGAGTCACTGAGTTCGCGTAAGACCTCTGCAGAAGGAGTTCTAAACAAAAGCTCAGCAGACACGCGAAAGGGGTACATGTGTGCCCCTACCTGCTGCCCGCGCCTTGTTCACCGTACACGCTAGAAGTCACCGACGTTTTGAGAATGGCCTCCATCTGGATGAAACGTTCTTCGTAGGAAGGCATTTGCCCAAGGATTAACACCTCGCGAGCCCTCAAAGCAACTGTCGTCGACGACCTAGTTTGTTATTGGTCAGTTCATTCAGCAACGCCCAGGAGCGGACACCAACTTCGATTCCAGCGCTGCTAGATCGCTGAGGACTTGATACAGCCGGCTTTCGGGATTCGACACAGGCAACCCACTAGTCTTCACATAGTCGAGCATGGACAAGACCAACTTGGATTTGCTTTGGGCTTTGGTGTGACTCAAGACGAGAGCGACTACTTTGTCGAGGTCGTCCTTGTATTGCTCTCTTAGATTCAGAACGCGCGCCTCGATACTTCCACCAAAGAGCTTCTCCGTGGACTCATACGCCGAGAGCAGATTGGCAACCGTGTACACTTCGTGGCCCTTGAGTCCGCCCATGAATCGCTCGAGAACATCGTACAGTGCGCTAAGTTGTGTGCGGAACATGGCACGGTCATGGGGAAGAATCGAATCTTGGATATAATGCTCGACAACCTTCTTGATGCGAACAACCGGGAACTCTTGAGCGTCGCCTTTGGACTTGGCCGTATCGATAGCTGCACGGATGCCCTCTTCGAGTTTTGAGGGCATGCGACCTGAAAGTGCAGACAAGATGGCATTGACTTCGGAGTATGGAAGCTCAGGGTCGTGGAGCAGTTCAACGAGTTCCTTGAAGGTTGATGCCATGATGGCCTGGTTGTCATAGCCTTCCAAGATATCATTAAGTGTCCCCATGCAACGAAGGTAGCGTTGATGAGTCTTGTTGCCAACAATACCCGGGTAGCCCATGGGCGGAAGGAGGCCCTCGAATGGCTTGGCGTGTTTAACACGAGCGGGATCGTCGAGAGTTAGGATACCAAGGATGTCGCCTGGTTCGAGGCTGACACCAGGCTGCTTCACAAACTGGACGACACCGTCCTCGGCAGCGATAAGGGGCATGTACATTTTCATGACCTATCAAAGCGTGAGTGAATTGTGGAGCGTGACGACAGGTAAACAAACCTCGATTTCTGCATATTGTTCTCCAGCCTTGATATGGTCTCCACTGTCGATTAAGAACCGGATGAGCTTTCCAGGACTGGGACTCCGTAACTGGGTAGGATCATTCTCCTGCTCGATAAGACATGTTTTGGCATCAACCATCAGACGTAACGCGCCGACTTCTTCTCTCCAGTACACGGAGTGACTGCGACCATCGAGAAGCACAAGGAGGCCGCCATCTGCAAGGGGGCGTGCTCCGACCATCGTACGACCACCGTTCAAGAAAAGCGTCCACATATTCTTGGACGAGCGCGCACAGGTGAAGTTGAAACGGATGTTCTCGTAGATGAAGTCGACACTGAAGACTGTCTTGAGCAAATCGCGTGCTGGGACCTGACCCTTGTCGAGAATGCGCTTGTACTCGCTGAGGCAGGCCTCGGCGGCAAGGTGGGCCTTGGTAACTGCACCACAGACAACCGCAAGAGTAGCATCAGGGCGCTCCGCAGTCAGCTTGTTGCTGATCAGCGAGTCTAGCCAACCCGTCGTAAATGTATTCTCCTTGAATGGCTCGAGCTCCAAGAGCTTAATGAGGTACTCGACGGTCGTCCTGAAATCACCGCGGATGCTGAGCTCTTTGAGGGCGACAATCATGTTCTTTCTACTCTCGCCACGGTCCTCGCCGTAAGCAAAGATGTGCCCGAATTGTGAATCAGCGAATTCATGGAGACCACCAGCAGAAGCAACGGAGAAGTAGCCCCAGACGTTTGTGCTCGAGCGGAAGTTGAGTTCCTGCAGCGACCCTGAAGACGGCTTGAATCCCGCATCCGGGTTTTCGGCAGTGATACGAACGGCAACGACGTGACCCTTGGGATGTGGTTTCCGCTGCAATTGATTCGACTCAGGCTTGACCATTTCGAAATCAACCTCAGATGCAGCATTGGGAGCGACGCCAAATAACTGCCGGATGTGCCGAATACGATGTAACGGGAGGCCCATGGCTATTTGCAACTGCGCAGCTGGGAGGTTCACACCAGTAACCATCTCGGTGGTAGGGTGTTCAACTTGCAAGCGAGGATTCAACTCCAAGAAGTAGAAAAGGTCCTCAGAGGGACTGTACAGATCTAGAAACGATGATCAGTGAAGTGGCAAGATGGATGGCTGGTTTACATACATTCGACGGTACCAGCACTGACATAGCCAACAAGTTTGGCAAGTCGAACTGCCGCACGCTCCATCTGCTCAAAGGTCTCTTCCTTGGCAATGGTAACCGGGGCCTCTTCAATAATTTTTTGGTGACGACGTTGGACAGAGCAATCACGTCCGAACAAGGAGATGGCGTTTCCGTACTGATCGGCTACGATCTGCACTTCCAGGTGGCGAGCCTGACCGGCAAGTTTCATGATGAAGATGGGTGAACCTGTGCGACGTAAGCGTGTATCAGCCACTGAAAGCACCAGACATACCAGGGATCTCTCCAGCAACAGCATGGAACGCATTTTTGAAGGTATCGGGATGTTCAACCTTGCGAATACCTTTGCCTCCACCACCTTCGCTAGCCTTGATCATCACAGGCCACCCGATTTGCTCAGCCCTTGCCAAACCTTCCTCCACAGAGGTGACACAAGCTGCCTTGTATACGTCATCCGCGACAGTTACGAAACCCTGTTCTGACAATTCCGTTTCGGTGATGCCGGAGCCGGACCAGGGCATCGTTGGCACGTCTGCGCTCTGCGCGACGATAGTACTCGAGATCTTGTCTCCGAGACTCCGCATGGCACTGCCAGGCGGACCAATGAACACGATCCGATTCTTGGACGCAGCGAGGCTTTCTGGTAGTCTTGGGTTTTCGGATGCGTGGCCCCAGCCAGCCCAGACTGCATGCACACCTGCACGCTCAGCAACATCCACGATGAGGTCGACGTTGGCATAGTTGTTGTTGTTTGTGCCACCAGGGACCTCAATATACTGATCTGCCATCCGAATGTACTCTGCGTTGACCTTCAGGTCTTCTGGGGTGGCCATGACAGTGAATTCGATGGCTCTCTCTGTTCCGAACGTTTCATAGCTCCATTGACGAATGGACCGAATCTCCTTAACCGCAGCGATTCCTTTGCGAGAGTCAGTAACATCTTGAGTGGAAATGTATAAGTGATTACCATTATTTGCAATAAGAACCTAATAAAAATAAGTCAGTCGCCGGAGCAGAGGCAGTATCATTGGCAACATCGTTCCGGGTACTCACCTTTGTGATGATGGTATGACCCCCGTGGGCTTGAACAAAATCCTTGACACGACCAGATGACACCTTATCCAGCGAGTTTCCGCCTGTACAGGGTGAGCCCACAAACACACTCTTCCGCACAATGCAGGCGCACCGATGAAATGCGCTACTCTCGAATGGTCGTATGCGGACATCTTTTGCAACTAACAACCCAGACACGCTGCGTGGGGCCAGGTCTATAACACTATGAGAAGAGGATGGTGATGGTAAGATGGCAAGCGGAGAGTCGATGCGTAAGAATGTGATGGGGGCTGGGTGCTGTTTTACATCTTTACCTGTTTCCCCAAAAGTATGCGGTGGAACTGGTCTTACGTAACCATTAGTATCTGAAACCTGTAATCAAATTTTCGTGGCTCTGACCGTGTTCCATCTCTGCGCATATATGTGGTGTGTTTGAATTGATGCAGCGACCTCGCCAGGAGTACTTACAGTAATCGCTGCAGAATCAAATGTACAGTTATTCTGGCATTCCCAAGCCATAAACCTTTTATGTAACCGCCCCAACGGAAAAAAAATGCGTGGATTACTGGGAGGCACATCGTCACCCGCAAATGAACCGGTTGGTGCGTGCATCAACCCCGTTGACTGATTCCTCAGTGCCACTGTGATGTAGGCCCTGGCCACATTCAGACACACGCTCGCACTGCACGAATGTCTAACGAACATGACAGCATGTACAGCCTCTAAAGTTTCAAGTTGGATGATCATTCGCATGGCAGCGGTGTTCAATCTCTAACAGCAAACCCAAGGCACTCAAAATTTATCCGCGTTTTAATGGCCTGTTAATCTCATAAACTCATCCTCTTCTCCAGGCTAGCAAGTCGGTTCGTCGCCATTTAGGATGAGTCTCGTGGCGAAGCGATGTGACGTCAGGGAACCTTGTGTTTGGACTGCCATCGCTCATGTGGCACTAGCGATTGCTTCGCAGCGGTGTCGCACGAACAATGGTGGTCTGCATTCTTGGTACGTGCTCCATTATCCGCGTCCGCTGTATCGCGATGACTGCCTCGGAAGATGTCTTTGGTAAAACCCAGTAGTTCTTTACATGCATGCATCAAACGTGCACTGATCTTGTGACGTCTAATGCACACCAGTGTTACCTAACCTATGCAACACAGGGGACGGAAACAGGACATGAAGAGTTCTCCCACGTCCAGGGGCTAACCCCGGTGAGGCAGGATAGTACACTGGAGTCCCAGACAGGGCTAGTGACTGCTTCCACTACCAGAAGGAGTAGGGTTGAGCAGTTGACTCCTTGTCTCTCGAAGAGCCAAAGATCGTCAAGGTGTTTAACGCTGATGATGAATCATGTAAGAGAATCGAAGGGTCATACGCCCTCGTCGTTGGAGGTCGTGGTGGCCGTAGGTGTCAACGCTGCTGGTGGGGATGGTCGCCGTCGTTGGCTGGCCTCGTCGTCGACGTCATCCGGTCGTTGACGCCGGTGGTTGGTTGTGGTCGTGGCCGTGCGTCATCGATGCTGATGGTGGAGGTGGTGGTCACGTCGATGCTGGTGGAGGTTGGCCGTCAACGGGGACGGTGGAGGTTGTCGTCGTCGTTATCTACATAGTGGCAGTGGTGGGTGTGGTCAGTGTTAGGGGTGGCAGCGGCGGCGGTAGGCACTTACAATGGTCGTCGTCGTCGTCGTATTGTCGACGCTGATGGTGAAGGTGGTGGTGGTAGTAGTCATGCTAATGGTGGTGAATGGTGGCGGTCGCACCGTTAACGGTAGAGGTATACCTTGCAACCCGTAGACAGTCAAAGCATTGACTACGTGCAAAAGCCTAATACCTTGAAGGCGGCAAGCGCCGGACCGTTAGGAGGCGCTTTCTCACGAATAATCCTGAGGTTGACAGAGACCTTGCAAGCAAGGTGACCATCACCACTAGATTGATGGTAGAATGGAAGAGGTCACGATGGTGCGTGAGGGTACCAGTGGCCCAGTGCAGGTCTGTAGTTCTAGTATTTCTGTATCATGCCCATCCTGTTCGTCACGGTACAGTTATCGCATGGTCCGATCCCCCACAAGTTCCCCTTTGAACTCCTGCACCTGATCTTCGAGTTTACAATCCCACCGCGCCTTTTCCTCGATCCGTCCTTCTCCTTCGGCCCACACTCTGCTTGGTCCCATGCAACACGTCAATTGAAGGCTCATGTTCTCGTGTGCAAGATGTGGTGGGACGTCGGAATAGATCTTCTTTATCAGGACATTTCAATCAGACACGTCGACCAAACACCTGCTCTACTACGAACTCTCAAGTTGAACACGAGACTTGGACCCCTGGTCCGCACCTTCCAGGTCCACTGTCATATGCCCCCTTCTTTTATGCGCATGCTCCGTCATGGTCTGTCCGAGATACCTGATTTCTGTCCCAACATCGTTCGTCTGGTTATCAATCACGAGACAGAATCACCACACTTTCACGATTTTGAGTGGTTTGCGAGACTATGCTACAAGCCAATAGTGGACTTGGAACTGACATTGGATCGGACGCTAATTGCCCATCTCGCACTTTACAGCGACCTTAGATCGCTTACCATTCATATTAAAGACCGTGAAATCCGAATCCTGGCACCACTGGTGTTGAATCGCCTCGAAGAGTTCAATTGCGTATGGCAATCACATATGGAAGGTGACAGCCTAATAACAGAATTGATCCACGAAGCGTGGGCCATGCCTAATCTGAAACAATTGTCTGTGTATAGCGACGTATTTGGCTTCCTCCGCGAGAACCCCCGTTGTCTCCCCTTTATCCGGAAACATGGAAAGAACCTGATATGCTTGGGCCTACGTGGCTTGCATACCACTGAATCCCTGCAGGATGCCCTTTCCCTTTGCCCGTCTCTTCGCCGTCTTGTGGTTGACATGTCTCGTGGTTTTACTTTTCCCCTGTCCTTCGGAATTTTCCACCCGACTCTGGAGTATATTGACTTGTGGGCAGACCCTCACCACCTAGACTTACAATCATGGACGGCGTCTACTATTGCTTCCCACAAACCCTTTTTCCCTGCTCTACGCAACGTAAGGATCATCGATGAAGCCCTGTTCAGCGTTGGGGGACTGCGTCTTCCCATTGCTATCTCCCCTGATGAGTCCGAGGGGAGATGGGTCTATCCAGGAATTAGCATTTTCCACAGTTCGTTTTGCCTGGTACGGGATGACATGGACCATGTGGAGTCGTACTACGAGACTATTAAAGCTGATTATGAGGACAAGCCGCATGCGATAATCGGGTCAGGAGATGGTAATGATGAGGATGCTGCAGTTGACAGTGATGATCCAGATGATTACGAGTGGTTGCCTGGGTCGCACACGCTGAGCGATGTCTCGGAGGGGTATTGCAGTAGATCAGATTTCGAGGATGATGATTTGATGTCGCTGGAGAGTGCATTAGAACTCTTTACGTGTAGACAAGCCACTGTATATGCAAGTTCGGCAGAGAATGAATCAAATGATTAACTGTGGCTCTTAACGGCCGTTCAGATCCGTTCTCCTGGAATAATTACAGCTGAAACGAGACGGAGGTCTCGGCTGGGATGGCCTTCAGGCCATCAGGTATCGATTTCACCATCTCGAAAACGGCTGCCAGAGACTCAATAGATGGAACAGAGGTCGTTCTCTGTGTGGAAAACATGACAGTTGAGTCGTCGAATTGTTGGTGCTGCCCTCTAGGTAGTCTGAAGCAAGATGCGATAGGAGAGACGCGTGCTGAATGGAGTTATTGGACTTACTTCAGTTCCTAGATATGGCAAGGCAAGCGCGGGCAGTAAATGTAAGCTCATCGACGAAGCGTAACTTGAACCACTGTACCAGGCTGCTGATCTAGGATGCGGTCGCACTTCGAGACAGATACCTGAAAATCTAGATTATCGCTGATTGAGCAAGGCCACGAGATTATGCTTCATTAGACAAAAGTACTTGTGACAGGCCTTCGACGCACAATACCAGTCATTTCAAGACTTATGCCTAATACAACGCAGTGCGTACTCACCATCACATTCGCATTGGAACGCCCAAAAACAGTTAAGACATGGAGATGGAAAGTTTCAGGGTATATATATCGTACACTGGAACCCGAATCAGTGCTTACATCCGATGCTTCTCCAACTTTCACGGAGCTGTCTTTGTTCAAGGAACCAATCCATGCAAGATAACCGTCAAAGCCTGAAATACCCTTTTCCAGCGGAGCGACTATGTGACTTATGTTAGTTGGCTAACCAACTAGAGACAACCAAGCAAAACGAGGCTGCGGACTCCGGGATGTGGTGCTAATAATGGTGCACCAAGCGCGCTGGACGGATAAATTTTAAAAAGTAAGTACTCGTGGGCAGCTCGTGGGACGGAGGACTTGATACGCCGGGTACTTCAAAGCTGGTCGTAAAGAGGTGGCCCACTCCAGTTCTCTGCCATCTCGGGACCCACGCTTTCGGCAGATATGGCACCAGAGACCCAACGACGCCGCTACTTACTGGCTTCATCGAGATGAAACGTGACATGCATGAACGGGGAAACAGCATGTGGGGTGCGGCGGAAAATAGGGCATGGTTGGAAGGAGGCAGCCTTCCTCGCCATCGTTTTTTGCACGCTGGCTTCACACCATGGCCAGTCGTAAGCACATATGAGCTGCCTGCCTGCTCGCCAAGTCCGAAAGCGTGACGCATCCGAGAGTCTGCAGTCATCTTCTCCAAGTGTGGGCGCCTTGCATAGAGCGTGGAGGGACTAGTGCCGATATATCTGATAGAAGTTGGAAGCATGAGGACGGTCCTTGAAATGGCATGTGGAAGCCGCCTTCGTCCGCCACTGCGTGTTTTGTCATAAATACCCTTGCCAACCAGACCACACGTTCAATAAAGCTTGTCCGACTGTTGGCTTCCTCGCTACTTCCACAAGGCAGGCTTTCTCGACAAGTACATATACTTACTCCCCATCGTGTTCACCATCCATCCATCCATCCAGTCCCTGTATTATTTCAACCATGACCGACGCAGCGCCAGCGACCACATCCGCTGAAAATGGCTCTTCACCCAGAGAGAACGGTGGTGCCCTTGCCGCTAAGGCCATCATCAAAAACGTTGATATGGTAGAGGAGATGCAGCACGAGAGCGTGGAGGTCGCCACAGCAGCTCTCGAGAAATACACCATCGAGAAAGACATCGCTGCACAGATCAAGAAGGAGTTCGACAGACGACATGGCCCTACGTGGCACGTCGTTGTGGGGAAGAACTTTGGAAGCTTCGTAACCCATGGTAAGTGGGCTTGTCTCACCACGACTTCGGTGCACTCGTCTCGTGCATCGACGATTGTATGAACACACGCTGATAGAATCCATCAGAAACCAAGCACTTCATCTACTTCTACATCGGCCACCTCGCTATCCTCCTCTGGAAGTCATGAAGTTGATCTTGTATGTCGGGCCTCACATTTCCGTGATAATAACTGACCCAAATCCTTCATAGAGATAGTTGATGTAGTGTCATGTCCTTGCCGAGCTCTCATTGTATAATGCTTTCAATCGTCAATGAACTTGTCCTCTTGTCCCGTCTCCCACATTGTCATCGAGTCCGGAGGGAAACAAATGTTACATTTGACGAGGTCACACATTACGATGCAGAGTAACTACAAAATACATCCGTTGTTGTACATACATGTTCCGCGAAGGATGCCGATGACTGACTGCAAACCCTAATTCCCTCCAACAACCTCCACGACTACACCAGCCAACAATTCCCCACTGTCCACGTTGAAAATCCCAACATGCAGTCCGCCGATGTCTGCACCTGTAGGAATACCGTAAAACTCCACTGCTATCTTGTCGCTCCCCTCACCGTAGCTTTTGAGTTGGACCTGCAGGAACGAGGGCAACGCATGGCCCGACACCAACTTCGCCTCTAGTTTCCGCACCTCCCTCCCAGAAAGTTGGAGTGGGATCCTGAACTTGAACTTCTCCGCAACACGGACGAGGAACCGGGGTGGTATGACTCCTTTGCATTGATCGCCATCCGGCTGAGGGGACCCGAGCGATGAGAACGACGTGTTAGAGACAAGTCGGGTATGCGACAACTCATCGCCGAGCATGCGAACGTGATGGATCCCTGTGTGATTTTCAACGCTGGCATCGACGCTCTTCCCCGATGGCGCATGAGATTTGGCGACCACGTTTGACAGCGAGGGTAAGGCAAGACCCTTGGCGACATTGATGAACCGTTCCAAGCGAGGTCGTACTCCGAGCTGGACGATCTCGACATCAGATTGCACTGAAAACCCACTGGTACTCTTCACGCTCTCCCCAAGCGGGCTGTCGTAGTAAGAATTGACCAGATTTGTTCCCATGAAACCAGCGCTGACTTACCTCTGCTGAATAGAATCGTCGTTAAGAACTGGCGATAGATCTTGCATCCTCTGGGACGTGCGTGGAGGTGCAAAGTCCACTCTCCTTCTAGGGACCGACTGCATGCCGGTGGAACCAGACCCAGACGAGGTGAGGGTGTTTGCTTTGTATATCATCCAGTCCTCGTTGAGCCATGTACTGGTGGCACCAATGGTAGGAGTCAACTTCAGGGATTCAATGTAGGGGCTTTGCACTGGGAGAAAATCGGCCCCGGCATGTGTGGATTCTACCGGAATGGGTTTGCCGATAACTGGTCGCTCACGTCCTCTGTGCTTATACATGTCGCTCACTTTCCTTACCGCTCCCCTAATTCTTCCGAAGAACTCGCCCTTCTTCGTGGTCCCATCGACCTCGGTGGCTGGAACCATAGAAAAAGCCTCCCGCGGAACGCGTTGAGGATCAATACCCAACTTCTCATAAGCAGCAGCTTTCCCGGAATATGAAACATCGATTTTGGTCAGCTCGGCATTGCCTTCGTTTGGCTCTAAGCTCGCGACTGCTTCTTTGCTCCAGTCATGTTCCTTCTCAGTACTGCCAGGGTCGGATTTATCTCTTGCCCCAGCGCTCATGCCTAGTGAAGTATTCATGCTCATTGACTGTTTTTCAGATTCTGTCCAGGGAACGGCGCCTTCCTCGCTGACATGACCGACATCCGGTACCCGGGCACGTCTCTTGAACCTCTGCGCAACGACACAAAGCGCTAAACCGCTGAGGAGAGCGATAACAACGGACACTAGCAAGATTATTAACACCCGGTCAGAGAGGGACGTCCGTAGCATTTTCAGTTCAGGAGATGCAATGGAGAGCGTTGCATGAGAAGTCGAATGTGTGATACCAGAGTAAGCAACGAAGGTGACTCTGATATCCGGGATATCAGAATCAACGGGAATACGGCCCGCGAGGTGCGCCTTGATGGGGTCGAATGTCAAGAAGCTGCTAGCTTTCTCTGGATAAAATGAAGCGCTGATGTCGGTGTCGGAGCGCTGAGCCGAGGTATTGGCAAAGTACAGCGAAAGATCAAACTGGACACGGCGTCCAGGGTTTGCATTGATGACACCCAAGTCAGATTTGGTGAAGTAAGACGGGACGATAGCCACAGATACGCTTGTGTACAAGGTCTGGTTGAAATTTGCGGTAAGCCTCACGGGCAAGTGAGCCTTGTTGGCCGCATCATGCCAGTTGTCTGGAGGTAGGCCAAAGATGGTCTTGCTGCTTTCGTCATACTTGAGCCAGGTCTGAAAAGCGGATACATCGACCAACAGATCAGACACATTGGCAGGTTGAATGGGGCTTCCGTCGACCAGAACGCCCGAATAGTCCGCAAGCGAGCTTATCGAAACATCGAACCAATTTCCAGCCGTAATATTGATAGTGGGGAGACCTGTTTGTGTAGCTAGTTCATGGTCCGCGACAACGAGGTTGAAAAGGACGGAAACGGCTGAGTAACCCTTGAGATAAGACGCGAAAAGGGCTATCTCTATGTTAACTGGAGTAGAGACTTGGTCATGGGTGGGAGCAGTTCCGTTGAAGACGACCAACGAAGAGTCAAAGGTAATCCACGCTGGCAAAGGAGTTCGATCGGAGAGCAATGCACCGTAGAACAGGCTGCTCGCGGCGCTGAACATGTCGCCCT
>Ga0307516_10004922_pt1 | contig 16245 bp, 16 predicted proteins | sample 19_EM_MG_FD_203310 | JGI IMG/M metagenome (GOLD analysis project Ga0307516, IMG submission 203310) | Populus trichocarpa ectomycorrhiza microbial communities from riparian zone in the Pacific Northwest, United States - 19_EM | ecosystem: Host-associated > Plants > Roots > Unclassified | place...
GCGTGAGATCGGAAGACGTTTGAGGTTAGAATTTGCGGCTGTCTGGTGAGCCACTCCTCATGCAATCCAGACCTGCTGCTAGTCAGTGGTAAGCGGTAAAACGTTAGGCCGACGTGGTGAAATTGGTAGACACGCTATCTTGAGGGGGTAGTGGCGAAAGCTGTGCGAGTTCGAGTCTCGCCGTCGGCACCAGATCTATCGGCAGGGCACTTTGCAGTGCCCTGCCTTCAGCCCAAAGCCAACCACGCCCACCATGAATCTTGGTCCATACCTCCCTGTGATCCTGTTCATCCTGGTTGGTGTGGGTGTCGGGGTGGCGCCTCAGGTGCTTGGCTTCCTCTTCGGTCCGCGTCGCCCTGATGCCGCGAAGAATTCCCCCTACGAATGCGGCTTCGAGGCTTTTGAAGACGCACGCATGAAGTTCGATGTGCGCTACTACTTGGTGGCCATCCTCTTCATCCTGTTCGATCTGGAAATTGCGTTCCTCTTCCCGTGGGCGGTGTCGTTGCGCGAGATCGGTGTGGCGGGCTTCTGGGCCATGATGTTGTTCCTGGGCATTCTGGTCGTGGGCTTTGCCTACGAGTGGAAAAAGGGCGCCCTGGACTGGGAATGATCGCAACGCAAACGAGGTAGCAGTATGGGCATCGAAGGCGTTCTCAAAGAAGGTTTCGTCACCACCAGCGTCGACACGCTGATCAACTGGTCCAAGACCGGTTCGCTGTGGCCGATGACGTTCGGCTTGGCCTGTTGTGCGGTCGAGATGATGCATGCCGGTGCGGCACGCTATGACATCGATCGCTTCGGCATGCTGTTCCGTCCCAGCCCGCGCCAGAGCGATTTGATGATCGTCGCCGGCACGCTGTGCAACAAGATGGCGCCTGCGTTGCGCAAGGTCTACGACCAGATGGCCGAGCCGCGCTGGGTGTTGTCGATGGGCTCTTGCGCCAACGGCGGTGGCTATTACCACTACAGCTATTCGGTCGTTCGCGGTTGCGACCGCATCGTGCCGGTCGACGTCTACGTTCCTGGCTGCCCGCCGACAGCCGAGGCCTTGCTCTACGGCATCTTGCAGCTGCAAGCCAAGATCCGCCGCGAAAACACAATCGCCCGCTGAGCATTCATGAGCAGACTCGACACCCTCCAGGCAACACTGGAATCCGTGCTTGGCGCGCGCATCAAGAAGCTGGTGCGCGACCGCGGTGAAATCACGATCACCGTTCCCGCGGCCGACTACATCCCCGCAGCCCTGCAACTGCGTGACGACCCATCGCTGCGTTTCGAGCAGCTGGTCGACATCTGTGGCGTCGACTACTCCGCCTACAAGGACGAGCCACAAGAAGGCGCGCGATTCGGCGTGGTGTCGCATCTGCTTTCGATCACGCACAACTGGCGCGTGCGCCTGAAGGTGTTCTGCCCTGATGACGGCCTGCCTTCGGTCGCGTCGATCACGCCGGTGTGGAATTCAGCCAACTGGTTCGAGCGCGAAGCGTTTGACCTGTACGGCATCCTCTTCGAAGGGCACGCCGACCTGCGCCGCATCCTTACCGACTACGGCTTCATCGGCCACCCGTTCCGCAAGGACTTCCCGACGACCGGCCACGTCGAGATGCGTTACGACCCCGAGCAAAAGCGCGTCATCTACCAGCCGGTGACCATCGAGCCGCGCGAGATCACGCCGCGCATCATTCGCGAAGACAACTACGGCGGGCTGCACTGAGCGCGCGAGCGCGAAGCAACACTCCATGGCAGAGATCAAGAACTACACCCTGAACTTCGGTCCGCAGCACCCGGCAGCCCACGGCGTGCTGCGCCTGGTGCTCGAGCTCGACGGCGAAGTCATCCAGCGCGCCGACCCGCACATCGGCCTGCTGCACCGCGCCACCGAAAAGCTGGCCGAGAGCAAGACCTACATCCAGTCGCTGCCCTACATGGACCGCCTCGACTACGTGTCGATGATGTCCAACGAGCATGCCTATTGCCTGGCCATCGAGCGCCTGCTGGGCATCGACGTGCCTGAGCGTGCGCAGTACATCCGCGTGATGTTCTCCGAACTCACCCGCCTGCTGAACCACCTGTTGTGGTTGGGCGCGCACGGGCTCGACTGCGGTGCGATGAACATCCTCATCTACTGCTTCCGCGAGCGTGAAGACCTGTTCGACATGTACGAGGCCGTCTCGGGCGCCCGCATGCATGCCGCCTATTTCCGCCCTGGCGGCGTGTATCGCGACCTGCCGGACACGATGCCGCAGTACAAGGCATCGAAGATCCACAACGCCAAGGCCATCTCCAAGCTCAACGAGAACCGCTCGGGTTCGCTGCTCGATTTCATCGAAGACTTCTGCCAGCGCTTTCCGGCCAACGTCGACGACTACGAGACCCTGCTCACCGACAACCGCATCTGGAAGCAGCGCACCGTCGGCATCGGCGTGGTGTCGCCTGAGCGTGCGCTCAACCTGGGCTTCACCGGCCCGATGCTGCGTGGCTCGGGCATCGAGTGGGATCTGCGCAAGAACCAGCCCTACGATGTCTATGACCGCATGGACTTCGACGTCCCCGTGGGTACCAACGGCGACACCTACGACCGCTATCTCGTGCGCGTGCACGAGATGCGCGAGGCCAACCGCATCATCAAGCAGTGCGTCGACTGGCTGCGCAAGAACCCAGGCCCGGTGATCACCGACAACCACAAGGTGGCGCCGCCATCGCGCGTGGACATGAAGTCCAGCATGGAAGAGCTGATCCACCACTTCAAGCTCTTCACCGAAGGCTTCCACGTGCCCGAAGGCGAGGTCTACGCGGCTGTCGAGCACCCGAAAGGCGAGTTCGGCATCTACCTGATCAGCGACGGTGCCAACAAGCCTTACCGCCTGAAGATCCGTCCCCCTGGTTTTTCGCACTTGGCGGCGCTGGACGAAATGTCGCGCGGCCACATGATTGCCGACGCCGTGGCCGTGATCGGCACGATGGACATCGTGTTTGGAGAGATTGACCGGTGAACAAGCCCGAGATGACTTCCAACGCCGTGATTTCCGACGCCACACGCGCTCGCTTCGACAAAGAAGTCGCCAAGTACCCGGCGGAACAGAAACAGTCCGCCGTCATGGCCTGCCTGGCCATCGTGCAGCAGGAGCAAGGCTTCGTGTCGGCCGACAGCGAGCGCCTGGTGGCCGACTACCTCGGCATGCCGCCGATCGCGGTGCACGAGGTCACCACGTTCTACAACATGTACAACCAGCAGCCGCTGGGCACCTTCAAGCTCAATGTCTGCACCAATCTGCCGTGCCAGCTGCGCAACGGCCAGTCGGCGCTGAACTACCTGTGCGGCAAGCTCGGTGTGGAAGAGGGCGGCACGACGGCCGATGGCGCGTTAACCATCCAGAAGAGTGAATGCCTGGGCGCCTGCGCCGACGCACCGGTGTTGCTGGTGAATGACCGGCAGATGTGCAGCTTCATGGACGAGCAGCGCCTGGACGAGTTGGTCGGCACGCTGCGTGCAGCGGCAGCTGCAAAGTGAACGGGGCTTTATCCATGTCGCAACCGATCGTCGATCTTTCCAGGTTCCAGGCCACAGGCGCCGAGACCTGCTTCCACGGCCGCCACATCGGCGCACAGATCTATGACGGCCTCGACGGCCGCAACTGGTCGCTGAAGGACTACGAAGCGCGCGGCGGCTACCGGGCCCTTCGCAAGATTCTTAGCGGCAGCAACGGCGCCGAACCGATGACGCCCGAGCAGGTGATCGCCGAGGTCAAGGCCTCAGGCCTGCGTGGCCGCGGCGGCGCCGGTTTCCCGACCGGCCTGAAGTGGAGCTTCATGCCGCGCATGTTCCCCGGCGCAAAGTACCTCGTCTGCAACTCCGACGAAGGCGAACCGGGTACCTGCAAGGACCGCGACATCCTGATGTTCAACCCGCACATCGTGATCGAAGGCATGGCCATTGCCGCCTTCGCGATGGGCATCAGCGTGGGCTACAACTACATCCACGGCGAGATTTTCGAGGTGTACGACCGCTTCGAAGCGGCACTCGAAGAAGCCCGCGCTGCCGGCTACCTCGGTGACAAGATCTTCGGCTCGGCGTTCAGCTTCCAACTGCATGCCTCGCACGGTTTCGGCGCCTACATCTGCGGCGAGGAAACGGCGCTGCTCGAGTCGCTGGAAGGCAAGAAGGGCCAGCCGCGCTTCAAGCCGCCGTTCCCGGCCAGCTATGGCCTGTACGGCAAGCCGACCACGATCAACAACACCGAGACCTTTGCCGCGGTGCCGTGGATCATCCGCAACGGCGGTCAGCCATATCTCGAGATCGGCAAGCCGAACAACGGCGGCACCAAGATCTTTTCGGTGGTGGGCGACGTCAACAAGCCGGGCAACTTCGAGATCCCGCTGGGCACGCCTTTCACCAAGCTGCTCGAACTCGCCGGCGGTGTGCGCACCGGCCGCAAGCTGAAGGCTGTGATCCCCGGTGGCTCGTCGTCCCCGGTGCTGCCTGCAGCCATCATGAACGAGTTGACCATGGACTACGACTCGATCGCGAAGGCCGGCTCCATGCTCGGCTCGGGCGCCGTGATCGTGATGGACGATTCGCGCGACATGGTGAAAAGCCTGCTGCGCCTGTCGTACTTCTACATGCACGAAAGCTGTGGCCAATGCACGCCGTGCCGCGAAGGCACGGGCTGGCTGTACCGCATGGTCGAGCGCATCGCCAACGGCAAGGGCCGCATGGAAGACATCGACCTGCTGAACTCAGTGGCCGACAACATCCAGGGCCGCACCATCTGCGCCTTGGGCGACGCCGCGGCGATGCCGGTGCGCGCCATGATCAAGCACTTCCGCGATGAATTCGTTCATCTCATCGAGCACAAGACCAGCGTGGTCCCGGCTTACGTCTGACCGGGCACCTCAAGGCAACACGACATGATCGAAATCGAACTCGACGGCAAAAAGGTGGAGGTCGCTGAAGGCAGCATGGTGATGCACGCTGCCGACAAGGCCGGCACCTACATCCCGCATTTCTGCTATCACAAGAAGCTGTCCATCGCGGCCAACTGCCGCATGTGCCTGGTCGATGTCGAGAAGGCGCCGAAGCCGATGCCGGCCTGTGCGACGCCTGTCACGCAAGGCATGATCGTTCGCACCAAGAGCGACAAGGCCCTGAAGGCGCAAGCCGGTGTGATGGAGTTCCTGCTCATCAACCACCCGCTCGACTGCCCGATCTGCGACCAAGGCGGCGAATGCCAGCTGCAAGACCTGGCCGTCGGTTACGGCGGCTCGTCCTCGCGCTACACCGAAGAGAAGCGCGTGGTCTTCCACAAGGAAGTGGGCCCGCTCCTCTCGATGGAAGAGATGAGCCGCTGTATCCATTGCACCCGCTGCGTGCGCTTCGGCCAGGAAGTGGCCGGCGTGATGGAGCTGGGCATGATCCATCGCGGCGAGCACTCGGAGATCACCACCGTCCTGGGTGACACGGTGGACTCCGAGCTGTCGGGCAACATGATCGACATCTGCCCGGTCGGCGCAATCACCAGCAAGCCGTTCCGCTACAGCGCCCGCACCTGGGAACTGTCGCGCCGCAAGAGCGTGAGCCCGCACGACGGCACCGGCAGCAATCTGATCGTGCAGGTGAAGAGCAACAAGGTCGTGCGCGTCGTCCCGCTCGAGAACGAAGACGTCAACGAATGCTGGCTCGCCGACCGCGACCGTTTCTCGTACGAAGCCGTCAACAGCGACGAGCGACTCAGCGCGCCGATGATCAAGCAGGGCGGCGAGTGGAAGCCGGTCGACTGGACCACCGCGCTCGAATACGTGGCCAAGGGGCTAACGCAGATCAAGGCCGACCACGGTGCCAAGAGCATCGGTGCCCTGGGCTCCGCCCACAGCACAACCGAAGAACTGCATCTGCTGGCCAAACTGGTCCGTGGGCTGGGCAGCGAGAACATCGATTACCGCACCCGCCACGCCGACTTCGGCAATGTGGGTGGCGTCCGTTGGTTGGGCACCTCGGTCGCTTCGCTGTCGACGTTGCAAAGCGCATTGGTCGTCGGTTCGTTCCTGCGCAAGGACCACCCGCTGTTCGCGCAACGCATCCGCCAGGCGGCCCGCAAGGGCGCCAAAGTCCACAGCATGCACGCCGTGCAAGACGACTGGCTGATGCCCCTGGCCAATCATCTGTCGGTGGCACCCAGCCAATGGGTGCAGGCGCTGGCCGAAGTGGCTGTTGCCGTCGCGATGAGCAAGGGTGTTTCGGCACCGGTGTCGGCTGATCCGCGCGCCGCCGCACAGGCGATTGCTACCTCCTTGCTTGCCGGCGAGCGCAAGGCGGTTTTGCTCGGCAACGCCGCGGCACAGCATCCGCAAGCCAGCCAGTTGCTCTCACTCGCCACGTGGATTGGCGAGCAGACGGGAGCCTCGGTCGGCTATCTGACCGAAGCGGCCAATACTGTCGGCGCGCAGCTCGTCAATGCATTGCCTGGCAACGGCGGCCTGAACGCTGGCCAGATGCTGGGCGGTTCACTGAAGGCCTGCCTGCTGCTGAATGTGGAGCCTGCCTTCGACGCGGCCAATGCCGGTGCGGCCATCGCTGCGCTGCAGTCGGCCGACATGGTGATTGCGCTCACACCGTTCAAGACGGCTGCCGTCGATTGCGCCGACGTGCTCTTGCCCATTTCGCCGTTCAGCGAAACCTCGGGAACCTTTGTCAGCGCCGAAGGGCGCGTGCAAAGTTTCCATGGCGTGGTGAAGCCGCTCGGCGACACCCGGCCGGCGTGGAAGGTTCTTCGCGTGCTGGGCAATTTGCTCGGCCTGCGTGGTTTCGACCAGGAGACGTCGGAAGAGGTGAAGGCCGAAGCGCTGGGTGACTTGAGCACCGTGGCATCGCGCCTCAGCAACCGCCCGGTCGCTGCTCCTGCCCTGGTCAACACCGCTGCTTCAGGCCTGGAACGCATTGCCGACGTGCCGATCTATTCCGCCGACTCGCTGGTGCGTCGCGCCACGTCTCTGCAGCTCACCGCCGATGCCAAGCCGCCGGTCGCAAGCCTGCCTGCGGTGCTGTGGTCGCAGCTGGGTCTGGGCGAGGGCGCTTCGGTGAAGGTGTCTCAAGGTACAGCACAGGCCGTGCTGCCCGCGCGTCTCGATGAGACGCTGGCTGCCAACACCGTTCGTGTGCCGGCGGGCCACCCGGCCACCGCGTCGTTGGGCGCCATGTTCGGCGCCATCACCGTCGAGAGGGCCTGAGCATGCTCGACAGCTTCAATGCATTCGGTACCTCGGTGCTCGGCGGAGCCTGGCCGTTGGTCTGGTCGCTGATCAAGATCATCGCCCTCGTCCTGCCGCTGATGGGGTGCGTGGCTTACCTCACGCTGTGGGAACGCAAGGCCATCGGCTGGACGCAGATTCGTCCCGGTCCCAATCGCGTCGGACCCTTCGGCTTGCTGCAGCCGATTGCCGATGCGGTGAAGCTGATCTTCAAGGAGATCATTCTTCCGACGGCGGCCAACCGCAACCTGTTCCTGCTCGGCCCGATCATGACGATCATGCCGGCGCTTGCGGCCTGGGCCGTGGTGCCCTTCGGTCCCGACGCGGCGGTCGCCAACATCAATGCGGGTCTGCTGTTTCTGATGGCCATCACCTCGATGGAGGTCTATGGCGTGATCATCGCCGGCTGGGCCTCGAATTCGAAGTACGCCTTCCTCGGCGCACTGCGCGCCTCGGCACAGATGGTCAGCTACGAAATCGCGATGGGTTTCGCACTGGTCGTGGTGCTGATGGTGTCCGCCAGCCTGAACATGACCGACATCGTCGTCGGGCAGGGCAAGGGCATGTTCGCCGACCACGGTGTGAGCTTCCTGTCGTGGAACTGGCTGCCGCTGCTGCCTATCTTCGTCGTGTACTTCATCTCCGGGTTGGCTGAAACCAACCGCCACCCGTTCGACGTGGTCGAAGGCGAATCCGAGATCGTGGCCGGCCACATGATCGAGTACTCGGGCATGGCGTTCGCCATGTTCTTCCTGGCCGAATACGCCAACATGATCCTGGTGTCGGTGCTCGCCGTGACCATGTTCCTGGGGGGCTGGCTGGCTCCGGTGTCGTTTGCTGCGTTCGGCATGCAGACGCCGGCATGGATCGTCAGCACCGCCTGGTTCTGGGACTGGTTCTGGCTCTTCGGCAAGACTTTCGTCGTCGTCACGATGTTCCTCTGGGTGCGGGCCACCTTCCCACGCTTCCGCTACGACCAGATCATGCGTCTGGGCTGGAAGATATTCATTCCCGTCGCTCTGGTGTGGCTGGTGGTGGTCGGCCTGTGGATCCAGTCGCCCTGGAACATCTGGAAGTAATCAAGGATCAAGACCATGGCTGCGATGGCTTCCGTCAAAGACATTTTTTCGAGCTTCATGCTCACCGAGCTCTTCAAGGGCCTCGCGCTGACTGGCCGGCATTTCCTGTCGCGCAAGATCACCGTGCAGTTCCCGGAAGAGAAGACGCCGCAGAGCCCACGCTTTCGCGGCCTGCACGCGTTGCGCCGTTACGAAAACGGAGAAGAGCGCTGCATCGCCTGCAAACTGTGCGAGGCTGTGTGCCCCGCGCTGGCGATCACGATCGAGTCGGACGTGCGTGACGACGGCTCCCGCCGCACCACGCGCTACGACATCGACCTGACCAAGTGCATCTTCTGCGGCTTCTGCGAAGAGAGCTGCCCGGTCGATTCGATCGTCGAGACGCACATCCTCGAATACCACGGTGAAAAGCGGGGCGACCTCTACTTCACCAAGGACATGCTGCTCGCCGTCGGCGACCGCTACGAAAAAGAAATCGCCGCCAACAAGGAGGCTGACGCGCGCTACCGCTGAGGTTGTGGCCGGCTGTCCGCCGGCTGCTCGTTGGCGAACTCGCGCTCAAGAACAACATGGATACATCGACCGCGCTCTTTTATCTCTTCTCTGCCGTGATGCTCGGGGCCTCGTTCCGCGTCATCACGGCACGCAGCGCCGTTCATTCCGCGCTGTTTCTGGTACTGGCGTTCTTTTCGGCTTCCTGCGTGTGGCTCCTGCTGCGTGCCGAGTTTCTGGCCATCTCGCTGGTGCTGGTGTATGTCGGCGCAGTGATGGTGCTCTTCCTGTTCGTCGTGATGATGCTCGACGTCGACGTCGATGCATTGCGCGTCGGTTTCTGGAAGCACTTCCCGGTGGCGGCCGTGGTCGGCGTGATCATCGCGCTGGAAATGGCGCTGGTGCTGATCCCTGGCTTCGACCTGCGCTCCGCGCCCGTGCCCGACGCCAAAGCGATCGAGCTGGGCAACACCAAGCTGCTTGGCATCCAGATCTACACACGCTATCTCTACCCGCTGCAGATTGCGGCCGTGCTGCTACTGGTCGCCATCATCGCGGCGATTGCGCTCACGCTGCGTCAGCGCAAGGACAGCAAGGCCATCAACGCCTCTGATGCCGTCAAGGTGAAGAAGGGCGACCGGTTGCGCATCGTGAAGATGAAGGCCGTGGTCGAACCACCGCCTGCGCCGCCAGAGCCTCCGGCGGCGCCCACGGGAGAAAAGAAATGACCGGTCTGGCCTTGGGCTCCGTATCGTTGGGGCATTACCTGACTGTGGGCGCCATCCTGTTCGCGCTGTCGGTGATCGGCATCTTCCTCAACCGCAAGAACCTGATCGTGCTGCTGATGGCGATCGAGCTGATGCTGCTTGCCGTCAACCTCAATTTCGTGGCCTTCTCGTACTACCTGGGTGACATGGCCGGCCAGGTGTTCGTGTTCTTCATCCTCACGGTGGCGGCAGCCGAGTCGGCCATTGGCCTCGCCATTCTGGTGGTGCTATTCCGCAACCGGTCCAACATCAATGTCGACGAGCTCGACACCCTGAAGGGCTGAGCTCGAATGTCCGCACACCTCTCGCAAAACCTGCTGCTGGCCGTTCCGCTGGCGCCACTGGCCGGCGCCATCATCGCCGGCTTCTTCGGCAAGGCCGTTGGCCGCCGTGGTTCGCACATCGCCACCATCCTGGGCGTGCTGATCGCCTTCATCCTGTCAGCGATCACGTTGAAGGCGGTCGCCGTCGACGGCGCACGCTTCAACGCGACCATCTACGAATGGATGACGCTGGGCAGCCTGAAGATGGAAGTCGGCTTCCTGATCGACGGGCTGTCGGCCATGATGATGTGCGTGGTGACTTTCGTGTCGCTGATGGTGCACATCTACACCATCGGCTACATGGAGGAAGACGACGGCTACCAACGCTTCTTCTCGTACATCTCGCTGTTCACCTTCTCGATGCTGATGCTCGTCATGAGCAACAACTTCCTGCAGCTGTTCTTCGGCTGGGAAGCGGTGGGGCTGGTGTCGTACCTGCTGATCGGCTTCTGGTACACGCGGCCGACGGCGATCTTCGCCAACATGAAGGCGTTCCTGGTGAACCGAGTCGGCGACTTTGGCTTCATCCTGGGCATCGGCCTGGTGGTGGCCTATGCCGGCACGCTGAACTACGCCGAGACTTTCGGCAAGGCCGGTGAACTGGCCAAGCTGACCTTCCCTGGCACCGAGTGGATGCTGATCACAGTCACCTGCATCTGCCTGTTCATCGGCGCGATGGGCAAGAGCGCGCAGTTCCCGCTGCACGTGTGGCTGCCCGATTCGATGGAAGGCCCGACGCCCATCTCCGCGTTGATCCATGCCGCCACCATGGTGACGGCCGGCATTTTCATGGTGGCGCGCATGTCGCCGCTGTTCGAGCTGTCGGACACCGCGCTGAGCTTCATTCTCGTGATCGGTGCCATCACGGCGCTGTTCATGGGCTTCCTCGGCATCATCCAAAACGACATCAAGCGTGTGGTCGCCTATTCCACGCTCTCGCAACTCGGCTACATGACGGTGGCGCTAGGCGCCTCGGCGTACTCGGTGGCGGTGTTCCACCTGATGACGCACGCCTTCTTCAAGGCGCTGCTGTTCCTGGCTGCCGGCTCGGTGATCATCGGCATGCACCACGACCAGGACATCCGCAACATGGGTGGCCTGCGCAAGTACATGAAGATCACCTGGATCACGTCGCTGCTGGGTTCGCTGGCGCTGATCGGCACGCCGCTGTTCTCGGGTTTCTACTCCAAGGACAGCATCATCGAAGCGGTGCACGAGAGCCACCTGTGGGGTTCGGGCTTCGCCTACTTCGCGGTGGTCGCCGGTGTCTTCGTGACGGCCTTCTATTCGTTCCGGATGTACTTCCTGGTTTTCCACGGCAAGGAGCACTTCCACCACAAGCCCTTCCCGGGCGAGCACGACCACCACGACGATGACCACGGACATGGTCACGCGCATGTGCCGCACGAGTCGCCCTGGGTGGTGTGGCTGCCGCTGGTACTGTTGGCCGTCCCCTCGGTGATCATCGGTGGCTTAACCATCGAGCACATGCTCTACGGCGAGTTCTTCAAGGACTCGATCTTTGTCGACGAGAGCCGGCACCACGCGATGAAGGAAATGGCCGAGGCATTCCATGGCGCCGGCGCCATGGCCTTGCACGGGCTGACGTCGCTGCCGTTCTGGCTGGCCCTGGCCGGCGTGGTGACCGCCTATGTGTTCTACATGGTCAAGCCCGAGATCCCGGCGGCCATCAAGGCACGCACCGGCTTCATCAACCGCGTTCTCGAGAACAAGTACTACTTCGACTGGTTCAACGAGAACGTGCTCGCGGCCGGCGCCCGTTTGCTGGGCATGGGGCTGTGGAAGGGCGGTGACGGCGCCTTGATCGACGGTGTGCTCATCAACGGCACGGCGCGTGGCATTGGTGGCATCGCTTCGGTGGTGCGCCTGGTGCAGACCGGCTACCTCTACTGGTACGCGCTGGTGATGATTCTGGGTGTGATCGGGTTGATGACCTGGCAGTTGTGGCCCTACCTCAGCGTGATGCTGGGGCGCTGATCGGTCACGGAGAAAAAGAACATGGGATTGCTGAGCCTCGCCATCTGGTTGCCGATCTTGAGCGGCGTATTGCTGCTCGCCCTGGGGCGTGACGAACACGTCAAAGCCGTGCGTCTGCTGGCCCTCGTGGCGGCCATTGCCAGTTTCGTCGTCACGATTCCGCTGATCACTGGCTTTGACAGCAGCACGGCGGCGATGCAGTTCCAGGAGAACCTGGCCTGGATCGAACGCTTCCACGTGAACTACCACCTGGGCGTCGACGGCATCTCGGTGTGGTTCGTCCTGCTGACGGCCTTCATCACCATCATCGTCGTGATCGCGGCGTGGGAGGTGATCACCGAGCGCGTCAACCAGTACATGGGCGCCTTCCTGATCCTGTCGGGCATCATGGTCGGTGTCTTCTCGGCGCTCGACGGGCTGCTGTTCTACGTGTTCTTCGAGGCGACGCTGATCCCGATGTACATCATCATCGGCGTGTGGGGCGGGCCGCGTCGGGTGTACGCCGCATTCAAGTTCTTCCTCTACACGCTGGGCGGCTCGCTGCTGATGCTGATCGCGCTGATCTTCCTGTACTTCAAGTCGGGCAGCAGCTTCGAGATCCTCACCTGGCATGACGTACCGCTCACGATGAGTGAGCAGACCTTGCTCTTCTTCGCATTCTTCGCGGCCTTTGCCGTCAAGGTGCCGATGTGGCCGGTGCACACCTGGCTGCCTGATGCTCACGTCGAGGCGCCAACGGGCGGCTCTGTGGTGCTGGCCGCCATCATGCTGAAGCTGGGTGCGTACGGCTTCCTTCGCTTCTCGCTGCCCGTGACACCCGACGCAGCCCACCACTGGACCTGGGTGGTCGTGGCCCTTTCGCTGATCGCCGTGGTCTACATCGGCCTGGTGGCGCTGGTGCAGCAAGACATGAAGAAGCTGGTCGCCTATTCGTCGATCGCGCACATGGGCTTCGTCACGCTGGGCTTCTTCCTCTTCAACGAACTCGGCATCGCGGGCGGCCTCGTGCAGATGATTTCGCACGGCTTCGTCTCGGGCGCCATGTTCCTCTGCATCGGCGTGCTCTACGACCGAGTGCACTCGCGCGAGATCTCGAGCTACGGCGGCGTGGTCAACACCATGCCCAAGTTCACTGCCTTCGCTGTCTTCTTCGCGATGGCCAACTGCGGCCTGCCGGGCACCGGCGGTTTCGTCGGCGAGTGGATGGTCATCCTGGGGACGGTGAAGGTCAACTTCTGGCTGGGCGCACTGGCCTCCACCACGCTGGTGTTCGGTGCTGCCTACACGCTGTGGATGGTCAAGCGCGTGTACTTCGGTGCCATCGCGAACGACCATGTGCGTGAACTGAAAGACATCAACGCCCGTGAATACCTGATGCTGGCGATGCTGGCGGTGGCCGTGCTGTGGATGGGCCTGTACCCGAAGCCTTTCACCGACACCATGCACGTCAGCGTGACCGAATTGCTGAAGCACGTTGCAGTGTCGAAGCTGAACTGAGCCCAAGAACATGAACGACATGAACTGGCTGGCCGTCTACCCGGAGATCGTGCTCCTTGGCATGGCCTGCGTGGTGGCGATGGTGGACCTGTGGGTCACCCATCCGCGCCGCACCCCGACCTACCTGTTGACCCAGGCCACGCTCGCTGTCGTGGCCGTGATGCACTGGCTGTACTTCGACGGCGGCTTCACCATCTACGGCATGCAGCACATGGTGGTAACCGACCCGCTCGGCCACTTGCTGGGCGCCTTCGCGGCGGTGACCGTCATGGTGGCGCTGGCCTACGCGCGCCCCTATGCCGAGCACCGCGAGATCCTCAAGGGCGAGCTGTTCACGCTGAGCCTGTTCTCGCTGCTGGGTATTTCGGTGATGCTCGCAGCCAACAACTTCCTGATGATCTACCTGGGCCTGGAGCTGATGTCGCTGTCGCTCTATGCCATGACTGCCATGCGCCGTGACAACATCGAAGCCACCGAGGCCGCGATGAAGTACTTCGTGCTGGGCGCGCTGGCCAGCGGCTTCTTGCTGTACGGGCTGTCGATGATGTACGGCGCCACCGGCTCGCTGGACATCCCCCAGGTGTTCAACGCCATAGCCACCGGCCAGATCAACAAGGCCGTTCTGGTGTTCGGCGTGGTCTTCATCGTTGCAGGCCTCGCCTTCAAGCTCGGCGCCGTGCCGTTCCACATGTGGATCCCCGACGTGTACGTGGGCGCTCCCACGGCCGTCACGCTGCTGATCGCCGGCGCACCCAAGCTGGCGGCCTTCGCCATCACCTTCCGCCTGCTGGTTGAAGGCATGTCGGGTGTCGCGGCCGACTGGCAGCAGATGCTGATACTGCTTTCCGTGGCGTCGATGCTGCTGGGCAACCTGGCTGCCATCGCGCAGAGCAACCTGAAGCGCATGCTGGCCTACTCCACCATCGGCCAGATCGGTTTCATGCTGCTGGGCTTCACGCCCACGGTGATCTCGAACAACACCTTCTCGGCCGCCAACGGCTACTCGTCTGCATTGTTCTACCTGATCAGCTACGTGCTGACGACGCTGGGCACCTTCGGCATCATCATGCTGCTGTCGCGCCGCGGCTTCGAGAGCGAGCAGATCGACGACCTGAAGGGCCTGGCCAAGCGCAGCCCGTGGTTCGCCCTGGTGATGACGATCTTCATGCTGTCGCTGGCCGGCCTGCCGCCGACCGTGGGCTTCTACGCCAAGCTCGCAGTGCTGCAGTCGCTGGTCTCTACCAACGACGCCACCTACGTGGTGCTCGCCGTCATTGCCGTGGTCCTGTCGCTGGTGGGCGCGTTCTACTACCTGCGCCTGGTCAAGGTCATGTACTTCGACGAGCCGCGCGAAACGGCGCCGATCACCACCACCGGTGACGTTCGGGTGTTGCTCTCGCTGAACGGTGCGGCGGTGCTCGTCTTCGGCCTGTTGCCTGGCTGGCTGATGACCATGTGCGCGAACGCCGTGCTGCAAGCCCTGAAGACCTGACCAACAAATGGCCGACGAGCACCTGCGCGAAGAGCTGGTCAGTTCGCAGCAGGTCTATCGCGGTCACTTTCTCGACGTGCGGCGCGACGAGGTTCGCCTGCCCGATGGCAGCCTCGCCGGGCGCGAATACGTAGTCCACCCAGGTGCGGTGATGATCGTGCCGCTGCTTGACGATGGCCGCTTGGTTGTCGAGCGCCAGTTCCGCTACCCGATGGGCCGGGTGATGCGCGAGTTTCCTGCCGGCAAGCTCGACGCTGGCGAGCCTCCGCTTCACTGTGCCGTTCGAGAGTTGCTCGAAGAAACCGGCTACCGCGCTCGCGAATGGGCGCGTGCCGGCATCCTGCACAACGCGATCGCCTACTCGAACGAAGGCATCGAAGTCTGGTTTGCCCGCGGCTTGGAGTTGGGCGAACGCCGCTTGGACGCCGGAGAGTTTCTCGACGTCGAGATCGCCTCCTTGGCGGAGCTCGAAGACCAGGCCCAGCGTGGTGAACTCACCGATGCCAAGACATTGATCGGTCTGTTGTGGTTGCAAAATTGGCACTCCGGCCGTTGGCAACTCACCTGGCAGATGACCCCAGCAAGCGCGCCGGGGAGCACGTCCCCATAATGCGCTCATGAAAGTTCTCAACCTGCGCTGTGCCCATGCGCATCAATTCGAAGGCTGGTTCGCCTCCGAAGACGACTTCCAATCGCAATTCGAGCGTGGCCTGGTCGAGTGCCCGTTGTGTGCCGACAAGACCATCAGCAAGCTGCCGACGGCCCCGCGGCTGAATGTCTCCGGTGCGCGCGAGCCCTCGACCGAGATCGTCGCCGTCAGTCCGCAGCCCACACCCGCCTTGTCGCCCGAGGCGATGACGATGCAGTCGATGTGGCTGCGCGCAGTGCAACACGTGATGGCGAATACCGACGACGTCGGCGAGCGTTTTGCCGAAGAGGCCCGCCGCATCCACTATGGCGAGGTCGAGGAACGGGCCATTCGGGGCCAGGCGACGCACGAAGACGCCATCGCTCTGCAAGAAGAGGGCATCGACGTGATGTCGCTGCCCGTACCAGCCGCAGTCAAGGGCCGTATTCAGTAGGCTGCGCTTTCGGCTGGCGTTTGGGTCCGCACCGGCGCAGCGTCGGTGCGCAGGACGAAAGACGCATCTTCCAGCGCCGACACCAAGGTGTGGCCCGAGCGATCGAGCGTGAACGAATCATCGCTGCCGAGAATCACATCACGCGAGTCGCCGTCCTGGGTGACCCAGATCTGGCCGGTTCGGCATTCGATGCGCTGGCCTTTGCGCGTGCGCAGATTGAATGTCTGGCGGCGCATCAGGTAGGCTGGTTGAGAGACGGTTGCAAAA
>Ga0307516_10004923_pt1 | contig 16241 bp, 14 predicted proteins | sample 19_EM_MG_FD_203310 | JGI IMG/M metagenome (GOLD analysis project Ga0307516, IMG submission 203310) | Populus trichocarpa ectomycorrhiza microbial communities from riparian zone in the Pacific Northwest, United States - 19_EM | ecosystem: Host-associated > Plants > Roots > Unclassified | place...
GCGGCCAGTTTGCCAGGGCCGACTCGGCAGCCCCGCCGAGGCGGGCCTGCCGAGGGAGATCAAATTGAGGATCGCTTGAACCTCCGTTCGCTCCCCATCGGCGCGCTGCTCCACGTTTCTTATGTATCACGATACAATGCATTTGAACCGTATTGTGGTCAATCTAAAACTCCACGTCTGCCCCCGCCTCCCGCTGGCGTGACGACATGCGGTCGGCGCGCCAGCAATCCGCGGGCGCGAAGATCTGGCTCACAAGCTGACTGCAGATCTCGGCGAGGGATTCGCTGCTGTCCGCGACGCCGAAGACATATTTGTCGGGGCGAACGATGGCGCCGCCGCAGCTCTTTGCGCGCATCCAATCGTCAAGCACGCCGACTTCGTCGGCAAACTCATGCGCGCCCTCGGGCACACCTGCGACCAGCGTCAAAACGACCCCGCCCAGGCGGGCAACCATCTTTGAAGCGGCGTCCCCGAGCCAGGCCGAAGCCTCTCGTCCGCGCAGGACGAGAAGGAATCGATCGCCGACGAGATCATCGAGTAACAGCGATTGCCCGTCGGCAAGACGAATGCGCGGCTGGGGGAAAAGCCCGCCGCCAGCGCCAGTCGGAAGGCCGTCGCGATCTCTGGCAAGAATCCCTGCGGTCAGGTTCGGAATGAGCTGCTGACGCACTGTAACGGTTTTCCCGGCGCGCAACGCCTCGCCAAGCTCGCGATCACGTCGTTGCGCGGCCTCGATGCCGAGTTCGCCGATAACCTCGCCGAGCGCCTTGGTGACAGCGACCAGTTCCCGGATATGGGGCTTGCGCTCGGTCTCGTAGGTCGAAAGCACGGATTCGGGCAGGCGACCGCTGAGCACGGCAATCAGCTTCCAGGACAGGTTGGCGACGTCGCGGATTCCTGAACAGAGCCCTTGCGCCATGAAGGGTGGAGTCTGATGTGCGGCGTCGCCTGCGAGGAATACTCTCCCCCGCCGCCATTCATCGGCGACGAGCGCATGGAAGCGATAGGTCGCTGCGCGCCAAATCTCGATCGCGTCCGTATCGACGAAGGGCGCGAGTCTACGGCGCACGACGTCCATATTTTCGTAGTCCCGGGGGCTCTCGCCGGGCATCAGCTTCAACTCCCAGCGCCGCAGATTGCGCGGCCCGACGACATAGGTGGTCGGGCCGGAGGGCCAGCAGAACTGCGTGGTGCGCCGCGGCAGGGGCGTCTCCCGCTTCACCCAGGCATCGACCACCGTCCACCATTCGTCGAAATCAAGACTCTCCTGGGAGATCGCAAGCTGCTTGCGAACGGTGCTGGACGCGCCATCGCAGGCGACGATGTAGCGCGCTGTCGCCTCTTGCTCGTTGCCTCGCCGGTCGGCGAAGCGCAGGCCCGCAACGTCCGGGCCGTTCCAAACGCTCAGCGCCTGGTGTTCGAGACGGGTCTCGACATTGGCGAAGCGATCGACCCCGCCGCGCAAGACTCGTTCGAACTCCGGCTGCACGAAGAGAAGGTTCGGCGCCCAGTGCAAAGGGTAAGGAGGCGGGCTTGGCTCGAAAACCTTGATGGGCCGGCCGTCGAGACCGAGAAAATCCGTTCCCTGGTAGATGATGGTCATCGCCTCGACGGCGTCGGCGAGATCAACGCGCTGAAGCACGCGCATGACCTCGTGGTCGATATTGATCGCGCGAGGCTTGTCGTAAATGTCGCTCATCTGGTCGAGCAGCAGAACCGAGCAACCGGCCGCGCCGAGAACATTGGCGAGCACCGCGCCCACCGGACCGTAGCCGATGATGACGACGTCGTAATCCGGTGCTCGCAAGGGTGAGACTCCTTCAGACGGCGCAGCGCCGGGGGCCGAGCGTCGCGGCGGTCACCAACATCCGCTCGTCAATCCGCCGTTTGACGGACCGAAGCTCCCTGGCGCGAAGTCTCGTCATTGGTGTCCCCTCGTTGCTTTGGACGGGCCTCCGACAATGCCCACAGGCCGCGTTCCCCGGCCGTCGTAGAACTCTACATATCGATTATTTCATAATCAATGGACAATGATCGATTCTTTTGGCAGTTTGATCGGAGGAATGCGCCGAGGTCCGAACGGTGCAAAACCGTTCGAAACTGACGGAACTACGCATGGATCTTGGTCTTCAGGGGCGCTTGGCGATCGTTTGCGGTTCGAGCCGCGGGCTCGGCCGGGCCTGTGCCGAGGCACTGGCCCGGGAGGGCGTCAATGTGGTCATCACCGGGCGCACGCCCGAAGATGTCGAGGCCGCCGTCGTGGCGGTGACCGCGCAAGGCGGGGGACAGGCGTCTGGACTTTGCTGCGACGTGACAACGGAAGCCGGCCACGACCTCATGCTGGCCGCCGCCGGCACCGCCGATATTCTGATCAACAACAGTGCCGGCCCACCGCCGAAGCGTTTTCTCGACGTGGGCGCGTCGGAATGGCTGCCGACGGTGCAACGTTACATGATTGCTCCGCTGCTGCTAACGCGGGCATTGCTCCCTGGAATGATCGAGAGGCAGTTCGGTCGGATCGTGAATATTACATCCGCCATGGTGACGACGCCGCGGCCTCACATGAGCTTGTCGGCCGGTTCTCGCGCCGGCTTGACCGCCGTGATGAAGGCGATCGCGCTTGACGTCGCGCGCCACAATGTGACGATCAACAATCTGCTGCCTGAGCGCATTGACACTGACCGGCAGGTATTTATGGCCAAGGCTGCAGCGGAGCGCGAAAACATATCGTTCGAAGAGGCCCGCGCCCGCCAGGTCGAAAGCATTGCGGCCAAGCGTCTCGGCCGACCGGAAGAATTCGGTGCGGCCTGCGCCTTCCTGTGCGGCGCCCAAGCGGGCTTCATCTCGGGTCAGAACCTGCATCTCGACGGCGGGTCCTACCCGGCGCTCATATGACATCAGGAGCCTTTCATGTCCCTGCCGCCGCGCCTTCTCGAGCCCCCTTTCAACATCACGCGAGCCAGTCACGTCGTTCTGGACGTGCGTGACCTCGCGGCAAGCCGGCGCTTCTACACCGAGGTTCTCGGCCTCATCGTCACGCTCGAAACGGACGACGTCTTGTACCTGCGCGGTGTCGAGGAGGCGTGCCATCACAGCCTTGTTCTCAGGTGCTCGTCGGGGCCTGCGGTCTGCCAGCGCGTCGGCCTGCGCGTGTTGACCGAGCGAGATCTCGAAAAGGCCCATGCGGGGCTTTCCGGCCGCGGCTGCGCGGTCGACTGGGCCGAGATTCCGCACCAGGGCAAGACGCTCCATGTCACGGATCCTTTCGGCTTTCGCCTGGAGCTGTGCGCTCACATGCCGATCCAACCGCGCTATCTCACCCGCTTTCGTGATCAGCGCGGCGGATCGGCAATGCGTATCGACCATGTCCAACTGCTGACACCGTCGCTTCGCGACGCCCTGACGTTCTACATGCAGCTCGGCTTCTGGCTGACCGAGTATATCGGCCAGGACGACGATCACATCCGCGCGGTGTTCCTGCAGCGGAAGGGAAATCCGCATGATCTCGTCTTGTTCAACGGCGACGGGCCGCGCCTGCATCACGTCGCCTTTACGGTGCCGGACGCGCAACATTTGCTGCGCGCCTGCGACGTCGCTGGCGAACTTGGCTACGGCCGCCAGGTCGAGCGCGGCCCTGGGCGTCATGGTCCGGGCCACGCCATGTTCGTCTATTTTCGCGATCCCGACGGGCACCGCGTCGAACTCTTCAACACACACTACCAGATCATGGATCTCGAAAATGAGCCGGTCCGCTGGGATCCCGACGATCCCGCCGTCGCGTTTCCCTGGGGTTTGCCGGCGCAGCGCCGCTGGTTCGAGCAGGCGACCCCGATGGCGGACACCCCCGTTTCTCGGAGCTCTCCGCCTCCCAATCCCGTCACCCTCGAGCGCTTTCTTGCGGAGCAGGTCTGATGCTCTGGAAGTGCTGGTGGAATCAAAAATGATCCTATCTTTGCAAAATGATCGATAATGAGTGATGATCCAAGCTCATGAGCGCCCAACCTCAACTGTCGTCGCCACTTGCCGTTCATGCTGATCCGGAGCCTGGTGCGAAGGAGACGCTGGCATCGACCGTCTATGCCCAGCTGCGACGGGACATCCTGACCGTCGAGCTGCCGCCCAACGCCAAACTGAATATACGGGGCCTCTGCGAGCGCTTTTCGGTTGGCCTTAGCCCTGTCCGTGAGGCTCTGAGCCGGTTGTCGCGAGAGAACCTCGTCCGCCAGACGGACCACCGCGGCTTCACCGTCGCGCCATTATCGAAAGCGGATCTTCACGATCTGACCAAGGCACGCTGCGCGCTCGACGGCATGGCCCTTCGTCAATCGATTGAGGGCCGGGAGCAGGCCTGGGAGGAGCAGCTGATCGTCTCGTACCACCGTCTTTTCCGCACGCCCCGATTTGACGGTGCCGACGCGAAGTTGCGCAGCCCGACCTGGGAGGAGGCACATCGGCAATTCCACGCCGCGCTCGTTGCCGGCTGCGGATCGCGCCGGCTGGTGACCATCAGCGGGCAACTGTTCGAAGCCGCGGAGCGTTATCGTCATCTCGCCCGCGTCGCGGGCAAGTCGCGCGCCCAGGGGGATGAACACCGGCCGATCATGGAGGCCGCGCTTGCCTATAACGCCGATCTGGCGACCAGCCTTCTGACCCGCCACTATCAGACGACGGCAGAGTTGGTTGAGACGGTTCTGACGCAAAGCGGCTGAAGGACGTTACGGCCCCTCGCCTTCGATTTGCGCGGCGACGGGGTCGCGCGGCATGGCCGAACCTCTCGTCTCGGTAATGTTTTTTGTACTTTTCCAAAAAACAATTTGGCTTGCCCGCGGCCGGTGATATAGTTGGTTGTTTCTTCTCGGAAGAGGGAGGGAACATCATGGGCGAACTGCACGACTGGCTCCTGAGTCAGCATCCGGGTCTGCGGACCCACAAATCATTCCAGAAAAAGGCGCTGGAGCTCGCTTCGCGCCACGACGAGCACAAGGCGCTTTACCGCCTACTGGCGTCGATGGTGGGGCGCTACATCGAATGGTTCGATGAAGAGCCGCTCCCGCCGGCCGTCGCGGAACGCGCGTATCAAGTGTTGCTGGAGCTGGTCGAGGACGCCGAAATGTCGATCCACGCGCCTCCCGTCGAGCGGATGAAGATACTGAACAAGGTCGCGGCCATGGAATTGTTCTGACGGCTCGCGGGCCGCACGATTCCGGCGATCCCATGGAGCGCGCGCCGAACTGGCCTGATCAGTCAAGGCTTGCGGAGGCGCGGTGGCACCGCCGAGCGGCCGCCGTGCTGGGTCGACCACGCGACCGGATCCGCGAGGAAAGCCTCCAGCACGCGACGGTCGTCGGGCGCGACGCGGTCGCCCAGATCGGCCTTCAGCACATCACCCCAGGTCGCGAGGGCGTGCAGCGTGAGCCCGGCCCCCGCGAGGCGCTCGGCCGCCCCCGGAAAGGCCGAATGATAGAAGATCGAGACGACGTCCGTGACGATCGCGCCGGCGGCGCGAAGCCCCTTTGCGAACGCGACCTTGCTGCCGGCATCCGTCGTCAGATCGTCGATCAGAAGCACGCGTCGTCCACCGACCGGCCCGCCTTCGACCTGGGAGTTATGGCCGATGCCGAGCGGACGTTTGCGGACATAGCGAAACGGCAGATCGAGCTCGTCGGCCAACCATGCCGCAAACGGCATGCCGGCGGTCTCCGCGCCGGCCAGAACGTCGAACGATCCCGGCGCGACCATGATCGCGAGCGCAGCCGCAGCGAGCCGCGTCGCCGCTTTCCGCAGCCGCGGTTCGCCAATCAAGAGCCGGCAATCGACATAGACCGGACTGGCCCAGCCCGCGGCCAGCACGAACGGGCGCTCGCGGCTGATCTGCACGGCGCCGGCCGCGAACAACAGCCGCGCCGTCGCGGCACCTATATCTGCACGCGTCATGTCGGAAGGAGCCACGTCGGAAGGAGTCATGGCCGCACCCCTGCGATCGACCAGGGCAGATCGTCCTCGCCGCGAAACACCACGACCTCGCCCTCTCCCACGGGCACGGCGCGCGGCATGGAGGCCGGGCGTCGTTTCAGCTCGATAAGACCGGTGTTGGCGGACAATCCATAGAATCGCGGGCCGTGGAACGAGGCAAATCCCTCCAGCTTGTCGAGCGCACCCTCCTCGTCGAACACCTGGGCGTAGGTCTGCAGCGCGGTCGGGCCTGCGAAAATGCCGGCGCTGCAGCAGGACGCCTCCTTGGCCGATGTCGGATGCGGCGCCGTATCCGTGCCGAGGAAGAAACACGTTTGTCCTGACGTCGCTGCGCGCCGCAGCGCCAGCCGATGACGCTCGCGCTTGGCCACCGGCAGGCAATAAAGATGCGGCCGCAAGCCACCCTGAAACAGCGAGGTGCGATTGATGACGAGGTGATGCGGCGTGATCGTGCCGGCAACGCGGGGCGCATGCGCACGCACGATGTCGACCGTCTCCGCCGTCGTCACGTGCTCGATCACCACCTTCAGTCCCTGGTGCTCGCGCAGCAGGAGCGGCAGGGTCTGTTCCATGAACGCCGCTTCGCGATCGAAGATATCGATCGACGGATCCGTACTTTCGCCATGGACCAGCAGGGGCATGGCCAGGCGCTCCATGCGCTCGAACACGGCACGCAGCGCCCCGACGTCCCGCACGCCATGATGCGCGTTCGTGGTCGCGCCCGCAGGGTAAAGCTTGGCGGCGACCCAGACACCCTCTGCATAGCCGTGCGCGATCTCGTCGGCGGATGTGAGATCAGTGAGGTAGCAGGACATCAACGGCTGAAAATCGCTGCCATCAGGCCTCGCGGCCAGGATACGGGAGCGATAGGCGATCGCGGCCTCGACCGTCGTCACCGGCGGCACGAGATTGGGCATGATGAGCCCACGCGCAAACTGCGCCGCCGTGAAGGGCAGCACCGCGCGCAGCATGTCGCCGTCGCGCAAGTGAACGTGCCAATCGTCAGGGCGTCGGATGACGACACTTTCGGGGCGGCTTGCGACGGAAATCGCCGCATCGAACAGCTTGTCAACGCTCATCGGCCGCCTCCATCAGGGCGCGCTTCATCACCGCGACGCCTGCCAGAAAATCGGACATTCGCATGCTTTCATGGGGATTGTGCGAGCCATGCTCGTTGCGGACGAAGATCATCGCGCTGGGAATGCCCGCATTGGCGAAGACCGCGGCATCATGCCCGGCGCCGCTCGGCAGGGCTTCGTCGGGCAGGCCGAGCGCGCGCGCAGTGGCACGCAAGCGTTCGATCCAGCCCAGGTCCATGCTCGCGGGCGCGCTCTCCAGCCGACGATCCAGCTTGAACTCGACGTTTCGCTGATCGGCGATATCGGTGCATTCGGACAGGAACAGATCGTAGAAGCTCTCCAGCGTTTCCCGGTTCTGGCTGCGCATCTCGAAGCTGAAGCGCAAGGATCCCGGAATTCGGGCAATCGCGTGCTCGGTGAGATCCGTGCTCATGATGCCGGAGGTTACGACAAGGTCGCGGCCACGTTCCAGCAGGGTCCGCCAATGCCGATCCAGATGCGTGATCAATTCCGCCGTCGCGAACACAGCGTCGCGCCGCAACCAGCGCGGCACCGCACCGGAATGGCCCGCTTCCCCGAGGCATTCCACCGAACGGTGACGAAGGTTGCCGCGAATGCCGGTCACGATCCCGATCGGCAGATCGCGGGCCACCAGCACGGGCCCCTGCTCGATGTGCAACTCGACCCAAGCCGCCATCATCCTGCGGTCCAGCAGCGGCTCGCCGCGTGCAACGCGATCGACGTCCACGCCCGCTGTGCGCATGCAATCGCGAAGCGGACGACCGCTGACGGCATGAGGCATCGCGAGGTCCTCCGGCGTCAATCGTCCCATCAGCGCGCTAGAGCCTATGTAAGCCTTGCCGAACCAGGCGCTCTCCTCGCCGCGAAGAGCAAACAGCTTGAGCGTGCGGCGCGGCACGATGCCGTCGCGCTTCAGGCCGGCAAGCACGGCAAGGCCGGCGATCACGCCGGCGCCGCCGTCGAAATTACCACCCTGGGGCACGGAATCGAGATGCGACCCGCAGGCGAAGTAAGGCAGATCCGGTTGCACGCCGGATAAAGTGACGATCAGATTGGCTCCGGCATCGCGGTCGGTCGCCAGTCCAAGGGTCCGCGCCGTCCGTTCAATGATGTCGAGCGCACGGGATTCTCCCGGGCCGAAGCTCTCCCGGGTAATCCCGACCCCATCTCCGGTGGCAAGGCGCAGCTCCTCGAACAGGGCCTCGCACAGATCCCGATCGGGCTCTCCGCGGGCCGATGCGGACGCCATTGTCGCCCCGTCGGCCTTCATGGCGCGAGCCAGGCGAGCTCCGGCTCGTCGGCTTCCTCGTTGACCACCGCGCCGACGAGATCGGCAACGCGTGCAATGTCACGACGTTCACAGAATTTGGCGAGACCATCGATGATCATCGTCATCGCCGCCGGCTGCAGGAACGTCGCGGTCCCCACCTGCACGGCGGTGGCGCCGGCAAGCATGTATTCCACCGCATCTTCCGTGTCCGAGACGCCGCCGCAGCCGATCACGGGAATCCGGACGGCGCGCGCGCATTGATAGACCTGGCGCAGGACAATGGGCTTGATCGCGGGTCCCGACATGCCTCCCATGACGTTGCCGAGGCAAGGCTTGAAGGTGTTGAGATCGATGGCCATGGCCAGGATCGTATTGGCGACGACCACGGCGTCCGCACCCGCCGCTTCAGCGGCGCGAGCGACGTCCGGCAGGTCGCCCGTATTTGGCGTGAGCTTCGCCCACAACGGCAGCGAGGTCGCCGCGCGCAGTTGGCGCATGACGGCCTCGGTCGACGCGGCGTTCATCGCGAAGGCCCTGCCGTCCTCCTCGATATTGGGGCAGGAGATGTTGGCCTCGATCGCCGCGACGCCCGGGCGGCTGATCTCGGCTGCGAGTTCGGCGAACCCCTCCGCCGTCGGCGCGGAAATGCTCACGACCAGCGGCGTCCGATAGGCCGCATAATAGGGCAGCGTGTGATCGAGAAAATGCGGCACGCCCTTCGACGGAATACCGATGGAGTTGATCAGGCCGCCCGGCCGTTCGACGACGCGCGGCAACGGATTTCCGGCGCGCAGCTCGCGGGTGATGGTCTTGGTCACCAGCGCGCCGAGGCGGTTCAGGTCGATCACCCGTTCGAGGCCCTCGGCGAACGTTCCCGACGCCGGCATCACCGGGCTCGCAAGCGTCAGATCGCCGATCTGCACCGAGAGGTCGGTCATGGGAGCGCCTCCATCATGTCGAACACCGGACCGTCCCAGCAGACGCGGCGATGCACGATCTCGCCCCCGACATGGAAGTCGCGTACGCAGCAATAGCAAAGGCCAAGTCCGCAGGCCATTTGCTGCTCCATGGCGACCTGGCCTGGAATGCCGAATTCGCGCGCAAGGCGCTGCTGAACGCGGAGCAGGCGGCTCGATCCGCAGGCGAAGAAGGCGTCACAGCGCCCCTCCGCAATCAGGCGTCGCAGGATGCGTTCGACATTGGCAGGTCCGCTCGTGCTCTCGGAATCGGTCACCGCAACGACCTGCGCCCCCTCGCGCTTGAACAGGTCGACCGACACCAGGAGCTCGGGCCGCCTCGCGCTAAGGATGGCCGTGACGGAGATGCCGGAATCGCGCGCCGCCCTGGCAAGGGGCGCGAGCGTTGCGAGGCCCGCACCGCGCCCGACCACCACGATGCTGCGAAAACCGGGACTGAGCGTGAACCCGACCCCAAGGGGACCCATGATGTCGAGCGAATCCCGCGGCCGCAACGTCGCCAGCCCGCGCGTTCCGGCCCCGGTGACCTTGTAGAGAAACTCGATCTGGCGCTGCGTGGGGTCGACGCCATAGAGGCTCATGGGCCGCCGCAGGAACGGCTGGTCGCCCCCGGTCTGCGGACACAGCAGCTGGAAGAACTGGCCTGGCAGCGCTCGCGCCGCGATCTCGCTGCCGCGGACCACCAGATGACGGTACTCGGCGTTGATTTCATCATTGCTCGCGACTTCCGCACGCTCGGCAACGATGCTCGCGGACCAGTCTGCACGATTGCCTCCGAGCGCAACTTCGGAGGCGGATGCGGACATGTGGTGGACGGACACGGCTTGCTCCTTCGGGACGGCCGCCAACCCGCTCAGGCGAGCTCGGCGCCTTTGCGCTCGGGGATCAACGTGAGCAGCGCGACGATGTCGAGGACGTAGAGCAGCGCGAGACCGGCGATCGCGGTCTGGAAGCCGTAGGAGGCGCTGACGATTCCGACCACGAGCGGACCGAAGCCGGCGACCGCGCGGCCGATATTGAAGAACACGTTCTGCGCGGTGGCGCGCGCCGAGGTCGGATAGAGCTCGCTCATCAGCGCGCCGTAGCCGCCCAGCATGCCGTTCACGAAGAATCCCATGGCGGCGCCGGCGATCAGAAGCGCGGCGGCTGCGGTGAGCTGCGAATACACCAGCACCATGACGGCCGCGCCCAACATGTAGGCAAGGAACGCAGGACGGCGGCCGAAGCGGTCGGCGATGTGGCCGAACAGGAAAATGCCGAGTGCCATGCCGGCAATGGTGACGGCGGTCCAGGCCGCCGATTGCGTCAGACCATAGCCGAACCGTGTCGAGAGATAGTTCGGCAACCAGATCATGATGCCGTAATAACCGAAGTTCTGCACGGAGCAGAGTACGATCATCCCGAGGCTCATCCTGGTCGTCTCTCTGTCGGCCACCAGTGCCCGGAGCGAGAAGGCGGCGGGCGCTTGCTCGACCTTGTGCGCCACGAACACCTCCGGCTCGTGCAGCTTGCGCCGGATCACATAGGCGGCCACGGCCGGAAACACGCCGACCGCAAACATTCCGCGCCAGCCGATCAGGGGCAGCAGGATCGGCGTCACCAGAGCCGCGGCGAGCACGCCGAGCTGCCAACCGAGGCCGACATAGGATGTCGCGCGTCCGCGCTTCTCCGAGGGCCAGGTTTCCGCCACCAGCGCCATTCCGATTCCGAACTCGCCGCCGAGACCGACGCCGGCGATGGCGCGGTAGGCCAGGAGGTCCCAATAGCCGGTTGCCAGCGCACACATTCCGGTGAAAACTGCGAACAGCACGATGGTCCAGGTCAGGACGCGCACGCGGCCAAGACGATCGGACAGGATGCCGAAGATGAAGCCGCCGAGCACGGCGCCAACCAGCGTCCCCGTCACCAGCGAAGCCGCCTCGGGTTGGGTCAGATTCAGATCCGTCGAGATCACCTTCAACATGAAGCCGAGAATGAGGAGGTCGAAGCCGTCCATGGCATAGCCCAACGCCGACCCCCAGAGCGCCCGGCGCGCTTCAGCGTCGGCGTCCTTCGCACGGGCGTCCGACGGCCCTGCCTCACTCCCGATGAAACTGACGTCCTGAAACTGACTCATTGCCCCCACCTCCAGCCGACCTGCCCTGACCAAGCGGCCATTTCATATCCGCTTCGTACATAAATCAAGATTTTTCTAAATTTGTGGATGATCGAATTTTCGGCGGATGAGGGACAGTTTCTGTGCAACGCGACGAAAAGCGCGGTACGGGCTGGTCAATCCCGAGCAGACCCACACCGCTCGTGTGTTCGCGCCAGCATCGCAAGCCATCTCGATTCGTTCACCGGATAAGGGGGGCCTGCAAGGCCATCGGATGCTGGCCCGGCAGGCCTCGCTCAGAACTTCACACTGACGCCGCTATAGAGCGACGATTCCGTGCAGCTATTGATCTTGGCGCCGCGGCAGTTGACGTTGTTCTCGTGATCGAGCCCGAACTTGTTCTGCCAGTACCGGTACGCCACCCACACATCCATCAGATGCGAGCGCGTCGGGCCGAACGCCATCCTGCTCACGTCCAGCGTGAGGCGCTGTTCGCTGTTGAACTCCGTCTTCGTTGGGATGTTGTTCGTTATGACGTTCGTCGTTCCGGTGCCCTTGGGGCCATACCAGGCCGCGCGACCGCTGAACGCCAGCGGAAATTGCTCCGGCAGGAATTTGAGATCCATGTAGTAGTTCGTCTCGATCGCCCAGGTGCCGCGGAAATCCGTCGAACCGTCAGGATCGAGCGGTCCGGTCAGGAACGCATTGTGATTGGTTTCCTTGTAGAACAGCGGCGCGACGTTGAAATAGCCCTTGTAGGGAAGATCGAGGGCGAACTGCAGGCCGATCACGCCATCGCGCTTCGAACTGCCGAGATAGCTGTTCTTGGTATTGGCGTCGGCGCCGACCTCGAGCGAGACGTTTCGCAGCGGCCCCATGGTGAAAGCCTTGGTATCGAAGATCTGATTGAAGCCGAGGGTGCTGCGGATCAGCCCGTAGATCTCGGTGACGCCAGCGCACCCGGTGGCGGCGACCGGGCACGGGCCGGCCGGATCGTTGTGGTCCGACTTCAACAGGTCGATGTTGAAGAAGTTGGTCCCGTACTGCCATGCATCGAAATGCGTGAAGGCCACCACCTGCTTGGCGGTGGTGCTGGCAACGCCGGGATCGGTCCCTGTGAACATATAGGCATAGGTCAGCCGATTGTCGTTCACCGTGAAGAACGACGGCGCCTCGACCGGCTTCGCGGCCTTCAGGGGATCGTCGGCGTCCGACGCGCTGGCGGCGCCGCCAATCGGAGACAGCAGACAGCAGGCCAACGCTGCTATCCCCACTGCTGCCGTCGACGCGCGTCCTGCCCTCCGCGTGGCTGAGAAAATCCGCTGTACTGACTTTGCGATCACGATATCCCCCGTGGTTAGATGAGAAAATAGAAGTCCTTCCGCCGCAGGCGCTGCGGGCGCGCTACACCGGTGTCGGTTCAGGAAAACGTTGCTGTCTCGGGTGCTAAGCTCGGCCGAACTGTCCGGGCATGCCGGGTGCCGTCAACGCGTTGGCAGCCGCCGGCGAAGCCGGAGAAGGCCGTCGTCGGAGGCGCAAACACGCGCCGCTTGCCAAAGAGCCGATGGCGTCTCGGCGTCCGCGCTGGTCACGCGGGTGCCCTCCACGCCACGGCAAAGTTGCATCCTAAATCTGGCTCATGGCCACCCCCGTCTCCAGCAGATCTCCATCTGCAGACGGGTCCATCTCATATCCACACATTCTATGAATCAAGACAAATCTAAGATTTTGGATGAACGAATTTTTGGCGCATGAAGGGCATTTCCTGTGCATGCGACGCAGAATGCGCCGCGCACCGCGCGGCCAGGGCAATCACGCCTCCGGCTCCTTCAGACATTTCCGCAACAGCGCCGCGCCGGCCGCGCCTTTCGCAGCCTGTTGCCACATGCCCTCTGCAAGCCGCTGATAAAGGCTGATCGCCTCGTCCGCGCCGGTGACCGAGGCAACGCCGAGCCGGACGTTCGGAAGCTCGCCGAGACGGAACGGGCTTACGGCGACCAGCATGGTCCCGCCCCGCAGGCGGCAAATCTCGAAAGTCTGATTGGGCAGCATGTCGTCAAGAATCCCGATCTGAATTCCGATCGGCTCGTTCTCCATGACGGCCGCTATGCGTTCGACCTCCTTGCGTGCGGCAGCGCGGCGCTTTTCGCGTTCGGCCTTGGGCAGATCGTAGGTCCCGATGAAACCCGTGCGCAACAGACGTCGCACCTGCATGGCGCCAATGATGCCGGTAAAGCTCGGGCCGCCTCTCGATATCATGGCCTTGCGTTCACCCAGCACGCCCACCAGACGCTCGATGTCCGCCAGTGCCTTCTTGCGGTTTGGAAGTCGCTCTGGAAGACCCTCGATCAGCATCTCCTGCAACATCTTCGGATAGTCGTCCGAGGTGAGGAGAAAGGTCACGGGTTCATAGTAGACGAGCACCCGCTCGGACTGGGCCTCGATCTGCCGTAGCCGTTCGAAATAGGCTATGGCGCTCGAAAAATACTCGGTGCCCACGCCGAGCAGCGACGGCAGGGAGGTCTGAAGAAGATCAGCGATCCGCTCGAGGGTTTCGAGCTTCACGGGACCTTCCCCCTTCTCGTAATTGTAAAGGGCGGCACGCGAGATTCCGAGCTTTTCTGCGGCCTCGTCAGGTGAGAGGCCCGCTCCTATTCGATGCGCCCGGAGCCGTTGTCCGATTTGGAAATAATCGACAGACATTAATTCTACTTGCTGTGCAGGATCCCGCCGCGCCGAATATCCGGCAAGCTTGGCAGTTCGGTCGTGCGACCTTGTAGCCGGCGGCGGAGGACTCCGCCACCGCGCCAGACTAGCGAATTATCGCAGCATTTCAATTTGTATAAGACGCCCATTGAGCAATCCGATGGAAGACATGGCTAGCGCGGGCCGTGCCCGCCTCCGACCTGCGTCAGCGGCCTTGACGCGCAATCCGCCCTCATCCAGTTCGTCGGCCCAGCTCGCGAATAATCGTGCCGGAACAACCCGGCCCAGCTCACGATGTCGTAAGATACGCAACCCTTTTGGCGAAGTATTATCTCTTCCGTCTTCACCATTTCGCAGGCTTGACTGGACGACGCACTTTGGAGGCTCATATGCGGATCCTTGCGGTGATCGGAGCGCTGGCAATCATCATCGGTCTCGGCGCAGCGGTGTATTTTTTCGCGGGCTTTTACAGCGTCGCGGGGACAGCCGAAGACCCCGCCATTGTCAATTGGGCGCTGGTCCAGGTGCGCACCGCATCGATCAATCGCCACGCACAGGATCAGCCCCCACCCCCCGCCTCGATCAACGACCCGGGCAGCGTACAGGCTGGTGCCAAGGCGTTTGCCACCCATGGCTGCGTCAATTGCCACGGCGCACCGGGCGTCAATTGGGCCAAGTTCTCGGAAGGATTGCATCCCGATCCACCCGATCTCAAGGACGTCGTCGGAGATCTCTCGCCAGCGCAGATGTTCTGGGTGATCAGGAACGGCATCAACATGACAGGCATGCCGAGCTTCGCGCAGGGCGGTGCCACTGACGACGAAATCTGGTCGATCGTTGCGTTCCTGAAAAAGTTGCCAACCGTCTCGGAGGCCGACTACAAGGGCTGGACGGCTTCCCCCGTGATGCCCGCGCCGCCGGCACAGAGCAAGTAGGTCCGCCCTGCCCGATCACGACCTGCTTTGGGCCGGGGCTGTGGGCACTGCCGGCTCCAGTGGCTTCGTCGGGGCGAGCGCAGCGACAACGCCGCCCGCGATCCCGGCCAACACGGCCCAATAGCCGTAACGGAAATCCGACGCGACGCCGACCACCGCGAAGGTCAGCACATAGAGGATAGCCGATCCGCAGACGCCAAGGGTGAAGGCGCCTTCGGGCGTCTGACGTCGCCTCCAGGCAAACCCGCATGCGACCACGCAGACCAACAGCCAGGCGCCAACGCTGAAAAGCGGCGTCGGCTTCAATCTGTCGTGCAGAGAGACCAGCGCGACGAAGCTCGTGCGATCCGGAAATACATTTTCCGTCGGGTTTTCGACGTCGGCGAGCCACATGGTGAGGTTGTCGCCGGTGAGAAAATTCCACATGAAGGCTGCGCGATGCCGAAGATAGGCCAGCGGATGGCGCAGGATTGCATGCACCCACGCGTCGGTGATAACAGGCGTGCCGAACAGCCCCTTTTCCTTTTCGATCTTGCGCATCGCGAAATCGCAAGGCTCGAACTGCTTCCAATAGATGTCCCACTGGGTCGGCTGGTAGCAACCGTCCAGCACCAGCGCAGCCTCGGGCTCGCTCCAGGTGACCGGAAACTGGTTCTCCCCGCTGAAATGGCTGATGCCACCGAGGTCGAACACCATGATGGTTTGCAGCGGGTGCTGCCGGGTCGCGCCGAGCACGCCGTAATAAACTACCTGCACCAATGCAAAGAGCCCAACCATCGCCGGAACGAACAGGAGCGCCGTCCCCTTCAGGGATATTCGGCATGGCCAGATGACATAGGCGCACAGGATCGGGGCAGCGATCAGCGCGTTCGGACGCAACAGAACACCCAACGCGCAAAGCGCCAGCGCCAGCCCCTGCGCCGACATCCGATAGCGCGCCTCCCCTTTGGCGGCGGCGAAGGCGATCGCCGCGGCCAGCAGCCAGCTGATCGCGAACAGCATGTCGCGCCAGATGATTCCGACAAAGACAAAGGCCGGCGGCAGCAGCGCCAGCACGATCAGCAGCAGCGCGGCGCCGACTGCAGCGCGCGCCAGCGCGACGGCGAGGCAGCCGAAAGCCAGCCAGTAGGAGGTCGCCATCAAGAGAAACATGCTCGCCGCGCCCGGTGCAACGGGATCGATCAG
>Ga0307516_10004924_pt1 | contig 16240 bp, 27 predicted proteins | sample 19_EM_MG_FD_203310 | JGI IMG/M metagenome (GOLD analysis project Ga0307516, IMG submission 203310) | Populus trichocarpa ectomycorrhiza microbial communities from riparian zone in the Pacific Northwest, United States - 19_EM | ecosystem: Host-associated > Plants > Roots > Unclassified | place...
AGGACGGAAGACTGTCCCCCCGAGCCGGTGCTCGGGGACTCAGTCATGTCCGGACGCCTCCTCATCTCTGGACGCCTCCTCATCTCCGGACGCCTCCTCATCTCTGGACGCCTCCTCATCTCCGGATACCTCCTTATTCTGACACTCCCTACGATAATATCTTTGGAAGAAAACTGGAAGTTCGCCATCTACGACATTTTGGATGCAAAGCCTTCAAAAACACTCCCAGCCACCCACCGCAGCAAGTTTGGTACACGTGCAGATGCTCTATTCATTCTTGGCTATGTTCATGACAGTACCACTATCTGGCGCTTTTGGGATCCCCGCCGGAGGCAGGTAATCCAGACATCAAACGTCACCTACCCAGAATCCGACGTCTCGAGCGGACTCGACTTTTCAAGCGGACTCGGACTCGGCGCCTCGAGCGGACTCGAGCTCGATTCCTCGAGCGGACTCGGACTCGACGACTCGGCGGTCGGACTCGGACTCGACGACTCGGCGGTCGGACTCGGACTCGGCGCCTCGAGCGGACTCGAGCTCAATTCCTCAAGCGGACACGGACTCGACGCCTCGGCGGTCGGACTCGGACTTGACGCTTCGAGCGGACTCCGACTCGACGCCTCGGAGGTCTTACTCGGACTCGACGCCTCAAGCGGACCCACACTCGGCTTCGGCTCCTCAATCGTACTCGGCCAGAAGAGACCGCAAGCGCTCGCCCACCAGATCTGGGTGGAAGAGAAACCAATGGATTCTTCAGATTAGGTGTCCTATCGGGAGGCTACCATGCACCCGTGCCTCGACCGCAGTGGTCTGATGTTATTGGAGAGATCCTTCGACCTATGCCGATGCAAGAACGACCTGAACATCTACATCTCGAGCAAAGCCAATGATCAGATGGTCGTACTTCGCGATGTCGATGAATGCAACTGACCGAGACGGATACGGCATATCCGCCAACAGCGTGTCATCCGGATTCTGCTTGCAACCTATGATCTTCCGGACTCCAACTGCGACTGGACCCCGCCGCCCACCGCGAACATGCCCCGAAGACTGTACCCAGAGTCGGATTCGACTGAAATTTCTCCGATGCTCCGACTACCGAGCTCTTGGCTGCTGCAACCACACGCCATGACATCTACGCGGCACACCTTGCAACCCAGGTCCACGGTGACCAGCGGTCAACATCTGGCTACGTCTCCTCACTTGCCGGAAGCGCCTTCTCCTACTGTGCTTGAAAGCAACTATCGCCCCCTTCACGACGGAAGATGTTGGAATATAGGGATCGATAGAGACGAAGATGGTGAACTGATTGATTGATACAAGGTCGAAGGAAAAACATTCTCTATATACAACGCGCCTGAGGGACTCGCCAAGGGGAAAGGACGGAAGACTGTCTCCCGAGCCGGTGCTCGGAGACTAAGGCTGCTGTCATCTCCGGACATGTTGCCTCTGGTCCGTCATCTCCGGACGCCGTCTCCGGTCCGTCATCTCCGGACGCCCATTATTCTGACAGAAGGCAAGTACTACACGCACCTGGCGCCTTAAGGAGCACATCTGGATCCAATCCTTGCTGTCCGTGAACGAAATAGATTTTACACCCCGCCTCTCGAATTCCTTAGTCACCAAGACGACACGCCCTTCTCCATATCCGATCAAATCGATTCCCGGAGCTGCGGTGCCACATATCTGAGTTTCTGAACGCACTTGAGGACATGGCTTCTATGGTTGTCCCGATCGGCTTTACGATCCTATGCCCGTTCCCAGGTGAAGCCTCTGGTGGAATGTGCTGTTGAAATAATGGTTATTTCACATTCCTTTCTTTGGAGGATGCACTCTTTCTCCTATGTCCGTGGTTTTTCCCATGGGATTTTTACACGGTTACGAGTTTTCACGAGGCATCCGGGTATGCTGGGTTTTCACTTTTTCTACTTCGCTGCTATTTGTTGCTATTCATACTGTTCTAAGCTATACTCGCTGTTCCCTACTTTCCTTCTCTCCCTCTCTCCTTTGCATCTTCCGTACGAGGGGAGGTGTCAAAATGTTGGACGTCCGGAGATGACGCCGGAGATGACACCGGAGACGCTGTCCGGAGCCCAGTCACTAAACGAACCAGCTCAGCAACCCTCTATATATAGAGAACGTTGTGTAAGTGACGTTGTATTAGTATCGAATTCATGATCTTCATCGCTATCTATCGATATTATTCTGACAGTAATCGTTGTAAGCGTCTCGGAGAAGAGGTGGGGATACGCGCACGCTGTCGAGCGCTGGCAAAGCCCAGAGTTCATTACCATAATCGGGTGTCAATGACGAGGATGCGAGTGGTAGCATGATTCCTCGGGTCTCCTGACAACGGGGTGTAGCAGTATCGCCTCCGGCCACTGGCCGTCTGCAACGATACTGTCAGAATAAGGTGGCGTCCGGAGATGAGGAGGCGTCCGGACATGAGAGACAAGAGGTGGCGTCCGGAGATGAGGAAGCGTCCGGGCATGACAGAGTCCCCGAGCACCGGCTCGGGGGGGGGGGGCAGGCTTCCGTCCTTTGTTCTGACGGCCTTCCTGTATATAGAGAGATCTTGTGCCCGCATAATAGTACTGTAATACAATCTTCACGTTTATCGATCCATACATATTCCAACAGGTTATGAGCCCGGATTGAACGCTCTTCCAATCCGATACCCATCGATAATCGCCCCTGCCGTACCTGCCGCTTTGTGCCTCGCTTCTGCGTCTCATCCCTGCACTCTCGTTTTTTTAAGCCTTAACTTTTTGGAGCCGCGTCGCGTCCGACGACATCGCCAACCAGACAACTCGTCACGTTTGCAGTCACCGGCCTTTACAATGCCAGCAACCATCGCTCACTGAAGAAGGACACACCCGATAGTATCCTCGGCATAGAGGCGCCTACCAGCCAACGGGACTGGCCAGACTTGAGCCTTGCGCATTGAACGGTGCAAGCATTCATCAGTCAGCATCACTCGGTTGTCATCCGAGCGACGCGTTGGCCTGCTAGCTGAAGGACCTTCGGATCCGGCGACCCCACGAGCAATTGCACGAGCAATACCACCAGCGATCTCACAAGTGATCCTACGAGCGATCCTACCAGCGATTCTACCAGCGATTCTACAAGCGATTCCACAAGCGATTCTACGAGCGAGCCTATGAGACCGAGCGGTCCTACGAGCCATCGAAGGAGAGCGAGGCAGACACGCAACAGTAAGGAAACAACAAGGTGAGTAATAAACATAACACGGAGTAAAGCGAGGCAGACACGCAACGGCACAGAAACAATCAGGAAGATCCTGGGCGGCCTGCGGCCAGGGTGTTCCGGGGAATATCGCTACCGGCGCGATACTAGGCGAGGGCGTGGATGGTGCGCTTACGCGCGTAGGATAATCGTGGCCGTGGCGGCAGTGACAAGGATAAGCCACAGTGTGGCGAGGTTGACGGCAGCTCCTGCGGCGGCGCCCAGTAGCCTGTCGCGCCAGGTTCGTGACACTGATGCGGTTGATGAGGAACTCAGATCTTTGGCTGAAATCTCAACCTGGGACTACGTCGGGCTGGAAGACGTTCCAGCTGGCGTCACGCCCATTAGCTCCAAGTGGGTCTTCAAGACCAAGGAGTTGCCAGGAGGTGGCATTCGGTATAAGGCCAGGCTTGTTATCCGAGGCTTTGAACAGCAGGCGGCGGTTGACTTTGATGAAACTTTTGCTCCAGTAGCAAAGTTGCAAAGTCTGCACATGATGCTAGCCCTCGCTGTTGCCCACGACTGGGAATTCAAACAAATGGATGCTGTCGCCGCCTTCCTGAATCCCAAAGTTGACGGTGACGTCTATATGACTCTGCCACAGGGTATTGAGGCGGACAAACCTCAAGTCAGCAAGCTGAGAAAGTCGCTTTACAGACTTAAGTAGGCCCCCCGTTTCTGGTATGAGCATATTGACCACTTTCTCAGATCTCTCGGTCTCCAGAGTGCGAGTACGATCCGAATGTCTATCTCTCGGCAAGCACCACCTTAACCGATTGAACCGATTCCCCACTGGCCATCTGGAATTCCAAGCAATTGGCTCCAAACGACGCACCAATAATTCTGCTGCTGCACGTTGATGACATGCTACTCTTCTCTCCACCTGCCAACCGAGTCACCACAATCAAGCACCTCCTCCGCGCCAAGTACAAGATGACCGACCTCGGCCCAGTTCGCTGCTTCCTCGGTATAGAGATTGGGCGTGACCGATCACGATGGATACGTCATATCCACCAACAGCGCGCTGTCAGGAAGCTGCTTGCGAGTGGTTTTTCCGACTGCAACGGCCACTGGACACCACAGCCTACTGGAAGCAAGCTCTAAAGATTAGATCCAGAGTCAAATTCGACAAACGGCACAGCAAAGACTCTTGACTCAGATGGTAAACAACGGTATCAGTCAATTGTTGGCAGTCTGGTGTGGCTAATGCTATGCACTCCGCCGGACATCGCATTCACCGTCTCCATGCTCAGCAAATCCTCCTCCACCCCAACTACCGAGCACTTGTCAGCAGCCACCTATACGTTACGATATCTGCGACACATGGCCAACCTCGCTATCCAGTACAATGCATCAGACTCCGAAGCCACCATGCCCGCCGGCTACACCGACTCAGACTTCGCCGGAGATCCCGAAGACCGAAAATCAACACCTGGCTATGTATTCATGCTTGCCGGAGGCGCTATTACCTGGCGTGCTCGTCAGCAGCCGCTCGTCGCTTTCTCAACGGTGGAAGCCGAATACATAGGTGCTTCCGACGCCGCAAAAGAAGCCATCTGGGTCCTGTGTTCCTTTTCATCTTCCGTACGAGGGGAAGTGTCAGAATAAGGTGGCGTCCGGAGATGAGGGGGCGACCGGTCATGACTGAGTCCCCGAGCACCGGCTCGGAGGTGGGGGGCAGTCTTCCGTCCTTTGTCCTGACGGCCTTCCTGTATATAGAGAGATCTTGTGCCCGCATAATACTGTAATACAATCTTCACGTTTATCGATCTATATATATTCCAACAGATACCGCGATTCCCGACTCGCGGTGTTGTCCCTCTGGGCGCAGTGCCTCAGGAAACCACCCCGCTCCTATTCCGCGATCTAGACTCGCAACATCTTGCGTTCCCGTTTCCTTCCGATAGCTTGTCCGTGTGATGACCACCAAGGTTGTCTTTCTCTGCGGCAGCACTTGCGCTTTCCCGGCCGGTGCCGGTACTTGGCCCGCGATGGAAGATTGTATCGCGAGCCGGAGTTCATACGCTCGGACAGGTGTAGTGTCCGGACGTGTCGCCTCCGGCCCGCCATCTGCAGACACCCATAGTACTGACGGTAGTATAAAACGACTCATGCAAGCCCCGATGAAGATCACGAAATGAAAGGAAGGTGGAGTCGAGTGAGAATGTGAGGGAGTTGTCGATACCCAATGATGGTGGATTCTGTCCGGCAAGTAGATGTACAGGATGAAGTGACAGAATCAAGAAAGCCCGGGCTGCAACTCGCTAAGTATACACAATTGGCAGACATATTACCCGCAGAACTTCAATCCTCCTTCAATATCTACCTAATTTGCTCATCCGACAGACGCGAGCAGGCATGCGGGCATACCCGACCATGATAAGTATGAACTTCCAGGCATTAATCACCTAACCCGCCAGCGGCGAACGCGCACATGGAAACGTCTGGATTGTCAGAATATTTGGCACCCGGAGATTGCGGATTTGAGGCGACACGACCTGAGATGACAGCAGCTGGTGTATGCGAGCACCGGCTCGCGAGACGCTCATTACCAGGTCCCATTTTCAATTCCCAATGTGGCGATGTTGAGCGGTGAGATCGGTGGCCCTTCGAGGAATGTTCGGTTATTTTGTTAAATGGTGATTTGAATGCGGCACCCTCGAAACTTCGTACTGACCTTCAAGTGCAGAATGAGTGGCAACCCAAGATAGCGAACTGGCGGCCCTGTGGAATTCGCCCACAACTGCCGCACGCGTTAGCTGATGTTTTTCCGTCACTTCGCGTACGCACCTACTCTCATTCTCCTCACTGCAGCCCCTCGATGGACAGTTGCAACCGCTAGTAAAAGCCTCGCGCCATTGGTCGCTTAGCAATTCCCATTTGCTTCGCCAGGCTCCTGGTTGCAGTAATGTAATCGGCGTTCGCGAAAACAGCGGAGTGGTCATTCTTCGTGAGGTGGGAAACCAGTTGTGACTTGAAAGACTCGCCACCACGGGAGACAGGACAGTCTGAGGGGGAGGCTAAATTGAACCCTTATTTCGCCGTGTCTGGTCACCGCTGTGGCCGTGTAGATTGGGGGTTGGTAGCTAGACGGCAGGCTTGACGATGGGGGTGACGTTGGAAAATGGTCGAGGCGAAGGGAAGAACCGTGTTGGAGCGAGGCCTTTGCCAGCGGTTGCAACTGTCCGTCGGGGGGCTGTAGTGAGGAGAATGAGTGTAGCTGCGTGAGCGAAGAGAAGAAAAGCGTCGGGTAACGCATGTGCAAATGCGGGCGCATTCCACGGCCGCAACACTGCCATCACGCCGGGGTCAGTACGCAGTTCCAAGGGCGTCGCACTCAAAACACTGACAAAATAACCGAACATTCCTCAAAGGGCCAGCTCTTCACGGCAGACTACGCCGTAGCAACGGACACCGGCGCAAGCAGACGACGATGTTGTGGCAGCCAATCGCGAGGTGTAGTGGGTGGCGCCAGCAGCGGTACTAGCGACGACCGAAGCTAGCCACCTAGCGATGAACCACGCCCGCAAACTCCAATGAAGTGGCGTACAGGGTGTTATCATCGGGGACGAGGTCGCCCGGACGGGTGGTGGGAAAACGTGAGGTGGAGCGAAATGGTCGTTAGTACATACCGAGGAAGCAAGCCCGTGCCCGCGTAAGAGGTGAGACCTCGCGGATTCCGTCGAGGCGCACGGCATCACGAAACAATTGCTGATACACCTTGCCAGCGGACCACGTGGTAATGGAGGTAGTACCGACGAAACTCGCCGCCGGACGCCACGTCAGTTTGGGATAATATTTGCTGTTGGGGTAGATTTCGTAAACACCCCGCTGACGTGGAGGCCAAGGAATAAGTGAAGAGGCGTTTGGCGGTAGATACATGTCACTCGGAACTAGCCCGTGACCGTCAAGCAGGCATGAGGTAGATAGCGGCTGCGGAAGCGGTGAGCCCGGGTGGTGATGCCGATACCGATTGCGGGGCGCCGGACTGGGGGGCGGGGGTTATTTTTTTGTTTATCCAATATTACTCGCGTGCGACAGAGATCATGGCGAGATTATGTACAGTCCGTTTCCTGTCCACTGTCCGCGCAGTGGCGGCACGTAGACTGGGGGGGGGTGCAGGGGCAATAGCGGCGGGAAAGACCGTGACCATCGAGGAAGAGTGAGGTTGCAGCTGCCGTATTGCGGAAGTGGTTGGTAAAGGCAAAGTCGAGGAGGCCGCGGGATTAGGGGAAAGAAATTACCTGACCACTGACGCCTTCTGACTGCCTACTTCTTTGCAGAGTTCTATTTGCTGGGCTGTGAGTTTTCGATTCTGGCTGTCGACTGTGAATTGCGCGGGGATTAACCTTTGGGCTCCTGCTGGAGGCATTGCAGTGGGCGCGTGCGGGGGGCTGGGCGGGCGTGCGTGCGTGCGTGCTTTGCCGGGAGGCGGGGCGGGCACCCAGAATGGCTAGCAGCACCTATATAACTGAAGGACCTGCCAGGCCCGAGGTACAGAACGACACAGCAAGGAAGGTTGAAAGAGCGAGTGGGTGCGTGCTGGCGTTACCCAATGATTGTCCGGTTCTGTCCGGCTAGGGTGGTGTTCTGCAGGATACGGAGCCAACAGGTACGCTGACTTCGATGAATAATCCGCACAATGAAGCAATCGAACCTAAATCCTCCCACAGTACTTACTTTCTATCGTACACCACATACAGGCCTTGTGGAAAGCGGATGCTAGCTGCCATCTTCTATCGTCAGCGGCAAGAAAACCCGACTTTCGTGGGGTTTTGCGTGTCTTCGACGGTAGCACTGCTCCGAAAAGCCTGTCTGACGGAGGTTTCCATGGCGACGCCCTCCGTATCTACATCCGTTCTAAAATCCTGGCCACGAGAGCCGGTGCTCGCGCGGCAGCTCTTGTGAGATATGTAGGTTATGGAGATCCAGAGGTCTTCGGCTACAATGGCCTTCCTGACTGGCAAGAGCATGTGAACGCCGCTCGTGCTTGCAAAACTCCTGTACCTTCTAGGCGCACTGGTGGCACATGCGTTTCTGTCCGGGTCGCAGTCACATGGGTGGCGCGCCGAGGAAAGATGACTAAACGGGCGGCCGCGTACTTTATCAACGATTCGACCCCCTCCTTTCCCACCATCAGCAATCGGTCTGAAAACATCGTATCATGGCCACCAACAACCCCAACCGTGGCCTTGCCACGAACCAGCAAGGCCGCCCTCCCACCGACGACCGCAGCGTCTACGGCCTCCCGCCCGGCGCCGATACGGGTGGTGTTAATGACAGCGACCGTGAGAAAAAACCAGGCAAGTCCCGCCCGCCCTTCCCGGCCAGTTACGGTCCCATCATCCTGGGACGGCCCCCTCCGATCCGCAACCTGCAAGCCCCACGTGGGAGGCCGATCGCTGGCGCAAACCTCGCCTCGATGGGAGCAATTATCGATCAGATCACTAGGGCGTCGAAGACGAACGACGGTGTGGCCGAGCAGAGGCGCGTTAGAGCCGGAACTGCTGTTAGTCCGAACGCGGCGGACTATCAACTGCCGGATCCCATCCCTTGTCCCTTCTGCTGGGCCAAATTTCTTCCTCGCGAGAAGTTCTGGGAGGTGGGCCTGTTTGACCTGTAAATCCCACCCCACCCCCCCACCCGAAAGACCGAGTCAGGGTGGACTCCGGGACTGAAGCGGTGACTGACAGAAAGTTTTATCCAGTCATGTGAAGTACGAACACAAGAAGATCAATATCGTCGGCAACCAGGAGTATCGCGACTGCTGCGACAAAATTGCTGCCTTACCCTACGACAAGGCGCTCCACGAGCTCCAAAAACAGGAGCAGATGAACAAGTTGATGCGAGATCGGTACCGCCGCCGCGACGACACGAGGGAGAGGGAGAGGGATAGGTCGAATACGCCGGAAGCGGCGAAATCCAATCCAACTCTTGATTATGGAGTCGGAGGTCCCTTCCACGTCGGAAAGTACAACTGGCCACTAATCGTGAAGCGGGCTCGAAATAATATGCTAGCCAGAGAACGCGCCAACGCTGCGGCCAACACCAGCGATGCCCAGAGCAGTGGCCTCCCACCCACCGAGGACGCCGAAAAGAACCCGGAACTTGCAGCTTCCAACGACAGCAACAAGACTCCTGAAACCGTTCCACATGATGCAGGCGAGATTGCTACATCCGGCACAACCAACGAGACCGGTCAGTCCTTCGTCCACCGCGGACTGCCGATTTCGGCTCTTCTTAGTAAGACTTCCCATCATCCGACGGTACAAGATGGTGGCACTGCTGACAACTACGATGGGGAAGGGGGCGGGACCCGCTAGGGTCCGTCAAGAAAATTTCGAAAGCCGCAGGGAGTGGCAAGGGTGATGCGACTACGGCGATTGAACTACGGCGACGGACTGGCAGATGGCTTTACGGATCTTGGTGGTGGAGTTGACGATCTGTTTTTTTCTTTCACTTGACCTCGTATGCTCGACGGCTGGATGTTTTGTTGGCAGTGGAAGGGAGTATGGCAGGAAGCGAATAGGTTTTGCAGAGTGTAGGAAGTGGGACATTCGCGTTGTACTCTGGTTTTGCATATATTTTTGCTGCTTTGCATCCTGCGGGTGCGCACAAAAAAATAAATCCGTCGAGGATACGTACCAACGAGTGAGACCCCCATCCTGTACAAGACGAAGGCGAAGAGGCGGGAGGGAGGGGGGCGACGAGACAGTAACAGCAGAGCTGGTCGTGCGATGTTTTTCAGTCGCATGTGCGCAGAGAATTGAAAAAAAAGGGTGTGCTCAGCACGTGGATGTGGTGAGACAGCTTCCAAAGCCGCAGCCTGCTGGGGCGCCCAGGCCCTCAGTCACGCACTGTAGCTCCTTTCCGTCGCCCCGCTGACGCCGCAGCCTGGTCGAGAAGTGCCTACTCGGCGGCGGTGGCCGTCGTCAAGCGTCGGCAATTAGTGGGAAAAAAATTACCTGGCCACACGGACGCCGTCCTGACCGCCTACTACTTCGCAGAGTTCTGTCCTCTGGGCTGTGTTTACGACTCTGGCTCTCGACTGCAGATTGCGCGCGGATTGTCCTTTGGACTCGTGCCCGGGGCATAGCAGGGCGCGTGCGGGGGGGTAAGACCCGCGTGAGTTGCCGGGAGGGGGGGCGGGCCCCCCAGAATGGCTGGCAGCACCTACCATTCCTTATCAGAAGCGGGTGCTATCTGCCATCTTCTCGGTATCGTCAGCTGAAAATGCCCACAAGAAAAACCCACTTTCTTGTGTTTTTGCTTCTCTTCGACGTGAGCACTGCTGCGAAAAGCCCGCCTGACCGAGGTTTTCATGGCGACGCCCTCCGTATCTACATCCGTTATAAAATCCTGGCCACCAGAGCCAGTGCTCGCGCGGCAGCTCTTGTCAGGTACATAGGTTTGGTGAGAGTGGTCTGGAGACGTTGACTGCCAAGAGCATGTGAACGCCCCAGTTGGATGCTCCTCCTCACCAAACTCTCACACCTTCTAGGTGTGCAAACGTGACATGTGTTTCCGTCCGGGTCGCAGCCACAGACATGGTGCGCTGAGAAATGATGCCCAAGTGGGCGGCCCGGACTTTGCGCACGATTCTACTCCACATCCCACATCCCCCTCCTTCCCACCATCAGCAATCGGTCTGAAGACACCACATCATGACCTCCAACAACCCCACCCACGGCCTTGCCACGGACCAGCAAGGCGGCCTTCCCACCGACGGCCCCAGCGTCCACGACCTCCCACCCGGCACCGATACCGAAGGTGTTAGAGACAACGACCGTGAGAAAAAACCACGACTGACCCGCCCACCCTTCCCTGCCAGTTTCGGCCGAATGATGCTGGTACGTCCCCCGCCGGTCTACAACCAGGAAGCCCCAGCTGTGAGGCCGATCGCGGCTGCAGTTGCCGCGGTGACAGGCGGAACTACCGATCAGATCACGACGGAGGCGAAGGCGGACGACGGTGCGCCCGAGCAGGAGCACGACACGGCCGGAACTGGTGATAGCCGAAACGCGGCGACCTATCGACTGCCCGTCCCCATCCCTTGTCCTTTCTGCTGGGCCCTGGATTACTCTCAGGAGAGGTTCTGGGAGGTGGGCTTGTTTGTCCGGTAAATTCATCCCCCCCCCCCCCCACCCCCCCAACCGACCCGAAAGTCCGAATCAGGGTGGACTCCGGGACAGACAGGGTGACTGACACAAGGTTTTTACCCAGTCATGTGACGGCCTATCACATGAATATCGATATCGTTGACAACCAGCAATATCGCGACTGCTGCGACGAAATTGTTGCCTTACCCTACGACACGGCGCCCTACGAGGAGCAAAATGCGGAGCGGCTGGACAGGTACATCCGAGAATGGTGTCGCCGCCATGATGCCGGGAGGCAGAGGAGGCCGAATCCAGCGGAAGGTGCGAGGTCCGATCCGACTGTTGATTATGCAGTCATACGTCTCTTCTACGACGGAGAGTACAACATCTCCAGGTCGGCTCGGGATAGTCTGGATGCCAGCCTTCGCTCCAACGTCGCGGACAACACCAGTGGTGGCCAGAGCAGTGGCCTTCCACCCACCGAGGACGCCGTTAGGAACCCGGAGCTTGCGGCACCCAACGGCAACAACCAGGTGAACGAGACTGCTAAAACCTTTCCCCGCGACGCACGCGAGGTTGCTGCGACCGGCACTGCCAACGAGACCGATCAGTCCTACATTCCGATTGTTCTGAGTAAGGCTTCCCATCATCCTACGGTACAAGGTGGTGGCACTGCTGACAACTACGATGGTGAAGAGGGCGTGACTGAAGTGACCCGCTAGGAACTGTCAAGAAAATTTCGGAAGCGGCAGGAGGGGCGACGGCGATGTAACTATGGCGACGGACTGGCGGATATGATTCATGGAGCGTGGTGGTGGAGTCGGCGATCTGTTCATTCCTTTCACGTTGCTTTCTATTCTGGACGGCTCGAAGTTGGTTGGCAACCAAAAGGAGTATGGCCGGAGGCGAATAGGATTTGGAGAGTGTGGGAAGTGGGTCATCCGCTTAGTACTCTGGTTTTGCTTTGATATTTGTTGCACTTCTTGTATTTTGCGGATGCCAACACAACAAACGTCCGTCAAAGATATGTACCAACGATTGACATTCACCCCATTTATCGTGAAGATAGCAGTGTATATTTGTGGCCCCTCTCTGAAACACACACACACACACACTCTCTCTCTCTCTCTCTCGATATTGCAGCGTTGATAACGACCAATTCGTTTCGACCCCATATCCAACAGGAGCCATATACCGGTGCCGTTACGGAAATAGTCCGTCATCCCGTATAATTTAGCGCGTGTACCCATCTTTTTGTCCACTCTGAGATCCTTAGCTATAAGCTTGTATGCAATACAGGCGAAACGCTCTAGATGTTGCAGTGGAGGCTTGTCGATATCTGGATTCTGCGCGCTGCCGACCGGATTCTGCGGAGCAACGACCGCATTCTTGCACGCTGACGACCGGGTTGTGCAGGCGACCAGATTGCGCTGATGACCGGGTTCTGCGCACTGACAACCAGATTCTACACGCTGACGACCGGATTGCGATGGCGACCAGATTGCGCTGATGACAGGATTCTGCACGCCGACAACCGGATTCTACACGCTTACGACCGGATTGCGATGGCAACCGGATTGCGCTGGCGATCGGATTGCGCTGATGACCGGGTTCTGCGCACTGACTACCGGATTCTGCACTCAGACGACCGGATTGCCGTAACTGCTTCGAGGGTATGCGGGCAAGAAAAGCCATGGCGCGGAGATGAGCGATCCATGGTCGCAAAGGCGTCCTCTTCATTCCTCTCCTAAATCACTGCAGTGCGCGGTAACATTGAGTGGGTGCATCACACCGAACTGGCCCCGAGCAGTCAACACGGGAGCTGCTAGGTGAAAACGGTGAGCCGCGGGTAATCTTCGAGCTGTTGATGGGCGCGGTAATACAGCAACTCGCAAAATGGCAGCAAGCCAACAGGTTAGCACGTTTGACTGAGTTGGGATGATACAAGAGAGTGTTTCCAGGCGGAAGAAACATCGTTTTCAACGCTGCAATATCAAGAGAGAGGCGGCGCAAATATACAGGACTACCTTCAGAATAAATGGGGTGAATCTCAATCGTTGGTACATATCCTCGACGGATTGATTGGCTCATTCGCATCCACAAAATACAATAGCAACAATTATCAAAGCAAAACCAGAGCACAAAGCGAATGACCCACTTCCCACACTCTCCAAATCCTATTCGCGTCCTGCCATATTCCCTTCCGCTGCCAACAAAAGATCGAGTCGTAGAACATGTGAGGTAACGCGAAAGGAATGAACAGATCGTCAACTCCACCGCCCCGATCCATGAAAGCCATCCGCACTGCTGCCGCTTTCCAAATTTTCTTGACGGATCCTAGTGGGTCTCATCCCTCGCGCCCGCTTCACCATCGTAGTTGTCAGCAGTGTCACCACCTTGTACCGTAGGATGATGGGAAGCCTTACCCAGAGCCATCGCAAGCCAGGAGAGACCGGTCGGGTAGGTTCTGCCGGTCGTAGCAACCTCGCGTTCATCGCGGGGAAAGGTTTCCGCAGTCACGTTGGCCTGGTTGTTGCCGTTGAATGCCGCAAGCTCCGGGTTCTTATTGGCGCCCTCGGTGAGTGGAAGGCCACTGCTCTGGCCATCGTCCGCGGCGTCGGAGCGAAGTTTGGCTTCCGGACTATCCTGTGCTTGTTGCAAGAAGTGGTCCCATGGGTCGTGGAAGGAACTGATGAATCTAGAATCAATAGGCGGACAGGATTTCGCACCTTCCGCCGGATGCGGCCTATCCCTCGCGCTCGTGTCGTCACGGCGGCGATACCGAGCTCGCATGATCGTGTTCGCCTGTTCCTGTACTCGGAGCTCGTGGCGCGCCTTGTAGCAGGGTAAGGCAGCAATTTTATCGCAGCAGTCACGATACTGCTGGTTCTCAACGATATCGATATTCGTGTGATATGTCATCACATGACTGGGTAAAAACATTGTGTCAGTCACCCTGTCTGTCCCGGAGTCCACCCTGATTCGGACTTTCGGGTCGGTTGGGGTGGTGGGGGGATGAATTTACAGGACAAACAAGTCCACCTCCCAGAAGTTCTCCGGAGAGAAATCCCTGGCCCAGCAGAAGGGACAAGAGATGGGGGCGGGCGGGGTATAGTCCGTGGCATGAGTGCTACCAGCAGTTTCGTCCCTATCGCGCCCCTGCTCGGCCACACCGTCGTCCGCCTTCGCCTGCATCGTGATTTGATCCATAGTTCCGCCCGTCACCGCGGCGTCTGCAGCAACGATCGGCCTAACAGCCGGGGCTTCCGGGTTGGAGACCGGCGGGGGCCGTCCCAGCAACATCTGAAAAAAATCTGCCGCGAAGGGGGGGCGTGAAGGACCTGGTTTTTCCTCACCGTCGTTGTCTTTAGCGCCTTCCGTATTGGCGCCGGGTGGGAGGTCGTGGACGCTGAGGCCGTCGGTGGGAAGGCCGCCTTGCTGGTCCGTGGCTAGGCCGCGGTTGAGGTTGTTGGTCATGATGTGGTGTCTTCAGACCGATTGCTGATGGTGAGGAGGGGGGGGTGTGCGATGTGGGATGTGGGATGTGGGATGTGGAGTAGAATCGTGGGCAAAGTCCGTGGCCGCCCACTTGGGCGTCTTTTCTCGGCGCGCCGTGTACATATGTGACTGCAACCCGGACGGAAACAGATTAGGCCGAGAAAGCACGAGGGCGTTCGCATGCTCTTGGCAGTCCAGATCTCCAGACCAGTTTCAACTAACCTACCTCACATGAGCTGCCGCGCGACGACTGGCTGGCGTGGCCAGGATTTTGATACGGCTGTAGCTATGGAGGGCGTCGCGGTGAGAACCCAGGTCAGCCGGTCTTTTCCGAGCAGTGACAATTGGGAGTTCATATCCAGTACTGAGAATATACCAGAGTCGAAGAAAAGCAAAAATAGAAGAAAGTCGGTATTTCTTGTGGACATTTTCAGTTGACGATACAGTAGATGGCAGATAGCACTCGCTTTTAATGACGTCTGATTTATGTAGTGTATGTTAGTAAGCACTTACTTATGTAGGAGCTTTCCGGTGCTTTCTATCGCTTCACCCTATCCGTTCGGCGGTGACCTTTCCGCACTTCTGTTCGCCGTCCATACAAGCCGATACCGTCAACCTAACGTGCCGGTACACATCCTTCCTAGCCAATGCATCCGTGCTCGCAGACAGCTACATTCCTGCCAGATGAGACATCCTTACTATCCAATGGTGCCACACTCGTTATCGGCCGCAGTACGTGCGGCGGCGGCACGGCGCAATGCATCCCCTCCCACGCCCGTCTCATGGACAAGCACTGCAAACCACATAAGAGAGTAGTCCGCACCCAAGAGGAGAGCAGAAAAACGCCATACCGGTCCTGTGCTCCTCGTAGGCCATGAAACAAGGCGTGGGTAGAAACAGCAGTAGTTCCGTGTCCCGCCGTTTCTTTTTCTTTCCTTGCTTTGTTCGTACAGACCGTGACAGGTAGCGAACTACTTTCTCACCGTGCTCGTCTCCGCGGATATGGAGGAAGGCGTTATCGTCCGTAATCATCCCCGGATGCGACGGCAACAAGGAGAGAGATCACCAAAACACTCGACGCTTCTGGCCGAACCACGCCACTCGTGTCAGCTTCCCCACCCGTCCGTACCGAGAGACTTGCCGCAAAGTCTGAGGCGTGACGGTGGAGTGTCGCGTAAAGTTGTAAAGCTTGGCGGCTGACACAGGTGGTGCAAGGGAATAGGACGCCGCAAGGTAAGGGGAAGTAAGGGGGGAAGCAAGGGGTACCTAGTGAAGGCTATAGTCTAGGGGGGCTGGCGATCAGGAGGACAGGTCACAGAGAAAAAAAAAGAGGGTGTGCGGAGAAAAGGTTGTGACCCCGTTGCCAGCGTGGCATGTACAGGATAAGGAGGAAAACT